>Ga0307509_10005129_pt1 | contig 18408 bp, 17 predicted proteins | sample 10_EM_MG_FD_202245 | JGI IMG/M metagenome (GOLD analysis project Ga0307509, IMG submission 202245) | Populus trichocarpa ectomycorrhiza microbial communities from riparian zone in the Pacific Northwest, United States - 10_EM | ecosystem: Host-associated > Plants > Roots > Unclassified | place...
CTTTCTAAGAAATTTTCAATGTGGTATCACTACTATTTATGCAGATACTAAAATATACATTTGATTTTCCAGTGGTTGCCATGGTGAGCCGCATCCCGGTGATGAGCCGTTAATAGGTGAATGACGTCAACCAATAAGGGAAATGAAAATCTGGTAAGTGCAGAAACATAAGAAACCCGAAACCATCCAAGAAACCAATTCCATCCATCAACCTTCTTCAATATGTCCACTGTCGGAGGCGGTGGGGAGGTGCCGCTGCCCTTGTCGCTTGAGATCGTTGGCGCCGATAGATCCCGAGATGACAATGAGGGCGCCATGAGAGAGTTAGGGGTGGTGGGTGGGTAACAAAAAACGTGAGCATCGAGTTTCGCGACCCCTGGAAGTGGATGGCTCTACCTAGGTAGATGGCTCTCGGGTCCGTGCATCGTATGCTATGACCATCGCGAACCCGGGCTAACCTTTCTCCGAAACCCACCATGCAGTTTCCCCGAGCTTTGCCCAATTGGCAATGGGTTGTTCCAACCCGACATTGATTTATTGATTTGAGGTCGCAATATAAGTCGGATGGTCTGTATCTTTCCTGGATGCTCTATGAAGTTGTCCTATTTTTAATTCAAGTATTGTTGCCCGAATGAGCATAAGAAAGTGGCCATTTTGGGGTGATATAACTTTGTGCCCACTCACTTTTTCCGCCGCACTGGGAGGGTTGTGAATTTCACTTGCAACCGCAGGAGCCAGGAAAGTTATGTACTCGAGTACAGTACTCGGGGGTTACCTAAAGTCGGGCACACCCCCACATACGGTAACTGAGGTTTTCATCCATACAAACCCGTTTCTTGGCTTTTTTTGTTGGGGGGGAAAAGGTTGGGCGCACCAGGCTGTGAGCCCATCTAGGGTGGTGGGCTGCCTTGGGATATATGAGGGTGTGGTGGAACCGGAGCTTTGTTTCGTGCAGTTGGCTGAGGGAGCGCGTAGATGGTTGGTTGTGCTCTGGTGGAGGGGTAGTATGGGCGCGTCCTTGGATTTGCGGTGGGCGAGGAACGCCGGCGCTAAAGACCGGTATGAAGGGGATAGCATGTTATTCTTTTCCTGGGGTAATTTCACACCAAGGACTAGTTTACAGGCTGTAGACTTGTTATACTTATTAGTTGCGATGGCCGGCGTGCCAGGACACTGTTGAGTAGATAGGGCAGACGATGCAAGGTCCCATAGAAAGCTCGAAGAGAATAAACCTTTGATTTTAAAAAAAAATAATCTATGGCGGACCCCCATAATAGGCAATAATCCCAGATACTTCGTGGCACCGCGCCAGGTTTACCTTTGTACCCTAGTACTAGTAATGGGGGAAGCTTTGGTCATAATATTATTAAGTATGTATCTTTTATTATCGCTGCTGATACAGTAGTGTTGTTTCCACCAAAAAAAAGGGGGGCCTTAATTTTAGCCGCTTAGGTTGCACCAGTTTAAGACACCGGGGCTTATTCTACAGCGGACGCCTAGGGATTTTCGTGACTTGTATGATGCTACAGTCTTGCAGGGTGGTGGCGCGATATGTTAGGAATTAGAAACTAGTCTTACTCCACATGCTGATAGTAGCCAGAGGAGGAATGGTTTCCCATGGTTCGGGCGGCTGAGTTGGAATATGTTCTAGTCCTGTACCATAGGAGTGGCCGGGTAGGGCGCCTAAGACGCTGTTTTAACACTTGCATGCCCCCGCTTTTTTTAAAAACTAGACTCCGCTCTGATTCCAGTTGCAGGAAGGTCGTTAACCAGCCATACCCAGAAAGCCCTCTTTTTCGACAGCGTGAGCAATAAACGGTGGAAGATGTCGCAATATACCGTCAATGTCAGCACCACGTTCTCCAATAATGGGAAACCCTCGGATGTGTGGAATAGCGAAGCGATTACCGATGATCGGCGCCAACTCCTAGCCTGGCTATCACCACTAAACCCTGGCTCGCGGCATTGGGATATTCAAGAACACCGTGCGGATGGTGTCGGGGAATGGTTCTTAGAAACGGAGGAATTCAGAAGATGGTACTCCGGTAGTGAGGGAGGTGAAGCTGAAAGCGCTGTTTTATTTTGCTACGGAGATCCCGGGGTCGGAAAAACATTTATCAGGTAACAAGAATTTGTCACGGGGGTTGGAAGGGAGCGAGCCTGTGCTAACAGGCAGCAATGGCAGCTCGCTGGTGGTGGACAGACTCTGCGATCAGATCAGCGGAGAAATCACTGCCGTGTCATGTTTTTACTTGGACTTCACGGCACGAAAGGAGCAGTCAGCGACCAATGTGCTGGGTTGCATGCTAAAGCAGATGGTTGGTGGGATGGAAAGGATTCCGGACGAAATATCGAAGGCCTTTCAACAGCAGAAGACAACTATTGGTGGGCGCAGGCCCCAACTCGCCAATATTGTGAAGATGCTGAAGTGCATCACATCCTCACGGAAGACATTCATGTGCCTTGACGCCCTTGACGAATGCGCAGGAGCGGAACGATTTAGGCTTCTTGATTCGCTGAAAGAAATCCTTGAGCACTCCCCGAAAACCCGAATATTCGTGACTGGAAGACCCCATATCCGAGCCGAGTTCGAAATCTGTCTTGTCAGACTGGTTACCCTTGTCCCCGTAAGTTCTACCAGAGACGATATCACAAGATACCTACGTTTTAGGCTACGCCACGACGAAACCCCAGATGCAATGGACGAGAGCCTAAAAGCAGAAATTCTAGAGAAGATTCCCGAGAATATGTCGGAAATGTATGCAAAGATCCTGCTGTGAATTTCACCCTCGTCATCCGCTAATAAATATATTCAGATTTCGACTAGTTTCCTTAAATCTTGAGGCAATCTTGCGAGAACCGACCATTTATTGGAGACAAGAAATGCTTCGCAAAATAACCGATGGATTGGGGTGGGGAGTTGCTTACAATACGACGATAGAACGGATAAAGGCACAGGATGGGGGTAAATCGAGGCTCGGGATGGCAGCTTTGATGTGGGTCAGTCACGCGGAGAGGCCGCTGAAGGAGGATGAGCTTTGCCATGCCCTAGCAGTTGACCTACACTCGAAGGATTTCAATGCCCGCAACGTCCCCTCAATATCGACATTGATGAGCTGCTGTCAAGGACTTATTACAGTGGACAAAGAGACATCAACTGTGCGACTGATCCACCCTACTGTGAAAGAGTATCTTTCCACCCGTCCCGATATTTTCAGTAGGCCTCACGCGGCAATGGCAGAAATTTGCCTGACATATCTGAATTCCGAACCGGTCAAGAGTCTTTCAGCCAATCCCTCTGCCGCTACGCATGACAAACCCTTTTTGAGCTACTGTTCCGTATACTGGGGAGTCCATGCGAAAAAAAAACTCTCGAGCCACGCCAGATCACTTGCACTAGAGCTGTTTCGTGAATATGATGGCCACATATCCAGCAAATTGCTTTTGAAACAAGTAGAGCGAGAGGTTTGCTTGGGTTTCATTGCCGAACTCGAGACTGATGATGGCAGCGATGACAGTTCCTCCTTCAGTGAACTGCACTGCGCATCATTCTTCGGAATTACGGAGATTGTGGCTGTTTTGATAGAGGTGGAGAGTTATGATATCAACAAAAGAGATACTCGAGGGTCTACCCCTCTTGCATGGGCTGCTCGCAATGGGCATGAGGACGTTGTGAAAATGCTACTCCGGCGGCGCGAGGTCCACCCCGGCCAGAGCAATTATTCCGGCCTGACACCGCTCTCGTATGCGGCTTGGAAAGGACATGAGGGAGTGGTGAAAATGCTACTCGAGCAGCGAGAGGTCAACCCCGACGACCCAGACGACAGCGAGCAAACACCGCTCTCGTATGCTGCTCATGCTGGGCACGAGGGAGTAGTGAAGGTACTGCTCGAGCTGGCAGCTGTTAACCCCGACGGGTCCGGTGGATCTGGCGAAACACCGCTCTCGTTTGCGGCTATGGCTGGGCATGAACGAGTGGCGAAAATACTGCTTGGGCGTGGAGAGGTCAACCCTGATAAGCCTGACAATATTGGTCGAACGCCGTTGTCGCATGCTGCTGAGCGTGGACAAGCAGGGATGGTCAAAATACTACTCGGGCGTGGAGAGGTCGGCCCTGACGAGCCAGACAATGACGGCAAAACCCCCCTCTCCCATGCTGTTAAGTCCAGACGTGAGGGAGTGGTGAAAATATTACTCAACCGGGAAGAGGTCAACCCCAACAAGCCAGACAATAATGGTCGAACGCCGCTCTCGCATGCTGCTTAGGGTGGACATGAGGGAATTGTGAAAACACTATTGGGGCGGGAGGAGGTCAACCCCGACAAGCCACCAGATAAGCACGGCGGAACACCGCTCTCGTATGCTGCTGGATATGGATATGAGGGAGTTGTAAGAATTCTTCTAGCGCTGGAAGAGGTCAATCCTGATCATCCAGCTAATGACGGCCGAACGCCCCTCTCGTATGCTGCTTCGAATGGGCGTGAGGGAGTAGTGAAAACGCTGCTCGAACGGGAAGAGGTCAACCCTGACAAACCAGATAAGCGCGGCAGGACACCGCTCTCGTATGCTGCTAGATATGGATATGAGGGAGTTGTAAGTATTCTACTCGCCCGGGAAGAGGTCAACCCCAACAAACCAGACAATCGCGGCCAAACACCACTCATGATCGCAGCTAGCAAGAGCCATTCCGGGGTAGTAGCGCTGTTAGAGGCTTATAAGCGATCATCCACAGCGGGATCTGATGTCTAGGCGACACCACCTCATCGGAATCACCGCCATTCCCTCCCTTTAAGGCCGGATTCTCATGCTGGTTTTCCTTGGACACCACCTTCTAGAGACAAAGCAACATGGGAATGCACACCTGGGACATCACACTTGCCTGCAGCCCTCTGCAAAACTCCGTCGGGAGCGGATTTATGGGCCCCCTGCTTACGAAGGATAGCAGTCTGGCAGGTGGGGTGGAACAGTTCTATTATTGTCACGAGGTTCGGTTTATAATTTGCGGCTTCCATTCTATCAGTTCCCAATTTTCCTCTAGGTGTAAATTCTTGCTAGTGCCTTTTCTCTTATCTCGTTCTTTGTTCTGCCCCCCTTTTCTACCCCTCGCAACCTCGCCCCTCTGTGATAGATAGCCATTATATAGTGTTCTTTTCATATACAATATGAGCCGTGTACGATAGCGCAAGAATATTTGAAGGGATTGTAAATAACTATATAAATGCCATACGGCGTAATAAATAGCACCAAGTTGCGGTTAACGGGTACCGACCAGCTACCCCCCCTATTGCCTCGAGTATTAAGAGTGTGTGGGGTCGAGCAGATAGGATTCTCATGGCGCTTATTAGCCTCACAGGTCTTGCGACTAACCCAACAGTATGAAACAACCTCGGAAAATTATCAAGGAGATTCAGATTTCCATGAATTCAGAGAACAATTCTTTGGGGTAACTTAGAGCACGAGTTACTTGCAATGCTGCCGGCTGCCCACGCCCCTAGAAATAAACGTAGCGAGATCTGCGGGAAAGAACATCCCGGTCCCAGTTGATGGAGGCTACCCAGCAAAAATAGACCTCTTTCTCATTTACAATACTTGAGTAAAGAATATTTCAAATAACCGAAATACTGACACTTTCAATCTGTTACAGGGGGATTATTTGAAAACGCCCTATAAGAATAGGGATCCCCATCCATGTTGAAGATAGACAGCCAAAAAGTCCACGGCATCGTATGGTTCCACCTACTAGAGAATTGAAGGGAAAAGTACCAGCGGGATGAATAGCGATTTTTTTTTTTGTGCGGGGGTGCGGATATGGCCCGAATTAGTGCAGGTGATCCCATCCCGCGACGATATTCTACGGCAACACAAGCCCACTATGTGAGGAAGATATGGTGCAAGGAATCACTGTCTTATAAAAATTCTATTACCGTCGCTGGCCTCACGGGTACTGTAGACTGTCGTTTGATTTCTGGTTTGCGAGCCGATGGTCGGGATAATACTATTATGTGTTGAGGGAGGATCGGGCGCTTGAAAAGTATTCCACAAGCTCAATTATCTAGCTGATGCCGAAGCCCGGTAAATATGGATTCCTGCTGCTGATGAAGGTGGGTGTATGCTGTGAGCGACTAGTGATTCTGTGTCAGCTCGGGTATGGGTAAAAGCAGCTTGCGATGGGGGTTTCGGTATTGGCGGATTTGCTTAGCCGGTGCTGGCGCCCTCCCATCTTAAGTACACAACTGTTCGGCTATCTCACCAATGGCCGGAAAACAGGATCACCCAGGTACCCCTATAGAACATTCCATTAATCTGAGAAAGAGCTCCGAGTCTCTCATGTTTTGAATAAGCTATGTAAAACCCTTTTCGCTGCTTAAAGTTTGCCGCCATGATGGTATCAAACCAAGGTTTTTCAGACGCCGGTTGGGGTTCATTATGGCGGGCCAAGCGATGTGGTACAAAAGCTTGTGTGGCAGGTTTAGCCGATCTTGGCAAACTTCGAAAGACTATGGGAACCAATGGTAGACCCGTGTGAGATACTTGTGGTGGTATTGTGTCAGCATTATTGGAGGATTTCTTACCCGAATAAAATTGTATTGTTCCCTTTGCAGAGCTCCTCGGTAACTGGTGATATTGTGCGTGGGCGGGATTAACCGGACACAAAAGATGCACGGCAACCAAATACCCCCCAGCACCCTACACTCCAACCTCACCTAAAGAAATTTCTTTAGCTCAACCAAACCAAACCATTTGGTCAATCCCTTCTTGTTTAGGATCCTATGTTTCCTCTTCTGCAGTTGGGCCCAATAGTCCTTTTATTTTCATTTTTGGTTATCAGTATTGTAGCGTCGGTGGGAGAGTGGTGGTGTCATAACCGAGTTTTTCCTCTTAGTTGATGTTCGGTTAATTTTGTCCACTCACAATCTAGGCGCAACCGACAAGGTGTTAACGTACCCCATGGTTAGTCGAGATACATGGTGACATGAAACCAACGACTACCGGTAGAGTGGTATTTGGAAAACTGGCTTTCCATAGAATTCCATAGAATTCCATATATATAAGGAATAAGCCGCTCCAAGGTTGAGATGTGGAGCAAGGATTAAGTTATGTAAGAGCTAATACTCACGTGAGCTAAGTTTTCGGTTGCTGCGGCCTCTTCCAAGGTGCGGCTTATTGATGAAATTCTACGAGTGTACTTGTACTCGAGTACCGGTATGGGTAAACGGTTGTTTCGTGTAACAGTGTTTTTCGACCCGCTATGGGGTGCGTTTCTCGTGGTTGAACTTCGAAATTTTGCTAAGGCACTTTTTTCCAATAATCGGTGCCGACTTGGCGCAGTCCTGTTTGCTATTGCCACTAACTTACTCTCAGGGAAACTAATTTTATTTGAAGGGGCAATAAAAGTCGGGTATCGTAGCCCGCATCCTTTTTTGGGCTTTGTGAAGTTGTCTTATTTTTAATTCAAGTATTGCTGCCGGAATGAGCGTAGGAAGATCGCCATTTTTGGTGTAATACAACCCTTGTGCCCACCCACTTTTTCGGTCGTACTAGGAGGAGTTGTGGGCTCTACTTACAGCCGCAGGCCATAAATATCATGTAGTGGGGGGAGCTTCGGTTATCATACCGCTAAGTGGGTGGGGTATTTTTTATTCTCACTACGGATGTTGTTTCCACCCAAGAAAGAAAGGCTGCGTAATGTTAGCCGCTTAGACTGCGCTAGTTTAAGATTGCTGGGATTATTCGACAGCGGCCACTTAGCAATTTTCGTGAGTGGCCAGTAAATACCACAACACTGCAGGAGGGTGGTGCCATACCTTAGGAATTAGAAGCTGGTATGGCTCCATATCCAAGAGTGCTGATAGAACGGCCAGAAGAGGAATAGTTTCGCGGGGTCCCGGCGGCTGAATTGGAATACCGTAAACTCTCGTTAAATCCACCATCGGGGATCTCAACAGAAATCACAGTCTAAACTGCAAATAGGCTTAGTAGGGCATGTTAACAAAATTACGAATACCGGTTAACGAGATCCAATGGCTCATCTTAAACAAGCTATACCGCATCTGGAACACGCTATTCCTTCTCAGGGTGTTTTGTCTCTGATCGGGAGGGGTCCGAGGCAGATGGCCGATGGTGGATTTAACGAGAGTTTACGGTATGCTCTGGTAACAGAGGAGTGGTCCAGGAGGGACGCCTAAGCGCTGCTTTAACGTTGGCAGACCCCCTCAGTTATTTAGCTAGACCCCGCTTTTCTTACCGTCGCAGGAACATCGTCAACCAACCATACCCAGAAACTCCTCCTCTTGACAGTGGGAACAATAAAGAGTGCAAGATGTCTCAATTTACCGTCAATACCAGCACCGAATCCTGCAATTACGGGGAGGCCATTGATGTGCGGAGTAGGGATACCACTACCGATAGTCGGTCCAAAATCCTAACCTGGCTATCACCCCTGAGCCCCGGCTTGCGGCATCGGACCATTCAAGAGCGCCGTGTCAATGATGTCGGGGAATGGATCCTAGAGACGGAGGAATTCAGAAGATGGTACGCGGGCAGTGAGGGAGGTGAAGGTGAAAGCGCTGTTTTATTTTGCTATGGAGATCCTGGGGTTGGAAAGACATTTATCAGGTAACAAGGGTCCTGGCGGGGGTGAGAAGGAAGCGAGCCTGTGCTGATCAGCAGCGATGATAGCTCGCTCGTAGTGGACACGCTGTGCGATCAGACAAGCGGACAAAACACTCCCGTTTCATGTTTTTACTTGGACTTCACGGCACGAAAGGAGCAGCCAGCGTCCGATGTGCTGGGTTCCATGCTAAAGCAGATGGTTGGTGGGATGGAGAAGATTCCGGAGGAAATATCGAGGGTCTTTCAACAGCAGAGAACAACCATCGGTGGGCGCAGGCCCCAACTCGTTAATATCGTGAAGATGCTACAGTGCGTCACGTCCTCACGGCGCATATTCATGTGCCTTGACGCCCTTGACGAATGTGCAGGAGTGGAACGATTTAAGCTCCTTGATTCGCTGACAGAAATCTTGGAGCAATCCCCGGCAACCCGAATATTCGTGACTGGAAGACCATATATTCGTGCTGAGGTTAAGAGCCGTCTTGCCGGCCAAGTGACCAGTTTCTCTATAAGTTCTCGTGGAACCGATATCACAAGATACCTACGTTTTAGGCTGGGCCATGACGAAACGCCAGATGCCATGGATGAGAGACTAAAGGCAGAAGTTCTAAGGATTCCCCAAAGTATGTCGGAAATGTACGTAAAGGCAATAGTGATGTGAATCTCACCCTCGTCATCCGCTGATAAATATATTTAGATTTCGACTAGTTTCCTTAAATCTTGAGGCAATCTTGCGAGAACCGACCATTTATAGGAGACAAGAAAGACTTCGCAAAATGACAAATGGATTAGGGTGGGGAGACGCTTACGGTACGACGATCGAACGGATTAAGGCGCAGGGTGGGGATAAAGCGAGGCTCGGGATGGAAGCTTTGATGTGGGTCAGTCACGCGGAGAGGCCGTTGAGGGCGGATGAGCTTTGCCATGCCCTAGCAGTCGAGCTACGCTCGAATGATTTCAATGCTGGCAACGTCCCTTCGACCTTGACCTTGGTGAGCTGCTGCCAAGGACTTATTACTGTTGACGAAGAGACATCAACTACGCGACTGATCCACCCTACTGTGAAAGAATACCTTTCCACACGTCCCGATATTTTCAGTAGGCCTCATGCCGCAATGGCAGAGATATGCTTGACTTATCTAAATTCAAAACTGGTCAAGAGTCTTTCAGCCGACCCCTCTGCCGTTACCCATGACAAACCCTTTCTAGAATACTGTTCGGTATACTGGGGAGTCCATGCGAAAAGACAACTCTCGAACCACGCCAGATCACTTGCACTAGAGCTGTTCCGGGAGTATGATCGCCACATATCCAGAAAACTGCTTTTAGATCAAGTAGAGCATGTGGATCACTGGGATTTCGGTAGCGACTATGGTAGCGACTATGGTAGCGATGCTGGTTGGGGGTTTGCTGACCATGGGTTCCACTTCAGTGGACTACACTGCGCATCGTTCTTCGGAATTGTGGAGCTTGTGACTGCTTTGATAGGGATGGAGAGTTATGATATCAACGAAGAAGATGCTCTAGGACACACTCCGCTGGGATGGGCTGCTCGCAACGGCCATGAGGAAGTCGTGAAAATGCTACTCGGCCAGCCGGAGGTCCGCCTACACCAGAGCGGTTATTACTACCCAACACCACTCTTCTATGCCGCTTGGAAAGGGCATGAGGAAGTGGTGAAAATGCTACTCAGAGAGCCAGGTGCCTACCCGAATGATCTATATTTTTCCGGAAAACTGCCGCTATCGTATGCTGCATGGAAGGGACATGTGGAGGTTGTGAAAATACTGCTCGAGCAGGAAGGGGTCGACCCCGGTGAGCTGAGTGTCTACGGCCAAACGCCGCTCTCGTATGCTGCTTCTGGCGGGCATGAGGAAACGGTAAAAATACTACTCGAGCACGAAGAGGTGGACCCCGACACGGCAGCAAATTCTGGTAGAACGCCGCTCTTGTATGCCGCATGGGGTGGACATGAAGGAGTGGTGAAAGCACTACTCGCGCGAGAAGAAGTCAACCCCGACAAGCCAGACAATCGCGGCCAGGCCCCACTCTCGTATGCCGCTCAGGGAGGACATGGGGGAGTAGTGAAAATGCTACTCGACCGGGCCGACGTTGACCCCGGCAAGCGCAGTAATTCCAACCAGACGCCGCTCCTGCTTGCCGCCCGGGGCGGGCACGAGCGAGTGGTGAAAATACTGCTCGGACGGGAAGAGGTCAGCCCAGATGTTCCCGGTTTTTGGGGCAGGACGCCGCTCTTGTGTGCAGCTGAGGGCGGCCATGAGGAAGTGGTGAATATACTACTCGCGCGCGAGGGGGTCAATCCCGACCACCCAGATATGTTTGTCCGAACACCGCTTTCGTATGCCGCTTCCGGTGGACATGAGCGAATAGTGAAAATACTCCTCGAGCGGGAAGAGGTCAGCCCCCACAAGCCAGGCAATAACGGGAGAACGCCGCTATCATATGCCGCTGAGCATGGACATGAGTGGATAGTGAAAATACTACTCGCACGGCAAGAGGTCTACCCCGACAACCCAGATTCTGACGGCAAAACACCGCTCTCGCACGCCGCTGAGCATGGACATGAGCGAATAGTGAAAATACTCCTCGGGCGGAAGGAGGTCAACCCTGACAAGCCAGACAATCGTGGTCGCACACCACTCCGGTGTGCCGCTTCCGGTGGGCATAAGGGAATCGTGAAAATACTACTCGGGCGGAAAGAGGTCAGCCCCGACAAGCCCGACGATTACGACCAAACGCCGCTCTCGCATGCCGCTCGGTATGGACATGAGGGAGTAGTTAAAATGCTGCTCGAGCGGGAAGAGGTCAGCCCCGACAAGCCGGACTATCGTGGTCAGACACCACTCTCGCAGGCCAGTTCAGGTGGGTATGAGAGAATCGTGAGAATACTACTCGGGCGGAAAGAGGTCAACCCCGACAAACCAGATGATGATGGCCGAACACCGCTCTCGCATGCTGTCGGGCGGGGGTGTGAGGGAATAGTGAAAATGCTACTCGATCGGAAAGAGGTCAACCCCGATAAGCCAGGCAATGATGGCCGAACACCGCTCTTGTATGCCGCCTTAGGAGCGTATGAGGGGGTGGTCGAAATGCTTCTCGAACGGGAAGAAGTCACCCCCGACAAACCAGACAACGATGGCCGAACACCTCTCTTGTATGCCGCTCGCAATGGATGTACAGGAGTGGTGAAACTACTACTCAAGCGGGGAGAGGTCGACCCCATCAAGCCAGATGACCTCGGCCAGACACCACTCATGGCCGCACCTCGGTGGGGCTCCCAGGAGCTGTTAAAGTTGCTAGAATCTCACTAAGATGGAACCCCAGCGCGGCTTGGGGCCTAAGAGGTGCCACATCGTGGGAGTCGCTGCCATCCCATCTCCTTAGTCCTATGTTGCTCATGGAACTATCCCTTCTACATCGCAGTTTCCTAGGGAAGGAGGTCCTATCAACTCGAGATGAATATATATGTTGTCACCTCTCTGAAATCCCCCCTCCTAATTAAGTCGAGTGGGGATTCACGGGCCGCTGTTTTCAAAGCACGGTAGTCTTGCCGGTAGAGCGGAGCAATTTTATTATTATTATGAGAAGCTTTAATTCACAGGTTGCGATTTCTATCCTATCGTACTCAATTTCCCTCTAAATTCTCCCCTATACTTTTCGTTCCCCCCCCGTACCATTTTTATTTTTATTTTTTCCTCTGCTCCGCCGCCTACCCCCTTCTCCCAGTGATATATAGACTGTATATAGAGCGCTTTTTTTTAGGCGGGGAAAACGGTTTATGATAGCGCAACGATTTTTCGGGCGATTGTGGATGATTATATAAAGACAGTATCTAGTGTAGGAGGCTAATTACCACGAATAATATGGCTTAACGAAGAGTACGGTGTCAATATTGCACTTGATGAATACTCACTGGCCACCCCCGCTATAGGGGGGTGCATCTGTGGGCACCGAGAAAACAAGCTCTCCATGTGACCCGCTAGACCCACCCGTATCGCGATAAACTTGATAGCATAAAACATACTAGCAGGGAATAAATCAGCAAGATACACACTGCAGTGCGCGCCCAAAGACATCTCACCCCGTCCGGTAGAAGCCAAGTTGATGCCGGGCAGCCACTCCCCTAGTAGTGTCAAAGACTTGGCGAGATCGGCAGGAACGGACATTGCGGAGCATTCGCTACTCCACAATACTGGCTTCAACCCCAGTGCCTAGGATGCCTTGACTGTTGGAAGTAGAAGGGCCAAAGCGGCCAAGGCACGGTACAGGTCTATTTGCTAGTTGATTGGGCGAGGAAGGAAAGCAGGACAGATGAATGGCGGTTATTCTAAATTTACGTGGACAAGATTGAGAGGGAATCACCGAAGAAAAACCTTGGGCAGACAACAGCATTCCCCCTAAACCTACCACTATAGCGAAAGCCAGCAGTTTGTTAAATGAACGGATATTGACAGAATGGTTTGGTTTTGGTCATGCTGGAGCAATTTCTTGGGGTGGGATTGAACGCGCAAGGTGGTTGGGAGAATTGAGTTGCCATGGGTATTTCGTGTTGGGTTAATTCTTTTCGCCTATAATATTATTGTCATCTAAGCGACCTGGCTGAGAAGCCTGAGTGTGAGGTCTAGCCGACCTTGGCAAACTTCTCATAACAACAGGGACCACCGTACAGCTAGTATCTGTATAAGACCTTCTACTGGTATGCCTAGCTATTAGTAGATAGAAAACGATATTGAGCATTATTAGAGGATTTCTTGACCGAATAAAACGTCATTTCTCGCTTTACGTAAGGCACTGGTAACGATCCTAGGACACTTGACTTCTTCTAGTGGTACAAGTGCGACCGAAAAGCGAGTTGCTTGTGTTTGGTCTATGAAAATTTGCCAAGACACAGTTTTCCACAAAGGGTGTGGTCATTGACGGGATTTTGTTTACTATTACCACTAGTCCTAGGGAAATTAATTTCACTTGAGACTACAATAAAATTCAGGCAGTCTGCATTTTTTGCGGGTCAAGTTGTCCTATTTTTGATTCAAGTATTGTTGCCGGAATGAGTATACGAAAATGACCATTTTTTTAGTGTAAAATCACGTTGTGCCTCCACACTTTTTCTGTTGTATCATATTTTGGATTTTTTCTAGCAACCACAGTGATCATGTGAGTTCTAGTACAACAACAGGACAAAAGCTATTATTGGTGCGCCCAAGTATCGCGGCCTCTTCTAAGATGTGGCTTATTTATAGAATTCTACGGTACATATAAGGTCGCTTAGAGGCGTTCGAAGGCCTCTCGCGAGCTGGATTGTTTGGCAGATGCTCACTTCCAATGACAACTGACTCCAGCAGCTCCATATGGGAGTCTATCTCGAGCCGAGCCGGATTCTAAATTCACTTGTGTATCTTTGACGCTGCTTTGGTCCCCAGGCGGAATTGTTTTGCCGGTAGGGCGACCTGCCACACCTGTGGCACCTCCGGCCTTAGATGCCCGGAGTTCGGTTATGTCAGCAGTGGTCGGGAAACAAGATTCCCAAGATAATCTTATCCCATTCCACGCCACAGCGGGCGCCCCGGCATTGCGAGCCATCTACCAAAATCCAAGCCGCTGTCTAAATCCGGACTGAGGTTCAGCCAATCACATTAGAGAGTTTGCGCAAGAGGACCTGGGTGGCAGTTAACGGAAAAGAGACCCAGGTCTCTGAATGAGTTTGCGCACCAGGGCTAGGTGGCTTGGTAGCTGGAAGATGGGAATTGAGTAGGGTAATACCGCATTGCACTTAATTTTGTTACCTGCTCTAATTAGGATTCCCAGACACTGCCTGGACAAAATTAACGGATGAACGACAACGATAACGAACACACAATTTGCCCGGTGATGACAACCTCCATACATCCAACCACCTCAACATCAACCAACAAAAGTATCAAAAAATAACATAAATACATAGCAGTAATCAGTACTTAGTATATTATGTGTGGACAAAATTAACTGAATATAAAATATGCATGGCATCCTAATTGCTCCTACAATCATGCATTTTGAACCTTATACATAGCAATTACTCTAGATTAATCAAAACCTAACTCAGTTACCAGATCCCTATCCAAGTGACAGTGTTTGATCTTTAGTCAGAAACAAGCTTCAGAGATATTATTCTAACTGAATCTTACAATTGGTCTACTCCGTATGGTGATAAAAGGTCTAGAGGAGGCGATAACTTATTGTTACAAACTTCTTGACCTTGAGGGTTTTCATTCTCTCATAGGCTTAATTATTGGTAGAATAGAAGCAATTATTAAAGGTAATAGATAGCATAGCGAATGCTAATTTCCATGATATATTTACTTTTTTTATTATTTTTATTTTGGCTATTAGTATCATGGGGTTGATAGGGGAGTAGTGGTCCTGTCATAACCAAAAGTTTTTCCTGTTGCATTGTCTTCCGTTAATTTTGTCCACCCACCATACTTGTATGGTGGAAAGCGCTTAAAAGGGGTACCAAGGGGGTGCATTTTTGTAATGCCTCTATTCAGTGCGGGCAGGGGGTTATAAATGGCAAAAATATTTTCTGGAGGCCAACGGTTCAATTCACCACAGTTTAGATTATTTCTAAAACTTTAATCACTCATATAATATGTAGATTCTACGATGGTAAATATTATCAGAAAGGTATCGGGGTTCGGTCCACTCATAAGCTAGGTAGGAAATAAAGGTGAAAATAAAGCTATATATGACAAAAAAACTGAATATTGTGAGGGATTGAACATGCAACCTGTGGATTTATTTTTTGCCATTTACAACCCTTTACACTGGGCAAAGGAAGGCATTACAAAATTGCATCCCCTTGGTACACCTTTTAAGCGCTTTCCACCATACACAAGTTGGGCACTAACCATACTGACTACCATAGAACAGGTGATAATCTACTACTGAATGCCTAATATTATCATCAGTAAATTCATTTAATAAAATGTGAAAAGAGCGCTGTGTTGCTGCTGATTTATTGTTCTGCAGCGATCGGATCTCTTCAGGTCTGAAAAGCCCTATTTTACACCTCTTCCAGGTCTCGCTACCCACCTGGGTGTCCAAGACTTTTAGGTTAGCAGAAAATAACCTGTTTTCCTGCCACCTAAGTCTCCTTGCACAAACTCTCTATTGCTCTCGCTTGTCCCTTAGATCAACCTCTCCTTTTTTACGATACTAGATCTTCTATTCTCCGCAGTTAGGCCAAATATTCTTTTTTATTTTTATTTGGGTTATCAGTATGGTGGGGTTGGTGGGAGAGTGGTGCAGGCATAACCGAATATTTCTCCCCCCCGACGTCCGGTTAATTTTGTCCAATAGAATCGGAGGTTAGTATTCTCTTCCTGGTGCAACCATGTTGATACCGCCGAACGACCACCACCCTAATAGAACATGTCGGGACAGCAGCTGGGGGCGGGGATCTCCGGACTACGCTCTAAAAAGGCACTCAACAATATAGCTCCCTTCCTAATCATTACTAGAAAGCGCCAAGGAAACCTAATAGTGACTCTTTCAACCCCTTAATGTATATCTGGGTCTGCTAAGGTTCTTAGATTCGTGCTTGGGCATTGAGAACAATGCCTATCCGCAACAGCCGGCTAGCTAGAGTCTTCCCGATAACCCCCCCTAGGACACGCCTCTAGGGACATTTGCAAGCTCTTATCACAATTTGCTCCACAAAATAATAGAAGGAGAGAGTTAGCGAAGCACCACCAGTGGCGATTTCTACTTGGAAGGGTATGAGAATTTTACGGATGTACTAGTGTACAGGGGTGCCCCCATTAAGTTGGAAGTAGAAAGACGAACGAGCCTCGGCACTGAACTGTCCCATCTACTCATGGGGAGTCTACCTGGCAAACCCTATGGGAAAACGTGGTCTGTAAAGGAGGCTGGGAACGGATTTCAAAAGTACCCGGACAGCCTTGTATCAGCATTGGAGCCAAGGTGTCCGGATAATAAAAAATCTTCTAGCACGTGTACTGTGCCGGCATGCGAGCACTGGGGATCAGAAAATATGGGTAGGCCTAATTGCCTGTGAGCCCCTAAGCGACAATACTTGGACATTGCGAAAGTTTTCGGAAATGGGTACTTTGGCCTGGCGCTATCTTGGGTGTGTCCGCCTAATAAGAGGTTGTAGGCCTAGCCGCCACATTTCCGGAAACTTTTGCTAAGTACTGTATTTGGTTCAGTGTTCTCAACGGTCCGGGGCCCCTGTAGGGCCCGACGGGGGGACTGCCAAGAGCCCTGGACCGGACGGGACTGCAAAAGGCGGTCCACACCCGTCCTGGAAACCTCAGGACGGCCGTCTTTGTGGCGGACGGCGGGCCCTGCAAGGGAAGACATTTTAGCGTGGGGGACGACCAGGGACTGCGAGTGACTGTGGGTTACTGCCGGTGACTATAGGGGACTATGAATCCTATCAATAGCATTTCATGACACCCTTCTCGAGCAAATACAGAAATTCATCTAATAAGATTAAATGAAACCTGAGGCTCTCTAGGAGAGATAAATAGGTGTAGAATATATCCCATAATATACCGCTAGGGCCAGGCATCGGGCATATCGCTTAATCTAGAAATCGTACCTACCTACCATCCTCTTATTGCAACGTTTCTTACTTCTCCTGCATCATTAAGCCCTGATCCAAGCTAGGAAAACATGTCGGATAAACACGCGGAGCCTGCATCACAAGAAACCATCTAAGATTTATGAGAGAAGGCGTAAGATGAGAAAGAGTTGCGTCTGTTCTGAAAATGGTTCGGAGTATACAACTTCTGATGGAAAAACCTGGTGGCGTTGTGCTCGTTGTATGTTCCCCTGCTTCTTTTTTTCTATCATATATAGTGATGGCCACGATCAGATCATGATCGAGTTTTGCTCGATTATAGTCTGCTCGATCAGCCTCGATCATAGGGGTCCCTCGATCATGGGTACTACTCGATCATGCTCGACTATCATCGAGTATACTCGAGCATCTTGAATCATGACCAATCACTCTTGTAACCTGTTAGAAATATCGCGAACACAGGAAGAGATTCGTATTGCAATTAAGTGTAAAGAACCGCAAAAGAAAGATAGGAAAGAGAGAAAACTATGGTGACGGAAGAGAGAAGCAAACATTACTGGCTAACCTTGGTAAAGGTAGAATAGAACAAGTGCGGTGAGTTTTGTGGCCAATACGTAAGTTAATCACTTTTCCAACACCACCTTATTAATTGGTGATGCGATGAACTTATATACCAATCACTCTAGATCAGCCACAAACTACCATGATACCTAAGTGAACAATAGGGTAGGGGTCTTCTGTTCCTGTTATAACACGGGTGTAAATACTGGTAATCCATATTGAGTGGATATTTCCTACTTAATAGATACAAAATCGATCATGCTCGAGCATAGTCGACGATAATCGACTATACTCGATGATGCTCGAGCAGTGGCCATGATCGATCACTCGATCAGGACCTACCCATTTGATCGATCATTCGATCATGGGGTCCCCTCGATCATGATCGTGGCCATCACTAATCATATACTAGTACTTAGATTCCTGCTATAAGAATAATAAGAATATTCATGCCTCCAGGCACTGAGGAAAGCTGGGATGACATAAGCAATATTGCCCCGAGACGAGATTTCTTACTAATTCGGGAGTGTTCCTTGGCATGAAACATGTTTCACGGTGGACGGCGGGGGACGGCGGGGCTTATAGTCCTTCGCACCGGGGCGCAGGGCAAGTTTTGAAAAAGACCGGAC
>Ga0307509_10005130_pt1 | contig 18407 bp, 9 predicted proteins | sample 10_EM_MG_FD_202245 | JGI IMG/M metagenome (GOLD analysis project Ga0307509, IMG submission 202245) | Populus trichocarpa ectomycorrhiza microbial communities from riparian zone in the Pacific Northwest, United States - 10_EM | ecosystem: Host-associated > Plants > Roots > Unclassified | place...
TCAGCGAGGCGACACCCTCAGCGAGGCTTGGCGTGGCTTGACACCAAATTTCCGACCAAACTGCTAACAAATCTTTGCCGCGCCTCGCTGAGGGTGTCGCCTCGCTGAGCCCTCGGTCGGTCTACCGGTATGTATTGCAAACAGGAGATACTCGTGCACTGCGATCTGTGCTGCAAGTGCCTGGTGCAATGCCAAGAAACCAGCATTTTTTTGGTCCGTGATACAAGGCTAGTCTGACTGCAGAATCGATTGGTACTTGTAAACGGGAGGTAGGGGCTGTGGAGACGATTCTGAGCACAGCCATATACTGTAACAACTGAACCAGCTGTAACTGGTGTAACACCAGAGCCTTATAAATTATCCCCCTATCCTCCCGAACTCTGAGGGAAGTCGGATTCTCATCGCACACAATCCCTCTCTATCTCTCAAGAAGGAATTCAGATAAAATAGACTATAGAGAAAATGTCGTTAGAGCGCCAGCAGGTCGGCGATTATATCAACTCGTTCAACGTGAACAGCAACAACACTGTCAACCTCATTACAGAAACAGACGCTGAGGTGCGGGAAATTCTGCGGTGGTTATCGCCACTTGAACCACAACAACGGCACCAAGGTGTGCGAATCGACCGACTTGATGGCGTGGGGAACTGGGTGCTAGAAACCACTGAATTCAGAAAATGGAGTGATAAGGAGGATGGCTGTGTTGAGCCAGTATTGTTCTGTTGTGGTAATCCTGGGGTGGGGAAAACATATCTTAGGTAGGAGGGCCTCTTGCCTGGGGAGAGATAATGCGGAGGTCACTGACGATCAGCAAATCATAGCTCCCTAGTGATTGATGGCCTATGCGATCAGGTTGGGGGGAAAGACATTGCTGTTGTGGGACTCTATTGCGATTTCCTTGCCCAGCAGGAACAGTCCACGGCAAGTATGCTGGGCGCCATCCTTAAACAACTCGTTAGGGGGGAAGGAATCTCGGAGCATATATGGGAGGCTTTTCAGAAGGCGAAAAAGGGGTTTGGTGGCCGGGGCCTTCGACTTCCAGATCTGGTGGGACTTTTGGGGAAGACTATTTCAGAACTAGATCTGGTATTTATATGTATTGATGCTTTAGACGAATCCGCTCCGAAGCACCGAAGGGAGCTCCTCAAGTCGCTGCGAGAAATTGTTGAGATGTCACCGAACACCCGAATATTCCTTACCGGGAGGCCCCATATCAACGACGAAATCACGAAATGCTTTGGCGAGGTAGTTAGGATACCTGTTAGCCCTACCCAAGAAGATATTAAGAACTATCTGGAAATGAGGCTGGACGGTGACACCGATCCTAGCGCAATGGACGACGAATTGCGGGCGGATATTGTGAGAATCATTCCGGCGGAGATCTCGGATATGTAAGCAGGGATCTTAAATATGTTTCTAAAATATAGATATGAGTTATTGTTCGCTAACGGTAATCTCAAGTTTCCTTCTCGCTGCTCTGAACATGGACGCAATCCTGGGCGAGATTACTCTTAGTCGGAGAAGGAAGAAGCTCGAAGAGATGACCAAAGGGGAGGGTCTGGGCGATGCTTATGCAACAACCCTATCACGGGTGGGGGCGCAACAAAGAACCAGAGCAAAGCTCGGGATGGATGTTCTAATATGGGTGTCACATTCGGAGCGGCCATTACATGTCGACGAGCTATGCCACGCCCTGGGGGTAGAAGGATCAGCCGACTTGGATATTCGGAATATTCCAACCATAGAAACACTGATAGCATGCTCTCTAGGGCTTGTCACGGTGGAGAAGTCCTCTTCTACCGTCCGCCTTATTCACTATACTCTACAAGAGTACCTCTTCCATAATTCCGACTTGTTCCTAAAAACCCACTCAATCATTGCCGAGGCCTGTTTGACCTACCTTAACTTTCGGCACGTCAGGGACATCTCGCCTACTTGTGATTTGATCCCGCCATCCATCCCTTTTGTCGAATATGCTTCTTGTTACTGGGGCACACATGCTAGACGGGAGACTACTGAAAGTGTGAAGAGGCTTGCGCTGGAACTGCTCGATGGGTACGATAAGCATATATCTTCAAAAATGCTAATATTGCATGATGTGGACTATTGGGACCGGCCTTTAGATAAGGAACATAGCCCCGAGGGGTTTTCGGGGCTTCATGGTGCTGCATACTTTGGATGTGAGGAGATAACGGTTGCTTTATTGGAGATGAATAAATGGGATGTGCAGGCAACAGATTTCTGTGGCAACGCAGCAATAAACTGGGCTGCTAGAGAGGGGCATTCGGGTGTGGTGAGGATACTGCTCGAACGGAGCGATGTCGATCCCAACATAGCTGACGACAAATGTGGCCGAACACCGCTATCCTGGGCTGCCGAGAATGGTCATGAAGGGATGGTAAGGATGCTGCTTGAACGGAGCGACATCGATCCCAACATAGCTGATACCGAGTGCCGCCGAACACCACTATCGTGGGCTGCCGAGAATGACCATGAGGTGGTGGTGATGATGCTACTGGAACGGCGCGACGTTGATCCTAACTTAGCTGACATCAAAGGTGGCCGAGCATGGGCTGGGATGAGTCCCCCGGGAAGCAGGGTGAGGCTCAAGTTCACCCGTTATGGCCAAACACCCCTCGGTTGGGCTGCCGAGAGTGGACATGAGGGGGTGGTGAGGGTGCTGCTGGAACGGAACGACATCATTCCCAACAAAGCTGACTCTAAATATGGTCGAACGCCGCTATCGTGGGCTCTTCGGAGTGGGCATCAGGCGGTGGCGAGGATGCTGCTTGAACGGAACGACGTTGATCCCACCGTGGCTGACACCGAATATGGTCGAACACCGCTATCATGGGCTGCCGAGGGTGGTCACGAGGCAGTGGTGAAGATGCTGCTGGAACGGAACATCAACCCCAACACAGCTGACACCCAATATGGCCGAACACCACTCCTGTGGGCTGCCCAGGGAGGACATGGGGAGGTGGTGGAGATGCTGCTGAAACAGAAAGAGGTTAATCCCAGCACAGCTGACACCAAATACGACCGAACACCGCTATCGTGGGCTGCTGGGCGTGGTCATGAGGCAGTGGTGAGGATACTGCTTGAACGGAACGAGGTTGATCCCAGCATAACCGACACCAAATCTGGCCGAACACCGCTATCATGGGCTGCTGGGGGTGGTCACGAGGCGGTGGTGGGGATACTGCTTGAACGGAACGACGTTGATCCCAGCATAGCTGACACCAAATCTGGCCGAACACCGCTATCATGGGCTGCCGGGGGTGGCCACGAGGCAGTGGTGAGGATACTGCTTGAACTGAACGACGTTGATCCCATCATGGCTGACACCAGAACTGGTCGGACACCGCTATCGTGGGCTGCCGGGGGTGGCCACGAGGCGGTGGTGAGGATACTGCTTGAACTGAACGACGTTGATCCCAGCGTGGCTGATACTAGATATGGCCGAACACCGCTATCATGGGCTGCCGGGGGTGGTCACGAGGCGATGGTGAGGATGCTGCTTGAACTGAGCGACGCTGATCCAAACGCGGCTGACACTGAATATGGCCGAACACCGCTATCATGGGCTTCCGAGAGTGGGCATAAGGAGGTGGTGAAGACTCTGCTGGAACGAAACGACGTCAATCCCAACAAAGCTGATACCCAATATGACCGAACACCTCTATCTTGGGCTGCCGAGAATGGGCATAAGGAGGTGGTGGAAAAACTTCTCGAACGGAGCGACATCGATCCCAACACAACTGACATCCAATGTGGCCGAACACCGCTCTTGTGGGCTGTCCAGGGAAGACATGAAGAGGTGGTGGAGATACTGCTGAAACGAAACGACGTTGATCCTAACGCAGCTGACACCAAACACGGCCGAACATCGCTCTGGTGGGCCACTAGGAATGGGTATCAAGCAATCGCGGGGATACTGCTGCAGCGCAAGGACATCAATCCCAACAAAGCTGATACTCGATATGGTCGAACACCGCTGTCGTGGGCTGCCGATAGTGGGCGTGAAGCGGTGGTAAGGATGCTTCTGGAACGGAATGACATCGACCTCAACATAGCCGACACCCAATATAGCCGAACACCTCTTGAGTGGGCTGCCAGGAATGGGCATCAAAGAATTGCCACTTTTCTGAAGGAGCGGGCTGGTTTGGTTCCCAGATCTGCAGCAGGCCTTCCATCAGCAGAACTTTTGCCCCGCGAGCCGGCTAGGCTGCCAGAACCCCCTTCCAAAAGGAGACGCAGGTTTTGATATCTGAGGGCCAAAGATGCCGCTTCTTTGCCCATCTACTCGAGATACCCTCCCAGCGGTGTAGCAAACTTAGCAGAACCACATCCTCAGCCTATTACAAACATTTCTTTATACGGATCGACAAGTTACCACAGGCGTCCTACCTTTTAAACCGTTCGTTTAGGAAAATTTGCCGCCTCCTTGGTTCTTTTGAATTACCCTACTCTTATGCCGTTTTTCGTTGAGGGTTTAGGTTTGGTTTAGCCGATTTTGTATATATACATTGCCCATTGGTGCTCTGTATTCCCTTGTCTCTATATACACCCTTTTGATTTGTCATATCTACTTAGTTACGTTATCCCATATCTGTTAGTTATCAGCTTTGTATTTTACTTGTGCTATTGCATAGTTTAGACAGTAACCGGGTTGTGTTGAAAGAGGAGTTGATTGAGGCTTCACAGATGTGGAAGTAAATTGGATATAGACACATATACTGCACACATCTGAGCGTGTGCATCGTAGGAGTCAAAAGGAGAAGGGTTTACCGGTATGGTGCGTGATTCACAAAGTTTTGTCTATTCCCCCCCCCCCTTTTTTCTCTACTTGTTCACTGTATTGTAACCTCCCTCCTATTATTAACATTAGAGACATCATAGCCCTTTTCTCCTACTGTCTTTCTTGAACATCATAATTAACTCATTGTGCCCTCCACTAAATATACCCCTCCTACCGTACCTCCTTCCTCGCTAGTTTTGTTTCCTGCTCTTAGGATGCTCCTCCTGTCGGCCTTCAGATACATATGTAAACCTCCGACAAGGAGTTCTGAGGGGCGTGTAGTAACCGGCCAAGGTCTCACCCCACAACCCTGCTTGATATGTCACTCTCGGCACAGCAGCGGTATGATAAGTATTGTATGTCTCGGGATAGCTAATAAATGGCGTAACGGCCGGATGCTCGGGCTAGAATAAGGCTAGACCCTAGGGTACGCATATGTGGAAACTTCACTCGCTCGCCATCTGCTCCAGAAAAGACAACTAGTCAAAACGTATTATGCTGTAAGTCTATAATATAAGAACAATAAAGCCATCTCAATCATTCCAACGCTTCCCACGCCTGTCAATATCTCTCCATTTATGGCCCCATTTGCCTGCCTACGTCTAATAATAAAGGAAAGGCTTAACCATAAACCCTTCCGTCAATCTTTTCAACTCTAGAGCAAATGAAATCACGAAACCTTCTATCTGCCTTCATCTGTCCACTATCCCCTTTTCTTTTCTCTGACGACTGTCCGCTTCGGTCAACTCTGATACTGTACTCAAGAACATTAGTTAAGTGAAGGTCTATATCCCGATAGTATAATATATGTTGCTGCGCAATTAGTTAGGCTATTTTTATTAAATTTTACAGCTCAAACCTTAACTCCTAGCCACTAATCATGCACACCGCACCGTAAGCATGGGCTCATGCTAGGATCTTAGAAGCTTGACTCGACGCACCGGGTCAGCTGACTGTTTGCCTTGCTTTCAATAAATAAAAATTTTATGAGAGATCATTTGTGGAAAGGTCACTCTGGGAAGGGTTTTAAAAAAACATCTGGGCTGAAAGGGTTGATGCTCTGAGATGGAAGTAGATTTGAATAGTTGACTTCACCATGAGCCTCTGTGTTTAGTACTAGCCCTTACAGTTATATGCGGTCTTTATCCGGCAGCTTAATCCTTGCCTGGTCCATACATCAGATCATAGATAATCACTCATGTACACTTGCAGGAACAGTTTTTATAAACAGCTGTAAACGCGAGACAAATGTCTGCACGGATGAGGCTTCCAAGCCACTGGGAGACCAACCGGGCAAGGTCAATGCACAATCCTGGCTATCAATGGAAAGGGTAAACCTCTGCAGCTCCTTCGAAGCCTCGGGGGGCTTCTTGTTGGGATACTAGTCGGGGTATGACCTGAATCCCCCAGTACCAAAAGTTTTCCTGTGCCTTAAGGCCAAGTTCCCAGCTAGCCATCGAAACCTGCAAGCCTAAGCCGATCATGACGACCTCATTCAGATGGCTAACGATAGTGGGGGCATTTTTGTCATAGTACCAAAGAATGGAGGTGAAATATTTCTCTTAATATACGGCTTCAGAGCTAGAGCGCTCTCTCGAGGTCATGTATAATACGATTGCCCTTTTTGGAAATATTCTAGTCGGCGGAGGCGGGGGACGCGCAAAGGCCTGCCAGCAGCTATTAGAAGCCCAGTCCCCGGCAGCAGCAATGGACTAAGGCCGTTCAAAGTTGGCTGAGACCACCCGGAAAAAGAGTGTTGGAGAACAGGCGGTGGAGGATTCCTTCACGCAGTGCTTGGGTAGCGGCTGATTGATTTTAATTTCTGGCGTCAGGAGAGGTTTTGTCCTTTTTGGGCTTAGGCTTTTGGCTAGGACAAGGGCCAGTTATTTATGATACAACCAATGGCGATCTATTGTCTCTCAATATCCCCATTATGAAGGCATGGGGGAGTTTAGCCTTGATTATGTACTCTTAGATTGCAAAGGTCAAGAGTTATCGCGGAGGGAATCATCCAAATGTGTCTTTAATATGGAGCTTTCACACCAAAATCAAAAGTACAGCGGGAGGGAAAATACATTGACGTTTTTATCATACTTGTGAAACCATGGTGCGATGGGCTTCAGGTTTCGGAGTGCGGGTAAGCCGATGGGTGCCGGTACGATACAGTACTTCCGCACACAACTACGAAACAGCTCCCCCTATTATTCGCAGGAGTTTTTAATACTAACACAAATCTTCATTGGATAGGTTCCATGGATATCATACTCGAGTTGAATTCCTAATATATTTATTTGTATTCTAGGTGGATAATAAACACCCATAAAGTGAGATACTTTGGACAGGAAACTGGGGGGTGCCAAGATCTTCAACTCAGTGGTTGTGCATAGCTTTATAAGGAGTGGGCAACTTATAAGCATAGGGGAAGAGATTAGGGGTGAAAATGAGAATTCTAGTAAAAACCATAGGAGCAATCACTAATGCATACAGTTTCAAGTTGTTACGCTACGGTATGTAAACCTAGTGGGGTATTCAAAATTGGGGATGGGGAGAAAGTTTATCCTACTTTGCCGTTTCACATAAGCTCAGCTCATTCAGAAAGAGTTCACTTACAATTTCCCACCCACCCTATCTCACTGACTTAAACAGCATGTGTTTTTCTCTCTGCAGATAGTAATAGAAACCCAGCACTCTGTAACTGCTACAGAATTCTGACCAATAGAACCGCTATTATCTGTTACTCAGGGATCATCTTTATAACTTTGAATATGATATTCTCGTCCACATCTATTTTTGAAACCTCACTTCTTACTTAATTATTTGCTTAAATATTTTTTGAGCAATATTGTTACACGAAATCCGAGAGCCATGTTAAACCCCAGAGTGGTATTGAGCCACAAAGTGATGTTGGACGACAAACCTTCCATCGTAAGCCACAAAGTTGTGTCGAGCCATTTTTTTAGTGTTGAGCTGTCAGGCACTCTGTAGAAGTGCCCCAGGTTGTGAGCCTGCGAACATCAGGGGGTTGCGGTCGCACACCGCAACCTTGGCAAGAGGTTTTGCTAGCTTGCTGAGTTCTGAGAGTGGTTTGTTGTTGTCAGTCGGATGGAGAGATATATGTTCTGGCCTGTTCTTGGCTGGAGGGGGGGCCGCCATCTAGTCTATCCTTCCTCCATCCTTCGCCGCTCTGCTTAGAGTCTATTTCGATTGCAACTCTATACTTGTACTCCTTTGGTGCTTTCCTCTAGGCTCTATCATAAGGTCCTGGATCGTATTTGTTACATTCAACTTTCCTCTACTCCGCAGTTCACTTATCTTCCCTCGATGGGACTTTCGTTCTGATAATTGTTTCTAGTGTTTTCGGGACGCTATAGGATGAGCGTGGTGTGCTGTAGACTAATGTGTTCTTCAAGTTATGGGTGTGAAAGCTGATTTCTGTCGCAGGCGCGCAAAACTAAAAGTAACTGGCTGCTAAAGAGCTGTTTATGGCAAAATCGAACTTTTCAGAGAATAGCTGACTCAGCGCACCTAGAGGCGGTAAATTCCCACTAAGTCTAATTCTTTCCGCATCTGGCTTAGCCTGGATGGGGCTCATGGTCCAGAAAGATACAAGCACCTGTACTCGAGTACCATAATCTGGTGAAAATCCGATTGGTGCTGGTGTGGATTTTCTTGAACCTGCCCAACCATAGCTGCCTATGTGTTGAAGCTGTGGCGAATTTGCCTTCTTCGTGCCCTCCTATTGGCCCGGTTGCCTCAGTTTCTGCTTAGCTCCAATCCGACTTTCACCAGATTAGACGATAACGGTATTAGGATGTTTGGACCAGCGCATGCTTGTGTAACACCAGAGCCGTATGTGAGCCGCTTTCTCCCCTTGAACTCCGAGAGAAGTCAAATTCTCATTGTACCGGTGCACGATAGCTTCCCCACCTCTCTCTCGAGAAATTCACGTAAAATAGGCTGTGGTGCGAATTCCCGGACACCAGGTCAGTGGCACTCGCCCAACGTTCCGAACACCCAGAGCATCGCTGACTCCATCACGGGGGTAGATAACGAGGGGCCCCAGATTCCGCAGCCGCTATCGCAGCTCGTACAGAACACCTCTGTCGTGGGCTGCCAAGTACGGGTGTGAGGGGGTGGTGAGAATACTGTTGGAACGGGACAACGCCAATCCCAGCATGGCTGACATCCTAGATGGCCGAACACCGCTATCTTGGGCTGCCGGGAATGGCCATGAGGCGGTGGTGAGGATGCTGCTAGAACGGAACGACGTTGATCCCAACATAGCTGAATATGGCCGAACACCGCTATCGTGGGCTGCCGAGGGTGGTCATGAGGCAGTGGTGAGGATGCTGCTGGAACGGAACGAAGTTGATCTCAACATTGCTGACACCGAATATGGCCGAACACCACTATCGTGGGCTGCCGAGGATGGCCACGAGGCAGTGGTGAGGATGCTGCTGGAACGGAACGACGTTGATCCCAACATAGCTGACACTGAATATGGTCAAACACCTCTATCATGGGCTGCCGAGAATGGCCACGAGGAGGTGGTGAGAATACTTCTCAAACGGAGCGATGTCAATCCCAACATAGCTGGCGCCGGATATGGCCGAACACCGCTATCTTGGGCTGCCGGAAATGGCCATGAGGTAGTGGTGAGGATGCTGCTAGAACGGAACGACGTTGATCCCAACATAGCTGAATATGGCCGAACACCGCTATCGTGGGCTGCCGAGGGTGGTCATGAGGAAGTGGTGAGAATACTGCTCAAATGGAGCGACGTCGATCTCAACATGATTGACACCGAGCGTGGCCGAACACCACTAGCATGGGCTGCTGGGAATGGTCATGAGGCAGTGGTGAGGATACTGCTCGAACGGAGCGATGTCGATCCCAACATAGCCGACATCCAATATGGCCGAACACCGCTATCGTGGGCTACCGGGATAGGCCATGAGGAGGTGGTGAGAATACTGCTCGAACGGAGCGATGTCGATCCCAATATAGCGGATACCGAATATGGCCGAACACCGCTATCACGGGCTGCCGAGGGTGGCCATGAGGAGATGGTTAGAATACTGCTTGAACGAAGTGACGTCGACCCCAACATAGCTGACGCCGAATGTGGCCGAACACCGCTATCATGGGCTGCCGAGAATGGGCATGAGCGAGTGGTAGAGAGACTGCTGGAACGGAAAGACGTCAATCCCAACACGACTGACACCGAATATGGTCAAACACCGCTATCGTGGGCTATCGATAATGGCCACGAGGAAGTGGTTAGAATACTGCTCAAACGGAGCGATGTCGATCCCAACATAGCTGACGCCGGGTATGGCCGAACACCGCTATCGTGGGCTGCTGAGGGTGGGCATCAGCGGGTGGTAGAGAAACTCCTGGAACGGAACGACGTTAATCCCAACACGGCTGATACTCAGTATGGCCGAACACCGCTATCGTGGGCTGCGGAGAGTGGGTATAAGGAGGTGGTGGAGAAACTGCTGGAACGTAGCGACGTTGATCCCAACACAGCTGACACCCAATATGGCCAAACACCGCTATTGTGGGCTGTCGATGGTAATCATGAGGAGGTGGTGAGAATACTGCTCGAACGCAGTGATGTCGATCCCAACCTAGCTGACACCGAGTATGGCCGAACACCACTATCGTGGGCTGCCATGGACGGTCATGAAGAGGTGGTAGGGATACTGCTTGGACGGATCGACGTTGACCCCAACATGGCTGACACCCAGTGTGGCCGAACGCCACTATCGTGGGCTGCGTGGAATCGCCATGAGGCAGTGGTGAGGATGCTGCTGGAACGGAACGACGTTGATCCCAACATAACTGACACCAAATATGGCCGAACACCGCTATCGTGGGCTGCCGGGGATGGACATGAGGTGGTGGTGGAGAATCTGCTGGAACGGAATGACGTTGATCCCAACATAGCTGACGCCGAATATGGCCGAACACCTCTCCAGTGGGCTGCCAGGGCTGAGCATCGAAGAATTGTCGCTTTGCTGCGTGAACGGGCGGGTTTTGTTCCCAGGTCTGCAGCAGGCCTTCCATCAACGGAACTTCCCCCCCCCGAGCCCTCTAGACTCCCTTCTAAAAGAATACGTAGGTTTTGATGCCTAAGAGTAAAACTCGCCGTTTCTTCATCCATCTACTTAAGATACCTTTCCACCAGGGTGCCAAACTTGACAGAAAATCCTCGTTCTACTACAAACGATTATTCCCTATGGATTGACGAGTTACCACAGGTGTCCGACCTTTAGACCATTTTCTTGAAACGCCTTGTCGTCTCCTTAGTTCTTTCGAATTACCCTATCTCTTTTGGTATTTCTTGTTGTAGCGTTTAAGTTTAGTTTAGCCAATTTTGTATACATCCATTGCTCGTTAATGCTCTGCACTCCCTTCTCTCTATACCTAATTTCTTTCTGTATCTATGAAGCTTGAATCTACCCCTCTTTCAACAACAAGGTTACTGTTTAAATGGCGCAATAATACGGGTGAAATATAAAGTCGATGATTAACACACATAGGATAACGTAACCAAGAAGGTGTGAGAGACAAAAGGTAAATCAAAAGGGTGAGTGTATAGACATATACTGCAGACATCTGGGTTGGTACACCATAAGGGGCAAAAGGGGAAGGGTTTGCCTGTATGGTGAGTGATTCACAAAGCTTTGTCTATTTTCTCCTCTCTCTCCCCTTCTTTTTCTACCTCACTTTATTCTAACTTCCCCATTTGTTAACACTAGAAACATCATAACCTTTTTCTCCCGCTGTATTTCTTGAATCTCATAATCAACTCAGCGTGCCCTCCCCCCTGAATATACCCCTCCCCCTCCCGCTCCACGGTCCCTGCTAGTTTTGTGACCACACTCCTCTCAAAACGCTTTGCCGGAGATTTTCTGTTTATATCGGAAGGCTCACAGAACGGGGGCCTTAAGAGTGGGCAAAGCCTGGATCTCGCTCCATAACCCAGCTTACTATCGCACCCTCGGCATCCATGGCAGCGGTAGAGCACCGTGTTCAAGAACATGAGTTAAGTGATAAAACTGAAAGTCGACATACCGGCACCTATATTATACAGTACGGGGACAAAAATATTCGTCCGAAACTAGTTTCTGTGCCAAATTTAACATTTTTAAAACCGACAATCCCCAACACTGTTTGCATAGAAACACTCCAAATATTTCCTCCAGTTAGAGAATGGCGTTCTATTCAAACCCCTAGAAGTAGAAGTGCAAGGAATCAAAGCTGCTCCCATTGTTTATGATTGCATCAGCCTGCGTGAAAGTGGCCTAGATTTTTGTACGGTATGAGGCTCCATACAAAAAGGTATTATACATGGCAACCAATTCCTGATATATACGGGCCATTTCCCAATTGAGCATGTTGGTATTGAAACATCTCTCTTGATACATGTTGCTTTCTTTTCTTTCGGGTTTTGTTATTCCCTGCTGTAGGCACTCTGCAATGGCTTGTTGTTTTCATATCCTATGCCATTAGGGATAAGGTATTGGTTTCATGGTTTTATTGATGTTCCTAGCCCAAGTTTTTTGGGTATCGTGTATTCAGTTTCATTGTTTCCTTCACACCCTATGTCACTAGACATATTGGTGGCCCGCTGGCCTGGAATAGGCTTTAGGGATCACAGAGGATAATAGGATTTCAGGAGGGTCCTAGATTTTTTGAGACGGGTAGTGATCAGGTTTTGTTAGCTGCATGTGTTTCTTTAGAGTTTGTTGAGTTTTGGGAGTGTTTTGTTGCTAGCTAGGCAGAGGGATATATCTCCTGGCCTGCCCTTAGCTCGAGAGAGAGCAGCTCTCTAGTCCACTGTTCCTCCATCTTTCATCGCTCTGTTTATAGGCTATTGCGATTTCACTTTTGCTCTTTAGTTCTTTGCTTTAGGTTCCATCATAAGGTCTGTGAATTGTATTTGTTATATTCAACCTTCCCCTACTCCTCAGTTCGCTTCTCCTCTCTCGGTGGGATTTCCATTCGTGCGATTGCTTCTGTCAGTACTTTCGAAGGTTGAAAGGTTATGGGATGAGAGTCGTGTGCTGTGATGTGCCCTGCAAGTTATGGGTGTGAAATAGAATTCTGCAGTAGGCGCGCTAAACGAAAAAGTAGTGGCTGCTAAATAACTGTTGGCGGTAAAAAAATTGAATTTTCAGACAATGTCTAGCTGACACAGCACACCAAGGGGCGGTAAATTATCAACGAATCAAAATCTAATTCTTTCCACATCCGGCTTAGCCTGTCTGGGGGGGTTTACTGGCCCATAATGTCCAAGATAGTCGGATGCTTGGACCATAGCATGCTTGTGCAACACCAGAGCCGTATGTTAGCCCCTCTCTTCCCTCAAACTCCAAGAGAAGTCAAATTCTCATTGCGCAGTACCGGTACACAATCGCATCCCCCCCCTCTCTCGAAAAGGAATTCGCGTAGAACAAGATAGCGCAAATTCCCGGACACCAGATCGGTGGCAGTACAAACTCACCCAACGTGCCGAACACCGAGGATATCGCCGACTCCATCACGGGGGCAGATGCCGGAGGGCGCCAGATTCCGCAGTGGCTATCGCTACTCGAGCAGAACACCTCTATCATGGGCTGCCGAGAATGGGCGTGAGGCGGTAGTGAGAACACTGCTGGAACGGGACGACGTCGATCCCAACATGGCTGACATCCAAGATGGCCGAACACCGCTATCTTGGGCTGCCGAGAATGGCTATGAGGTAGTGGTGAAGATGCTGCTGGAACGGGACGACGTTGATCCCAACATAGCTGACACTGAATACGGCCAAACACCGCTATCATGGGCTGCCGAGAATGGCCACGAGGAAGTGGTGAGAATACTTCTTAAACGGAGCGATGTCAATCCCAACATAGCTGGCGCCGGATATGGCCGAACACCGCTATGGTGGGCTGCCTCGGGTGGTCATGAGGAGGTGGTGGGAATGCTGCTGGAATGGAGCGACGTCAATCCCAACATAGCTGACACCCAATACGGCCTAACACCACTATCGTTGGTTGCCGGGGGTGGCCATGAGGATGCAGTTGGAATACTGCTCGAACGAAGCGATGTCGATCCCAACATAGCTGACACCGAATATGGCCGAACACCGCTATCGTGGGCTGCCGAGAATGGTGATGAAGAGGTGGTAAGGATGTTGCTTGGACGAAGTGATGTCAATCCCAACCTAGCTGACACCGAATATGGCCGAACACCGCTATCGTGGGCTGCCGAGGATGGCCATGAAGGGGTGGTAAGGATGCTGCTTCGACGGAACGACGTTGATCCCAGCATCGCTGACACCAAACATGGCCAAACGCCACTATCTTGGGCTGCCGGGAATGGACATGAGGGAGTGGTGAGGATGCTGCTTGGACGGAACGATGTTGATCCCAACATAACTGACACCGAATCTGCCCGACCACCGCTATCATGGGCTGCCGAGCGTGGTCACAAAGAGGTGGTGAGAATACTACTCGAACGGAGCGATGTCGATCCCAATAGAGCTGACACCAAATATGGCCGAACACCGCTATTGTGGGCTGCCGAGGGTGGTCACAAAGAGGTGGTGAGAATACTACTCGAACGGAGCGATGTCGATCCCAATAGAGCTGACGCCGAATATGGCCGAACATCGCTATCGTGGGCTGCCGAGGGTGGTCACGAGGAGCTGGTCAGAGTGCTGCTTAAACGGAGCGATGTCGATCCCAATATAACTGACACCGAATATGGCCGAACACCGCTATCATGGGCCGCCGAGCGTGGTCACCACGAAGTGGTGAGAATACTACTCGAACGGAGCGACGTCGATCCCAACATAGCTGACACCGAACATGGCCGAACACCGCTATCGTGGGCTGCCGAGGGTTGTCGTGAGGCGGTGGTTAGGATATTGCTCGAACGGAGTGACGTTGATCCCGACATAGCTGACACTAAATATGGCCGAACGCCGCTGTCGTGGGCTGCTGGGGGTGGTGGTGAGTGGGTGGCGGAAGAACTGCTGGAACGAAACGGCGTCAATCCCAACATAGCTGACCCCGAACATGGCCGAGTATCTCACCCGTGGGCTACCTGGAATGTGCGTCAACGAATTATCACTTTACTGCGTGAACGGGTGGGTTTTGTTCCCAGATCTGCAGAAAGCCTTCCATCAACGGAACTCTTCCCCCCCGAGTCGTCTGGGCTACCTGTACCCCCTTCTAAAAAGAGACGGAGGTTTTGATGCCTAAGGGTAAAACTCGCCGTTTCTTCATCCATCTATTTGAGATACCTTTCCATCGTGGGACCAAACTTGACAGAAACAACCCTCGTTCTGCTACAAACGGTTCTTCTATACAGATTAGCAAGTTACCACAGGTGTCCGACATTTAGACTATTTTCTTGGAGCACCTTGTCTTCTCTTTAGTTCTTTCGAATTGCCCTATCTCTTTTGGTATTTCCTGTTGTAGTGTTTAGGTTTGGTTTAGCCAATTTTGCATAACGCAAAATTTGGAAAGGGCACCCTTAGGAGTCCGCCCCTCCGGGTGTTCGCCCCCCCCTAGCCCAAAGCGGAAACTTTACTTATCATGGAGGTATAATAATCGAAGGAATTAGAGAGATCAAATAGAGTTTATTCATTTCTTTACTCTTCACTTGTGGCTATAAATGATCCCCTCCCTTCTATATCACTAGCATCCTTTTGGTCCGTGTCACTATCCTCGTTACTAGCCTCTCTTCCGAATGTGCGCCCCCCCCCTCCTCGGTCAACCTCCTACTGGTCCGCCCCGGGGCGCTCTTTCAAAAATTTGCTTTATATCCATTGCTCATTGGTGCTCTGCACTACCTTCTTCATGCATTCGCCTTCTTAATTTGCCTTTTGTTTCTCATACATTCTTGGTTACGTTATCTTACGTGTGTTAATTATCGACTTTGTACTTCATCTGTATTATTGCACAACTTAGATAGTAACCTTGTTCTATTGAAAGAGGGGTAGACTGAAGCTTCATAGATACAGAAAGAAATTTGGTATAGATATACACTGCAGACATCTCAGTTGGTACACAATAGGACTCAAAAGGAGAAGGGTTTGCTGGTATGGTGAGTGATTCACAAAGCTTTGTTTGTTTTTCTCCTTTCTCCCACTTTTTTCTATCTCACTGTATCGTAACTTTCCCCTTTATTAACACTTGAGGCATCATAACCTTTTTCTCTCATTGCCTTTCTTGAATATCACAATTAACTCATCGTGCCCCTTCCCCTCCCCTAAATATACCCCTCCTCTCGCTGACCCTTCCTCGCCAGTTTTGTGACCACACGCTTCTTAGAACGCTTTGCCGGAGCTCTTCTGTTTGTATCGGAAGGCGGATAGAAAACGTATCTTAAGAGTGGGAAACAAAGCCTGGATCTCGCTCTACAATCTAGCTTACTATCGCACCCGTGGCAGCGGTAGAGCACTGTTTTCAAGAATATGAGTTAAATTCTCAAAGTAAAAGTCGACATACCCGTATTATATCTTTCGCTCTGTTTGTTAGGAAATATACATTTACATCCCAAACCTTAACTCTCGACCACTAATTATGCGCACCCCCCACAGCCTTGGTTGGGGACACGCTTATTCTGGAAGCTTGCAAACCCTCCCCGACGCACTGGGTTAGCTGGCCGGAAAGGCCCCAAATGAATAAACCCTTTGAGAGGGTTGAATAAAATAAAATAAAATAAAAATCCGGGCCGAAAAGGTTGATCCTCTGAGCTGGAAAAGGATTTTGGACTGTTGATCTTACCATAGGCTTTAGTGTGCTGAGTACTAGCCCCTACTGTTATTGGCCATCTGTGCTGGGCGGCTTAGTCCTTGCCCAGCAAGGTGTGCACCGTGCTTGATCATGGATAATCACTCGCGTAAACTAGTAGGGACGGCTACAGTATAGCGCTTTGCAAACCTTTCGCCCAGTGGCCCCGGTTGTGAGCTAGCGGAATGCGGGGGTGGCGGCCGCAAGCCGCAACCTTGGCAGGAGGCTGCCAGGGAGCCGGGAGCGGCAAAATTCAACTTTTTCAGAAAATAGCTGACTCAGCTCACTGAAAGGCCGTAAATTCTCAACCAATCATAAAATCTAATTCTTTCCACGTGCGGCTTAGTCAGCCTGGGGCAGAGTTTTACTGGCCATAAATTCCAAGCGATAGTCGGATTCTTAGACCAGCGTGTCCTTGTGCAACACCAGAGCCGTAGGTTAGCCCTCTCTTCCCTTGAACTCAAGTCAAATTCACAGAATATCGTTCCCCCCTCTCTTCAAGAAGGATTCGCGTAAAATAAGCTATAGCGCAAATTCTAGACACAAGGTCAGTGCCAGTACTAACTCTCCCAACGCGCCGGACACCTAAAACATCGTCGACTCATCCCCTTGGTAGATGTCGAGGGGCACCAGATTCCGCAGTGGCTATCGTTACTCGCACAGAACACCTCTATCATGGGCTGCCGAGAATGGACGTGAGGTGGTGGTGAGAATACTGCTTGAACGGGACGACGTCAATCCCAACATGGCTGACATCCTAGATGGCCGAACACCGCTATCTTGGGCCGCCGAGAATGGCCATGAGGCGGTTGTGAGGATGCTGCTGGAACGGAACGATGTTGATCTGAACATAGCTGACACCGAATATGGCCGAACACCGCTATCGTTAGCTGCCGACCATGGCCATGAGATGGTTGTAAAGATGCTGCTTGGACGGAACGACGTCGATCCCAACATGGCTGACACCGATTGTGGCCGAACGCCACTATGGTGGGCTGCCGAGCGTGGTCATGAGGAGGTGGTTAGAATACTGCTCGAACAAAGCGATGTGGATCCCAACATATCTGACACCCAATATGGCCAAACACCGCTATCGTTGGCTGCCGAGTGTGGTTACGAGGAGCTGGTCAGAATGCTGCTTAAACGGAGCGATGTCCATCCCAACATAGCTGACACCGAACATGGCCAAACGCCGCTATCGTTAGCTGCCGAGTATGGCCATGAGGTGGTGGTAAGGATGCTGTTGGAACGGAACGATGTCGATCCCAACATGGCTGACACCAAATCTGGCCGAACCCCACTATCGTGGGCTGCCGAGAATGGCCACGAGGAGGCAGTGAGAATACTGCTCGAACGGAGTGACGTCGATCCCAACATAACTGACACCGAACATGGCCGAACACCGCTATCGTGGGCTGCCGAGGATGGCTCTGTAGGGGTGGTAAAGATGCTGCTTGGACGGAACGACGTCGATCCCAACATAACTGACACCGAATATGGCCGAACACCGCTATCTTGGGCTGCCGGGAATGGTCATCAGGCAGTGGTGAGGATGCTGCTAGAACGGAACGACATTAATCCCAACATAGCTGATACCGAATATGGCCGAACACCGCTATCGTGGGCTACCCACGATGGCCACGAGGAAGTAGTGAGAGTACTGCTCAAACGGAACGATGTCAATCCCAACATAGCTGAACCCGGATATGGCGGAACACCGCTATCTTGGGCTGCCGGGAATGGTCATCAGGCAGTGGTGAGGATGCTGCTAGAACGGAACGACATTAATCCCAACATAGCTGATACCGAAT
>Ga0307509_10005131_pt1 | contig 18405 bp, 22 predicted proteins | sample 10_EM_MG_FD_202245 | JGI IMG/M metagenome (GOLD analysis project Ga0307509, IMG submission 202245) | Populus trichocarpa ectomycorrhiza microbial communities from riparian zone in the Pacific Northwest, United States - 10_EM | ecosystem: Host-associated > Plants > Roots > Unclassified | place...
TGGATGAATTGGAGGCCGCTGGCGGCCTCGTGGATACAGGAGGAGGACATGGTCGGCAGGAGCCGTGGCGAGAACATGGGCCCAATCCGGGAGCACTGGTTGGTGCAGCGCAGTTCCAAGACCCTGGGGAGGCAGAATCGCATGTTGAAGAAACTGATCGAGAGGATAGGGAGAATGGTTTTATCACCACTCGCTGATCGTTTATATATATGTAATTAAATTAAATTAAATTACGCGTGCTAAAAGGGTCAGGAATGGTCAAACAATAGTAGTGTGCGAGTCGGTGGGCAGGAAAGGCATGAGAATGATTGCGCTGATGGTTATAAGGCGCGCAAGTATGAGTAAGGCATCTAGTGGGCAATTGTAGGTTCAGAAGGCATGGGAATATGGCGGGCCGATGGTTATAAACTGCGCAGGCTTGGGCAAGTCGTCTAGCGGGCAGCTGTAGGTTGACAGGCACGGGAATGAGTCTGGGGGGCTGTTAGAAGCCGGGGAAGACGGTGGGAGCCCGCAAGCGGACTGTAAGAGGCCGGGGAAGACGGTGGGAGCCCGCAAGCGGACTGTAGGAGGCCGGGGAAGCCGGTGGGAGCCCGCGAGCTGAGTGTAAGAGGCCAGGGAGGCGGTGAGAGGCATGGAGTAGACGAGATAGGATGTGAAGAGCTAAGGAGAGAGCCGCACGAAAGGGCAAGAGAGGGGGGACGTCCGCCGGATATGGGAGGAGACGGGCTGGGATCAGAGGGTGGAGGAGGAAGGGCTGAACGTGTTGGGAGGAAGGAGGGCAGAGGAAGTCATGACGGGAAAACGTCCGCCGAATACGCGAGAGGACTGAGGGAATCCCGGAGTGTGGGAGAAGCGGAGGTGATGCTCGTGGGGTTCCGGATGAGAAATGGATTCAGGGAGAGGTTAGTGACGGGATTAATGGAGAGACGCTATCATGGAAAGAAAGCTGGCGGCCGAGGGTATCATGGGGGGAGGCAGGGGAGGAGAGATGTCGCGGCCGCAAGACGTCCGCAATTGGGCCGCATGGGAACGGGTGCATTGGGAGCGAAGGTATGAAGAGGCAGGGCACTGGGGGTAGAGTATCAGAGGGGTGGCTGTGCCAGGGGGGGTCAAATGCGTCAGGACGCAAGAAGGGCCGCGTCCAATGCGTCCGGACGCGCAAGTCAGCGTCCGGACGCATTGGACTCGGCCCTTTCTCTTCTGGATGGAATGAGCCCGGGCAGACGCACCCAGAACAGGAGTTTACGTTATAAGCGCCTGGAACGTCTGGCGCACAGGCTGAGCAGGGAGAGACAGAACGCAAGGTATTTTTTTTGCTGATGTGGACAGGTTTAGGAAAATCCTCACTAGTGTAAATCTGACTCTCACTAGAGTATACGGGACCAGAAAGAAAGAAGAATAAAGCGCAAAGGTGGAATTAAGAAAGGACTTATAAGGAACTAAATACCAGAATATGATCGGGTTTAAGAAAAGGTTTTTTGCGTGCAACACGACGGTGATAGCCTGCTTGAGCAAATGCTGGACGCAAGGTCTTCTCACAGGCTTGAACTCCAGCAAGGTAGAATATTTCAGTGAAAGGCTTGCTTGCGGTGGTTTTCCTTAGATGATGTTGCATGGTCGATAAGTTTCTGGCGGTCGGCTGAGGAGAGAATAGGATTACGGCCTCGGGATAGGTCTTGGCTAGTGGTTTGTTCATGAAGTGCCTGCTTTGCCGCTCGGTATACAGCTGTTAGTAGAAGATTTACCGACTCAGCTATTTACCTGTATGGCCATGATGCAATATTTCGGAGTGCATGTATTCGTGCCCTGACCTCTACTGATAGTTGCCTACTGGAATGAGCAATCGATTGCTGAGAGGGTGGATCAAGGTCATCTCCCGCAATAGTAGAGGAGGAAGAAGTAGAGGAGGACGATGTAGAAGATCCAGATACTGAGGTGAGAGGTAGGTAGTCTTGAAGAAGTGAAGGCTCCGGCTCTGGAATTAATTGTTTATAATGGATATTGTTATTCTCATCAAGTCGGTTAAAACCTTCTGCGATAGACGAACTAGAATGATTTCTTGAGGGTAAAGAAAGAAACAGAGGAAGTGGGCTTTCTTGCTCTTCTTCCGAGTCTGATATGAAACTCGGAATCGTGGGAGGTATTTGTCTGTCGTCCATAGCAAGTTGGGTAATAAAAAATACCTGTTCAGATAGAACTCGGTTGGAAGCAATTCATGCAGTAGGGGTTTTCAAAGTTAAAAGATGAGATTTCCGTAAAACCATCTGCATTGAGCCATGCATTAGTGTACATATTATGAATAACCAATTGGATTTAAGCGTTTGGTGTGAGAAATTTGAGGGTCCGTGAAGTATGACCGGGTAAAAGTAAGTGAGGGTTGTATATGATGTCAGAGAAAATCTTCTTCGGCTCCAACTCTTCCATCATACTAATGACTACACAAAACCGCAGCGGAATGGCGAGAAACCAAACCGAGCATTCAGTTTGGACTCAAACAGAGCAAGTGCAGCTGATTCAATGGCTGGAGGATCCAGAGAATCTACGGAAAACAAAAAAAGGATCGGGGGTTTCCAAAAAGGCAATTATCTCTGAAATTGCAGCCCAGATTCCTACGAAGCCACCTGTTAAGGTCAGTTATAAGTATGATAATCTCATGAAATCATACTGAGCAGTAGCAAAGCTCAATGATCAATCAGGATGGGGACTGGGTGAGGGGGACTTGAACTATGGGAGACGGTATCTGAGAGGTACGTATATAAACTCAAAAATTATATTATTTACAAGAAATAAAACAAAAATAAAAAAGACATGAGTAGAAGAAAAAAAGAAATAAACAAAATATGGAAAGAACAAAAAGGAAAGAGAAAATAAAGTATTTGAAATAAAATAAAAGAGTAATAAACGAAAAAAGGGAGAAATGAGGAAAAAATAATAAAAGAAATATAAAAGAAATATAAACTAATTGATAATAGATAAACTGCTGTCAAGATGTCCGTATTTCTTTGGTTTGGAACGGATTCTTGGTGATCGCCCCAATATACGCCCACCAGCACTCTTTGATTCTGGAAGTGGTAGTCAAGAAACAGCGACTAGTGTCGAAAGGCTGCTAAGCCAAATAGCAGAACAGGCAGGGGGAGGAAGAAGGAGAAAGGAAGAGGAAGAGAATAATGAAGAGGAAAGGGAAGAGTAGAACGAGGAAGAGGGGGAAGAATATCAAGAAGGGGAGGGAGGATATAGGGAAGTGAGAGAAAGAATTGATTTGGGTTTTGAGGAGGAACAGGCGACAGAAAAGATAGAAGGAATATTGAGAGAGGAGGAGGGTTGTAGGGAAGGAGATTATTTGGAGTAGAGTGGGGTCGGGGGTAGGAGGGGCGGGATTGGGTTGGAATGTGTAGGGAGAGAGAATAGAGAAGAAAGTCAAAGGAGAGAGCAAGAGGAGAGGTGAGTACAGATTCTCTTATATCTAATTAATTGTTATTAGTATGAACTAAAAGATATAACCTGTTAAGAAACCTATCCATACCAGCAACTTGAGCAATACGTTTGACAAGAAAGCAGCGCTTTCCAGAAATGATGCACGATGATGATGATGGTGAGCCGAGTACGATAAAAGCGATTAGTGGACCAATACGAGCTAAAAAAGCTGCTTAAGCTCTACAACACTCATTGATGCGGTCAGTATTCTGGCTTCAGCAAAGTCAACGGGAGAAGAACGAAAGTTCGACTTTTTGACAGAGCAATTGCAACAACAGTGCGAGTTCCGTTGGAGAGAATTGGACCTTGAAAGAGAGAGGTTGGAACTTGAAAGGAAGAAAACGGAAATGGAGCAAAGGAAGACGGAGTTAATGATGAAGCAGTTGGAAGAGTCGGTGCAAATGAGACTTAGTCAAACAAAAAACTTGTTGGGAAAGGGAAAAGAAATTATGAAAGAAAATGAGGAAGGAGAAAATGATCATCTTTTTATTCTTCAAAGATATTTGAAAATTACTGACAATCTTTGTTAATCTGCTTTGTTATTTCTTTCTGTACTTTTTATAATGGCTTTGTCTTTTTCGTTACTTCACACTCGTTTACTTTAATTTGCTTCACTTTTTGCTTCTACTTTGTTTATGTTTTTCTTTTTCTTCTTTTTCTTTTCTTTTATCTTTTCTCTCTGTTTTTTCTTTCCCTTGCTTGTCCTTTTTTTCTATTGACTTCTATCTTTTTTGTTTATTTCACATTGCAAATATGACTTATTCGTATCAATCAACAGTATTAGTTCACTTTAATATCAGTTGTAAGAATTTGATAACCTGTAGAGTCTTCATAATATTAATCAATTGCTGTTTGTATTAGTCAAGAGTCACGCCTCCTCAAACTTCGTCACACTTCCCTACACTTCCTGCTACTTTATTCAACTCCCTTGTACTTCACCGTACTCTCATCTACTCTCACACAGTCCCCTCTACTCCCCTGCAGCACTCTCAACTCCCCCCCGGACTCCTCTCTATTTCTGTTCCCCACCCTCAACATCCCCAAACTACCTACTACTTCTCTGCACTCCCCTGCACTCCTGTTAGGCGCACGGACTCCCGGTAAGGATTTACAGGGTAAAGTTACCCTACCTTGACGCACATGAACTTCGAAGGAAAAAGATAACACCCTCCTCCAGCCCCGGCGTTGGGACGGCGCGTCATCACTGGCCGCCTGGGTAGTCGCGTGCCAACATCAAAGACCACTATCAATGGAACACATCTTATAACACAGTATACGTCGTGGCCGTCGGTCCGACCGGGTCCTGTTCGCAGGATATATAAGGGGAGACCTTCGGACACCTTACGCAAGTGGAAGCAGGTGAATCGGACAGCGGCGCATACAGTTACAGACACTTGAAGACAGACTGTTGGAAGAGTAGGTCGGAGGTAACAGGACGTTTTGCCCAAAGGTGAGTTCCCTGGTATCTACAAAGTCGTTTAGAGTATGAAGGAGGTAACTATGACCAGTAAGTGGATCGGGTGCATCCACAGAGGACAAGTTGGTAAAAGATGGAGTCTGAGGGAAGAAGCCCATAGGTACGATCCCGAGGACAAGTCGTGTAATGCCGGAAGACCAGAATACGACATGGGGTTGCATGTCGAATTCTGGACGGAACCAACCAACGAAGAATGGCCATCTTCGGTCCAGCGAGTTAGACTACCCTCAATGAGCACGGGGGCAAGATAACTCGTAACTATTGTTCTCAACGGATAAAACGGATGAGCTGACACCTGACGTGGTCTCCACACCCTCAGGAATAACAGAAGCGCAGACCGATAAGTTGGCAATGGGAGCAAAACGTGTGATAGAGAGTTTTCAGGGTCTATGAGTGTTCGCACTCTGAGGAAGTTCGCAGAGTTGCGGGCAAGGTACTTAGTTAGTATAGAGTTAGCATGTATACCGCGATTGCTCAAAGGCGGAATATAAATATCGAAGCATCTTCGCTGCTATTAGACACAACAAGCACGCAGAAGAGATCTTATCAATATAATAAGTTTTTATCTTATCGTTACAAATACTTCGACGATCTATTCCGAAGTATACCATTATATCTAGCCTACATTGCTCGCGTCTTCTTAGCGAGTTCTCCGATATAAATCGATTCAGGTCCTAGCTGTCGGAATACCTTACGCCGAAGCTACTACCTAACAACTCCCTAGCCCTCCCTAGCACTCCTCTCCATATCCTTACACTCCCTCTTACTCCCCACACTCCCTTTACTCCCTTTACTCCCTCCACTCCCCACATTCTTTCTAACTCACCCACACTCCCCCCCGCACTCCTCCTACTCCTCTATACCCTCTTTCCCACACTTCCCTCCACCCCTCACCCTCACCCCTACCCTCTGCCGCACCCCCCTCTACTCCACTGCACCCTCCTCTAGTCCATCGTACCCCCCCTCTACTCCGCCGCACCCTTCTCTATACCCTCATATCCCCCTCTACTCCCTCACACATCTACTCCCTCACACCTCTACTCCCTCTCACCCCCCTCTACTCCCTCACACTCCCCTCTACCCCTCCGCACTCTCTCTTACTTCCCCCTACTCGCTCATGCTCCTCTCTAATTTTCGCAATTCCTTCTCACCCTCCTGCGCTCTCTCATACCTCCGTACTCCTTTGCATACCTCCATTCTCCATGACTCCCCTCAACTTCTTCACACTCTTCCTCCTTCCTCCTTCCTCCTTCTACTCTCTCCCACTTCCCCATACTTCCATGCACTTTCTTCTATTCTCCTCCACTCTACTACCCTATTTCATATCATCACCCACATACTACAGCCCCCCTGTGCACTTCCGGATAGGAGTATGCTGGGGTACTGGCAGTTTGGGCATGTGGAAGGGAGAGGAGAGGGAGTGCGGAGGAGTTAGAGGCAGTTAGAGGCAGTTAGAGGCAGTTAGAGGCAGTTAGAGGCAGCGCAGAGGGGTCGAGGGGAGTGTGACGGAGTAGAGGGGAGTGTGAGTGAGAAAAGGGGAGTGAGAGGGAGTAGAGAGGGGTGCGGTGGGGTAGAGGGGGGTGTGGCGTACTAGAAGGGGATGCGGTGGTGTAGAGGAGGGTGCGGCGGAGTAGAGGGAGGTGCGGCGGAGTAGAGGGAGGTGCGGCAGAGTAGAGGGGGGTAGGGTGGAGTAGAGGGGGGTAGGGTGGAGTAGAGGGGGGTAGGGTGGAGTAGAGACAGGTGCGGTAGAGTAGAGGCGAGTGCGATAGAGTACAGGCGGGTGTAGTGGAGTAGAGGGGGGTGCGGTGGAGTAGAGGTGGGTGTGGAGGGGTAGAGGCGGGTGCGGTGGAATAGAAAGAAGTAGGGTCGTGGAGTAGACGGAAGTGTAGTATTGTGTAGTAGAGACAGAGTAGTTCTGAGAAGTATAGGAGAGTGTGGGGGAGTACGGGGGAGTGCTGGAGATTGTAAGGAAGTGTGAAGGAGTGGGAGCTAGTATAAGCGAGTATAGCAGTTTAGTGAAGAGTGTAGGGAGGAATAACTGATTTTGAGGAACTACAGGGAACGGCAGAGGACTGTAGAGAAAACTGTGCCAGTGGGAAACCATAACTAACTGCAAGAAACCGAAGGAGATTGGATTTATTCTTTTTTTTTCTGGCACCATTTTTTACTTTCATGTACTATATATTATATATATTAATAAAGAAAATATTCACGCATTTGATCTCTCCATTCTGCTCCAGCCCAGCGTTCAGCTTCAATTCCAATAACCTCATCTTCCTCAATATCAGCAATTTCATCTCTTATCTCATAATTATTTACCCAGTCCTCATTGCTTTCCAAATTGGATAAAAAGTTGTGAAGTAAAATACAACTCATAATCTAAGCAAGTACTCTTACGTGATCTTGTCCTGTTCTGATATTAATCGGAATACCTCTAAGTGATCCCCATCGACATTTTAATCCCCCAAATGCATGTTCAATCTTGACATGGGCTTCACCCACGTGGCAATTAAACTCCTGGTATCCACCAGCTGCCCTGCTGGCCAGAGGCTCCTTATCGGGGGTCATGCAGCGTCTTGTAACTCTGTAGGCTTTGTCGGCAAGGACGTATTCGTCGGGGCGAGAAAAAAATAAATTTGGCTCTCGGAAGAAGGATGTACCACTAAATACAGTGGCATCACCAACTGAGGCAGGATAGCCTCCCGATATGTTGGTAAACCTTCTATTACTATCACAAATCCCTTGAATATTGAACCCATATTGTTTTTTGCGGTTGAAGTAGGTTTCGCCATGGTAGGACGGACTCCGCTGCACTACCATATCCGTTTCATCTAAAAATCCCACACATCCAGGAAAACCGCTTGCCCTCTCTACCCCAATCCGCATTTTTCGAACCTCCATAGTACCAGGCCTCGGCCAAGAGAGGACCCAAGGCAGTAGATGCAGGAGAGCAGCAATACTACGATTGCAGTACAGGCGCGTGGTGCCCTCACCAATTACCAGCCTGGCAGCCCCTCGAATCACGGAAGCCCCGGAGGATCCAAGGAAATATAGTACAGTGGCCAGCTGCACTTCTACCGCAGTTTGGGGATTCTGGGAACGGTTTTGAAAAATTGGATCGCCTTGAATAAGCATCGTAAGAGTATTGAATGACTCTCTGCCCATTCGAAAAAATACCCGGAATCTCATTGCACACATCATATAAAACTAACTTTTATCAGAATTCACAAATATTATAATTATAATTATATTTGTTAAAATGGCTAACATACATGATGTGTGAATAGATGGTTAGAACGGGGAATTGGCACTCGTGGTGCCAAATATCGAATCCCTTGTACAGCCATAGCCAAAAAGCTAATAAACTCGCCAATTTCTTCATCCTCCTCACTTTTCTCCAATCCACTAGCCATCTCACATCCATACTCATCAAGTGATCCCAAACCTCCCCACTCCGAGTTCTTTTGCGTTGCCCGATTGAAATTGATTTCGTTTGCGAGGGAGGACAGATTTCGTTTGTGGTGAAAGGTCTCTATCGGGCCTGAGCCAAGAAATTGCTGAAGCAATTTCAACTCATCCTCATCAAAGAGCATATCCTGAAGGATATGGGCCAACCAGGTATTCTGAAGTTGGCTTGCCAGTTGAGCTTTTTCTGAAGTGCGAGGCATTGGGTTGGGAGAATAAGTTGGTCGCAATGCTCTCCTCATAGCTACATTTCATTCTACGTCACTCAAACTAAAATACTTTCTTGGCTGGTTACCGACCTCTGAACCTGCGTCTCTACCTAATGTATTTGACCTAGTAATGGGACACTCACTAGATATTGGACACTTGGCAATTACAGTGTCCCATATACTAAAATAGGAATACCTCAACCTAAGCTAAATCTATTGATCTGTAAATCCATCTATAGATAGCTAACATATCTTTAAATATGCTCTAGCAATATTACTCCCCCATTGGCAAAACTGATTAAACAATAGTACAAAGTGTAGAGAAATAACCAATTACCTATAAAGTGAGTAATGTATTTTATATAAAATTGATGAAAAATGGTAAAATTATTCTAACTGCTAGAGGAGGTAGAGGCGCATGTTCTCCTGAGCCTGCATGTTGTAGAAAGTTGATTCAATATCTACAAAGTCCAAGTTGTTGATTTCAATCGGTATAACATTTGTCATACACAAAAATATCATATTTCGACTTTCTATATAACCTAATACATATTTCAAGTATTCTACAAGTTTATGAATGAAATTATACTTTTGTTTCTGTAATTCTAGTAACCTTTAAATAATTGAAACTGTTAGATACATATTGTAAATCTTGTATAAAATACAAATATTATACTTGAAGTCACTCAACTTGTAATTTATATTTACAATAATAGGTAATATGAAAAGATATACTTTCCCTGTAGTTTCTAGTAAATAGCATAAGTTGATGATTTTCTATCAATTGTATCAGATATAAAATAGTCAATATATTGTAAATTAGGACATTTTCTACAGGAGTTAGCAAATATTATCTTTAAAGCCTAAAGGCATAATATTCATTATAGATCATTATTATAGGCTTATCAAGTATTTATGGAATATTTTTCAGCTGTTTTAATTAAGTATTAATAGAGGTCTTAATAGTTTTATGATACAAACTGAAAAATATTGTGATTTTCAAAGGTTGAACTGATTGAAATCAACAACTTGGACTTTGTAGATATTGAATCAACTTTCTACAACATGCAGGCTCAGGAGAACATGCGCCTCTACCTTCTCCAGCAGTTAGAATAATTTTACCATTTTTTATCAATTTTATATAAAATACATTACTCACTATATAGGTAATTGGATATTTCTCTACACTTTGTACTATTACTTAATCAGTTTTTCCAATGGGAGAGTAATATTGCTAGAGCATATTTAAAGATATGTTAGCTATCTATAGATAGATTTACAGATCAATAGATTTAGCTTAGGTTGAGGTATTCCTATTTTAGTATGTGGGACACTGTAATTGCCAAGTGTCCCATATCTAGTGAGTGCCCCATTACTAGGTCAAATACGTTACACATAAAGTAATGTGTGGTATGGTAAACTCACTTTAGATTAACTCCTTTTGTTGATGCCAAGCTTACTTGAAACACAGAAGTACGCTACTCTTTTACAGGTTTTTCAACTTTGAAAACCCCTAGTACTGTATTGTTCTACATCATCTGACATTTACACATATTATCATCTCTTTATATTTCTTTAATCTATCATATCCTTTTTCTTTTTACAATATCTTACAAGAAATTCTCTCCGTATTTCCAAAATCATCCGATACCCTATTCATTTCGCTCCTGCTCAGCTGCTCGCTTTAAACTTTTTCTTTTTCTTTTTTATCTATTTCTATTACCCTCTGAATATGAATAGCGTTGTTTTACATGTCACGATACCTATTGTCTTTTTCAAACACTGGTTGTGGTTGTCAGGTGCTCCTCTATCTCTCTTCGGTAACCGTGTTCCATAATTCTTACCATAGTCGATCCTCCCCTCCCCTGCTCCGTACCACTTTTTTATGCCTGTACCTTGTACCACCCTTCATGTTCGTCATATGATACTTACATCATACTCGCTCGTCTTTGCCAAGAATACCTCCGCCAGCCGATATTTTGCTGGAGTTCTCACCAAATTTTCGGCTCACGGAGGTATTCTTGGCAAAGACGAGTGAGTAGTTGTCACAGATATTCTTAACTTTGCTCTCTTTAGTTACTTCACCTCCAATCTTTTCCGCTACCAGCTGGACCCGCACTTAGTGCCAGTGCTTGAATACAGTTAAAGGGATCTAAGCAGTGAACAGGATACCGGTACCACCCTTAATATTCATCATACGATACTTACGGTACATCATGCTTGTCACAATTATTCCTGGCTTTGCTCTCTTTAGTTACTTCACCACCGATCGCTTCCACCTCTAGCTCTACGGGCACTTAGCGCGTTGCTTGAAAACCCACGAAGGGATAACCCCCAACCATCCATCCACAATCGCTTAAGCCGATACAACAGTCAAAATGAAAGATCCTACCGAATATTTGGCTCCTCAAGAGAGGGAGGGACTCTAATCTAGGGGCATTTGGTATTATAGACATTACAGTTGTGGTTGCCATTGTAGCAGTTATCGTCATGGCTGAATTTGGGGGGGGGTTGTGGTTGCGCCCGGTGTCAGGACTTATTCTCGGCGCGAGTACGAAGGGGATTTACCGAGAAAAGTCTTGTTGAGCTGTCCACCTCCTTGAGCTGCCAATCTTTGAAGGTCGCTTAGCGTCTTTCAAAGTAGTGGGAACCTTGGCACAGTTACGGCAGAGTGATGGCGCCCCCTTGCATAAATCAAAGTTAGAAGCTGGAAGTCCTGGGCCTTTGCAGCATGCCTGAGGCAACACCTGAGAAGAGTAAGGAATATGCAATGGCACAAAGTTCCTGCTGGGAAGGAGCTTTCTTCTCTCAAATAATCGCCAAGAGCTCCAACTTATATAGTTGGATAAATGAGATTGAACCCAACTTCTAACTTCTAACCCTAATTCAAACGCGGGCGCCGTATGGCAAAAGCAAAATCATACCTCCTCGCTGAGAACACCGGCGCCGTGAGGTTAGTGGTATTGTTCATCCGTACGGACTGCGCGGTCCACTAAAAGAGCCATACAAGGATTGCCATTTTCGGCTTCCGTGTTTCGTCCAGTCTTCTCCAGGACATTCCGGATGCAAATGGAGATGGTATGGTACTTGCTATCCCCTACCGGCCTTTGCACCGTGCTCTAAGCTCTGCCAGATTGCTAGGGCTTGCAGGGGTACAGGGAGGAGATAGGAAAATAGTTCTCGGCTATCTTAGCGATATCTGAGAAATGCAACCGTGATCTGCTGATTGGGTGATAGCGGGGAGAGCGATGGGATGTGATCCCACCTGCACTTGTTTCTTGCTTGTGACTCCGACACCAGCACTTTGAGAATTACCTGGGAGGTAATTGCGACTTTGCGGGGTTTGAAAAACGAGGTGGAAATTATTGTAGCTGGGTCGCGGATAGTCGCTGAGTATCCAGTTGGGTTAGAAGTGCGCTCCGACTCCAACCAGCCAGTCTCAGTGCCGTAAGAACTTCAGTAATCGGCCCATGTGCTACGTCGTTGGGGTTGCTTCCTCTGGCATGGTCTGGTGCTTTTTTGTTTTTTATATCTCTCTCAGAGGGGCTGATTAACTCACCTTTTGCTGTGCTCCTTGCCCCTGGTCCAGAATAGGGAATTTTCGACGATAGCACATGGGCCGGTTGTTGAAGCTTTTACGGTATCGTACTCCCACAGGGCCTGGGGAAATAGGGGAGGACTTTGTGGTTTCCGCGGACTGGATCCTAGGGGGTTATTTCTGCGTTTGAACTTGAATTTAAAAACGTTGCTCTGTGTCATTACTGTTATAAATGGACGAGCCAATAGAAAAAGAAAGGTCCGAACTTCGACATGCGCGATCACTTTATATACCTGAAAGGTAAGAAGGATCCAAACACAGAATAGAAAAATATGTGGCTAATTATCTGCGCGTATCTGAGCGCCCATACTTCATCGTTTGGATACTGCTTCTTACCTGTATGGCCATCCAGAATCTCACCTACTGGTAGCAAAGATCCTGAGCTATTCAGTCGCTTGGCTTAGACTCTTTAGATTCTCGGGTTCACACTCTCAGCAGTTCATCAACGACAGGCATATCCTGGTTCACGCCTAGAGCTCGGGCTAGGGACCTGCTCTGCACTTGAATTACAGTATCTAACCAACGACATTGGGAAGGTGGAAGACCGTTGCTGTGGCGCCAAGTTCGGGTTCGCCTCCAGGGTTCCCCACAGAGCCTCCCTACTCGAATGGTATGGTGCCGGACAATCCGGACGAACCCCCCCCAGCCAACCGCAAATGTGGTCAGCCTCAAACTCGCCTCCCCTAGGCCCTGAGGCTCCTGTAAAAGTGTTTGCTTTATGATTGTCTACTCAGTAGAGAATTACAAAAGGATCTAAAGAAATCTCTGCGTCTCTTCTATATTAGGGTAATCCGAGCTACCAAATCAACACCGACTGATCTAACTATATCTAGTGATACCTTGCAGCTACTGCCCTCAATGAGGCAATAGATCTTCTAATATTTGCCCCACATATGAAATTATTTAACCTAAGAGGAGAGAGAGATCGCTCGCTTAATCATGAGATTGAATTAACCCAAGTGTCGATTTAGGAAGTCCGGCACTATACCGGTTTATAACACACGTTTTACTTAGGCCGCTCAGGCTCTTAGGAGTTAGATGACATTTCTTAGTTCTAGGGAACCACTCTAAGGATAAGTGCTAGATGCCTCGCTATTAATACCATACCGAAGCCCCGGGCTAGCTTTCTGCTCCTCAGTGAGACTCAACATTATGAGACAACTCCCCTCTAATATACCTTACTTCCAGCTTCCTATCTGTATGATATAAATCCCACCTCCTCTTCCCCTTAATCACCCACCTGGAAACCTTTCCCCCACTCCACAGTATTTTGCTAAGTATACCACTATTCAATCACCCCCCTTAATCATGCCATTCACACCGGTGCAATTCTTCGCCTGGATCCTCACCGTTGGAATAACCTTCTTCACCTTTGTAGCTGTCCGCTTCTACGTCCGACGGCACGAGAAGCTGAGCAGATTTTCCATCGCGAGTGATGTTTTCCTCCTCGTCTCTACGCTATTTGCTCTCGCAACTGTTTGCTACATGTGCTACGGGTCACTACACGAAATTGAGGTTCGAAGGAGCCATCCGGAGTGGAAGGAAGCCCAGATTTACGGCAAGATTTTTACAGATAGGAATGGTTTAACGCTCAAGGTAATTTTTCGGTATCCTCCTCCCCAATTACCTCAACGGCAAAAGCTAACTGGCTTGGGAGGAAGTTTGTATATTTCCTTGGATTGGGATATATGGCTGAGTTGTGGTGCATTAAAGCGGCTTTTGTCCTGTTCTATTGGAATATGTTCTCTAGGACTCAAGGCCAGAAGAGGTTCGCACTCTATGCCACGAGCTTGTTCATTCCTGCTACGTTTGTAGCCATCATGGTCACGTTCTTTACTCATTGTAAGCCTGTGGCTATTTCTTGGTATGTTCCTGTTGGGCCTAGCTAGGCCTGCAAGTATGATAAACAACCTAATATTGTTCTTAGGGATTTGAAACTGGTAATGAAACATGGCAGACGGTGTACTCCAAATACAGCGAAATATGTCCAATGGCTACTGAGTAGCTCTAATATCGTCACTGATCTCATGCGTACTCCCCCCCCCACCCCCGCTTCCCCCCATCCCCTAAAGGACGAGAACCCGAGTCTAACACAAGAACCAAGTAATGGCTGTTCCCCTCCTCGTAATTCGCTCCTTCCGCCTCACACGCATAGATACCTATGCGGTAGCCTTCGTCTTCGCAATCGGCATAATCTCCATCAGCGCAACAATAGTGCGAATATTCTACCTCAACCAAACCGGCGTCTTCCAGCCGGACTTCCACGGGAACATCACCCTACAGCAACAGCACCACTTCGAGCTCATCTCCTCCATAGAGGTGCTTGCTGCGCTCATAGCGTTCTGCTTGCCAGCGTTTAGGTTCCTGCTTAAAGTCAGGTTTGTCAGGGGCGGGCCGGGGATTAGTTCGCTGAGCTGGGCGAGTTCAAGGTTCAGGAGTATGGGGGAGGATAAGGATAGTAATTGTGGAGTCCATTCAGGGAATGTGCCCAGAGGCACAGAAGAGACAACAAGGGAAGATCTGGAGGGCGGCAGGCGTGTGCTTCGGGGCAAGACGGAGGTTAGTACGGAGATGATTGTTCTTAAGACGGGGCCAGAGAAGGAAGATCGAGGGAGGAAATGGATGACGCTCCTGAGAGGCACATTGTAGGGTTGTGGGGAGGGGCCCTGGCGTATCCTGTCGCCCCCGTCTCTACCATTGTGGGATGTGGTGCTTTGGTGGGATTCAATATGATCTACGAATTTCCTTCCTTCCCCTGTTCACAATCATCAGGACTCCGGTTAGTAATAGCAGCAAATCATTGGGGAGGAATCACTGCGCAGGCAGTGCACAAACGGGCTAAGGGGGTGTTGGGCATGGCGACCTTTGAATGGGATAGTTTTTTAGCTGGGCTCTGGCTCATAAGTTAACAGTGGGATTTGAAGTATGGAAACTGCAGTTTGGGAGAAATGTTTTGTAGGTTAGCCTTGAGTTAGTAAATCCCATTTAAACAAGTTTTATCATCTCATCATATTAGGTTCAGTTGTTTGAATCAACCATTTCCAATGATTACATAATATTTTCTCATTTTTCACCCAACTTTCACAACTGATGTGCCAACATATAGTCTTCCACATAAACGCTGCTGTGCCAAACACCCCCATCCGCCACCATTATCGGTAATTCTTTCAGATGTGTACGCGAGTGTAAGTACACTGTGTTCACCCCCAGTAGTAGATCCTCAGAGAACACCGGCATCTCGAGTGATACAGAGTGACAAATCAAGGATTGTGGCTCCTCGGAAACCCTTGAATTTCCTCAGTATTTCGAGTACTAGCCCACTACTGCCCTTTCCCGTTCAGGGTAACCAACAAGTCTCCGGGGGGGGGGGCTTCTGTCAATGTTTAGGTTTGCGGGCTCGATTGATACGTCAGGCTGAAGGGGTCTCATTGCAGTACTAGGGTAGCTAGGCGTCTGTCAGGGGAGGCTTTGGAGGGTGAATACTCTGACAGATGCTATGGTCCATGGGGCTGCTGCATTTGTTTAGCTATCATAAATTAGATGAATTTTGAGGAGTGTGGTTGACATTAGGGTATTACAAGCGAGTTTCTTTGTTGGCGGTAAAACACTGGTACTAAGTTCACATGCAAAACGCGGTGGGTAATAATATTAGAGGCACTCAGGCCCGGGGGTGAAAAATGTTTATGCGAGCTTCCCAGAGTCTAAAGACTTTGGTACGAAATGTGTGACTCCTTATAGCTAATGGTATGATACAAAAATGGCAAGTTAAATATGATAACCCCCTGGTAGAGTGCTTCGGGAGAGGGCAGAAAGAACTTCATCTTGGATTGGAAATGTGCTGAGTAATGAAAATTAGGCAATTACAATCCTAGAGTAAGTGTCCATCCGACATACGGTAAAATCTCGCAAAACTCACTAAGTCTAGCCCAGGATGTGTTAGTAAGTAGCTAGTGGGAGTGTAGCATACTATGGGCTTGGCAGAATGAGATTTGAGTTATATTCTCAACGTCTATTAGGAATATGGTAGCTATAAAAGTGGCAGCAAAAGTGTCGGAAAGTGGGTGAGGATTATGTGAAAAATTGGGAATATGTGAAGCAGAATGTTAAGAAAAGTATCTGACAGATAAGAGTGATGGTGATGCTAGCGATAATGAGAGTAACATCAGCAAAAGTTCACATTTTCCCCCTATACCTCATGATGCATGTGAGGGATGGGCGAGGATATTATAAAACTCTAGTTGATGTAAGGGTCATCCATAGATCTATAATGATGGAGGCCGGGTGTCTGCACGGGAATATGACATCGTACAAGCACTGGAAGGACAGAGCTATGATGGCAAGTGGCGTCATGAGAAAGATCCGGTCAGTAGCTAATAGGGAAATTGAGATTCCTTTGATATTCAATGTGTATGACAAGTATGTTTGCAAAGGAGTGTGAGGTGATTCTAAGAAGTCATCATCCTGGGGGGGGAATGCAGCTCAGACTAGATACTGGTTGTTGTCAGCCACATAGTGGGCTCCGACCACACTACACCAATCACTGCTGTGCTATCTGGTCAATAGTCCAGCTCACACCTACAAGTGTGTCCTAACCTAATATACCGTGATGGGGATACTCTATCACTCCCCCCAATCTCATTGAACATTCTTCCATCAATGTTCATCTTTAGAGAAAAAAAAGAAAATGACACTTTTAAACAAGTAAAAAACTCAACATCTCTGCCTCACAGATGTTAGGTGGTAGCTTCGGCGTGAGGTATTCCGACAGCTAGGACCTGAATTGTTATTATACCAGAGAACTGGTTAAGAAGACACAAGTAATGTAGGCTAGATATAAAGGTTACTTCGGGGTAGATAGTCGAAGTATTGGTAAGGTTAAAAATGTAGAACTTCTTATAGTGATAAGATCTCTTCTCCGTGCTTATTGTCTCTAATAGTCGCAAAGATGCTTCAATATTTATATTCCGCGTCTGAGCAATCGCGGTATAAATGCTAACACTATACAAACTAAGTATCTTGTCCGCTATTCTGCGAACTTCAGGTGAGTACGAACACCCGTAGACCCTGAAAACTCTCTGCCATACCTTTTGCTCCCATGGCCAACTTATCGGTCTGCGCTTTCTTTATTCCTGATGGTGTGGAGACCACATCGGGTGTCAGGTCATCTGTTTATCCGTTGACAATGATGGTTACAAATTGTCTTACCCTCATTCTCACCAAGGGTAGTCTAACTCGCTGGACAGAAGATGGCCAATCTTCTTTGGTTGGCTCCGTCGAGAATTTGGCATTCAACCGCAGGTCGTATTCTGGTCTGGCATCACACGACTTGTCCTCGGGATCGTACAAATGGGTTTTTTCCCTCGGACTCCATCTTTTACCAACCTGTCCTTTGTGGATGCACCCAATCCACTTACTGGGAATAGTAACCTCCTTCATACCCTATGCGTCTTTGTAGGTACTGAAACAATGATTTCGGTCCAGGAAAGCACTTTCGTCCCTTGAAGCAAGATAGATAAAGGACAGCAAAAAAATGTGTCGGAGAAAGGGGAAATGATATCACGGTAGGGAAAACAAAACAATACCGAAGTGGGCAATCGCCACTCACACCAGGGGTAATGTCAAAGAAATCGTTGATGATCGTCGAAAAACCTGAAAGATAAAAGTTGACCCCCTATCGATGAAAGCCCACGAGCAAAGTAGTCTACGTACAGGTTGTCATCGGTCTTATCTCTTCTCTTGTCTTTGCTGACTCCACCCCTGCCACTTCAACCCCACGATCCTTCCCATCCCTTAGTCATCCAGCAACCTACCACATAGTTTCCCTAGCGGGCTAGCTATGTAACCCACGCTCCTATAGAAGCAAATAAAAATAAAAGGAAACATCAGCAAAAATAATACCTTGCGTCCTGGGCGCCCCGTGCGTCTGACGCCCGGGACTTCGGAATGCTAATCGCGAATCAGGACGTAACGTCGGATCGACGTCGCGTTCTGACTTTGCGTCACCTAGCGCCATCCGTCCTGACGCCATCCGGACACGGACCCCTACGTCCTGTGCGTCCTGACTGCGTCTGGTGCTCCTCTATTACCTCCTGACTCCCCCTGATCTACGACTCTTCCGTTCCTACTGCGTCGGGTCCTCCGCTATTGCGTTCTGACTGCGTCGGATCTATGACTCTCCCGCC
>Ga0307509_10005132_pt1 | contig 18402 bp, 22 predicted proteins | sample 10_EM_MG_FD_202245 | JGI IMG/M metagenome (GOLD analysis project Ga0307509, IMG submission 202245) | Populus trichocarpa ectomycorrhiza microbial communities from riparian zone in the Pacific Northwest, United States - 10_EM | ecosystem: Host-associated > Plants > Roots > Unclassified | place...
GGAGTTTGAACTAGGTGTTGTGTTCGTCGGCAGACTGTTTTCCTTGTTTGATTGTCTGAAGGGTTTTCATTGCGTCTTTCTGGCTTCCAGGGTCGGTGAAGCTTCCTTTCAAGCTAGCCTTGAAGGCATCCCAAGTACCAGCAAGATCTTTTCCTTCTTGACTATCAATATAGGAATCCTTCCAAACTTTTGCAACTCCGTTGTTCATTAAGGAGAGGGCATAGAAGGCTTTCTTGACATGAGTGTTGAACATTTGGGGGAAGACTTTGAAATGGGTTTTGCATTCCTTGATGAATGTGTCAACATGTTCGGCTCATCCAGAGAATTCTTTCTGGTCAGGGGTTTTAAAAGCTTTTCTTCTCCACTTTGGGCTGATTTGACGGCAGCGGTCACAATGGCTCTGATTGTAGCTTCGTCCATTGGGAGGGTAGGCAGTGATGGAGGAGGCGGAGGTCTTCTTCTGTAGTCTGGTTGTGCTGGTACGGAGGTCTTTACTGTGCCCCCACATTCCAGGCGGATTCCAGGTGGAATGGATGCCAATTCCATGTGGATTCCATCCATTCCATATGGAATCTGTTTGGCTGAGGGCCCAGCCATTTAGGCGTAAGTTTCCATGTTTATTCCATATGGAAATTCAATGGAATCTCAATATTCCATGGAATATTGCTCTGGAATCCAGGTGGAATCCACCACAATTTATTCCATGGATTCCACATTATGCCATATGGATTCCACATTATTCCACATGGATTCCACATTATTCCACATGGATTCCATATATTCCACATGGATTCCACATTATTCCACATGGATTCCACATTATTTCACATGGATTCCACAATATTCCACATGGATTCCACATTATTCCACATGGATTCCATAATATTCCACAATATTCCACATGGATTCCACATTATTCCACATGGATTCCATAATATTCCACAATATTCCACATGGATTCCACATTATTCCACATGGATTCCATAATATTCCACAATATTCCACATGGATTCCACATGGATTCCACACATTTCCACATTGATAGCCAAGCAATATTTAAATATATCTCCTGGGGTCATCAAACAAATTTTGCATTTTGTTCAGTCCACTGGGTTAGGTCACATGACTAGGCTAAATCAGTAAAAATATTTATGGATGGCTTGGTGGTTTTGAATCTATTTTGAAGCGAATGACACAAACTAACTTCAATTGGTTTTTGCATGTTATGCTTTTCTACTATACACAACAGATTCTTAACAGACAAGCTGATAATGATCCAGATATAGGTGATGATCCTGAGTTTGAAGATTTAAATTAAGTAGCTATATTACACTTGTACTATGAAATTTTATACAACATTGCTATTAGTATGTTGACTTTTGAAAGATATTATATGTATACAATCTGGAATCTATATAAAAAGTTTGGATTTTTGGTAAAATGATGTGGAATCCACATAAAAAGTTATGGAATCCACCTGGATTCCATGTGAAATAATATGGAATATATATGGAAAGGTATGGAATCCACATGGAATCCATATAAAAGGTTATGAAATACATGTGGAAAGTTATGGATTCCATGGTGGAATGATGTGGAATCCATGTGGAATTATGTGGAATCCATGTGGAATTATGTGGAATCCATGTGGAAAGTTGTGGATTCCATGGTGGAATGATGTGGAATGATGTGGAAAGTTATGGAATCTGTGGAATTATGTGGAATCCATGTGGAAAGTTATGGATTCCATGGTGGAATGATGTGGAATGATGTGGAAAGTTATGGAATCCATGTGGAATTATGTGGAATCCTTGTGGAAAGTTGTGGATTCCATGGTGAAATGATGTGGAATCCATGTGAAATTATGTGGAATCCATGTGGAAAGTTGTGGATTCCATGGTGGAATCCATGTGTTATGATGTGGAATCCATGTGGAAAGTTATGGATTCCATGTGGAAATGATGTGGAATCCATGTGGAAAGTTATGGATTCCATGTGGAATGATGTGGAATCCATGTGGAAAGTTATGGATTCCATGTGGAATGATGTGGAATCCATGTGGAAATGATGTGGAATCCATGTGGAAAGTTATGGATTCCATGTAGAATGTCATGGAATCCATGGTAGGTGTGTGTGGAATCCATGGTGTAATGTGTGGAATCCATGGGGTAATGTGTGGAATCCATGGGGTGATTTGTGGAACGGAACCATTCCACCTGGAATCCACCTGGAATGTGGGGGCAGGGTAAACTACTGCTGGTACGTAGGTACCTGTCAATGTCTGATGTTCTGGTTCTGGATCTGCAGATGGTTGTATCTGCGTACTACTTTCTGCTTCTTCTTGTGGGGGGTCTTCTGGTGTGTAGTCAGTGAATGCTATGAATCCCTTGTGGCTAGTCTCTGGATCTGGGTCGAGGGATCAGTACCTATTGAACGGACTGTTTGTCGGCGAATAGGGTTTTACTCAGGGGCGCGCTTTATCACTATGCTGACGACCAGGGGAGCTCGGTGGCTCAGGCTTCTTTTTGAAGGATGGTGCTATCTTTAATGACTAAGAGAGCGATCCTCCCACTGATGGTTTCACTCAGTTAACCAACAACGTATGATAACGACAAATGTGTTATCGAGAAGTAGGAGTCAATTATTTTGTTACGATCTCTCTTCGCTTACAAAGGTTACACCTAGTATCACAAGACTTGCAGGAAGATTTTGAGCTACTGGGACTTAACGGAGTCCTGACGTTGGCAGTGAGAGACTCTTGACTCTCCATGTGATCAACGATACTTCAAGATAAGCTATTGGAAGAGTAGATAAGAGGGACCCTAGGTTTGCTACTGGTTCGTTGGCAAACTAGGTAATAATTGACTGAAGTCTAACTACTACAAGGAGCTTGCTAAGTTAAGAAGAAAAATGAAAAACGTAACACATGGGTTCTTATCTATACAGCCCTACATACAGAAGAATCCATGCTATGATGGATGACCTGCTTGAAGTCACTTGTAAACATCCAAGAAATCACCTTGATATGATATTGATTAATCCTTCTATTTAATATGGAGTCTTTAATCATAACACATTCTTGGCCAATGGAATTTGGATAAAACATGCAGGGACTGCTCTGTTGAGACTTACCAGTGGGCATCTTCTCATGGCAAACAAACTTGGTGATTTCATTGTCAAAACCACTTATCAAGGAAATTTGCCTGATTTGATAGTGGATTGGGATGTGGCTCATTTCAACAAATCTCAAGTGTTGCTCTGGTGAATGGTTAGTTTGTTGAATTTCACTCAATGACTGATTTTTGTCAAGATCACTACCAGCTTCTCTTGCACAAAATGTGAGACAATGGGACTCTATAACCCCTTTCATACCACTTCTGCATCTGATCGCCACTCAGGCCAGTCAAAAAGGGCTTTCAAAGCAACAATGAATAGGAAGCAGGAGAATGTGAAAATATTAACAAAAGTATATACATATTTTTCTTCAGAAAATTGCAGCTAGGGATGATATTAATTCCAAAAAGTAAGCTAAGTAATTGTAAAGAAATAGATTTATTTCTATAAATCTGGCCACTCAAGTTTGCAACTTGGTCTTTCAGCTCGAATGTGATCTGCAAGTGTTATGCCTACTGCTGGCCAAGTAACCCCAGCTGCTAAAAATAACTCATATGCCTGAGCTTCCAAATTTGCATACATAGCCCCTTGGCGCTTGGCATAGGCAATCTTTCCCCGTTCTACAGCTGTATCCTCAACCAAGGATGGAGAGCTAAGTGCATACCAGACATCTTTCATTCTCTGGAATCCCATAACAGTGCGACGACACTCTTGGGTGAGTATTTCCACCTCTTCCTGCCATCTCTCCACCTCTGCAAGTGCTCGGAACCATTGGACACGGTCAGCTGTGTTATATAAACTCAGTTCTCTGTTGGAAACAGAATGAATGTGACTATACCATCCTCAGCATACTCATCTCTTTCAGCATCAGACATATCTGCTGGAAGGCCTACACACCAAATCCACCCTTCTGTTTTGCCCCCATCACCAAGAACATGTGGTTTTGAAAAGTCTTTCATAAACATACTATCTGTAGTCAGTTCAGGAAACTGAGTACTGTTTGAAGGAAGTCCAAGACTAATCATAGCAGCTCTAGCATGACGATACTTCTGAGCATAGTCCTGTGATTTCTGATTGGCATTGCGAATCAAATTACCAGCCCGAGTGCTAAGGTATTGACCATGGACAGCATTCTTCTTCGCATTCTTGTGCTGGACCAATGCATTGCAATATCGGATCTGACTGCGAAGGGAATGAAGTGCATCATATGCCTCGCCTTCACGAAGACACATCTCATCAGAGGCCAAATTGGATAATCCAAACTTTTCTCTGAGATATGAGGGAAGATCAGATGGCAGGAGTAGGGTTTCGTGCTCAGGAAGCGAATCATGAAGAGTAGAAAGATAGTCCAGAACCCCTGGTGTTAGTTCCATCTGTTGTTTGCGCCATTTCTTGATATCACTCTGGAGCTGGTAGCGCTCCTTCTCCAACTCAACAGGTATTTGGCCAGTGGTGTGTGTACCAATGGCCTCCTTGATCTTTGACTGAAGTCGGCATCTATAAAATAATAATATAATCTATGGAGAGACAATATCAGAAGGAATGTTGACTCACTGTTGTGAGTTGATTTTGAGACCAGAGTTGAGAAAATCAGCAATCAGACTCTGGCCTTGAGAGTCAGCATTCAAATCAGCCTTGACCTCAGCAGAAAGCATATTGCGGTAAACAGTCTCCTGGCTTGGAACTGAAAAATCAACTTCATAAGATTGCTGTATTCATAATATTTATAGCATACCTTTTGTCTTCTTATATTGGTAGACACTTGTTTTACATTTCAAATTCTCTGGTTCTCGTGAAAGATTTGACCACCGAGTAACTTTTTCCTGTCCATTGAGTATACTGAGCCCAAAGAAGTGGTCCCATTTGGCTGGCACTGTTGTCCGTGCCTTTGATAAATGTGAAGAAAGGTATTGAGCTAGTCACAACAATGAACAAGATTTCCTGTAGGCAATAGATGAAAAAAGTACCAATATTTGTAGCCTTGATCCAATTCCAGTGGTTCTGGAAGTCACTCAAGGTATCATGACGATGTCCTGTGTTCATCTCCTTAGTCATACCTCCAGCTTGTTTAGCCTCATGCCATCCACCCTCAATACGCTCACCATCAGTCCGACCAACACCAGGTGTATAGTTCAATGACCTGTGGTACTGACACTCCTCCTTGTGGCCCTGAATGTGAAGCTTTGGAATAAGTCCAGTGATTCGATCCAGAATGAAGAGTAAAGATGGAAAGGATGTTACAAATCGGTTCTTGAGATTGATGCCATACTGGCAGAAAATATCATATGTGAAGGTAATGTACTTGTTTTTAGTGGCATTCTTGAGTGCACCCCGAAGTGCATAGTCAGTGTTCAGAAATCTGAGCTTGATATGTCAAAAGATTGGCATAAGATACTGACAGATACTCACCGTTCACCCTTCTGAAGGTCCACCATTCCTTGGTGGCGGAAGATGCTATGGCGTGCACAGTTGACAGAAACTACACCAGTTCGGCTGCACCCTCGAAACTTGATTTTGTTCTGGGCATTTGCTGCCCGTAGGTTTGAGCAAGTAGATTTCTGTGAAATGGTTAAGAATGTCACCATACCAGCAAGAAAATTGAACACCTCAGTTGATTCATGAGTGGTCTTGATATATTCTTGATAAGATCCCTCCTGAGGGAAGGTTGCTGCACCAGCAAGGAGAGATACATCATCTGGATCATTGTTCTTCAACTTCTGCATGAGTCCAAAATGCCCATCAGCAGAGAGAAACAGAGTCGTCGCATGTCTACAAACAAGTGAGTATAATCTGAAAAGATGTGAACTGTGAACTGACCGGATGTCTTCTTCATCCATATCATTATCTTCATCCATATTGAATCCTGGCTCAGGGCATGCAAAGCATGGAACCATCACACTACCAGCCATGCGATTTGGAAAATGCATATCAATTCCATGCTCCTGGCCACTCCGTTTCTTCATTTTGAGAAAGCGCCAGATGCGAATAACAAGGCGAAACTGTTTATAAACATTCTAGAAAGAGATCAGAATACAATCAAGACACCATAGATTTATCTCACTGGAACAGTGTCTGGAAAAGCATTGTTGGTAAGGCGTTGCAGTGCTTCACAGAAGTCATATGCTGATTTCTTTGAATGAAGACATATGAGATGGAAGAGCCCAAGAAGCGTGAAGGTGAAACCAGTTGCTGGTCGGTCCACTGTTGCTGGAAATATCTGAGCATCAAGTAGCTGGTCAACGTGATCACCTCCGGTTGGGCATTTGCAGAATGCAATCAATGTTTGGTGGACTCCATTTGAATCAACAAGAGTGAAGTGCGAAAGGTTAGATGAGTTCTGATATTCCACAGAGGGACAAGGGCGGCCTCCATGCCCAAGAGTGATAACATGTCCCAGTGCAGACATATCAAGCTTCGTAAAATAATCACCATTCCATCGATGAACCCAGTGAGTCGGATTTGTAACATGAGCTTCAACGAAGCATAGATCACATACAAGCCCAAGCTGGAGACAGTCATTGCAACGTGATGTGCGGAGTAGTCGTTTGCAGGCGCACTTAGTATTCAAATTGTCATCCGCCTCACGTTTGAAGAGAGCATTCATGAAAGATGACATCCGTGATATCATGTGAGCCATCAGGTTTGAGATTCCCTGCGTGAACATCAAATAAAACGAATACTTGAGGATTGAATCTCTTACATATGGCTTCGAGTTTGCAGGATCAGTGGTGGGACAAGGCTCACCTCCATCAGCATTGAAAGGGTCAGCCGCCAGAGAGGAAGATTCTTCGGGGAAAAAATTGGGAGAATGTGTGTGTGGTTTCTTTGCGGATGGGTCCACAGCCATCGGAAGAGGGATGAAAGTAAAGTGAGGGTCAGAGGCCACCGAACTGCCTGAGGTTGACGATCCTGAAACCGACGTCCAAGAGGCATCACTGGGGTTACCAAATGGGTGGTGTGCTTGTTGGAATTCTTGATGGAACTTGGCTTTGGCCATCCCGGAGGAAGTCTCAAAGGTGACCGCGCAACTGTAACCAGGACTGAAATCAATGTGACGAGATGTAAGTTACACAACCTATACGCTCACCACGACCCTTGCCGCTCGAAAACGATGGTCTTTTGCCCGCTCCGAGTTCTTCTAGCGTCGGTATGGCGGCGGTGCCGTCAGGATCAGAGCAATCCACGCCGTCTCCTGCGGCGTCGAGCCCTCGTAGCCCGTCAATGGACACAGCTGCAACAGTGGCGAGCGGAGCCTAGGCAGAGAGATTGGGCGTTCTGTGAAGAAATGTAAAGGTTGTAACTTTGTTCTTGTTGACACGTCAATGATCCGGATTGGAGACAAAGTCCCTCTAGTTTACCACATTGTAGGACGGTATCTCTCCCTTTACCAGTTCTGTCGTCTTTAAGAATTTCATCACTTTTCACTTAGAACTATGCCAAGATTCCTTTGGTCTCTGGTTCTACTGCGGACAGTAGTAGCGCACAGAAAGAAGCTGAGAATGCGGCAGATCAACCTAAAGGAAACAAGAAGGCATCAAGAAAAGCCAGACAGGCCGTTGCACACGGAGAGGACAGCACTGCCATATCAGCAATGAGGACATCGTCTTTTGGAAGTCTATTTCGGACTCGACCTCACCTCCTCAGAAAGTTTTCGACCGTCACCCAATTCTCGCAGGTGCTCAAATAATTAACTATCGCGTCACTTGAGAGGAGAAATCGCTCGTTCTCATTGGGATATTTGGGAATACGACCGATCCCTCTGCATTTAAGATCAAGGGGTCGATGCAGCTCTACAGCAAGGAATGAGGCGTTAGTCAGCCTATCGAAGGCCATGCTGTATCATTTGCAGAAGTGAAGCTGGACGGGCACCAATCAGTTACGTTTGCCGTCCGAACGGCAATAGGAGCGAAGGTTTGATAATCTCACTTGTTGTTTTCTTACGCATCCTCACTTCCGTTCAGCTACACATAGTTGAAATCGACCACCAGGCACCCGACCCGCCTTTCACAAAAAAGAATGTTGATGTATACTTCCCTCCAGAAGCCACCAATGACTTTCCTGTGGCCATGCAGGTGTCCAAGAAACACGGAAACATCTTCCTCGTGACCAAATATGGTTTTATCCACCTCTAGGACCTCGAGTTCGGTGCTTGTCTATACACGAACCGTATTTCGGGCGAAACGATATTTGTTACGGCAGAACACGAAGCGACCAGCGGGATAATCGGGGTAAACAAGAAGGGTCAGGTCCTAAGCGTTAGTTGACGAGCAGACGATAATCTCGTATATTCTCACTACCCTGAATAATACCGACCTAGCCTTCAAACTCGCAAGTCGGGCGAATCTTCCTGGCGCAGATGACCTATATATCAACAATTCTTCACAATATGGTGAGGCTGCCAAGGTTGCCGCCAACTCGCCCAGGGTACATCCTCATTTGAATACCTCATTTCTCAGGCTTATCAGTCTTCTAGGGGATTCTGCGGACGCCGCAAGTCATCGAGTCCTTCAAGCAGGCACCTGTGCCTCCCGGCGGTCTTTCTCCAATTCTTCAGTACTTTGGTGTTCTTTTGGAGAAGGGTGAGCTTAATCATTCAGAATCGCTTGAGCTCGCACGGCCTGTCTTGCAACAAGGCAGGAAACAACTCCTCGAAAAATGGTTAAAGGAAAACAAAGTGGGAATTCATTTTCTTCGAGGACATATCTGGTATTCAATGCATTTCTGTGGACAGTTGACTTTCAGTCATTGAAGAAATCGGTGATATCGTTAGGCTGCACGACATGACCTTGGCCCTGAGCGTTTACCTCCGTGCCAACGTTCCCAACAAAGTCGTCGCGTGCTTCGCAGAGACGACAAAATCATCCTTTACGCGAAGAAGGTTGGTTATACACCCGACTACGTTGCTCTCCTACAACACATCATGCGCACCAACCCCGAAAAAGGCGCTGAGTTGGCCACTTAGCTCGCAAACGACGAGAGCGGCCCTCTTGTTGACACTGAACGTGTCGTCGATATCTTCATGTCTTAGAACATGATTCAGCCCGCTACTTCCTTCTTACTTGACGCCCTCAAAGATAACAAGCCAGAGCAAGGCCACTTGCAGACTCGTCTTCCGGAGCTCAACCTCGTTCATGCTCCCCAGGTCGCCGACGCCATTTTGGGCAACGAGATGTTCTCCCATTACGATCGTCCAAGAATTGCCAATTTATGTGAGAAGGCAGGCTTACTGCAACGGATGCGTTAAGCTTCGCATTTTATTTTGTTCTTCAAAAAACTGAATCCCGATCTAGGCTCTTGAACACTACGAGATATCGCGGACATTAAGCGTGCCATAGTTCACACTTCGAGTTTGGCCATTGATGTAAGTGTTCGTGTACCTGCATAAATAATGACTTATATTATAACCTCTTATAGTGGCTCATCAATTTCTTCAGTCGCCTGACAACAGAACAGTCCATGATTTGTCTCCAAGAAATGCTGCGAGTAAATATCCGACAAAACCTACAAGTTGTCATTCAGGTTGCTACAAAATATTCGGATATTCTTGAACCTTGTTAAACTTATCGACATGTTCGAGAGCTTTAAAACTTTCGAGGGCCTCTCTACTACTATCTCGGATCCATTGTCAATCTGAGCGAAGACCCCGGGGTTCACTTCAAATACATCCAAGCCGCAACGCGTACTGGTCAAATCCGTGAAGTCGAGCGTATTTGTCAAAAGCAACGCTTACAATCCAGAGAAGGTCAAGAACTTCTTGAAGGAGGCCAAGCTTGCGGATCCACTGCCGCCTTGTCGACCACCGAAAGCGAGTACGTGGCAGCAACTTACGCGGCCTCTTTATGTCCTTATTGTATATACAGTTGATAGATTACATATTGTATCGTATATAAAGAATAGACGCGCCAGTCGATGCGCTAGTTTTCCTTCCAATATATTTGGTCGATTTTTCTGATGATCCTGAACAAGTATTTCTTTCGTGTATTGTGCCCTAAGTATTTCCGGCTCAAAGATTTGGTCGCTTCGATTGACAAAGGCAAACAACAACTTGAAGAATCTATTTCGTTTCTACATTTCCACTATAGAAGGCGGAATGATACTCAAGTCTACTTTGGTCCTCGGCGCACACGTGCCCTCTTGCTGCTTTCTCCAACCGGGTGCTGCCTCTCTTCATCGCTGTCATCATATCCAAGACCCCTGGCCCTCTTCGACAACTTGCGAGATCGAGAGCTTGCTAGTAAGTTCTCGCTGACAGGATTGTGGTGCTGCTTGCGTTTTTGTTTGGGTCCTGGAGACTTTGCAGTCGTGGGAAGAGCATCAGTTGAAGAATCAATTGTGCTTCTGGCTGTGGGGAGATTATTGTTAGAGATAACGATGGACGCAAAGGGAGAGGCCGAGAGGGGTATTTTTCTGGGAACCCGAGTGACAGGGGATTGGCTTGAGGGAGATCTGGAAGGGACAACAAGAGACAGGATTGGAGATGCAGAGGTTTCCAGTGTTCCTGAGATGGATGGAGGATAAAGCTCTGAAGCAGCAGTAGTGAAAGCCACAAAAGACGAACCTGGCACTGGGAAGGGTGCACGGCTTGTGTTGGTCAGGGGTTTACCCACCAACCCTGGACCAGGGTCTGACACTGGAATGACCTGAGAGCTTAGACTGCTTGGCATTTTACGCGGAAGTGACTCGGAAAGGGTCGAGGTGGAAATGACAGGGGACCTCGGCGCAGTTAGGTCCAGGTTTTCTTCAACCTCCTCTTCTTCCTGCACTCGCACACCGAGTTGTTGTAATAATCCAATGGTTATATTGGATTTAAGACAAAAGATGGAGAATCCGAGTGTTGGAGGTGACGATTGAAACGCAACAATTATTGCTGATAGATCTCGGAGGGCGGAAGCTTTCATGGACTCAGGGTGTCCAAGGATGGTCTCGATGGATAGAAGAGGGTTGAAGAAGTCGGTTGGATGAGCAAGAACAGCGCCCCAGGGAAGGGTGGGTAAATCCAATGAGCGAGGCCATATCTGGTCTATTAAGTTCAGGTTGTAATGTTGCGGAACAACTCAGAGAGTTCACGTACCCCAAGATGCCTCCATAAAAGTCTTCATCGATGACCGAAGTGCTGAAGTTGTACCATTCTCCTCATCAAATTCGGGGAGAATGAACCAACCAGCACTGCTTTTGTTGAATGTAGCCTCGTAATTGATAACACAATTCACTATGAATTTTATGAGGAGCTAACGGTGCCGCCAAGATCATATACGCACAACCAATAGCCTTCTCGCAGTATTGCCTCCATATCCCACCAACGACCCCCTCGTATTCTTCAACGAAGGTGCTGAACTTTTCGTCAAAAAAGCTGCAATCAGAGACCTCAATACTTAAACAAAATTTCAGAGGATACACATATCGGAGAAGACTTGATGACATACCTTCCAAGTTCCAGCTGATCGGCTTCACCACGGAAACCATAGAGAAGATGAAACGCGGAATTTCCAATCTGTCGAGAGCCTGTACCCAGGTAGGATTTGAGAAACTGGAACAAGGATAACCGGACAGTCTTCTGGTTTCTGCAAGACTCACATTAATCGATATGTATTGGAAGGTGAAGCAATATGACGACGTACTCATATATACTTCCCTCATTTACAAAGCCTGTTGCCTTTGCCTTCTGCTCAAGGTTGTCCCGTTCTTCGTCGGTTAATGCCTTCCACGCAGCAGAAGCAACCGCCTGCCAGTGTCCTGCATGATGCTTGCTGCATTGACCTTGTGCTTCGCGACGGGCCGTTGCCTGTTTGCTGAAATCTTCGGTGTTCGATTCCTCAAATAAGCGACGGCCCTCAGAACGGGAGGCATGATCAATGACGAGGATAGGGGGGAGTTGGACAGATGCTGCCTTTCGTTGTTGGCCCATAACTGTAACTGTTCGCTTTCGATTGTACCATTTTCTATCAAAACGCTGAGGCCAAAAGTTAAATTGGATAGGTATGAAAAATCAAGCTAGGAATACCGTCTTCCAACTCTCAATCGACTGCAGCTGCTCCTTGAACATTTCCTCAAATGTGTTCCTTCGTTCTTTCTTCCATTTCTTCAAGTCGCTGTCGTCCTGAGGTTCTGGTTGTCCTGGTTGATTTGGCTGAGAGACTCCGAGTTTGGCATCAAACTCGGGATACTGGTTCTTGAACCAGTCCTCCATCTCCTTGGGGAACTTTTCCTTTGATTCGGCCATGATAAGGTCAAGGGGGTTCAGGTTTATGACGATTGCTGGAGGGCGAGCCACAAGTTATGCCTCAGGTGTTAGTACAATCAGACACTTGAAATGGGGAAGATCTCAGGGGAGCTTCGTCTGCCTTAGTAACAAGTCGGAAACGGCAATAGGAACACGATCTGAATCTAGACTAGTGAATCATGTGCGATGGCATCGCGTTGACCAAGCGAAGACAAAGAGGAATGGAACCTAATGACGGGATGGGCACGTCAAACATTTCATATTGTCGAGAGGGTACTCAGGGTAGTAATAGTGGAAAACAGAAGCTGGTAGACACAAAACGGTTGTGGTTATCATTCGGAGGAACATAGTTTTGGTTCAGATCGCGATGTGGTGCTATCGTTCCAGATGTATACAGGGTCCCCAATATGATGATGTGATCCCAGTCATCTTTGAACGTCGAAAGCGGCGTCCTCGGCGCCGACGGACCCTCCTGCATCGGTGGCCCAATTCCTAGCCTGCCTATTAGTGTTGTGGGAATAGTACCGGTTTGTTGCGAACCTAGAGAGGGCCAAGTGAGTAACCACAATTGTACAACGGCAAAGAACACATGATAGGGCACAAGGGTTTCGTCGATTATTATTGCATAAAACCTCAGGCTGCCCGAATAGAGAGGGCCCCTAAAGGCAACGTTGAGCGAAGTGGACTGTGGGATATTCCAGGAACAAACCAGAAAGAGGAGTTCACGTTACGTACCGGCGCCATTTGGGTGTCCAACCTTCTCGCGACCACGCGTGCAGATCAATATTTGTTGGTTTTTTCAATGACATTGAATCCAAGGAGTACATGTAAGTACGTACAAGTCCTAGGACCAAGTCATAGAAATATGAGCCCCAGACACGACACCTAACCCATACCCCATTTTGGACAGTTTCTTCGGCTTTTCGCCCTTGATTCATCCCTTGCACAAAATCGGAGGTGTCTGAGCTGTTTGGATCACCTGTATATACCTTTTCACTCACCTAAGTGGTAGCCTACAACAAAGGAATAGCAGAGGATCTGGGTGGGAAAAGGTATGGGTTATGAGAGTTTCGACTGTAAGCCGATATGTAACTGTCGCAACAAGAGCGCAGCTTCTCCAGCTGGTTACGAGCTGTTACATGTTACAAGTGTTCCAATTTATTATTTAAGGACGGATTAACGTACGCCATCAGAGTGGCCGGGAAACTTCTGAGCTGCCTAAGTTAGACTGAGGCTAGCTTCCCCGACAACACCCCGAATTTCTGATACAATATTGGAGGCACCAGAGCAAAAAACCTCTAATGGGATTCCCTTCATTCCATTGTTATCTCCTATTCAACTGCCTCTGTTCGACCTCCGCAATGTAGACATTTACGAGCGCATGTCGTTCTATGTTCGTAACAAGGTTCAAATGTACAACCTGTATAACGGTATGTGTTTGTACAATGTTGAACCATCAAGATGCATGCGGATGTTTACAGAGCCCCTGAAAAATACGATCCAGATCCAGATCGAAATAGGTGAGGTTTATTAAATAAATTTCGGCCCTTGTTGAAGGTCATTCTTACTACTCTCAACGTGTGTCGTCACTATGTCCAGGTACATTACTAGTGAAATGTGAGCATCTTCTTGTACTCCGATAAATACTCCACTTAACAGTCCCCAGTAAACACTTTCCGAGGGGGACTCTTATTGAATACGTCAAAAGACAACCTGATGTATTATTTCCAGCCAAAGTTTCCTCGAGGCCCGTTGACCATCTCGACAAAAAGCACCTCATACGCGCCCTCACAGGGAACTACGGGTATGTAAAAGCTCCTGTCACACAAGCCTTGTCGTTAGAAGAGGCCTCGGCTGCTGATTCGATCGGAATGGATTCTGCTGACTCCACTCAAGCTGAGAGACCCACCAATAGCAGGCCGAGCTCCATCGGTACGGTATCTGTAGTAAGTGTGTATCCATTTTTGTGGACCACTAATATAATCTCTTGGCCCAGCAACGTGGCGATGGTGAAGACGGTGGCGAGGACGGTGTTTATGGTGTATCAGTGATTGCTTTAGTAGGTTTCTACAATTGCCACCATAGTGCCGGATTTAACGTTTCTCAGACAGAAGCTCATGGGGTTGAGCCTTTCTCAGTGGAAAACGATGTAAACTTACAAGATCTGAGCATAACCGACAATACTCAAGCTGAGGGGCACACCGATAGTCAGCTGAGCTCAGTTGATACAGTATCCGCAGTATGTGTGTATCCATTTTTCTGGACCACTAAAATAATTTTTTGGTCTAGCAATTTGGCGATGGCGAGGAGGTTTGCGGTGCGGATTGGGTTGAGCCTTCCTCAGTGGAAAACGGCAGCATAGACTCGCAGGATCTGGGGATAACCGACAGTATACATGATCCGTCGATTCGCCTAGTTAAAGGTATGCTTCATTACCATGTCGTGTACCTCTCGCTAATTTGAAAGCAAGATTTAAGCCCTACAGATTTATGCTATAGCAATTCGGAGTCTACACCTGTGCCTTTGCCAATGTCTCTTTCTCCCGCACCTTCACCCGCTATGTCCACCTCAATCCCCCTTGCAGGGTATTCCTTTGGTTGGTATGATGATGCAAACCGTACCTCGGATGAAGATTTGCTGGAACAATTCTTCCAGGAGAATCCAAGGCTTGCTACGCAAGTGTTGCATATGAAAACCCACAAGGGAAAGCGCCAAACCGATGCTGAACTCATTCGCTATTACCAATTTGGACTTAAAATCTATGGACTTCTCAAGGAGAGAAAGTGGGGGGTACGTTTATATACTCTTTCGATCCGTTATGTTGTTCAAGATCCAGTTGGTAGAATGGCCGTCACATGGGTAGCAACTCAATCCTCAAGCACCTTGGGTTAAGTGCCCCTTGGCTCACAAAGGCTCGACGGGTTATGGAACTCCTCGCAAAAATCGGACCAGATTCTGCCAACCCGAATCCTCTTGTCCTGAAACGCCTTTCATCTGGAAAAACTTCTGGCAAGGGCCAGGACTTGCTTGATTTCCTACAGGCACCTCATTTGCAGCATTGAGGTCTCTTTTGCTGCCCATAAATTTGTTCAATCACTTCCTCTGTTCTCATCTAGATTTACCAATACTTCAACTTCCTTTGAAAATTTGGGGTTGGATGACAAAATTTGATTTATTTTATTTTATTATGTTTGACAAGAACTATGGTGTAAATCTATCAAAGAAAATTATCTGGATTTCTCTCGACATTGTGAATTTTTTGTCAAATGGACTGAGATGGTTGTCAGGACTGAATGGACCGTCATTAACCAGAAAGAGCTGATTCCAACATCCTGCCTCTCCACCTACTTTCGATGGAGATCCAACAGAATGTCTCAAGTGGGTCAAATTCAAGTCGAACCTGAATCAGGCTGAGTAAGAGGTAAATTCAGAGTAGCAATCTCGAAGGCTTACATGCATTGACGGCATCTTGAACTGTGTGGCTCCAAGCGCTTTCGGCAAAAAGAACGGCGTTTCCTTGCAAGCAGAATTTAAAAGATCGAGGGTTCAACACATCTTGGCGTCCGTTTCAATGCAAATACCTCCAGCAGGGTCATCGGAGGGCAGCTGAAAGTTACTGATAATGACCGCAATAAACGGAAACGGTTTTTTAAACCCTATACTAGTATACGTTTAATAGACAGTAATATACACAGTTATTAAATTTTATTTATCTAATCCTATTATTCCTCTTTCGCAGAGGACGGTATCTATATGTTCGTAAGCGGCTTCGATGTGGAGGCCAAACCCCTCGTCGCCACGCCGAATGTTTTCGAAGAGAGGCCAATCCCCATCATCCCGCCAAATTGGTTTCGACGTGGCAAGGAAAGGCCCTTCAAGTTCGTCGTCACGCCGAATTGTCGTTTCGATGTGGCAAGGAGAGGCCCGGTTGAAGACGTTAAAAAAAACCAGGGAGGGTTGAAACCCTCGCGTCGAAACTGCAGAGGAGATGGAGGAGGCGAGGGAGCGACACATGTGGACGCCGCTAAACATAAGTTTCGAGGCCTGGGAATTAGTTTGTTTGCGATCATCAGCACAACAAGTAACCATGCGGTTCCCGGCCACCGTACCAAGGCCATTCGTTCAAGCCAAAAGTGAGGTTTTGAAAGCATTTATGTCATTTACCTCTGATTCTATATTTGTTTGTCTAGACTTCAAATCTTTCACTGGAACCTGTGTCAAGGACCGAATCAGATTCAGATTCCATTGGCACACCAGACGTCGGGACACTCACCGCGAATTATGGTTTCCCTTTTGGCACGTCCCGATCGCAGCCCCCTTTGTCAGCCGTTGTGAGAAGGAATAGCGAGGAAGATACGGAAGATGAAGAAGCTTGTGAAGGTGTTTGGAAGTTAGCGCATGTTCGAAACGCTGACCGCAGTCCAATTGACGAGAGCTTCCTCAAGGCTGGGTATATTTGGAAAAAGGGTGAGAGGAGGAAGGTTTGTCCTGGTTCTCAAGAGCTATGAACTTTCATCGCTGATGTGATTCCGTTTGGTGGTATATTCAGACGTGGAAGAAACGGTGGTTCATCCTTCGATTGGCCCACCTTGCATACTACAAGAGTTCAAAGGAATACCAACTTCTCCGTCTGCTCCAATTATCAGATATTCACTCGTGCACACGGGTCCACCTGAAGCGGCATGACAACGCGTTTCGTCTAATTTGTTTATCACGGACATTTCTACCTTCAGGCATCCACACCACAGGATGTCCAAGAATGGGTAAAAGCAATCGAAGAAGCAAGACGGACTCTCCTCGCCACGTCTACACAAAATTCTGTGACGATGCCTATCGCTATCCCTCCCTCAACCGTGGTTCCTCGCACGGTCTCCCGCGGTTCAACCACGTTGTCTTCATCTCCCCCTCAAGCATCGTCAACCTATGGCTATCGTCCCGTTTTCACCTCATCTGATTCGCAGGATGCGTTGTCTCCGCAGTAAGACCGTCCTCAAGTTTCGTTACCCGGAAAACCCTCGACATCGCCGCAAGATCCAGCAAAGGTGATCCTTTCTGGGTATCTCATGAGGTCCACATACGGTTTTCGCTCCTTGTGGTTCATCCCATTCCTAGCCTTAGCCGCACGCTTTCTGAGTTCGTTTTGGTGGTTAATCGAGTGCGAAGCACGTTAAACCGGCAGTCGTCGTCATCTTCTTCTCAATCGTAACGTCGTCGTCAGTATCAACCTTCCCTGCATCCATGTCCACCTCGCCTTCACCTTCCCAATATACCAAGACTGAAAATGATAAATGCATTTCTCGGTTGGGGGACACGCTCCTTTCCCTGTTGTTGGGCGGCCGCCTTTCCAGAGCGATCAAGTGACGATGGCTTCGGTCCCGTTCGCTTGTTGACCTTCCCCTTTGTGGGTTTAACTCAGTAGAGTTGCAGCAGAATTGTTGTCCGGAAATTTTGCATCGTAATCCGATGGCGGAGACAACTTGGAGGCGGAGGAGTTAACATTGGCACATGCAGATGCTGGGTCGCAAAGGGCATCAAAATTGATCTCATGTTGCACATATGCTGGCATGAAGCTCTCAAGTCATATACCCAGGCACTGAGATTTGAGAAGGTACGTTTCCGTTTGTCCAGACTGTCCATTTTTGAAGGCCAATATCCTTTCACGATTGCGGACTCACCTTCGACACTGTCGAGACTCGTCACACGATCCTACGGCTCCGCCCTAACCAGCGACAGAACTGGATGGGCCGGCAGTTGCACATGTAATGTGGAGGAAGCCAAAATGGAGAGTTACTTTAGGTCCCTGAAGGTGTGTGCGCTTCTCTCTCTCTTTGCCAGTTTGCTCAACGTCAAAATCAGAATGTCCCAGCGTGTGACGTTGAGTACTCAGAGAGTATTCTGTATTACGTTCGCATTCTGGAAGAACCAGAAAACTTTATGGAGGCGTTTTCAGTCCTGGATGAAAACGAGAGATTGCGATCCATCGTTGACCGACAGGCTATTCTCGAGACAAGAGGTAGGTGTCGTGTTTTTTACCTCTTGCCTGCTTGCATTCAGCTTCATTTAGCTTG
>Ga0307509_10005133_pt1 | contig 18400 bp, 14 predicted proteins | sample 10_EM_MG_FD_202245 | JGI IMG/M metagenome (GOLD analysis project Ga0307509, IMG submission 202245) | Populus trichocarpa ectomycorrhiza microbial communities from riparian zone in the Pacific Northwest, United States - 10_EM | ecosystem: Host-associated > Plants > Roots > Unclassified | place...
ATCCAGAGCGAGAACCAGACGCTCGCGTCGATCACGTTCCAGAACTACTTCCGCATGTACGGCAAGCTCTCGGGCATGACCGGCACGGCCGACACCGAGGCCTACGAGTTCCAGGAGATCTACGGCCTCGAGACCGTGGTCATTCCGCCGAACCGCCCGACCATCCGCAAGGACGAGCTCGACCTGGTCTACAAGACCAACCGCGAGAAGTTCGAGGCCGTCATCAAGGACATCCGCGACTGCCACGAGCGCGGCCAGCCGGTGCTGGTGGGCACGACTTCGATCGAGAATTCCGAGCTGATTTCGGGCCTGCTGAACCAGGCCAAGCTGCCGCACAACGTGCTCAACGCGAAGCAGCACGCGCGCGAGGCCGAGATCGTCGCGCAGGCCGGCCGCCCGGGCGTGATCACGATCGCGACCAACATGGCGGGCCGCGGCACCGACATCGTGCTCGGCGGCAATGTCGAGAACCAGATCAAGGCCTTCGAGACCGACCCGGCCGTCACCGAGGCCGACAAAGCGGCCTTTGCGAAGAAGCTGAACGACGAGTGGCAAGGCCTGCACGACCAGGTCAAGGCCCAGGGCGGGCTGCGCATCATCGCGACCGAACGCCACGAGTCGCGCCGCATCGACAACCAGCTGCGCGGCCGCTCCGGCCGCCAGGGCGACCCGGGCTCGTCGCGCTTCTACCTGTCGCTCGACGACTCGCTGATGCGCATCTTCGCCGGCGACCGCGTGCGCGCGATCATGGAGCGGCTGAAGATGCCCGATGGCGAGGCCATCGAAGCTGGCATTGTCACGCGCAGCATCGAGAGCGCGCAGCGCAAGGTCGAGGCGCGCAACTTCGACGTGCGCAAGCAGCTGCTCGAGTACGACGACGTCAGCAACGACCAGCGCAAGGTGATCTACCAGCAGCGCAACGACATCCTCGAGGCTGCGAGCCTGGCCGAGCAGATCGCCAACCTGCGTTCGAGCACGATGACCGACGTGGTGCGCACCTACGTGGCCGCGGACAGCGTCGAAGAGCAATGGGACCTCAAGGGCCTGGAGCAGGTGCTGCGCGACGAGTGGCAGCTCGAGCTGCCGCTGTCGACCGAGGTCGAGAAGAGCGCGTCCATCACCGACGAAGACATCGTCGAGAAGGTCACGACCGCGGCCGACGCCTCGTTCAACGAGAAGGTCGAGCGCGTCGGCCTGGAGCAGTTCACGCCCTTCATGCGCATGATCCTGCTGCAGTCCATCGACTCGCACTGGCGCGAGCACCTGGCGGCGCTCGACTACCTGCGCCAGGGCATTCACCTGCGCGGCTATGCGCAGAAGAACCCGAAGCAGGAATACAAGCGCGAGGCCTTCGAGCTCTTCAGCCAGCTGCTCGACGTCGTCAAGATGGACGTGACGCGCGTGCTGATGACGGTGCGCATCCAGTCCCAGGAAGAAGTGACGCAGGCCGCCGAGGCGATCGAGGAACGCGCCGAGCGCATCAGCAACGTGACCTACACGCACCCGAACGAGGACGGCAGCGTGTCGGAAGAGGCTGACCTCGCGACGCTGGCGGCCGAGGTACCCAAGGTCGGCCGCAACGACCCCTGCCCGTGCGGCAGCGGCAAGAAGTACAAGCAGTGCCACGGGCGGCTCGCCTGATCCTCTGAGTTCGCGCGCGCGTGTGGCGGCGCCGCCGCGCGCATGCAAACGAGCGCGCACGCTGAGGGCATCGGGCGCTATGCTGCTGCCCCATGTCCGACGATCCAAGCACCGAGGCAGGCGTCAAGCGCGAACTGCTGCAACTCGCGCTCCACAACTCGACCCGCAGCGTGCTGCTGCAGCTGGCGGCCGTCGCCATCATCGTGATCTTCGGCGTGAGCAACGGGCGCGCCGAAGCCGCCTTGGTCGCGGGCGTGCTGGGCACCGTGGTGGCGATCTGGCGCCTCTGGATCAGCCGCCGCTACCGTCAACCCGCGGGCCTGCCGCCCGCGCGACTGCGCATGCTGGAGCACGAGCTCGAAGGCAATGCCGCGCTGGCCGGGGTGATGTGGTGCGTGGCGACGGTCGGCATCTACCCTGCGCTCAGCGGCGCGACCGGCACGACCTATGTCGGCATGGTGATCGGCTCGATCGCGGTCGCCTCTTTCTTCATGGCGCTGGTCGGCCGCTCGTTCGAGATCCTGACGCTGTTCCAGGTGGTCAGCCTGATCCTGGTGAGCTTGATCAGCGACGCCGTGCGTTCGCTGCCGGTGGCCACGCTGGTGCTCATCTTCGGACTCACGATCTACCGGTCGTCGCAGCAGTTCAAGCAGGCTGCCACGCGCGCGATCCAGCACGGCCACGAGGCCGACGCGGCCAACGCCTCGCTGTTGCGCGCCAAGGAAGAGGCCGAGTCGGCCAACATGGCCAAGTCGCAGTTTCTCGCGACCATGAGCCACGAGATCCGCACCCCGATGAACGGCGTGCTGGGTGCGCTCGAGTTGCTGCGCGGCTCACGCCTGGACACGCAGCAGCGGCGCCTGGTGAAGACCGCGGCGTCGTCGGGCGAATCGCTGATGATGATCCTGAACGACGTGCTCGATCACTCGAAGATCGAGGCCGGCAAGCTCAACCTGAGCCGGGCGCCGCTGTCGCTGCACGCGACCGCGTCGTCGGTGGTCGCGCTGTTCCGTGCCAACGCACAGGCCAAGGGGCTGACGCTGGTGCTGGACCTCGGGCCGGGCGTCGTCGACCACGTCATCGGCGACGCACAGCGCATCAAGCAAGTGCTGCTGAACCTGGTTGGCAACGCGATCAAGTTCACCGAGCGCGGAAGCGTGTCGCTGCAGCTCGGTGCGCTCAGCGGCCAATCGCACAACCTCGCGCGGGTGCGCTTCAAGGTCGTGGACAGTGGCATCGGCGTCCCGGTCGAGGCGTTGCACCGGCTGTTCCAGCCGTTTCAGCAGGTCGAGATTGCGCGCGGCAAGCGCCAGGGCGGCACCGGGCTGGGCCTGGCCATCAGCCAGAAGATCGTCGAGGCCATGGGCGGGCACATCGAAGTCCAGAGCCGCCCGGGCGCGGGCTCGTCGTTTCACTTCGACCTGGCCTTCGAGATCGACCTGCATCCGCAGATCGGCGAGATCGTCGACTCCTCGATGTCGGCATTCGACGCGCTGCCCCACGCGCTGAAAGGCACGGTGCTGGTGGTCGAGGACAACGCGGTCAACCGCATCATTGCCGAAGAGATGCTGCAGTCGCTGGGCCTGGACATCATCGAGGCCGAAGATGGGCTGGAGGCGCTCGACGTGCTGTCGCGCCGCTCCGTCGACCTGGTGCTGATGGACTGCCAGATGCCGGTGATGGACGGCTACACCTCGACGCTGCACATCCGCGACCGCGAGCGGCGCCAACGCCTGCCGCGCACGCCCATCGTCGCGCTCACCGCCGACGCCTACGAAGAAGACGCGCAGCGCGCGCTCGAGGTCGGCATGGACGCCCACCTGACCAAGCCCTACACCCGCGAGCAGCTGCGCGAGATCCTGTCGACCTGGCTGCATTGACGACCTGCACCGACCACCCGCGGCGTCAGCCGCCGAGCCCGCCCCAGACCGTGATGCCGGTGCCGCGTTCCTCGCCCCAGGCGGTGTCGAGTTCCATGCGCTTGATCTCGTCGACTGCGCCCTCGGCGCCGCCGCCGGCCTTGCGGGCCTGGGCGCGCGCGAGGCGTTCCATCAGGCGCAGATCGCGGTCGGTCAGCGTCATCGCGGTATCGGTCCACTGGTCGACGATGGCCATCAGCGATTCGTAGGTCACCGGCGCGGCGTGGCGGCGCGCCTCGAGCGCCGCGAGCGTGCCGCGCAGGCGCGGGTTGACGGTCTGGATCACCGAGTACACGGCGGCCTCGCCGTCACCGTCGTCGACGACCACGTCGACGAGCTGGCGGCGCTGGAGCTGCTCGGCGGTGTAGAGCCGGCCCGACAGGATCATCTCGTTGGCGATCGCGTAGCCGGCCTTGCGGATCGTGAAGTTCCATGCGCCCATGCCGGGGAACAGGTTGAACAGCACCTCGGGGAAGCCGGCCTGCGCGCTGCGCTCGAAGATGACCTTGTGGAAGGGCATCACCGATTCGAGCCCGCCGCCCAGCGTGTCGCCCTGCACCAGCACGGTGGTGTGCACGCCGAGCTTGGACGCGTTCTCCATCCACCAGACCAGGTCGACGCAGCGCCGGCCGTACATGCGCAGCGACTCGACGTCGCGCGCGCGGATCAGCAGCACGAACAGCGACAGATCGCCGCCGAAGTTGAACACGCCGGGCACGTCGGACGTCATCACGAAGTGCTTCACCAGCCCGGGGCTCTCGGCGATGTCGTGCAGCACCCGCTGCAGCTCGGTCATCGCCGACAGGCTGTAGCACTGGATCGGTTTGACGCAGGTGCGCAGGCGCAGCGCCGAGAACTCGGGGTTCCACTCGAGGCGGATGTATTTATAGGCGCGCGTCATCAGCGCGCTCAGGCGCACATCGTGCTCCGGTGTCATACGGCTTCGAACACCCGGGTCACGAGGTGGAAGTTCACCAGCGTGGACTCGACGATGGCCTCGCGCGCCGCCTCGTCGGTCACGGTGTTCAGCACCTGGCGCAGCTCGGCCATGTGCTCGGCGTCCATGGTCGCGTGCGAGCTGATGAACGAGACGCCGCGCTCGCCCTGCAGCAGCAGCGAGCTGCGGATGGCTTCGGCGAACGTGCCACCGTAGACCGACGCGATCACTTCCAGCGTGTACATCATGCCCAGCACCGAGCAAGGATCGCGCCGGTCCGCGGCCCAGTAGTTGTAGCCGTTCAAGGCCAGCGTGTTCAGCGAGGGCTGGTGCGCGAGCACGGTGGCCGGGCTCACGCCGACGGCCTCGAGGTCGTTCATCACCCACTGCTCATGCGCCGACTCCTCGTGCATGTGCTCGTACAGGAAGTAGCGCACCTGGCGCAGGCCGTCGGGCACGCGGCTGGCGGCCGCGGCGCACACCGGGTTGAAGTGCCACACCAGGTGGTACAGCTCGAGCAGCAGCTTGCGGTAGCGCTCGATGGGCATGCCGTGCGCGACGGCATCGAGCACGACCGGGTTGGTTTCGAAATCGCGGCGCGCTTCATCGGTGCGCGTCACCAGGTCGGCAAAGAAAGGCAGCATCCAGTATCCCAACGTTATGTTTTGGCTCACTCTAGTTCAGACTCCAACCCTTGCAAACTGGCAGGGCATACAGAGTGCCCAGTTTTCACCCAATCACCCGACGCTGTTGGCTATGGACATCAACACCTTGCTGAACGCCCCGGTGCAATTCGCGTCGGCGCGTCTGCGGCTGGAGAAGCCGCGCGCCGAGCACGCCGCGGCCGTGATGGAGAGCACCAACGCGTCGCTGGCCCAGCTGCGCTACATCACCTGGGGCGGCGCGGCCTTCGACGCCGAGCGGGCGCTGCGCTTCTGCGCGCACGACGCCGAACTCGTCGCGGCGGGCGAGTGCCTGATCTACTTCGCCTTCGAGGAGTCGACCGGCCGATTCGTCGGCAACCTCGACCTGCACAGCTTCGACTTCGACGTGCCGCGCTGCGAGATCGGCTACGTCGGCGACGCGCGCCGCGCCGGCTCGGGCCTGATGTTCGAGGCCGCCACCGCGGTGCTGAAGCTCGCGTTCGAACTCGGCGTGCAGCGCGTCGAGGCCGTCTGCGACGCCCGCAACCTGCGCTCGATCGCGTTCGCCGAGATGCTGGGCCTGACGCGCGAAGGCCTGCTGCGGGCGCACGACCGCGACCCGCAGGGCGGGCTGTGCGACGACGTCGTGCTCGCGATGCTGCGCGACGACCCGTGGCCGACGCTGCGGCGTTGAACGGCGCTGACACGCGAGCTTTCTACAATCGCCCTCCAACCTCCTCAACCCGACCCGCCATGCCCGTCAACCTGCAAGCCCCCGAACCCCGCAGCCTGTTCCCCGTGCCCGGCGTCGAGCTCGGCATCGCGATGGCCGGCGTGCGCAAGGCGAACCGCCGCGACCTGACGGTCGTCACCGTCGCCGAAGGCGCAACCGTCGCCGGCGTGTTCACCGCGAACCGCTTCTGCGCCGCACCGGTGCAGCTGTGCCGCACCCACCTCGCCGGCACGGCCAGCCCGCGCGCCATCGTCATCAACACCGGCAACGCCAACGCCGGCACCGGCGAAGACGGCCTGGCGCGTGCCCGCGCGACCTGCGTGGCGCTGGCCGCGCACCTGAAGATCGCGCCCGAGCAGGTGCTGCCGTTCTCGACCGGCGTGATCATGGAAAGCCTGCCGGTCGACCGCATCGTCGCCGGCCTGCCGGCCGCGCTGGCCGACCTGCGCGCCGACCATTGGGCCGAGGCGGCCGAGGCCATCATGACCACCGACACCCTGCCCAAGGCCGCGTCGATGCAGGTCCAGATCGGCGGCAAGACCGTCACGATCAGCGGCATCAGCAAGGGCGCCGGCATGATCCGGCCCAACATGGCGACCATGCTGGGCTTTGTCGCCACCGACGCGGTGATCGCGCCGGCGCTGGTGCAGGCGCTGGTGAAGGACGCGGCCGACGAGTCGTTCAACCGCATCACGATAGACGGCGACACCTCGACCAACGACTCGTTCGTGCTGATCGCGACGAACCAGGCCGGCCACGCGGCGATCACGCAGCTGAGCAGTGGCGACGGCAAGGTCTTGCGCGACGCGGTCGTCGCGGTGGCGCGCCAGCTCGCCCAGGCCATCGTGCGCGACGGCGAGGGCGCGACCAAGTTCATCAGCGTGCAGGTCGAGGGCGGCGCCACCGAGGCCGAGTGCCGGCAGGTCGCCTACGCGATCGCGCATTCGCCGCTGGTGAAGACGGCCTTCTTCGCGAGCGACCCCAACCTCGGGCGCATCCTCGCGGCGGTGGGCTATGCGGGTATCGCCGACCTCGACCAGACCACCATAGACCTGTTTCTCGACGACGTGCATGTCGCGAAGAACGGTGGCCGAAACCCCGACTACCGCGAGGAAGACGGCCAGCGGGTGATGAAGCAGAGCGAGATCACGGTGCGGGTCGACCTGCATCGCGGCAGCGCCACCACCACGGTCTGGACCTGCGACCTGAGCTACGACTACGTCAAGATCAACGCCGACTACCGCAGCTGAGCGCCGCGGCCGACCGCGCGCAGCAGGCACAGCGCTGCAACCGCGGCCAGCAGGTGCTTGAGCGTGTGGCCGCTGGTGAAGGCCAGCGCGTCGAACACGGTCTGGTCGGCCACCTCCATCAGCTTGGCCGCGGCATAGAGGCCGAGCACGGTCCACCAGGTGTTCGCGCCGATGGCGTCAGGCCGCAGCGCCGGCAGCTTCATCAGCAAGGCCGCGGGCACCAGCAGCATCGGCAGGAACTGCACGAACAGGTAGGCGCGCAGGTCGCCATGGCCTTGCTGTTCACCGAGCCACCACAGCGCCACGCTGCACGATGCGGTGACCAGGGCCGCCGACAGCACCGGGGCCGAGGTCCAGCGCGCATCGACGCGCTCGCCGAGAAAGCCGCACAGGAGCGCCGCGCAGGCCCAGGCGATCGGCAGCCGGTCGGCCACCAGTGCGGCGTTGCCGGGGGCCCAGTGGTACAGCGCCGAGCCGAACGCGGTACCGATCAGCGCGGCGCTGAACGCACGCCATGCGATCGAGCGCGACGCGGCCCGCCAACCCCAGAGGCCGATCAGCGCGAACGGCAGGTTGCTCAGCAGGTTCTCGGCGTTCGGCAGGCCGAGCCAGCCGCGCGTGTCGGCGAACACGTGGTAGCCCGCCCATTGCGGGATCGCGCCGTGCGCCAGGAGCGCCAGCGCGAGCGCTGTGGCCACCAGCGCGAGCACCCACGAGCCGCGCAACAAGGGGGAAGAGGAGGAAGCGATCATGAGCCGCACCGGTGGTTGAGACGCCGCGATCGTGCGACGCGAGACCGCCGAGCACCAAGCCTTGGCATCGACGGGCGCGTGCCGTGCGCCCATCGGTATCGCCGTCTGCGCGGTCGCGCGTGGACGCGGCGCAACGCCCACGCGTGCCGCCTGCTTGCCGGCAACGCAGGGCCGCTGCTACGATGCAAGCTCGACACTGGACACACGACATGAACCCCCACATCACCCACCCCAACCCCATCGCCGCGCGCGATGCAGGCGGTGCTGGCGCGGCGTGGCTGGACTCGGGCATCACGCCCGGCATGGTCGTCGTCGACGCGAATCGACCTGCATCAGGCGCAGCGCGCCTGCCGGCCGTCGTCGCCGGTGCTGCAGTCGGGCTGCCCACGCAGTCCCGCGCAGCGCACCACTAGCCCTCTCGGCACCCCGCTTCCGATCCGGAGGCGTCCGCTGAGAGATCAGCGGAAGTCCTGGATCGATCTCCACCTTTCGCTGACCCCGTCACAGGGCGTCCATCCGACGCCTGCGAAAGAAGAAGGGCACAGACCATGACATCGGTCTTGAGGGAATGGACCAGCCGGCTGCAGCGACGCTTCGCGCTGCCTGCCGGCGACTTGCTCCGCGACGCGACCTACCGGCGCTTGTGGACCTCGATCCTGATCAGCTCGTTCGGTGGCCAGGTGACGATGCTCGCGCTGCCGCTGACCGCTGCGGTGCTGCTGCACGCCAGCCCGACGCAGATGGGCCTGCTGACCACGATGGAGATTCTGCCGTTCGTGCTGTTCTCGCTGCCTTGCGGCGTGTGGCTGGACCGCGTGCGCAAGCTGCCGGTCTACATCGCCGGCGAGACCATGTTGGCCTTCATCGTGGCCAGCGTGCCGCTCGCGTGGTGGGCGGGCTGGCTGTCGATGACATGGATGTACGTCACCGGCTTCCTGCTCGGCACCATCTTCACGACCGCCGGCAGCGCCGCGCAGATCGTGCTGACCCAGGTGGTCGCGCGCGAGCGCCTGGTCGAGGCGCACGCGAAGAACGCGCTCGCGACCTCGGGCGCCGAGGTCGCGGGGCCGGGGCTGGCGGGCGCGCTGATCAAGCTCGTCGGCGCACCGCTGGCGCTGCTGGTCGACGCGGTGCTGCTGCTGACGTCGGCGGCCATCCTGCGCGGCATCGTCATCAACGAGGAACCCGCGGTGCGCGCGGATGCGCATTTCATGCGCGACTTGAAGGCCGGTGTGCGCTTCGTCGCACGGCACCGCCTGCTGATCGCGCTGGCGATGGCCGTGGGCGTCTGGCAGATGTGCCACAACGCCGCGACGGTGGTGCAGATCCTGTTCGCGACGCGCACGCTGGGCTTGTCGGAGCCTGCGGTGGGTCTGAGCTACATGGGCATGGGGGCCGGCACCATCGTCGCCAGCGTGTTCGGCAACCGCATCAGCCGGCGCATCGGTCCGGGGCCGTGCCTGGTGCTGGGATTCGCGGTCTGCGGCGCGGGCTGGCTGCTGCTTGCGGTGGCGCCGGTGAACGCCTTCGGCATCGCCGCGTTCGCGCTGATGCTGATGCTGTTCTCGACCGGCGCGGTGCTGGTGTTCATCAACTTCCTCGCGCTGCGCCAGGCCGTCACGCCGGCGCCGCTGCTGGGCCGCATGACGAGCACGATGCGCTGGCTGATCCTGCTGCCGGCCGGGCCGGGCGCTCTGCTCGGCGGCTGGCTGGGCGAGCACTTCGGGCTGCGCTCGGCGCTCGGGTTCGCGGGCGGCAGCGCGCTGCTGCTGGCGCTGGTGGCCTGGCGCGCGCCGGTGATCCGCAACGTGCGGTCGTTGCCGCAACCGGAGCAGGAGCGCGAGTGGCTGGGCGCCGAGGCTGATGTGCGCGCGGCCAACCCGCTGGTCGAAACGCTGTGACGAAAGGAGTGACGACGATGGAACCCTTGCTCGAGTTCGTGCCCGAGAGCCTGACGACGCCGCGGCTCGTCATCCGCAGCGCGCGCGCCAGCGATGGCGCCGCGCTGAACGCTGCGGTGATCGAGTCGCTGGACGCGCTGCGTCCCTACATGCCTTGGGCGCAGGAGGCGCCGTCGCCCGCGCAAAGCGAGGCCGAGTGCCGCCGCATGCAGGCCCGCGTGCTGCTGCGCGAGGACTTGCCGCTGCTGATGTTCGAGCGCGAGGCCGACGGCCGCGAAGGCGTGTTCATCGGAGGCACCGGTTTGCACCGCATCGACTGGACCGTGCGGCGTTTCGAGGTCGGCTATTGGTGCCGCACCAGCCGCGTCGGACACGGCTTCGTCGGCGAGGCGGTCGAGGCCATCACGCGCTGCGCATTCGAGCAGCTGCTGGCGCGCCGCGTCGAGGTGCGCATGGACGACGGCAACGTGCGCAGCTGGCGCGTTGCCGAGCGCGCCGGCTTTGCGCTCGAAGGCGTGCTGCGCAGCCAGAGCCTGACGCCGACCGGCGAGCCGCGCGACACGCGGGTCTACGCGAAGACTCAGCCCTGAGGGGCTGCGGGCGAGAAGCGGTCGACGGTGTCGGTGATGATGCCGTCGATGCCGAGTGCGAGCAGGCGCTGCGCGCTCGGCTCGTCGTTCACCGTGTAGACCAGTGCGCGCAGGCCGGCACCGTGCAGCCGGGCGATGACCGCGGCGTCCATGGCCTGGTGGTTGGTGACGACGGCGACGCAGCCGAGCGCCGTCGCCTCATCGAACCAGCCCTCGCGCAAGCCGTCGAGCAGCAGCGCGCGCGGCCAGCGTGCGTCGGCGTCGCGTGCGGCACGCAAGGCCTCGGGGCTGAACGAGCTGAGCAGCGGCGGCACGGCCTGACCGGCCCAGAGGCGCGCGACCTCGGTCGCGATCTTCGCGCCGGTCGCAACCTCGTCGCCCGGCGTCGGCTTGATCTCGATGTTCAGCGCGTAGCCATTGCGGATGCAGTAGGCCGCGAGGCCAGCCAGCGTCGCCAGCGGTTCGCCGGCGAACGCGCGGCTGTGCCAGCCGCCGGCGTCCAGCCGCGACAACGCGCTCCAGGTCAGCGACGACGCGGTGCCCTGGCCCGACGAGGTGCGCTCCAGCGTCGCGTCGTGCAGCAGAAACGGGATGCCGTCGGCGCTCAGCTTCGCATCGCATTCGAACCCACGGTAGCCGTGGCTCGCGCCGAGCCGGAACGCCGCGAGCGTGTTCTCGGGCGCGAGCTTGCCGGCGCCGCGGTGCGCGATCCACAGCGGGTAGGGCCAGGGTGTTGTCTTCATCGCACCGGCGCCTCAGATGCGCTTTTGGGTGCCCGCGTCGAACCAGTGCATGTGTTCGGGCACGAGCTGCAGCGTGACGGTGTCGCCGACCTTGGGCGGCGCGAGCGTCGCATCGATGCGCGAGGTAAACAGCGTGTCGCCGACGCGGCCATAGATCAGCCGCTCGGCACCCAGCATCTCGAGCGCCTCGACCTTGAGCGGCCAGCCCGCCGTACCGTTCTGGCTCAGGCCGACGTGCTCGGGGCGCAGGCCCAGCACCAGCTCGCCGCCGCGCGGTGCGGCCACTGGCAGCGACAGCGTCTGCCCGGCGACCTCGAAGCGCGACCCGTCTGCGCGGCCGGTGATCAGGTTCATCGGCGGCGAGCCGATGAAGCCGGCGACGAAGGTGCTGGCCGGCGTGTGGTAGACCTCTTCGGGCGTGCCGATCTGCTCCATGCGGCCGGCGTTCATCACGATCATGCGCTGCGCCAGCGTCATCGCCTCGACCTGGTCGTGGGTGACGAACAGCGAGGTGACGCCGAGCTCGGCGTGCAGCTTCTGGATCTCGAGCCGCGTCTGCGCGCGCAGCTTGGCGTCGAGGTTGGACAGCGGCTCGTCGAACAGAAACACCTGCGGCTGGCGCACGATCGCGCGGCCCATTGCGACGCGCTGGCGCTGGCCGCCCGACAGCTCGCGCGGCTTGCGCTGCAGATACTGACCAAGTTCCAGAATCTTCGCGGCCTTGTCGACCCGCGCCTTGATCTCGTCCAGCGGCACCTTCGCGATCTTCAGGCCGTAGGCCATGTTGTCGAACACGCTCATGTGCGGGTACAGCGCGTAGTTCTGGAACACCATCGCGATGTCGCGCTCGCTCGGTTCGGTGTCGTTGACGACACGGCCGCCGATCGAAATCGTGCCGCCGGAGATTTCTTCCAGCCCCGCGACCATGCGCAGCAGCGTGCTCTTGCCGCAGCCCGAGGGCCCGACGATGACGATGAACTCGCCGTCGGCGATCTCGGCATTGACGCCGTGGATCACCTGGTTCGCCTTCGGGCCGGTGCCGTAGCGCTTGACGACGTCTTTCAGGGTGATGGATGCCATGGTTGCTTCTCTTCTACTTTTCGGTTTCTACTTTTCCGTATCCACCAGGCCCTTGACGAACCAACGCTGCATGAAGATCACGACGATGGCCGGCGGGATCATCGCCATGATGGCCGTGGCCATCACGATGTTCCATTCGTTGCCCGAGTCGCCGCCGGCGATCATGCGCTTGATGCCGACCACCACCGGGTACATGTCTTCGCTGGTGGTCGCGAGCAGCGGCCAGAGGTACTGGTTCCAGCCGTAGATGAATTGAATGACGAACAGCGCCGCGATCGAGGTCTTGGACAGCGGCAGCAGGATGTCCCAGAAGAAGCGCATCGGCCCCGCGCCGTCGATGCGCGCGGCCTCGACCAGTTCTTCGGGCACGGTCAAAAAGAACTGCCGGAACAGAAAAGTGGCGGTCGCCGACGCGATCAGCGGGATCGTGAGGCCGGCGTAGCTGTTGAGCATGCCGAGATCCGAGATGACTTTGTAGGTCGGCAGGATGCGCACCTCGACCGGCAGCATCAGCGTCACGAAGATGGCCCAGAAGAAGAAAGCCCGGAACGGGAAGCGGAAGTACACCAGCGCGAATGCCGACAGCAGCGACACCGCGATCTTGCCGATCGCGATGCCGAGCGCGGTGACCAGGCTGACCCACATCATGCGGCCCACCGGCGCGTTCGAGCCCGCGCCGCCGCCGTGGCCGGTGAGGGCGGCGCTGTAGTTGTCCCAGAAGTGGCTGCCGGGCAGCAGCGGCATCGGGGCCTGCACGATCTCTTGTGCTTCGTGCGTGGACGCGACGAAGGCGAGGTAGAGCGGGAACGCGACGATCAGCATCCCGAGGATCATCACGGCGTGGGCCAAGATGCCCAGCGTGGCGCGGCGTTCGACCATGTCAGTAATTCACTTTCTTCTCGACGTAGCGGAACTGCAGCACCGTCAGCGCGACGACGATCAGCATCAGCACCACCGACTGCGCTGCCGAGCTGCCGATGTCGCCGCCCTTCACGCCGTCGATGTAGACCTTGTAGACCATGATCAAGGTGTCGCGCCCCGGGCCGCCGCTGGTGGTGGCGTCGATGATCGCGAAGGTGTCGAAGAACGCGTACACCATGTTGATCACGAGCAGGAAGAAGGTCGTCGGCGTCAGCAGCGGGAACTGGATGCTCCAGAAGCGGCGCCACGGCCGCGCGCCGTCGATGGCCGCGGCCTCGATCAGCGACTTCGGGATCGACTGCAGGCCGGCGACGAAGAACAGGAAGTTGTACGAGATCTGCTTCCAGACCGCCGCCGCGACGATCAGCGACATCGCGTGCGTCGAGTTCAGCAGGTGGTTCCACTCGAAGCCGAAGAATTTCGACAGGCCGTAGGCCACGACGCCGATCGACGGTGAAAACATGAACACCCACAGCACGCCGGCGACGGCCGGCGCGACTGCATACGGCACGATCAGCATCGTGCGGTAGGCCAGCGCTCCTTTGATGACGCGGTCGGCAAACACCGCCAGCATCAGCGACAGCGCGATGCCCAGCACCGCGACCAGGATCGAGAAGATCGCCGTCGTCTTGAACGACTCGAGGTAGGCCGAGTCGCCAAACAGCGTCTTGAAGTTGTCCAGGCCGGCCCATTCGGTGGACAGGCCGAAGCTGTCCTGCACCTGCAGGGACTGCAGCACCGCCTGCGCGGCCGGCCAGAAGAAGAACACCGCGATGATGAGCACCTGCGGTGCCAGCAGCACCCAGGGCAACCAGGCGGAGGTGAAGCGAACGCGCTTTTCCATGAAGACTCGTGGTCAATGAAACAAGCCCCGACCTGGCCGGGTTCGGCTGGGCCGGGGCGTCACGCAGAGGGCGCGCGGACGGGATTCTGGCTCAGATCAGGGCTGCGGTGCCTTGCTGGCCTTCTCGAAGCGCTCGAGCTGCTCGTTGCCGCGCTTCATCGCGGCCTCGAGCGCTTCCTTGGGTTCCTTCTTGCCGGACCAGATCGCTTCGGTCTCTTCGTCGAGGATGGTGCGAATCTGCACGAAGTTGCCCAGGCGGATGCCGCGCGACTTGTCGGTCGTCTTGCGGATCATCTGCGTCACGGCCACGTCGGTGCCGGGCTTTTCCTTGTAGAAGCCCGACTTGTCGGTCAACTGGTAGGCCGCCATCGTGATCGGCAGGTAGCCGGTGCGCTTGTGGCTGGCCGATTGCACGTCGGGGTTGGACAGGTACTTGAAGAACTCGGCCACGCCCTTGTACTCGGCCGGCTTCTTGCCCTGCATCACCCACAGGCTGGCGCCGCCGATCGCGGTGTTCTGCGGGGCGCCGGCGACATCGGGGTAGTAGGGCAGGGCCGACAGGCCATAGGCGAACTTCGCGCCCTTGGCGACGTCGGCGTAAGAGCCCGACGAGCCGGTGAACATCGCGCACTCGCCCGACACGAAGGACGGCACCGCCACGCTCGCGCGGCCCTTGTAGACGAACAGGCCCTGCTTGGACATGTTGGCCAGGTTCTCGAAGTGGCGCAGGTGCAGCGGCGAGTTGAACGCGAGGCGCGCGCTCGGGCCGCCGAAGCCGTTGTTCTGCGTCGCGAACAGCGTGTTGTGCCAGAGCGAGAAGCTCTCGAGGTGGACCCAGCTCATCCAGCTCGTGGTGTACGGGCACTTGCTGCCGTTGGCCTTGAGCTTGGCGGCGGCGGCCACCACTTCGGGCCAGGTCGTCGGGGCCTTGTTCGGGTCGAGTCCGGCAGCCTTGAACGCGTCCTTGTTGTAATAGAAGATCGTCGTCGAGCTGTTGAACGGGAACGACATCATCTCGCCGCTCGGCGCCGTGTAGTAGGCCGAGACCGCGGGCACGTAGGCCTTGGGGTCGAAGCTCACGCCGCTTTGCTTCATGACCTCGCCGACCGGCTTGACGGCGCCTTTGGCGGCCATCATCGTCGCGGTACCGACCTCGAACACCTGCAAGATGGCCGGCGCGTTGCCGGCGCGGAAGGCGGCCATCGCGGCCACCATCGATTCGTCGTAGTTGCCCTTGAAGGTGGGCACGATCTTGTACTCTTTCTGGCTCGCGTTGAAGTCCTTGGCCAGGTCGTTGACCCACTCGTTCAGGCCGCCGGTCATCGAGTGCCACCACTGGACTTCGACCTGGGCGTGCGCCGGGCCCGACAGGACCAGCGTCAATGCGCCGGCGGTCAGCGCGAGAGATTTGAGTTTCATGAGAGCTCCGTGAAAGGGAAAGGCAGGTTCGTGACCAAACCTCGCAGTATCCGATGACTTTGTGACAACTGTGTTTATCGCCGTGTTGCCAGGCGCCAGCAATCGGGATCACCCTCAGGGTCATCCGCCTCGACAGCGAGGGCTGTTGCTGCACTGCGGTACGATTCGCCCTCAAGTGCCAACACGGGCGCGCACCAGCGTCCGGACCCCATGAACGCACCCGTCCCGCTGACCCAGATTGCCGCCGCCGCCGAGGCCGCCCACACCGCGCCGCGGCTGCGCGAGATTCCGTACAACTACACCTCGTTCTCCGACCGCGAGATCGTGATCCGGTTGCTCGGCTCGCGTGCCTGGGAAGTGCTCTCGCGGCTGCGCGACGAGCGCCGCACCGGCCGGTCGGCGCGCATGCTGTACGAAGTGCTGGGCGACATCTGGGTGGTGCAGCGCAACCCGTATCTGCAGGACGACTTGCTCGACAATCCGCGCCGCCGCAAGCTCCTGATCGAGGCCTTGCACCACCGGCTCGGCGAGGTCGAGAAGCGGCGTACGCCGGATGCCGACGCGGAGCGCGACGTGGCCGTCGGTGAGTTGCTGCAACTCGCGAGCACCGCGGTGACGACCTTCGCCGAGCAGTTCGACGCGGTGGCCGAACTGCGCCGCCGCACGGCCAAGGTCTTGGGCCGCGTCACGGCCAAGGACAACATCAAGTTCGACGGCCTGTCGCGCGTCTCGCACGTGACCGACGCGACCGACTGGCGTGTCGAGTACCCGTTCGTCGTGCTGATGCCCGACACCGAAACCGAGATGGCGGGTCTGGTGAAGGGCTGCGTCGAGCTCGGGCTGACCATCATCCCGCGTGGCGGCGGCACGGGCTACACCGGTGGGGCGATCCCGCTGATCTGGAACAGCGCGGTCATCAACACCGAGAAGCTCGAGGCGATGACCGAGGTCGAGATGCGCCGCCTGCCCGGCGTGGACCGCGAGGTCGCGACGATCTGGACCGAGGCCGGCGTCGTCACGCAGCGCGTCGCCGACGCGGCCGAGCGCGGCGGCTTCGTGTTCGCGGTCGACCCGACCTCGGCCGAGGCCTCGTGCATCGGCGGCAACATCGCGATGAACGCGGGTGGCAAGAAGGCCGTGCTGTGGGGCACGGCGCTGGACAACCTCGCGTCGTGGCGCATGGTCACGCCCGAGGCCAAGTGGCTGGAGGTCACGCGGCTGGACCACAACCTCGGCAAGATCCACGATGCGCCGATGGCGAGCTTCCGGCTCGACTACTTCGATGCCGCCGGCAAGACGCTGGAGCGCACCGAGCAGCTCGACATCCCCGGCAGCACCTTCCGCAAGGAGGGCCTGGGCAAGGACGTCACCGACAAGTTCCTCGCCGGGCTGCCCGGCATCCAGAAGGAAGGTTGCGACGGGCTGATCACGAGTGCGCGCTGGGTCGTGCACAAGATGCCGGCGCACACGCGCACGGTGTGCCTGGAGTTCTTCGGCAACGCGAAGGACGCGGTGCCGTCCATCGTCGACATCAAGGACTTCATGTTTGCCGAGGCGAAGCGCGGCGGTGCGATCCTCGCCGGCCTGGAGCACCTCGACGATCGTTACCTGCGTGCCGTCGGCTACGCAACCAAGAGCAAGCGCGGCGGCCTGCCGAAGATGGTGCTCGTCGGCGACATCGCCGGCGACGATGCCGACGTGGTGGCGCGTGCCACCAGCGAGGTCGTGCGGCTGGCCAACGGCCGCGCCGGTGAAGGCTTCATCGCGGTCAGCGCCGAGGCGCGCAAGAAGTTCTGGCTCGACCGCAAGCGCACCGCCGCGATCAGCAAGCACACGAACGCGTTCAAGGTGAACGAGGACGTGGTGATCCCGCTGCCGCGCATGGGCGAGTACACCGAAGGCATCGAGCGCATCAACATCGAGCTGAGCCTGCGCAACAAGCTCGCGCTGGTCGAGGCGCTCGAAGCCTTCTTCCTGAAGGGCAACCTGCCGCTGGGCAAGGGCGACGACGCCGGCGAGATCGCGTCGGCCGAGTTGCTCGAAGACCGCGTGCAGCAAGGCCTGGGCGTGCTGCGCGAGGTCGGCGAGCTGTGGCAGCACTGGTTGACCCAGCTCGACGTGGTGCAGCCCGACACGGGTCGCACGTTCTTCACCGATCTGCAGGACCACACGCTGCGTGCGTCGTGGAAGACGCAGATCCGCGCAAGGCTGCAAGACATCTTCGCCGGTGCCGCGCTGAAGCCGGTCGTCGACGAATGCCAGAAGATCCACGGCCAGGTCTTGAAGGGGCGCGTCTGGGTCGCGCTGCACATGCACGCCGGCGATGGCAACGTGCACACCAACATCCCGGTCAACTCCGACAACTACGAGATGCTGCAGACCGCGCACGAGGCGGTCGCGCGCATCATGAAGCTGGCGCGCAGCCTGGACGGCGTGATCTCGGGCGAGCACGGCATCGGCATCACCAAGCTCGAGTTCCTGACCGACGACGAGATCAAGGACTTCACCGACTACAAGCGCCGCGTCGACCCGGAGGGCCGCTTCAACAAGGGCAAGCTGTTGCGCGATGGCGGGCCGAAGGCGGACCTGACCAACGCCTACACGCCCAGCTTCGGCCTGATGGGCCACGAGTCGTTGATCATGCAGCGCAGCGACATCGGCGAGATCGCGAACTCGGTCAAGGACTGCCTGCGCTGCGGCAAGTGCAAGCCGGTCTGCGCGACGCACGTGCCGCGCGCCAACCTGCTGTACAGCCCGCGCAACAAGATCCTCGCGACCTCGCTGCTGGTCGAGGCCTTTCTGTACGAAGAGCAGACGCGCCGCGGCGTCAGCATCAAGCACTGGGAAGAGTTCGAGGACGTGGCTGACCACTGCACCGTCTGCCACAAGTGCCTGAGCCCGTGCCCGGTGAACATCGACTTCGGCGACGTGTCGATGAACATGCGCAACCTGTTGACCAAGATGGGCAAGAAGAGCTTCCGCCCGGGCAACAAGATGGCGATGATGTTCCTGAACGCGACGAATCC
>Ga0307509_10005134_pt1 | contig 18400 bp, 15 predicted proteins | sample 10_EM_MG_FD_202245 | JGI IMG/M metagenome (GOLD analysis project Ga0307509, IMG submission 202245) | Populus trichocarpa ectomycorrhiza microbial communities from riparian zone in the Pacific Northwest, United States - 10_EM | ecosystem: Host-associated > Plants > Roots > Unclassified | place...
CGGCTTCGACTCGCTGATGTTCACCGAGCTCGCGGTCGCGCTCGAGGCCGCCGGCGTCGACGTGCCGGACCCGGCGGAGATCACCGGGCTCGAGACCGTCGCGGACGTCGAGAAGCTCGTCGCGCGGCTCGGTGCGAAGGCGAAGAGCGAAAAGCCGAAGCGCGATCGCCTGCGCAAGGAGAAGGCGGCCCGGGACAAGGCGGACGAGCACAAGCTCGACGACGACATCGACGTGCCGCGCCCGCTGGTCACGCTCGGTCGCCGCGCGTTGCGGAGCGGCATGCGCGCGCTGTACGAGCGCGTGCTCGAGACCGACATCTACGGCAAGACCAACGTGCCGCCGTTCGGGGGCTACATCGTCGCGGCGAACCACGCGAGCCATCTCGATACCGGCCTCGTCAAGTACGCGCTGGGCGAGCAGGGCGAGGCGCTCGTCGCCCTCGGCGCGAAGGACTACTTCTTCGAGGATCCGGTCCGCCGGATGTACTTCGAGAACTTCACGAACGTGGTGCCGATGGAGCGTCACGGCTCGCTCCGCGAGTCGCTGCGGCTCGCCGGCGACGTGATCCGCGACGGCTACATCCTGCTGATCTTCCCCGAGGGCACGCGCAGCGACACCGGCGTGATGGCGGACTTCAAGCCGTCGCTCGGCTACCTCGCGATGACGAACAAGTGCGGGATCCTGCCGATGTACCTGCACCGCACGCACGAGGCGATGCCGAAGGGCCGCTACCTGCCGAAGCGCGGCGAGCGGGTCGCGTCGTACGTCGGGCCGTACCTGTCGTATGCCGATGTCGCGGCGCTCGCGGCCGGCAAGTCGCGGAGCGAGCAGTACCGGGCGATCACGTACGCTGTCGAGTCGACCATCCGGCGGCTCGCCCCGCAGGACGCGGCGTGGACGCTCGGCGATGCCGGGACCCAGCCGATGGCCGAGTACCTGGCGGAGCGCGGCGAGAAGGTTTCGGAAGAAGAGGCGCAGCCGTGAAGACCAGCGTGTTGGTGACCGGTGCGACCGGATTTCTCGGCGAGCACCTCTGTCGCGTGCTGGTCGAAGAAGGCCACATCGTGCGCGGCCTGGCGCGCTCGCGCTCCGCGGTGCTCGAGGACCTCGGCGTCGAGCACGTGCGCGGCGACGTGCTGTCGACCGACGACCTCCAGCGCGCGCTCGACGGCGTGTCGGCCGTGTTCCATCTCGCCGGCGCGGTGTCGCGCGATCCGGACGACGCGCAGCGGATGATGCGGCTCCACGTCGATGGCACGCGCAAGGTGCTCGAGCAGATGTCCGCGTTCGGCGTGCGCCGCATGATCTTGGCCTCGACATCGGGCACGATCGGCGTGTCGAAGGACGAGGAGATCCTCGACGAGTCGGCGCCTTATGCCGAGGAGATCGTCGCGGGCTGGCCGTACTACGCCTCGAAGATCTACCAGGAGCGCCTCGCGTTCGAGCACGGCGAGCGGCTCGGCATCGAGGTCGTGGCGGTGAACCCATCGCTGCTCCTCGGTCCCGGCGATCGCCGGTTGTCGTCGACGGGCGACGTCCGCAAGTTCATCAAGCGTCAGATCCCGACGATCCCCGACGGCGGGATCAACTTCGTCGACGCGCGCGATGCCGCCGCCGCGACCGCGACCGCGCTCGCGAAGGGTCGCGCGGGCGAGCGCTACCTGCTCGGCGGGCCGAACTGGACGACGAAGGAGTTCTTCGACCGGCTCGGTCGGGTCGCGAACGTCTCGCCGCCGCGGCTCAAGCTGCCGCCGAAGGTGGCGAAGTGGGGGGCGTCGATCGTCGAGGAGCTGTACCGCTGGCGCGGCAAGGAGCCTCCGATGGAGCGGATCTCCGTCGAGATGGCCGAGCACTACTGGTGGATCGATAGCTCCAAGGCCGCGGCCGAGCTCGACTTTTCACCGCGCGACCCGCAGCTGACGCTGGTCGACACGGTCGACTATCTGCGGCGCGGCGTCGAAGCGGATTAGTCCGGAACTTTCGGTGGCGGGTGGGGTGGAACCATTCGTGACCGCAGCGGCGCTCAGGGTCGAGCCGGCTCCCACGGAGCTCGACGCGGTCACGCTCGCGCGCGCGAAGCAGGGCGAGCCGGCGGCGCTGCGCGCGCTGATCGAGCTCTATCAGGACCGGGTCTATGCACTGGTCTGGCGGATGCTGATCGGTCGCGCGCAGCACCTGACGCAGGATCTCGCGCAGGAAACGTTCGTGCGGGTGCTGCGAGGAATCGGATCGTTCGATCCGCGTGGCGAGGCGCGGCTGTCGACGTGGATCCTCACGATCGCGACGCGCGTCGTGCTCAACGAGAAGCGGCGCGAGGGGCGTGATCGCGCGGATCCAGATGACGCGGCGATCGCCACGACGGCGGGCGCCGAACGCACCGATCACGGGCTCGAGCGTGCGCGACTCGCCGAGGCGCTGACCGCGGGACTCGCGGCGTTGCCCGACGATCAGCGCGCGGTGTTCGTGCTGCGCGAGTACCACGAGCTCGAGTACGTCGAGATCGCGACGGCGCTCGAGCTCGATCTCAACACGGTGCGGTCGCGGTTGCATCGCGCCCGAGCCGCGCTGCGCACCCAGTTGACCGCGGCAGGAGTCGAGCCATGAGCGAACACCCCCTCGAGAACATCGATCTCGGCGTGGTCGCTGCGCCGCGTGCACCGGTCGGGTTCGCCGACGGCGTGCTCGCGCGGTTCGCGACGACCGAGGCCGCGATCGCGGTCGAGAAGCAGCGGCGCGCGCGCCGTGCGACGTGGATGATCGGCGGCGCGGTCGCGGCGATCGCGGCGGTGCTCGCGCTGGTCCTGGCGTGGCCGCGCGATCGCGCTGCCGGTTCGATCTCGACGGACGAACCGCGCACGGTCGCGCTCGGCGACGTCCGGGCGGAGCTCGCCGCACACGCGCAGATCGAGTGGCGGCGCGAAGGCACCACCCTGCGCGTAGAGCAGCGCGGCACGGTGACGTGGAACGTACCCGCAGGTCAGCACCTGCACATCACGGGCGCGGCGCCGGTCGACGCCACGAACGCAACCCTACGCGTGGAGGTTCAGATGAATGCGGACAGGAAGACGGTCGGTTCGGCAGCGGCAATGGTCGCCGCGGTGACGGTCGCGGTTCTCGCGGGCAAGGCGACGCTCGGCGATCACACGGTTGATGCAGGCAAGGCCGCGATGGCGACGCCGGGCAAGCAGGTGATGGACCTCGTGCAGACCGACGACCGGGTCGCGATCGTGCTCGTGTATCCCGCGAACGAGGCCTGGCTCGCGGGAGGTCACTCGATCGGTCCGCGCATCCAGGACATCGAGCACGTCCTGTCGCACCTCGACCTGCCACTCGGCTCGACGGTCGGCGCGGTGATGTACGCGAACGGCGCCGACTCCGCGGTCCAGCCGAAGCCCTCCGGCACGTATCGGGGCGACGAGCTCGGCGCCCCGGCGCGCTATCACGACAAGCACGGCAGCGATCTGGTCGCGGGCATCCAGGCCGGCGTCGACATGGCGTCGACCCAGCACGCCGGGCGACGCCTCGTCGTCGTCGTCGGCGATGGCAACGACACGGACCGGACCGATGCCGCGAAGGCGTCGCTGCTGAAGACCATGGCCGACGCGGAACAGCGCCACGTGACGGTCAAGGCGGTGCTGGTGCGCGAGCCGTCCTCGGGGAAGCCAAGCCTGATCGAGGCGGTGGGGCTCGACTCGACCGACGCGACGAACCGGTCGCTCCTGTACTACCTCCGCGCCGAGATCGGCCTCCCGCCGCCGCAGCGAACGTCCGCCCTGGTCGTCTATGCCGGCCGCGGGACGTGGATGACGAAGGATCTGCTCGACGCGCTCGGCGCCGGCCTCGAGGGTCTCCAGCTCCCGCCGGGATCGGAGCTCGCCGCGGTCGAGTACTCGACCGGCGCGACGATCCGCGTGCCGTGGGAGCCGGCGCCCGCCTTCAAGGCCGCGCAGCTCGGCGACGTGACCGACTACGCGGACCACCTCGGGAGCGATGTCGTCCAGGGCGTCGTCATGGGCCTCGCCGAGCTGTCCAAGCAGACGCTCCCGAGGAAGACGCTCGTCGTCGTCGGCGACGGCAACGACACGAACAAGGATCCCGGGCTCGCGCTCGGCGAGCTCGCCGACCAGGCGAAGCGCCTGGGCATCGTCGTTCACGTGATCAACGTCCGCGGGCCGGACTCTCCCGAGGGCAGCGTGCTGGGACCGCTCGATCCGCACCCTGTGACCGCCGCGGGCACTGGACCCGCGCAGGCCAGCGCGGTGCGCTCGATCCTCGACGCCATCCGCTGAGCGTAAGCTAGGGGGGTGGCAGGCCCGGACGACGATGTTCGCGTCCCGACGCCGTGGGCGACCGCGCTCGCGTGGTTCGGCCCGCCGCGCGACTACCGGCTGACGCGCTGGCTGATCCTGCGGCTGCTCGGCCTGGTCTACGTGTTCGCGTTCCTCGGCCTCATCCGCCAGGGGCTGCCGCTGATCGGCTCGCACGGCCTGACGCCGGCGGTGACGTACCTCGACCGGGTGCGCGAGCACGGGGCGACGTTCTGGAACGTTCCGACGATCTTCATGTGGGACTGCAGCGACGGCGCGCTGCAGGGCTGGGCGTACGTCGGGTTCGCGATCTCGATCGCCGTGCTGGTCGGCTACGCGAACCTGCCGATGCTGCTCGTGCTGTGGGCGATCTACGGCTCGTACGAGCGGGTCGGCCAGCTGTGGTTCGGGTTTGGCTGGGAGATCCAGCTGCTCGAGACCACGCTCCTGTGCGCGGCACTCGCGCACCCGTGGGATCCGCGGCCGCTCGCGGCGAGGAGTCCGCCGACGACGGCGATCGTGTTGCTGCGCTGGCTGGTGTTCCGGATCATGCTCGGCGCGGGCCTGATCAAGCTGCGGGGGGATCCGTGCTGGCGCGACCTGACGTGCCTGGACTCGCACTTCGAGACCCAGCCGATTCCGAATCCGCTGTCGGCGTGGTTTCACCACCAGCCGCACGCGGTTCACGCGATCGGCGTCGTGTTCAATCATGTCGTCGAGGTGGTCGCGCCGTGGTTCGTGTTCGGGCCGCGGCGGCTGCGGTTGATCGCGGGCGCGGCGATGGCGGCGTTCCAGGCCACGCTGATCCTGAGCGGCAACCTCGCGTTCCTCAACTGGCTGACGCTCGTGCCCGTGCTTGCATGCTTCGACGACGACTTCTTGTTGCGGTGCCTCCCGCGGCGGCCTCGCGCGTGGCTGCAGGAGCGCCTGCCGGCACCGCGGCGCCGGGATGGTCGCCAGCTCGCCGCCGCGTTCGCGGTCGCGCTCGTCGCGATCCTGATGTGGCAGCCGATCACCGACTGGATGACGGCGGCAGGGCAGGTCGCAGTCGCCGCCATCCTGGTCGCCGCCGCGGCCGTGGCGTTGCTCGCCCAGCGCCGCACGCTCGAGGCGCGGCTGCGGCGTCGGCTCGACGGCCACCAGCTCGCGCTCGGTGCGTTCGCCGCGCTGATCGCGGTGAAGAGCGTCGCGGTGGTCGCCAACCTGACGTCGTCGCACCAGGCGATGAACACGAACTTCGATCGCCTCGCGCTCGTCAACACGTACGGCGCGTTCGGCTCGGTCGGCGCGACGCGCCACGAGCTCGTCATCGAGGGGACGCGCGATCCGAGTGCGGAGACGCTCGACTGGCGCGCCTACGAGCTGCCGTGCAAGCCCGGCGCACTCGATCGCCGGCCGTGCCTGCTCGGGCCGTATCACCTGCGGCTCGACTGGCTGATCTGGTTCTCGGCGATGGAGGACCAGCTCGCCGATCCGTGGGTGCTCCACCTCGTCTACAAGTTGCTCGACGGCGACACGACCGTGCGCGAGCTCCTCGCCGTCGATCCATTCGCCGGCGCGCCGCCGACGTTCGTCCGGATCCGCCGGTTCGTGTATCGGTTCTCCGACGACGCCGGCTGGTGGGTGCGCGATCACGAGCAGCTCTGGCTCCCACCGATCTCGCTGGCCGAGCCCGGCTTGCGCGAGACGCTCGAGCAGTACGGCATGCCGAGTCCGAGCGCGAAATAGATCTTGCACGCACGCGCGAAAACTTTAGTGTGGGAGTCATGCGCTTTCACCTGAAGCAATTCACCGAACCCATCTTTGCAACGCTCGCCACCCAGCGCGCCCAGCTGGTGAGCCACCCGTTCCTCGCGGCGCCCGAGCTACCGACGACGATTCTTCACGAATTCGCATTTCACCAGTACTCCGACAGCATCCTCTGGATCCCGATGCTGGCGCAGATGAAGGCCAAGGCCGTCCGATCGAGCCGGCTGCGCCGCGCGATCGAGGACAACATCGCGCACGAGGCGGGCCTCGGTGGCGTCTCCCACGTCACGCGCGCGGTCGAGCTCGTGCGCAGCCTCGGCATCCGCACGCTCGAGCCATTCCCGACCCACACGTTCGCGCGGTCCGCGACGCTGTGGCTGTCCGACGAGTTTGTCGACGAGGCCGAGCCCGCGACCGCCGGCTGGCTCCTCGTCGCGGAGACGCTCGTCCCCGACATGTTCGCCGCGGTCGAACCCGCGTTCGCGCGCCTCGGTGCCGACACGCGCTACTTCCGCGAGCACGTCGCGGTCGACACCGACGAGCACGCGCGGTGGATGACCGAGTCCGTCGAGGACATCATCGAGCTCTACGGGCCGACCTGCGTCGACGCGATCCTCGCCGGCATGGCCGACGCGTTCGCCGAGACGCTCGAGGTCCCCGACGCGCTGTGGAGGCGGGCATGAACGTCGCGCTCACCTACAACCTGCGTCGCCACGAAGCCGACGACGCCGAGTTCGACACGCCCGAGACGATCGAGCTGCTCGTCCACACCCTGCGCGAGCTCGGTCACGACGTCCGGCCCGTCGAGGTCACCCGTCCGGTCGAAGCGATCGCGGCGGAGCTCCGCCGACTCGCGCCCGAGCTCGTGTTCAACATCGCCGAGGGCGAGCGCGGTGTGTTCCGCGAGGCAATCGTCCCGGCGCTGTGTGACCAGCTCGGCCTCGCCCACACCGGAAGCCCGGCGAGCGTCGTCGCGCTGTGCCTCGACAAGGCGCTCGCGAAGCGGGTCGTCGCGGCGGCGGGCGTGGCCGTCGCGCCGGGGCGGTTCGTCCGCGCACCGGACGACGAGCTCGAACCTCCGGTGATCTTGAAACCGAACTTCGAGGGCTCGAGCAAGGGCATCACCCAGGCGAGCGTGATCACCGAAGGCCCGGTCGCGCCGGCGCTGGCGGCCGCATTGCGGGCGCACCCCGCGGGGATCCTCGTCGAGCACTACGTCGACGGCTGGGACGCCGCGGTCGGCTTTGTCGCCGGTGAGGTGCTGGAGCCCGTGCGCTACGCCTACGTGCCGACCGGCCCGCACCGGATCTACGACGCCGTGCTCAAGCGCGACGATCGCGCGGCGCCGCTCGCCGACGTGCCACCCGCGATCGCGACGCGTCTGCGCAGCGCCGCGGCCACGGCGTTCTCCGCGCTCGGCGTCACCGGGTTCGCGCGCGCGGATTTCAGGATAACGCCCGGCGACGAGCTCGTATTTCTCGAGGTCAACGCGCTGCCTTCGCTCGCGCCGGTGAACAACGAGCTGTACCGGCGGCGGAGTCCGCGCGACGTCATCGCCGCGATCGTCGCGGCTCGCGTTACAATAGCGGCGTGAGGCGGCTCATCGCGGTCGTGGCCGTCGCGGCCTGTAGCGGTCGCGGCGACCCGCCGCCATCGCCCGCACCGCAGCCACCGGTCGCGCCGCCGACGCCGGACCACAAGCTGATCGCGTTCGTCGACGTCACGGTGCTGACGATGGAGAGCCCGCAGCCGATCGGTCACGCGACCGTGCTCGTCGACGGGAGCTCGATCGCGAAGATCGGCAACAACCTCGAGGTGCCGGCGAACGCCGACAAGATCGACTGTCGCGGCAAGTTCCTGATCCCCGGGCTGCACGACATGCACGTCCACCTCGACAACACGAAAGGCATGCTCCAGCTGTTCGTGTCGGCGGGCGTCACGACCGTCCGCAACATGGCCGGCAGCCCGCGCACGGTCGCGTTCCGCGACAAGATCGCGAGAGGCGAGCTCCTCGGCCCGACGATCTACACGACGGGACCATTCGTCGATGGCGAGCGCCCGCGCTGGGAGGCGTCGGAGAGCGTGACGACGCCGGCGGATGCCGAGAAGGTGATCGAAGACCACGTCGCGGCAGGCTACGACTTCGTCAAGATCTACAACGGCCTCACGATCCCCGCGTACGACGCGGTCGCCACCGCCGCGAAGGCCCATCACCTGCGGATCGTCGGCCACGTGCCGTTCAAGGTGCCGCTCGTCCACGCGCTCGAGACCGAGCAGGCGTCGATCGAGCACCTGTCGGGGTTCGCCGAGGCGGTCGAGCGCGCGAATTCGCCCGTGCGCCACCAGCGCGGGAGCACGAGCATCATCAAGCGCTGGATGTACGCGGACCCCGACAAGATCGCGCTGGTCGTCGCGGACACCGTGAAACACCATGTCTACAACACGCCGACGCTCGTCACCGCCGCGGCGTACGGCGAGCTCTATCGCGGCAAGCTGCCCGAGGGTGCGAACGGCGATCTCGACGAGGTCTCGCCCGACTGGCGTGCGCGCTGGGATCCGAAACACTCGCCGAAGCACTACGACAGCGCGATCGTCCGCGCGATGACCATCGCGCACGACAAGGGCCTCGCGACCGAGAGCCTGATCGTGAAGGAGCTCGCCGCCGCCGGTGGGCCGCTGATGACCGGCACCGACACGCCGAACCCGTACGTGATCCCCGGGCCGAGCCTGCACCAGGAGCTCGCGCTGATGGTCGCCGCGGGGCTCTCGCCGTACGACGCGCTGCGCGCCGCGACGATCGTGCCGGCCCAGTTTCTCGGCGACGACCGAGACGGCCGGATCGTCGCCGGCGCGCATGCCGACCTCGTACTGCTCGACGCCGATCCGCTCGCCGACATCCACGCGGTCGACAAGATCAGCGGCGTGATGGTCCACGGGCGCTGGTTGTCGACGAAGGACCTCAAGGAGACGCGCGACCGGCTGGTCCGCGCCTACAAGGAGCCCGCGTGGGAGCAGCCGCTCGAGCTCGGTCCCGAGGCCGCCGGTCACACCGTGCAGTACGTGGTCAGCGACAACGGCGCGCCCGTCGGCGCCTACGCGATGGCGAAGACCCCGACCTCGATCGTCGAGCGCCAGACGCTCGAGGACGACACCTCGACGATGAAGATCCAGCTCGACGAGCACCACGCCCGCACGCTCGTGATCGACATGGATCGTCCCGAAGGACCCGTCCACGTCACGTACACCCGCACGCGCAAGGACCGGCGCTTGATCGGCTGGCTGTCGCCGGCGACCGCGATGCAGCTCGTCGCACCGGTCGTGACCACGCTCGCGGTAGGCGACAAGACGTCGTTCGCGATCGAGACCGCGCTCGTCGAGGCGCCGAACGTGATCGAGCGCGGCTCGTTGACGATCGAGCGTCTGCCCGGCACCGACAGCGAGCTCGAGTTCCGGATCCGCCTCGTGCTCGATCACGTCGCCCAGGTCGGCCGGCTCAACTTCGCCGAGGGCAGCGCCGTCCCGCGCTCGTTCAAGGTGTCGTCGACGACGCGACCGGTGGTCCGGACCTGGACGCGGCGCTAGGCGATCGCCGCGAGTCGCTTCTTCTTGAGCGCGATCAGCTCGAGGCTCGACGGGACTCGCGCCCGCGGGCCGGTCGGGACGACGGCGTGCGCGGCGAACGCCTTCTTGTAGGCGGCGAAGCTGCCACCCGCGTGATGCGCGTCCATGATCGCGAGCCCGGCGCGCGACTCGCCCTGCGCGATCATGTACTCGACCCACGCCCAGCGCGCCGAGGTCGGGCGGACCACGACCTTGCCGCCGAGCCCGGCGCGCTTGAGGCCGGTAGTGAGGCGGGCGAGGCGGGCCTCGACGACATCCATCCCGGCGAACGGCGAGCCGTCGAGCGGCGTGTTGCGCTTCGCGACGAACGGCGCGAGGCCGTACGCGACGCGCGGATGGATCGCGGCGAGCTCCTTCGACAGCTCGACGAGCTCGTCGACATCGGCATCGGTCTCTTCCGGTACGCCGAGCATCATGTAGACCTTCAGCGTGTGAAGGCGGTGATCGCGCGCGAGCTCGGCCGAGTGGATCAGGTGCCTGGCCTGGGTCGAGCGCTCGACCACGCGACGCATCCGCTCGCTCGCTCCGTCGGCGGCGACCGTCAGCGTGCGATAGCCACCCCGGGCGAGCAGGCCGACCAGCTCGTCATCGAGCTTGTCGGCACGCAGGCTCGAGATGCCGACCTCGCGCCCTCCGTCGACGATCGCCCGGACCACGCCGCGGATGTCCGGATGATCCGTGACCGCCGCACCGACCAGGCCGACGCGCCGGGCGTCTTCCGGGATCCCCGCGACGATCGTCGCGCGATCGACGACGCGCATCCCGCCGTTCGTCGACCGCCGCATCACGCAGTACGTGCACCCGCGCGAGCAGCCGCGCGCGGCCTCGGTCATGAACATGTTCGCGAGCTCGGTGTGCGGCGTCGCGATCACCGAGCGCGCGGGGAGCAGCTCGTCGTGGACCGCGGCGACCGGCGGGACGACCTCGCCGTGCGAGGGCAGATAGTAGCCCGGTCGCCCCGCGAGCGCGGCCCACACCGCCGAGCGGCGAAACCCGACCTCGCGCGCGATCGTCACGAGCTCGACGATCAGCTCCTCGCCTTCACCGACGATGATCACGTCGCAGAACGGCGCGAGCGGCGCCGGGTTCGAGAACGTCAGCGGCCCGCCCGCGATGATCAGCGGATGCCGATCATCCCGGTCGTCGCGCAACACCGGGATGCTCGCGCGCTCGAGCGTCTCGACCACGCCCGCGATCTCGAGCTCGTACGCGACCGAGTACGCGAGCATCGGATAGCTACCGACCGGCGCACCGGTCTCGAGCGTCACGAACCGCGCGTCGGCTTCGTCGTCGTCGGGGAGCATCGCGCGATCCGCCGCGACGTGCGGCATCGCGTGGAGCGTCCGGTAGATCTGCTGGTAGCCGAGCGAGCTCATCGCCGCGCGATACGGGCTCGGATAGACCAGCGCGATCCGGGTCTCCGCTTCCTTGAACAGCGTGCCGCGTTCGGCGGCGAGGAGCGTGTGGCGGTCCATCAGTAACAGTTGTGACCGATCCGGTCGGTCCGGATCCGTTCGTAGGAATGCCCCGTCGCCGCCCACAGCTCGACGCACTGGTCGGGCGCTCCGTTCGTCAGGGTCGTCACCGGGCTGCCGCTGTCGTCGCACGTGAACGCGACGAACTCCAGATCCGCCTTGCCGTCGTCGTCGAGGTCGAACGCGCTGATCTGCTCCGGTGTCACGGGGCGGTCGCCCGGCACTTCATCGACCTTGACGAGCCGCGCCTTCCGCGGATCCACCGTCACGTCGAGGAGGCCCGCGACGCCGGACTCCGCAGCCGTCAGCTCCGCGCCGTTCTCGCTGTGAAAATGTGCGGTCCACAGCGTCGACTGCGTGCCCCGGCACGCGCCGAGCGGATCGACCTTGTCGACCACCATCACGCCGAGCGTCTTGTTCTGATCGAGCACTGACAGCCGGGTTCCGAGCTCGGGCATCTTGCCGTAGCAGAACGCCTGCTGCGAGTCGGGCACCACGCTGCACAACCGCGGCTCGCCGCTCAGGTGCCGCGCGTGCCGTTCGACGCGCACGACTTTCCCGGGCCGCGCCTCCGCCTGCGCGAACGCGCATGCGACGAGGAGGATCGCTACCCGCATCCACCGAGCATAGCAGCTGTGCTACCCACGACCCATGACGTTGCGTTACTCGGTCCGCCTCGCGGCCCCGGAGGGCCACATCGCCGAGCTGGAGCTGCGCTTTACCCCCGAATCCGATCAGGTCGACGTCACGCTCCCCGCCTGGTGCCCCGGCAGCTACATGATCCGCGACTACGCGCGCTTCGTACGCGATCTGACCGTTACCGGCGACGACGACAAGCCAAGGCGCGCGACCAAGGTCGACAAGCAGACCTGGCGGATCGAGCGGGGCGGGGCCAAGGAGCTGCGCGTGACGTACGGCCTCTACGGCCACGACCTCACGGTCCGGACGAACCACATCGACGCCGACCATGCGTTCCTTCACGGGCCCGCGACGTTCATGTACCCGGTGACCCAGCGGCACGCGCCCGTCGAGGTCCAGGTCCACTGCCCCGATGCGTGGGTCCTCACGACCGCCGCGCATCACACCGGCCGGCTCGTCCACGCGGCCTCGATCGACGAGCTCTACGATCATCCGATCCATGCCGGCGTCGTGCGCACGTACACGATCCCCGCGCAGCTCCCCGTCGAGCTCGCGATCTGGGGCGAGCGCGCGCCGGGCGGCACGTTCGACGAGGAGCGCCTCGCGACCGACCTCGCCGCGATCGTCGACGATCACGTCGCGCGGTTCGGCGAGGCCCCGTTCAAGGCCTACACGTTCATCCTCATGCTCGCGCACGACGCCTACGGCGGCCTCGAGCACCGCGCGTCGAGCGTGAACCTCTTCCACCCGCACTTCGCCGCGACCCGAAAATCCTACGAGGGCCTGCTCGAGCTGCTCTCGCACGAGCTGTTCCACGCGTGGAACGGCAAGCGGATCGCGCCGCGCCCGCTCCTCGACTTCGACTACGCGCGCGAGGCCTATACGCCGTGCCTGTGGGTGATGGAGGGCATCACGAGCCACTACGATCGGTTCGCGCTGCGCTCGAGCAACCGGGTGACCGGGAAGAGCTATCTCGACAAGGTGCTCGACGACTGGGCTCGGCTCCAGGCCACGCCGGGCCGGCGCCGGCAGAGCCTCGAGCAGAGCTCGTTCGACGCCTGGATCAAGCTCTACAAGCCCGACGAGTCGAACCTCAACACGACGGTGAGCTACTACCTGAAAGGCGGGCTCGTCCTGTTCGCGCTCGATCTCCAGATCCGGCGCCGGACGGAAGGGATGAAGTCGCTCGACGACGTCCTCCGCCTGCTGTGGACCCGCCACGGCAAGCCGCGCGAGCCCCACCCCGACGATCTGCAACCGCTGTTCGAGCAAGCGACGGGCCTCGCGCTCGGTGAGGTCTTCGATCGCCAGATCCGCGGCGTCGAAGATCCGGACCTCGCGAAGGAGCTCGCGCATGTCGGGCTGGAGCTCAAGACCTCCGCCGATCCCGCGCAGGTCGCCGACGGGCTCGCCGCGATCTGGCTCGGCGTCACGACCCAGGGCACCCGGCTCACCGGGGTCCTCGATCACACACCCGCTGCCGCGGCGGGCCTGTCGCCGGGCGACGAGCTGATCGCGATCGATCGCTTCCGCGTCACCTCCGACGGCGAGGTCCGCAACCTGATCGGTGCGCGCAAGGTGGGCGACACGGTCGCGATCTCGCTGTTTCGCCGCCACAAGCTCGTCGACGTCCAGGTCGCGCTCGCCGCCGCGCCGCCGACCCGCTACGAGCTCGTCGGAGTCGCCGAACCGGGACCGGCCGCGGCGCGCTACCAGGCGTGGCTCGGAGAGGCCCACCCCGGTGCGCAGAGCCTCGCCACGGTCACGACCACGGCACGGTGGGTATGACCCTGCTAGAATCGCCCCCGATGACGCGGCTTGCCCTGATCCTCGTACTCGCAGCCGGGTGCTCCTCGAAGAAGGACACCGAACATGGGCTCCCTCCCGCACAGGAGTGGGGCGCCGACGTCGGCGGCACGATGCCCGACAAGCAAGCGAAGAACCCGCACGCCGGCACGCCACCCGCCGGCATCGTCGACGAGAACGGCAACGATCCGCACGCCGGCCTCGACATGAGCTCGGCCGAGACCACCAACCCGCATGCCGGGATGGACATGGGCGGCGGCGCGAATCCGCACGCGGCCGGCGGCGTGGACGTCTCGAAGCTCGGCGGGCTCGCCCCCGATCCGAACCGCGCGATCGATCCGACCCACCACATCCGCGGCATGTTGAAGATCCATCCGAAGGCCGCCGATCGCGCGAAGGCCGGCACCGCGATCTTCCTGATCGTCAAGCAGGCCGACGCCGCGGGCCAGCCCACCGGCACGCCGCTCGCCGTCGACAAGCTGACCTGGCAGGGCAAGGATCTCCCGTTCGAGCTGACCGAGGGCCAGGCGATGATCGCCGGGACCCAGCTCACCGGCGACGTCGTGATCACCGCGCGCTACGATCAGGACGGCGACGCGATCTCGAAGCAGCCCGGCGATATCACCGGCCAGCTCCGCGTGAAGGTTCCGAGCGAGACCGCGAACCTGTATCTCGACACGATCCTGCCCTGACGCTCGCCCCGGTGGGTATCATCGCCCCGGTGAGCCGGCGGAGGTTCAGCTACCCGATCAGTCTCGCGGTGGTGGTGGCGGCGTTGATCGCGCTGACCGGCGGCTGGATCGCGTGGTGGAACTATCGCTCCGGCGTCGCGAACGTCCGCGTGCTCGCGGCGAGCGTGTTCGAGCAGATCGCGCGCGAGGCCGCCGGCGAGACCGAGGCATTCCTCATGCGCGCGCTGCCCGCGGCCGCCTCGCTCGCGAACCTCGCGCGCACAGACGCCACGCCCCCGACCCAGGTCGAGCTCGCGCATCGGGTCGAGGCGGTGCTCCGCGCGAACCCGAGCTTCACGTGGGTGAGCTACGCCGCCAGCGACGGTTCGTTCACCGGCGCGTATCGCCCGATCACCGGCGGGATGAAGCTGAACCTCAGCCGGATCGTCGACGGCAAGACGGTGCGCGAGGAGCACGAGCTGAAGGACGACGGCACCTGGGCCGACGCTCCCGACACCGGCGATCGCGACTACGATCCGCGGACCCGGCCGTTCTACACCCTGGCCGCCGCGGCGAAGCACGGCGTGTGGACCGCGCCGTACGTGTTCGCGGGCCAGGAGGTCCCGGGCATCACCTACGCGCTTCCGGATCTGCGCGGCGGCGCACTCGCCGGCGTGTTCACGATCGACTTCAACCTCGCGCGCCTCTCCGCACTCACCCGCGAGCTCCAGTTCAGCGCGAACGGTCGGGTCGTCCTCCTCGGCAACGACACCGTGATCGCGCACCCGACCGCGACGATCGTCGCGAACCACGAACCGATCGCGGTCGCCGCGCTCGCCGATCCGGCGGTCCACGCACTCCACGCCGCCGGCCGCGACGCGCGCGGGTTCACGCTCGACGGCGAGCCGTTCATCGCCCGCACCCTGTCACTCCCCGATGGTGGCCCGGCGTGGCAGGTCCTCGCGTACGCGCCGGAGGCCGACTTCACGACCGGCCTGCGCGAGCGCGTCGTCACCTCGCTGCTGATCTCGCTCGTCGCGCTCGTGATCGCGATCGTCGTGGCATGGATCCTCGCGCGCCGGGTCTCGCGCCCGCTGATCGGCCTCGCCGGCGAGATGACCAAGGCCGGCCGGCTCGAGCTCGACGACATCGCCGATCGGTCGTCGATGTTCCGCGAGATCGACATGATGAACACCGCGCTGGTCCAGATGAAGACCGGTCTGCGCTCGTTCGCGCGCTACGTCCCGCGCGACCTGGTGCGCACGCTCGTCGCGTCGGGCCTCGATGCCGAGCTCACCGGCGAGGTCCGCCACCTGACGATCTTCTTCTCCGACCTCGCGGGCTTCACCACGCTCGCCGAGAGTCGCGCCCCCGACGAGCTCGTGAAGTTCCTCGGCCGCTACTTCGACGACATGAGCAAGCTGATCGCGGCCGAGCGCGGCACCGTCGACAAGTACATGGGCGACGGCATCATGGCGTTCTGGGGCGCACCGACCAAGCTCGACGATCACGCGCGTCGCGCCTGCATCGCCGCGCTCGCGTGCCAGCGCAGGGTCCGCCAGTTCGCCGATGACGGCGTCAACCTCGCGACCCGGATCGGCCTCGCGACCGGCGATGTCCTCGTCGGCAACATCGGCTCGACCGAGCGGATGAACTACACCGTGATGGGCGACATCGCGAACCTCGCGTCGCGGATCGAGGGCGTCAACAAGCAGTACGGCACCGAGCTGATGATCAGCGAGACCACGTTTCTCGAGGCCCGCGATGCGATCGTCGCGCGGCCGATCGACATCGTCGCGGTGAAGGGCAAGAAGCAGGGCATCCGGCTCTACGAGCTCCTCGCGCTCGCCGCCGATCACGACGCCGCGGCCGAGACACTCGCCGCGACCTCGACGCGCGCGCTCGACGCGTACGTCGCGCGCCGGTTCGGCGACGCCGCGGCCGCGTGGGCCGAGGTCCTCGCGCTGCGGCCCGATGACGTCGCCGCCACGATCCTGCGCGACCGCGCGCTCGCGTTCGAGCAAGCACCGCCGCCGCCGGAGTGGACCGGCGTGTTCGTCGCGACCTCGAAGTGATCAGCGCTGGCGCAGGTCGTGGGCGACACGCGCCGCCGGGCCGGGCGTGCGGAGCGTGGGTGACGATGGCGTCGGGCGGCGAGCCGCTTCGACGGCCATCATCGTCGTCAGCATCACGAGGGCGATCACGGGCAGGGCGAGCTTCTTCGCGGTGCGCTTCATCGCGAACAAATCCGCCACGGATCGGATCGCTGGGCCAGTTTTTAGAACCGGCCGAGGACCGCGATGCCGGCGTCGTGTGCGCCCACATTCGGCACGATCCGCGCGTGCTCCGCCGACGGCTTGTCGCCCTGGCGATGACCGAGATAGACGAGCGTCCCGCCGATCGCGAGGCCGACGCCGCCGACGATGCCCCACGTCCAGCCCTTGCTGTTGTAGTCCTCGCCGACCTTGCGGGTCTCGAGCAGCGGGATGCCGTCGATCGTCTCCGGCCACGGATCGTTCGGGTTGTGGCCGTCGATCTGGCTGGTCAGGCTGTGACCCTTCCACGCGTAGCCGATGCCGATCGCGAGCGGCACCGCGCTGACCACCATCACGGCGATGCCGGTGTACTCGAGCGCGCGGCCGGGATGACTCGGCTCGTCCTTCGTCGGGCCACCGGTCTCGCCGAACGTCGTGCCGGTGACTTGCTCGGTCGGCTGCTGCTGGGCCGGCGGAGGTACCGGCGCCAGCTTCGGTTTGACCTTGCACGGCGTGGCGTCGTCGATGTCGTTGCCAAGCTGGATCTGAAGCGACTTGACCTGGTTCGTCGCGAACGTCGAGCCACTGCTGTTCGGCTCGGCATCCAAGTACTTACAGAAGTACTTCACGGCGTCGGCGGGCTTCTGCGCCTGCTGGTACTCCGAGCCGATGTTCGACAAAAGGATCGGCGTCGGGATGATGTTGTAGGCCTGCTGGTAGAGCTCGATCGCGAGCGTGTGATCGCCCGCCTGGCTCTTCGCGATCGCCTTCTTCACGAGGTCGCCGGCTTGCTGGATCTGCGCCTGCGACGGTTTGGGCTGCGCCTGCGCGATCGCGGTCGTCGCGATCAACACCAGTGCCGTGGCACGAGGCGTCCCCATGGTGCGCGATGTTATCAGGAACGCAGGGCTTCGAACAACGGCGCGATCTTGGCGACGACGGCGTCGTGGATATGGCCGTTCGACGCGATCAGGCCGCGCGGGTGGTCGAGGCGGCCCAGATAGTCGATCGGGGTGCCGAACAGGTCGGTCAGCCGGCCGCCCGCCGCGACGAGGATCGCCTCCGGTGCGCAGGTATCCCACGCCTTGGTCTTCGGCCAGGGATTCACGTAGAGGTCGCGCACGCCCATCGCGATCAGCGCGAGCTTCACGCCGACCGAGCCGATGTTCTGCTCGTCGCTGATCCCGAGCGTCGACTTCACGCGATCGATGTCGTCGCTGCGATGCGAGGCAGACGCGACGAGGCGCGCCGCACCCGCATCGTGCGTCGTCGACACTGCGAGCGGCGTGCGGCCACCATTGATCTCGACGAACGCGCCGTCCGGCGTCGCGAAGAACGTGCGGCCGACGGTCGGCTGGTGGACCACGCCGAGCACCGGGCGCGTACCCTCGATCAGGCCGATCATCACCGAGAAGCCGTCGCTGCCGCGAATGAAGTCCTTCGTCCCGTCGATCGGATCGACGTACCACCGCCGCGCATCGGTGCCGGTCATCACCGGCGACTCCTCGCTGATGATCCAGTCCTCGGGATACGCCGCGCGCAGGCCCGCGAGGATCATCGCGTTCGCGGTGCGATCCGCGATCGTGACCGGCTCGTCGCCGGGCTTCAGCTCGACGCCGAGCGCACCGCCGTCGCGGATCCGCACGACCTCGGCGCCTGCATCGCGCGCGAGCCCGAGCGCGAGATCGAGATCAGTTATGTCCACCGTTGGGCCACAGGAGTTGTTTCGTCTCGTCGACGCTGGCGACCGAGCGGCCCGACAGCTTCACGAGCTCTGCCGCCGCGGCGACGAGCTCGCCGTTCGACTTCGCCATCTCGCCGTTCGGCAGATAGAAGTTGTCCTCGAGGCCGACGCGGACGTCGCCGCCGAGGGAGA
>Ga0307509_10005135_pt1 | contig 18399 bp, 16 predicted proteins | sample 10_EM_MG_FD_202245 | JGI IMG/M metagenome (GOLD analysis project Ga0307509, IMG submission 202245) | Populus trichocarpa ectomycorrhiza microbial communities from riparian zone in the Pacific Northwest, United States - 10_EM | ecosystem: Host-associated > Plants > Roots > Unclassified | place...
ATTTTGATCATGTGACCACAATATTTTGATCATGTGACTGCAATATTTTGACCATTTTTTGGCTGCTGTCTTTTTGATGACAAATCTGCGCATATTTTGAAGAAACCTTCCAGTACATATATGATTGTGATAATATTTGTTTTGGTTGTTTGGTTCAGGTTTCGTTTTGTTATTGGGGTCTTTAGGACATGCTGGCTATCACATATCTTTTCTTGCATGATATCGTACTTAGTACAGATAAACCGCATATTTAACAAAAATGAATAAATAAATATATTATCATACACTGGTTGAGAGAAGGAAACCCTCCTGAATCCTTGTGCGAGACACTATCCCGCTGTAATTTGGAAACTCCCGGCAAACCTAAAGTCAACAGCACTCAGCCACCCGCATAATGCAGCCGGACCTTGCGGCCAAGCCTCGCTGAGGGTGCCGCCCCACCGAGCCCTCATATGCGGTAGCCTATCACCCCCGCAAGTCACAGGGTGAGCCAGAATAAGTATCACACTTAGATGGTGGGTCCGTTAAAGGATGGTCGGTTTAGGAACAGACTGCAGCTGATCTAGCCCGCAAGTAGTTAATTGAACATTAACGTTATGTTGTATCATACTCGAGTACTGGTACTGAGTATAATAGATAATCCCGTAGATCTAGTTCTCCGAGATCGTTCTCCGGAGATTCCGAAAATGTTCGTTTGAGGGCGGATCAGATACCGGTACACGTCAATCAATCACCCTGTAGATTATTTCCTAAATGAGCTCATTTTCGGGGACATATTTCTTCGCCCATGCATAACTTAAGGGAGGGTGGAGGATCTTGGGACTTTGTACTCGAGTACGAGCCCCGGGATTGTTTTGTCATGAATGGGTGGAACATAAGGGTGCTGAAGCGAGAGGGTTTGATTACACTATACTCCGGCAACGTGGGATTGTAAAGCTTAGCAAGAATTGGGATCTTCCGTCCTACATTTGATGCCTTGCGCTTGAATTGTTTGTTTTGACGATGTCTGGATGTCTGGGCCGGCTGGCATGGTCCAGTGTGGGCTTAATGTTATGATGGGTTGGGTTATGGCACTTGTATGCTGGAAAGAGGCAAAACTGCTTCCGCCAAAGTCTTATGATCCACACTACTGGCTTCTGGATGTCAGATTCGAAACCCTTCCCCCGGCCCCCGCAAGATATGCGGATGAGGTGGGACGGGAGGAGAGCCTAAGGCAGCCCTAAACATTTAGCCAAACCTAAAGCCATTCCGTGAGTGGGCGCCTCTCCGTCAGGTGCCCACAGGCTTAACCTCTCAGTGTGATACCAGTATAATACCGTAGTTACCTACATACTCATATTGTACTACAGAGGAAGCGCGGTACGGTAGCCCAACCCCCCCCCCCGAGTCGCCGGCCTGGCTCCCTCCTGGTAGTGGATAATATTGTGCAATACCCGAAATGAGGGCAAAGGTACACCGCATCGCGCCGTATCGTGAAAACCTGGTGCCGGTATTATGGCTACCGGTAGTCTAACTTAAACCTTCGATGTAGGACATGCTAGTGTGGTGTTGTGAGCGAATGTGCTACAAGGAGAAGGTTAATCCTCTCCTGGATGGGCCAAGCGAGAAATAAACGGTGCGGTAGCCTTATGCAACGTGCCTGCGAGCGAGGATGAATCGCGCTTGTGATAAGCTCGCTTACTGTACGTGGTTAGGCTGTGAAGTTGCCAAAGAAGTTAATCTTGTCCTTCATTCGTGATTGTAATGATGATACAGCGCCTTGTCAGTCTGTGCTGTAATCATAGGTTCCGTTGCTGTGACTTCCCCCCATGGGTCAGTCAGTATGATAAGTTACTCGGGTGCCCGCGAGAGATTGCCAAGCAGAGCAGAATAGAGCGAGGGGCTATTACTGTAGGTCTGGCACTGTGCTGTGCTCTGACAATGCAGCGCGCATGGGTGGGACCGCAGTTGGATAGTAAAAAAAAAAAAATCCCTGCAAGGATGATGAGACGGATGACTGGGACGCCCTTCCCTTCCAACCACCACTTTCACCACTCGATGCTCCTGACGACCACACATCCATCCGCTCACCCTCTCGGGCAAGGGCTAGGGTTCAGTGTCAATGTTCGATATGATAGGCCTAGAGCTTGTCTTCATCTCCTTTTTATCGCCATTTTTGGGGTGGGAAAAAAAAAACTTTTCCCTTCACCAATGCGCCAATGAATGCAATTTCCTAGAGTGCCGTCCTCCATTGCGCTGTATGACGTTCAGGGTATCGCCAAGGGAAACAAAGTACCGAGGCAGCACTCATCGTCACCACGAAAGGAGCGCGGCTTCAATCCTGCAACATGAGGAAAGGAGACTTTACCGCAGTCTACGAAATACTGTACTCGCAAGGCAATGTTCTGGGCACGGATGCAACAAAAAGGCCAGGGGCTTCTTCCAAGCCGGGCAAACCGGTTGAACGATGCTTGGCCCATCTTTTTTTTGATGATGAAAAAAAAAAAAAGAGCCCTCCAAATCAAAGGAACCAGCCAAGGCGCCCAACTTAACTCATACGGCATGGCAAGAATGTGACGGGATGATCCTGATGTTAGGGAGTTGCGGGTACAGGTGCTGCAGGCATCGATAGAGTGCAGAATTTGTCTCATGTTGACGGACGGCATAGGCTAGTTGTATGGCTCTGTCTCTCCGACACTTCTGCTCTGGCTTACTAGAAGCATTAGCATGTGTTTGATATCTTCCCATCTATCAATCAAAAGTCTTACCTCTAGTGAATTCGTTCGGAGTACGTATCGCTGTCTTCAGATGAGTGAAATTATATATATCGGAAGTCTGCTCCCCCGGACTTCAGTCTTGCTTGCTCTCGGGTTACCTCTACTCCTGATTTTATATACACCAATCGCTCATGATCCTTTCATTCTTTCTTACATTTCCACGATCCCTGCGTATTTGTCGACGGCGATCTTTAGAGCCACTTAGCCCCCTTCTTTGGAAAGATACTGATAGGTTACAGTAGTCCACTGTATTCTATTGCACAATACCCAGGTCAATCGTGGCATCCATGGGTTTAAAACTCAAGCGGGATCTCTGCGATGTCTACCAGGTGTTTCAGAGGTTCTGCAAGAGTCTTCTCCACTCACCAAGACGTAATAAGCGTGCTATCAAAGTTTCGCTATCATTGACAATGGCCGTAGCCTTTACACTCCCTCCTCTCTTTGCCAATTTCCACGGGACCAATCCATTCTTGCTGGGCACTGTTGTGAGTTTTTCTGAATTCTTGGAGTCAATGATTTTCTTCTTCTTTACTAAGTGTATGGATATGTACAGGCAATCTATCTTTTCCCACTCAAGACATTTGGCGGCCAGCTAGCATCCACAGGCGTAGGCATACTGGGTGTTATGTTCGGGCTCGGATATGCAAATCTCATTCTTCTCTTAGGCCGCTTGGCTCAGTCCACAAACGCAGAAAGAATAGGCGTCGGCCGTCGTGCCCTCCTCTGGGGTGCCTTTGTATTCCTAGCAATGGGCTGTGGTTATGTTCGGTCTAAATATCCTCGTGCATATCTCGCCATAAATTTCGCCATGGTGGTCAATATGTTCGCACTCATTCGTGGCATTAACCACTTCGATCCTTGCTTTTCGAACTTCTTCTTCGTCATGGTGTTTGGCGCTTGTGTCTCCCTCATCATTTGCTTCTCCTTCTGGCCGGAAGATCACTCGCCCATGCTCCGCGACGATATCATTGCAAGCTTGCGGGAAGCTCAGACCGTGATGCAGTCTGTGCAACATGCTATGAAGTTCAGCTTCGGTCAAGAGGTTGACATTACTACTTTTAAGGAATCACATGTCAAGATTTCAGCCGCCCTCGAGGAGGCAAACTACGAGTTGTCGCTCACGAGGGTCGACTCAGCAGTATTTGTTCCATTGAATGCATCCATTGCTCGGATGTTGTCTTTATTCAGGGCTTTCAATTCCGCAATGCGGAGGAGGCACAGACTTTACACCCGTATCCACTTCCGCTTCAAAGATCTCGCAGACAAAGAGTTGGACATTTCCACTATGGCTTCTTGTGATGGGGCCGAGTCAAATCCCACGAGCTCTGAACGGGCGCTCGAGTTAGCCTTTGCCAGCGTTTCCGAGCTCTTCAGCAGCATGGCCCTTCGCGTCGAGGAACTCTATCGTGGCAAGGAGATTGTCTCTACGATCGAGTGCGAAAAGTTCGCCGGTAAGATCGATGATATCCGCGAGAAACTTGCTGCCGAGGTCGAGCTACGGACGATTTCGGGACCCTATGAGCTAGAAGGCGCAGCATTCATGGACCAAGTAAATGCTGTGCTCCTGGACATGTTGGAAGCCGCCAAGGATACCGCGCAGATAATTGGTTGCATCGAGAAGCGGAGGATCTCTCTCGTCCTACCTCGGAAACTCTATACTGGTAAGCACCTCCCCCCTTTCCGAAATTCCTGAAGTGTCCATGATCTAAACCAATGATGTACGTACAGCAGAGGAATCGGTCGAGGAGGACGATTCCACTCGGCGTGCGGTGAGCGAAGGGGATCACGGACTGGTCTTGCTACTCGAATCGACATCCGCACTGGATCGTTTCCGGATCCATCTTGCCGACAGACTCCTTGCATTCCGCAGCTCTCGGCACATCAAATACGGGACCAAGTTCGCCGTAGTCATGGGCCTTATCGCGCTGCCAGCGTACATATCCGATTGGCACGTGTGGTACGAGAACTTGCGCGTGCAGTGGGCACTCATTTCCGCCATGGTAGTGATGGAGACAACGAGAGGCATGACCTTCCGCACCGCAGGGATGAAGCTCACGGGTGCACTAATGGGCGGACTAGCAGCCTTCCTGGTAATGCACATCGGCCAAGGGGCGATCTACGTCTCTATAGCCCTCACATTCCTCGTAGGCCTTGGAGTCGGCTTCCTTGTACAGCACCCCAAGTTCTCCAAAGCCGGAACAGTGCTCGCGCTAGCATACAACATAATCCTAGGCGTGGCAACCATATTCCCGGAGCACGGGCCCATCTCCTCCGCTGTTGCCCGCAGGATCTTGACATTACCGGTGGGCGTGGTAATAGCAATGTCCGTGCACCTAACCCTCTTCCCCTTCCGCTCCCGCAGCGCTTTAGCGAAGGCGCTCTCACACTCCCTCGACTGGTTACACCATCTAGTCTTCGCCATTGAGGCCAGCGGCGAATTTCCCATGCTAAAGGAGCGCTTCGATGACATGTCCAAGAAGGCCCAGCGTCGTATCAACTTTGCAAAGAACCTCCTCCCAGCAACAAGGTACGAAGTCTCTCTAGCAGGCCACTGGCCGTATGAACGCTTCGAGCGCATTCTGGAGAAGGTCGTGGACACAATGGTCCTCGTCGTCGGCGAGAACGCGGCCGAACCCGCCCTCTCGAGAGCGATTAGAGGAGCTGAAAAGCTCAGGCTGAAACTCCTAGCCTCCCTTTGCAACGACTTACTTGTCATCTCACACACGCTCAGCGCGCGCCTGTTCATGCCCAGGAATGAGTCGCTGTCGACCTACGTGCTTCATGAGTACCAGACCCACCTATCCGCCAAGATTGCCAGCGAGGATCGATCGTGTCCCGGCCGGAGGAACTTCGCCCACCTGGGCAGGCTAACGGATTTGGTCTACGAGATGAATCTGCTCAGGGAGGAGGTGGATGAGCTGATTGCTGAGACACAGTGCCCGAAGAAGGGCCTGCTGCCCCATTTGTCGTTTGTTATTAAAAAGTCCAGGCCCTCGACGCCCGTGGGGGATGAGGAGGCGGTGGGCCAGAGGGTGCTGAGATGACCAGCTTTGTCAAGACTATGGTTTTAGAAGATGGTTATATTCCACTCTGCTATAAGTTACGCTATTCTATGTATATGTATATATATATATTTTCCCCTCTCTTTTTCATTTTTTCATTTATTATACCCGCTATTGACACCTCATCTCTTTCTTCTTATCACTCTCACCATCTCCCTCCCACATTTCTTATGCCACATGAACTCGAGCATCACCCAGCCGAGGGAGAAAAGTTCCCTTTTTGTTTTTCGTTTTTTTCTTCTTCCAATTTCTTATTTGCATGGGATAGATGGGACGGAATAGGATGGACGGACAAAAGTTGCATACCGGTGTTTGGCTTTTTTCTTTCTTCTTTAAAATGGTAGTCGGGCCTCGGGAGGAAAAAAGGTTGGATTAAAAAAAAAGGGGGGGGGGTGACGGGAATGAATGATATTTTTCCTTGTTATCATTTCCCACTAACTTATCATACCTTTTTATTTTCATCAGAGTCAGAGCATTCTCGATTGGAGTTTTTCGATTTTTTTCATTTTTCTTGGGGAGCGTGTAGAGTATTATATAAACTGGTATTATATGTTTGTTATATATCATGTGAATATCCGAGTGCCCTGTAACTTAGTGTATTGTAACGTATCTACCGACAGCTATGATACATAGTTAGACTAAACCACCTTACACCTACCATATCATCAGCAATCATCCAGTTCCTCGCCAAGACCGGGTGTTGCACAACGTTAGAATGTGCCTGGGGTTTTTGAAACCAGTCCTTTCAACAACAGCAACAACCAAAATCTCCCAAATAAAAATTTCATTAAAAATGAAACACAATTTTTTGATCGATCGAGCGAGTGCCAGTAGAGTACCGGTGCTACAGTGGGTACGGTTAAGAGCGTACATATGACCAAACCGGGCAGGCGAAGAACAGGGGTACCAGGTTTTGCGGTTCATCCGCCCAGTTTTGTCGCGAGGTAGGAGGGAGGAATACCGGTACTGTACAGTAGGGGGATACGGACGGACAGTAAAAGTAGAAAATGGGCTTTCGTGTGTCCTTCCGCTTCCAAGTGAGCGAGCTTGGCTCTAGGTGTCCATGATGATGCGCCTGGGTGTTTTTACTCCAGGGCAGTGCAGTGCAATGGCTCATCCGCAATGAGTTAGTCGAGATGGTGATCGAGCAGGTGGCACACACACCGAGCAGTTCTTGTCTGGTCTTGTCTAGTCTAGTCAGCATGCACCGGACTATGATACCTGGAAAATTTCACCTAGTCGGTCCGTTTCCTATGATGTTAATTGATGAGTGTTGGTGGGGACTGTAAAATAATACCAAAACCCGATGTTTCTCATTTCCGATAGATATTTGATCTCAAAAAAGTAAAAGTTGATACAGAGTATAATAATAAATTTTGGGTATGATACTGATTGGTTATGCAGAGGCCCTTTGCCCCCAATAATCTTACTTTTCCAAAGTGTGTGTCCGTTTTTAAAATTCCATTTAGTGGCTTTGGTTTTCGTTGCTGAAAAAGGGTTGATTTCGGACTTGGAGTTTAAGTACTGTACCGTCCGGTCCAGCTTGGTGAGCGGCTGTATCATACCATCTGGAATCTACACCCTGCTCTCACACGACTGGTGTCCGCTATAGGGAATTTCTTCCAAAACCTCCCTACTGTAAGACGAACGAAAAAGCCTGAACCCCTAATGTTCGTACTGTAGTAGTACTGCAGCACTGTAGTACTGTAGGTAATACAGTTACTTGTATGCTAGTGACATTAACTCGCACTCGACACCTACACTAGAAGCGCCAGAAACGTGGAAACATTCCTAGTCAGCGCCTTTCCCAGCCCCCCCTGCCCGCCCACGATATTGGTTATTGGCTGCAGGTAAGTCCAGAAAGGGAGGGAGGGAGGGAAGGCACTGGGACATCCCTATATGGTGCCTAAAGTACCGGTACCAGCACAAGTATTCGGTAGGGTGCTAATATCAAGCACATCTCCCGCTCATAGTGTGCTGGGTACCGTGTGGTGACCACCCACACAACACCGGACCTGACAATGCTTTTTTTGTTTGGGAACTTTTGGAACTGAAAATTCCTCCATCCACCACCCAGTGCAGGATAAACTTTCGAGTGGAAAAAGAAAATGGGGGTTAACCTTCCTTCCCATTACCTTCTCCTTCTTCCTTACTTCCATGGCTCCCAAGCAAGAAGTATTGGAAAGAGGGGATCCGCAAAATGTTGATAACAAAAATCCGTGCGTATAACAAACTCCTTGCCTTGGACAAGTACTGTACCCCTTCCCTCCTCTCCTCCTCTTACATTGCCCTCCTCGTGCTCATGGCCTGTATGCAGTGACCTAACTTATGGCGCTCAAATTGTTTCAACCCCATAATTTTTTTCCAACTTTGTTCCTTTTAGTAGTAGCATTATAAGTGAGAAAAATTCCATGGGGTCAAACACCCTGAGTTTTTTTTTGCTTTTTTTATACCTTTCCGCAAAGTACGAAGACTTTGAGAAAAGGTGGTGTGGATACAATGGGTGGATGTGAAGGGAGGGACACCCAAGATCTCGGATCAACATTCAGAGAGGTAAGCGATTGGTTGGTAGGTTGTGACGGGGATGGTGGTGGGTGGGAGCGGCACTGCACGGTACTGTGCAGTAGGGAGTGGTGTATGATAGGGTTGACGAGAACTGGGTGGTGAACTACATGTGAGTGCCCGCACAGTACCACACGCAATAAGGTATCATAAGTTAAGGCTCGATGGTGGATGGGGAGAGAGAGGAATGGTGATGTCTTTTGCTTCGTTTTTTCGCTAAGGTGGTTATGATGTATCATGGTTTCCTCGAAGACGCTGTGGTATCAGTGATTGAGTTACTGGTTTCGGTTAGCACGCATGATGGGGGTTAGGGGGGGGGAGGGGGGGGGAGGGGGGATAAGGATACCACCTGCCGGTAACTGCTGCGGTGCTGGGGATGCGTATCGTACTGGCACCCTAGCGCAACGGGTCTCGACGGATCACCACGGGCAGATCTCCACTCTGAGGCACTCACTCCAGCTTACAGTCGCACCCCGCTATCCCGGACGGCCAAATTTCATGGATTTCATCCGGGGCAACGGGGTATCCGGAACAATTGGTATCGTGAACGGGCATAAATTCTCCCCAATGCCTTTTGAATATCATATTAGGTTAGGCTAGAAAGTCCAATGACCTCTTTCTCAAAAGATATATTGACTGGAATATTGAATTCACTTGTACCGTACTATCCACTAAGGATAGTAGTGAGATTCTAGTAATAAAGTATTTCTGTATACCATGGGGTAGATCCACTATCTCCTTGACCATAGTCTAGAAATCTTTTACAAGATGCATTGAATTCTTCTTCTGTGGTAAATTGTCTAAATTCATCTATTGATTAGAGAGGATATCATACTTATAAGCAAGTGGGTAAATCTGAAGATTATTAGTATAGCTTTATGGCCTAGCTCTATATTCTTAGTATGTATCATAGAACTTGAACACTAAGATCAAAATTTTGCATCACAAATATTCTGTCCAAATCAGAGTACTCATACTAAATACAGAAAATTATATTTTAGTTTTTTCTTGTCCATACTAGGTAAAAGTTCTTTTTCACTTACCACTTTGATCTCCACAAGTAGATATTGAGTGTTTCTCCCACTCTTGGCTTCAAATAATATAGAGCTAGCATGTGTTACAAGATCTCACAAAATAGAGATTGCATTACTGTGATTGATATTTTCATATATATGATAGTATACTGATCTCCCAAGATACATATGGTAATTTCTGTAAAATTCCTTAAGGTCCTAAATAATATTAACTGCCAATCCTTATTGGTTGTAGTTTTCTGATTTTAAGTATACCTTATCTTCGCAAAATTGAATTTCAGAATCATATATTTGTCTAATATGATTCCATTCCCATTTACCTGCTTATCAATATCCAGATCCTAAATTGAACTATTAGACTATCAATGTAGCTTGAAAATAGAAAGTAGGAGTGGGAACCTGAGAGAGCTCAGGAATACTACCAGCTTAAGCTTAAGAAGGCTTTCCTCATGACAACTATCTGATCTTTAGTGCGAAAAAATTCTACTCTGGAATATTAATACAACTTGAAAAATGCAAGCCTTATCTCTATTAGAATTTAAATCAAATCCCTCAAGGTATACAGGATTGTATGAGTTGGAGTGAACTTGAAATGAAAATGATAGAAATTGGTCTTGAGCATGGTAGCTGTCTTTGTAGAAGCACAACTAGGATGCTGCGGTGAGGCGAGCGCAGTGAGAAAACTGGTGGAAAGAGAAGACTGTGAGAAGAAATAAGATGTGTTTGTTTAATCTGTCAATGTGTTATCAAGAGAGAAGAGGGGTACAACTGAGACTATACGTGCCTCTACGCTAAGAGTCGGCACCCTCTTGTGTATAGTCACTCTAGGGTTATATGAGGTGTGGTCTGGCTGGCAATTGAGGTATAGGGGGGTTAACTGTTTTCTGGTATAGGGTTTACTCCTGCTGAAAGGAAAATATATGTATTATCAACTATTAAATCTATCACCCCTACTACAGGCTTGTGCTCGAAGTAAGTTTCCATGAAAATTCATACAATAAGCTCTTGAGGCCTCCGGTTCCACTCCTGCTCCAATGCCTCAAGAACCCGCTCCTTGGTTTCCCCACTATTTCCAACCCCACTCACCGCATGATACTGGAGATACATCATTGTTCCCGAACCTTTAACCTGTCTTCCCAGCTCTACCAGATACCGCAGGAGCTTGGCACTATACTTAATCTGACTCTGCGGTGACTATTCCCAAGAGGGTGCCAACTCTTGGCGCGGAGGCACGAGTACAGAATAGAATCCTATCGGCCGTTTCGCAAGAGTCACCGACACATTTAGTCCTAACCTACGGCACTCTTAGGCTACCTATGTGTTCTATACGCACCTAGCACCGCTGTAGAGCGAGCATAGTGCTACACTTACACTCCACTGCGAGTTCAGTACAGCCATGTTTTAATAACACATTCAAGTGCTGTATTCTAGGCATTAAGTATTATAGGATGCCGCATAAGCTCGAAAAACTCGCCAGGAAACTGACGAGCCCACACAAGTGGCCCCAGATGCAAGTCATCCTCGTGGCGTATCACTTTGGAGAGCGGTGCAGTATCCAACCCACGCCGATGAATTTTCTCCGGCCGGTACAGTAAACACCCAGTTTTGGTCTCCTGACTACTCCATGGAGTTGGCTCTCGGAACAGAGCGCAAAAATTGATCCACCCTCTTCTTCCTTTGGCCAAGTCAATGCCCTCCTCCTACCTGGATCTCTAGGTGCATAACGATGCTACTTTCGAGTTCATACAGTATCATAGAACTCTCATTTCCATGGCAGCATTAACGAGCAGGAATACTGATAGCTTCTGAAGCTTCCAAGAAGGTTCTAGCTACCGCATAGTTATAGGTTAGGCGCTGTCCTCTGCTATTACGTGGTGTACGGGCTGGCCCACTCGAGCTCACAATGGGTTATCAATTCGTTCTATCTCTAAAATCCCTAGTCGGTATCAAAAAAAAAAAGCCACAATTCCGTAAACAGTGAACTTACCCTCCCTCTGTTCGATTGCCTAAGTTGCTTCAGTATGCGCTTGATATATTTTATGCAGGTATATAGGTTTTTGACGTCAGGTTCCGGCTTGACCGGATCATACGGACAAAAAAAACTATATCTACAGTTTTTACAATTCATTACAGGAACCCATATCGCAGCCTACCAGAGGAACTAAAGATATACACGTCAACCCACTAGCATGCGCCCTGCTAATACCTCTAAACATGCCTATAAACTCGCGTAAAAGAAATCCTTCCCAAGATGTCAAAGTTTCCTCTCTAACTATGAGAATGTGCCATTTTTCTCAGCTGATGTTTCTCCCCCCACCCCCATCCAGACAGAAACCTGAAAGCCCTGGGGCACCATTCCTTGCCCAAGTTGATAGAGTAAGGGATTCTATCCGATATCACCCTCGCGATCTTCTCCGGGGATGAGAATTTCCAAAGTCAATCTTTAGCATCCGGGAAATGTATATTCGGGCAGCCCCGTAAATGCCTTACTGTTGTTTTGACCCCCCACCGTGTTAGTTTCCCCTTCACTCTAGGCTTCTAGGTGCGGAATTGTTAACGATCGGACCTCTACCCATTTCTGTTAAGAGAATAATCATAGATTATCACTCGCCGCATTAGATTATACTCTTGGGTATCTGCTATTGATCATGTATTGAGAGATAGATACGAAGAATGACTGCTGGAATTCATATAGCTTGTGCTGGTGGCCCCGCACTATTCTCATTAGACTCAGAGGAAGTGTTTACATTGTGATGGGGCAATGGGGGTGCAGGGGTAGGACAATACTGATGGTTTCCAGTGTTGTTGTGGATACTGCGTTTATTCCCAAGCGAATGTCGAGTCCTCCCCATGAATGGGTGGAGAACACCGTAGTTGGCAGCAGCATGGTATACGATTCCCAACGTTGATGGAAATCTCCTCGATCCGCAGACATCTCCCGGGGACTTAGGTTTCTTGCTTGATATAGAACAGCTGATTAGGGAAGCGATTCAGTTGGACCCGGACTGGGTAGCTTGGGGAGCTGTGGGGCATGAGGTTGTAAAAATTGGCATCTAGCTCGCGAATGGAAGGGAATGAAGCCATAATTACATTATCGACTTAAATTCCGTTGACCGACTTGATGAAAGGCCGCCGGTTGATCCCGCCAGCCTCTCACTCGGGGCCCCGGAGCCCGGAACCCGGTCAAGACAATCTGAAGGAGCACCAATCAAGTATGAATCTTCCAACGCAGCATGTGCCAGCTGCCAAACCATGGTCTACCACCTAGACTATTCTAAGCCCATTCATTACCAAGAATTCCCTCTTCCGAAGTCTACACACTCCCACCCTGCCTCCAGGCTTCACACGTCAACCTCATCATACCCACCGAAACCTCCAACCTCATAATCTACTCTCTTTCTCATTCCCTACTAGGTCCAACGCGATCCGCCTAAGAACAAAGCCCCCCTTCCCAATCTGTCATTCCCACCTATCCGAAAATCCTTCTCCGCCCCCTTCGTGGTGACCCTAACCCCTCATGGGGGGGGGGGACCCTCAGCAGATCCATGCAGAATCACAGCCCTCCTCGTCTCCCCACCCCGGTAAAGTCATCCCCGGTCTTAATAAAAAGAACGTCCATATCAAGATCGCCTGTACACGCTTCTGCGGGTGGGACCCCACAACCACGTCTAATAAGCCATTGGTATGTCTGGGGCTGGGGTTCCGTTTGTAGATATGCTAAGTGCGCTGACAGTGAGGGGGTTTTCGAATATATCACCCTGGGTTAAGATGCACATTCCTATCTATATGAGGACGCCAGCACGAGACACCGTGTTCTTCAGCCACAGGCCACGCTTGAGAATTGCGGTGCCAACTTCTACACCGAATCCAGAAACTACCCTGCTTACCCCACCGACTGTCTCCTCCCCATGGAAGAGCCGACCGGGGCTTGTTACTACTGGGCAGTATCTTGCCCATGAGCTGCACTAGCAATGCGCTAGCAATGCTCCATAATCCCCATTCAGCTCCCCAATAATTCGAGAGTAGGAGAAGGGGGGTACCATACCCTCCATCAGAAAAACACCTTTCTTAGCCATATCCCCCGACTCCTGCGAACCAATACTTACCAGCTTCTCGTAGAGGGCGTTCTTCTCCGCAGCAACGATGTCAAGCATATTTCCATGACGGAAAGCATCTAGAGTCGCGATGCGGACGCAGTCCATTTCTGGATCCGCATGTACCACTCCATAAGAGCTGCACACCGTCGGTGTCGAACCTAGGTAGCGCTCTCGGGACCCCGGAGCCCGAGAGCCGGCAGCCAGGATTATGTGCTTCGCTCGCGCTTCCAGGGTGTGGTCTAGGGCCTAAGACGAGCCGGCAGGCTACTATTCCAGTTCCTACACTGAGAATATTATCCGCATGATAGTTGGTAAAAGAGATATTGACGATTCCCCAAGGGACTTGTGGTTCTGCGGCCATTTTCCTCTTTTTTTTTTCTTTTCCTTTCTTCTCCTCTTTCTTTACTTTTTGGTTTTGGCATAGAGAATTCTCAGTCCTTGATCCCCGACGATCCATCTCCCCGAGCTGTGGGGAAAGGGAAAGCAAGGAAAAGGAAAAGAAGCACTAAGCAGAAGCACTTTTTATATCCAGAGTCAGCCTAAACTGTTCCTGGTGGCTCGATCCGCAACCAGACGCCATCAATAGCTGCTCAACACTCTCCCATTCTGCAAGTTAGCCCAGGACCAGGACCCAACCCTCTGACCGACCAACTCGCACACTGCACCGCCGTCACATACCTAGCCTCCACAATAGGAATTTACCAGCAAATCCGATCTCAAATTTCTATAGTAAACAAGAACAACTTTTTTCAAAAAACTGGAATGTATCATCACCCCTTCCTCCAACACAACAATCTATCACAATATCATAACCCAAGCCTACAACGGTTGGTCTTAGTTAAAAAGCCCCAGCACCAGTTCAAGGTGTCAACCACGCTGGGGTCCCACGAGCCATCCGCTGGTTATCCAACCCACGTTAGACGGATGATAGCAGGATCCATATCATTTCCATGGCCCTCTAAAGTATCCTTCCTATCAGGCACCCTCCGTACGAGGCGTGTTACCGTGCTTCTTGGGCAGCGGTAAATACTGCTCGTGGGAGCCGGGACACTCCCGGTCGGCAGGCGCTCTGGCTGTCGTCACAGTCGCAGAGCTCCTCCGCAACAGTGATGCAAGTTTCCATGCAGAGGAAAGAAAAGAGGACTTGGTGGTGGGGAGAGGCGGTGGTAATTATAGGGAGTGCCAAGAAGTTTTTCATTCTTGAGGTTTTCGCGTGGAGGATGGATGTGAGGTTTAGGTTCCCCAGTTAGGTAGGGCTCATGAAAGAGTGTTGGTGTTGTGGAGTATGATAATGACATTGTGATAACATGTGATATATTACAATCACAATGGCAATAGGGCTACTGGTCCCAGGCTTACCACTAATTGGATGCGGCTTTTTGGTCATCCAAGGACAGTACTATATATCAGTGGACCCCCAGCCAAGCAATAACCAAGGAGCACTCACGAGGCAAATAGTGCCCGTCACTGTCCCAAAGGGGTTTCCCGGAAATCCCCCATTCTTATATAGAGGGCTTATATTGAAACGCTCGTACTTACGCTATAACCTGGTCACCCACCTCAGCACAGAGAAGCGTCTATCTACAGTAGCACAAGTGTTAACCAGCACGGCCGAGCACGGTAGTAGAGAGGAGCCATGCCCCCCCCCCTTCACTATTCCCCTCTTCTCTCAGCCCGCCCTGGGGTGGGGGGCTTGGGCTAATCTGGAGTTAGGGTAGCGGCAATGTTAGTAGTAGAGCGCCAGTCAGAGGTATTTTCCTCAAAGGCTATTGTGAGATCTCGCGATGCTCTTTCGTCGAGGGTCTCTACCACCCCTAGGAGCAGGAAGCCTTGGAGCGAGTGATTTTCAATGAAATTGGTGGAGTCATTCAAACCTGGCGATTTGGTTTCCACCACTTCCCATTCGAACTTGCGGCAGGACTGTGTAGTACCAGAGAGCGCTCTGGGCAACCGTGGATGAAAGGTTTTTTAGAGTGAGGGCGGTGAGTATGAAGCTGGTGTCCCCAGCTATGATACCATTGAATATGCTTCGACTCTAGGCTCCTAGATCAAGTCCGGTGAGGGGAAGATCTGTTCAATGGAAATAGAGTTCGGTATGGTAGGATACGATGCTCAGGTCCTACCCGGTGCTGCGACCGCCCGCCCGGCTATACCAATACGCGCAAGCAAGCGGAGCGAGCATTTTTTTTCGCGGGCGAGCTTGTACTTTAAAGCCAGACTGGGCTGGGCGTTGGAATTCATGCGATCGATGCACTACGTTCAACACGACCAATAAAATGCCCGCTGGGCCGTGGAAGGGCTGTGGAACTCGCACCACACACCGCGGATACCTACTCTACTCATCATACCCACATACCAACAGACAACAAAAGAAGGAAGAAAAGAAAAGAAGAAAAGAGGCATCCCCGCGATTGACGATAAAATTCTTCTTGGATTTTTTCTCTCTCTCTCTCTCTCACATTCTTTTCTTTGAGATCAGGTTTTTGGTTTAGAAGGTCTTATGTGGGGATACAAATTGAACAGCTGTATTTTCTGAGTTTCCCCCTCAAACCGTACAGAAAATCACACAAAACAATCCCAATATTGCTCTACATGCTAGGCCTACTAGATTTGTATCATCTAGTTAATTTAGCCCCTACTCATCATCTTAGATTCAAACTCATCTACATACCATTGAAGTCTGCCATAAAATACAAGTATGATATAAACTTCTATATCTACCCCCAAACGACCCCTCTACCTCCTCCAATTCTTCATAATCATCCCAAAGAGCTCAAAATCCTCCAACGCATCACCTATATCCGTTTTAATCTTCCCTCCCTCCCTAACCGCGCGATAAAAGCTCTTCAACTCAAGCATATACGGATCCTCATACGTATTCCTAACAAACCTCTCCACAAACTTCCCATCCACATTCTCCCTCACAGTCATGGTAACTGGTAAACCCTTCACGTACGGGGTATCGTACTTTATAAGCACGGACTTGTTCTCGGAGTATACCTCGATATGCGCATCGAATATGGGAATCTTGTGGACCCCAGACTCGTAGAGCACGCTAAAGTGGCCATAATTGAAGAGAACATTCCAGACCGGCATACGGAGTGAGGCTCCCAGTGTTGGATTCTCACGAACCGGCATTCCGAGGATTTCGCGCATGAGGGATAGGTCGTGGGATCCCAACCTACTCTTTGTTAACAACGACTTTAACGTTTCCATTCTAGATCCCAGCAGCTCACCCAGTTAACCACCTATACATCTCAATGCTCTGCTCAGTAACCGGGACCCCGTATCCCGTCAACTCCTCCGAAGCCATATCCTTCGCTCGCTTCGCCAATTCACTTATATCCTCAAACGCGTAATCAGAGAACTTCCTCGGGAACGTTCCGGATTGTCCCACGAACGTGCTGTTCGGCCCGATTATATCCCTAACCCTGGCGTATATGATCTTCTCTCGCCCACCAATCTCCGCGATAGCGTCCCCAACGACTGCGGCATAACGCCGCATGTACCCCACCATGACCCTGCCCTTAGAATGCCTCTCCCCCTCGGCGATGGCTAACGCATCTTTCTTTGTCAGCGTCACTGGCTTCTCAACGAATACGTGCTTGTTATGCTTCAGTGCCAGAAGGACATGCTCAGAGTGGAACTCGTCTGAACCTAGGGCGAAGACTGCGTCGACAAGTTGGGAGGAGCATAGCTCTTCCGCGTTTTGTGTTGTGTGAATGGGTTGTTTGCATGGAATTTTTGAGGCGGCGTGGGAGACTGCGGCGGGAGAGAGGTCGCAGAGGTAGGTTATTTTGTAGAGCTCTGGCAGGAAGGTCAGGGTTGGAATGTGAACTACTTGGGCTACTTCCCCGCAGCCAATTATTCCGACGTTTATTGGGGTGGGCATTGTGGAAGGAGGTGGAGGGTGAGAACTGGATTGATAGGGGAGACTGGTGTACTCGGACACAAATTAAGATCCGGAAAAGGTGACAAGCAAAATGTATGGTTGCAACATAGATATGAAAGTCACTCTTTCCGGATCTTTAATTTGCGCCCGAGTATATATAATGCGAGTATTCCATGCGGGAGTAGGGATTTCTCGATCCCAGCGCCACCATGAGACACAAGATGGAAGTTCTACTGAACAGAGTTAAGCGGTGGATTACTAACTGCTTTTATTCCACAAATACCAATGTCCTGTCTGCTGAAGCCTGCATAATGCCAGTGGACCTATACCTCGAACAGATACGCGACATGGCTGCCATCCAATGGTCAACCGCGTTGCCCAACAATAACATTGCAACGGCCCTTTTTCCTCCGGGCTTCCCTCTACATGACAGCTTCCGCCTTCCCTCCAATCAGAGAGCAGCTTTCTCAAAGGCTGGGGGCATGAAACCGAAAACGTGGGACTCAACTTCGTGCACGTTTGTCCAAAGGATTCTCCCTATTGACGACGTGGCCAGAAGAGCAAGGCTACTCTTTTCGAAATGGCCTGTCCCTCGGAAACCGAACATATGGTCACCGCCTGACCCCGACGAGTGCAAGTATTATGAAAACACTCTGAAGCAGGTCCGAGAACATATTCACCTGAAATGGAAACTGCTTAACTACCCTGAATACTACGGCTATAGGCCCGCCTTCAGGACATGCTGGCGCTTTATGACAATCAATAAGTTTGCTGCTTCCCGTCTTCATCAGATGAGAGCTGGCAAAAGCTACCTGAAGGCGCAGAAGGACTGGAGGAATCCAGAAGCAAGCGTACTATGTCCTAGATGTGAGAACGAACCCGAAACATTTGAACACATTATAGCCAGTTGCCAGGCCCTCGCTAGTGCCAGGGTTGGGCAACCTGATGAAATCTTTGATATTTCGCCGGAGTCTTTGATTTGGGCCGAAAATAAGA
>Ga0307509_10005136_pt1 | contig 18398 bp, 17 predicted proteins | sample 10_EM_MG_FD_202245 | JGI IMG/M metagenome (GOLD analysis project Ga0307509, IMG submission 202245) | Populus trichocarpa ectomycorrhiza microbial communities from riparian zone in the Pacific Northwest, United States - 10_EM | ecosystem: Host-associated > Plants > Roots > Unclassified | place...
CTGACTCGGGGCTGGAACTGGGGCGGGTTGAAGAAAAAATAGAGAAAGGAAAAACCCGGTGCGACCCGGCAAGATACGGTCAAAAACCCGGTTGCAAGCTGTTGACTTTTGTTTTTTTTACTAAAACAACGTCGTTTTGATTAAAAAAAATTTGATCCAGGCAACCCGGTGACCCGGTAAAAACCCGGAACCCGGGTCTTGAACCGAATCGAGTCTAAAAATTATGATAAAAACCATTTTGGTTAGTTTTTGAAAGTAGTATTTGTTTATGATTGTCATCGTAATTAAAAAGTAAGTCAAGGGAAAAAAATAAAAATAAGTTTTAGATATATTTTGAATGAATTTTGAGGTTGAAATTAGATTTTAAAAGGATTATAAATACGCGTTTTTAAAAAATTTTTAAAATTTTTTTTTACTAAAATTTAATATGTTTTGTATGTTTTAAATCGTTTTGATTTGCTGATGTCAAAAATGATTTTTAAAAAATAAAAAAACATCATTGACATGCATTTTGGCACAAAAAGTTATTTGAAAAGCAACTGCAACCACACTGTTAAATACTCTCTATGTAAATATTCGGTATTGTAATAATATTTGTTTTTTAAAATGTTTTTTGTTTGAACATAAATTAAAATAATGTTTTTAGTTTTTAAAATTTGGTTTTGATACAATACGTTAAAATAATTAAAAATAATTTTTTATAAAAATTCTTTTCAAAACAAACGGGAAATATAAGATACTCAAATGGTGAAAAAATGGGGTTTTTTTTTAAAAAAACAATTCAGCAATCCCTAAATATAAATTCCGGGATTGTGGCAGTGACGTGCAACCTGTAGTCTGCATCAATCCTTTTTCTTAGATTTTTGAAGTGTTTGTGGAGAGGGTTTTTCCTTTCAAATTGACCCTTTTACTTTATTCAAACCTTCAATCATATCCTATTCAACTCCAACAGCCTCATTCTCTCAACGATAGCTTCTCCTCTTTCAATGGAGGACTAAATGCTTTACATTAGAGAGAGAAAAAAATTAATTGAACTCTAATTGAATCAATTTCTCAAATTGCTTAACACCATTATGATATTAATGGTCCTCAAAGCTCGATAATATTATGAAATTCAAAATTTAATTTGAATCATTTAAGGATTAAGAAGACTAGTTTGAGCATTTATGGGTATAAAATTGCATTCAAAGTAAGATTTAATCAAGGTTTTTTACAAATTCAATGGGCCAAAATGATAAAAGTTAAGACTTAAAGGACTCAAACAATAAATCTCTTAAAGTCTAAGCACCAACTTGACATTTCCCTGTACACCCTTCACATGTGTTTGCTCGTATGCATAAGTTTCAAAGATGCTTTCTTTCTTAATCACAAAGATACATCGAAGCACATATAATAATATAAAAATAATTAAATATACCAAAATCAAAGGTGAGAGATTTTCCTTTCATTTTCTTTTCTTTTCTTCTTTTTGAATGGTGAGAATTTTTTTCATTTTAAAGAAAAAAGAAAGACAACTTTTTTATTTTTTTTGTTTCTTGAAAGATTCCTTGTAGTGGGTCTAGGCATAAAAATCATAGCCGTAAGACCTACTCGGGGTTGATTGAGGCAAAGTCTGAATTATGGAGTAGAAATTTTGAAACTTAAAAAAAAATTAATATAATACTGTTTTAAAAAAATAAAATTCTTCAAGAGTTATAAATCAGCAAGTCAAATTCATATTTTTTCAATCCAGAATAGTTGCTGGAATTCGGATTAACTTATCGTACAGGTCCGAACTTCACAACTATAATAAAAACAGAGCCAACACATAGAGAGAGAATCCAGCTAAAAGTTTTCTAAGAAAGAGGAAACGAAAAAAAAAGAGGTGAAAACATGATTCTCGATCTGACAGATTCAGATTTCTAGGCTTGAGTTTCTATGTTTTTAAGAATTCATTTCCTTTCATTGTCTTTGTTTTTCTCTCATTCCCATTTCCTTCCTTCAGGTTTTGCTGTTCCTTTTCTTTCTCTCTTTGCATCTTACATGAGAAATATTCTCTTTTTAGTTCTTGAGTTTGAGATTCAGATTTAGACCAACCCCATTCATTAATTCTCATGAAAAAAAGCCCCCCATTTGTTTATTTAATTAAATTTAGCAACCATTTTGTTGAATTCTCTCCCATTTCTATTTTTCTTTGGTTTCTTTTTATAAAAATCTTATATTTTTTTAATTCTGGGTTGATTCATAATTTACTGGAAAAAGGGCGAAAGGGAAAGAAATTTATTCAGATTTGGTGTATTTACTGTATTTTTTTTTAGCTTGGCATTGGAATTTTTATTGCTTGAATTACAATCTATGTTTCGTTTTGTTTTAATTTGAATTTTAGTGGGTGTTCCTGGGTGTGATTTAGATTTCTGTTTATTCAAACAAGTTCATTTGTTTTTTATGAATTCCAATTCTAATTATTTTTTCTTTTGTTCTAACATTTGGTGGGACTTTTTAGTTTGTTAAGTTTGTGAATTAACTTCAAGACAACAACTTTACGATGATTTATGTTAAATCACAATGTTTGTTTTGGTAACTGACTTCAATTGTTGTCTCAACTTATGCAGGGTTTGTGTCTCTAGATACTCTCTCTATCTCCAATACTCTCTCCTCAAGATTGGAATAGCATAACAAAAAGAGAGGAGAGTGGGAGAATGGAGTATGAGAGCAGCAGTTCGATTTGGGATGGGGTGTATTACTACCCACATCTGTTTGGTGGACTAATGCTAACAGCTGCTTTGCTTGGATTATCAACTAGTTATTTTGGTGGACTTGGGTTCTCTTCTTTGCCTTATATGTGGTCTGATCTAGGAATTTTTCATAAAAAGAAGTGTCAGAAGAAGCGAATTCGGGTTTACATGGATGGTTGTTTTGATCTTATGCATTATGGACATGCCAATGCTTTGAGGCAAGCTAAGGCTTTAGGAGATGAATTGGTGGTTGGTGTTGTTAGTGATGAGGAGATTGTTGCCAATAAGGGCCCTCCTGTTTTATCCATGGAAGAGAGGTATTTTAGTGCATTGCTCCTTTCATTTTATTTTTTCCCATTGATTTGTTTTATGTGTTTTTTTTATAAATGGCTGGACATGTTTCTTTCAGTTGAAGTGTTCTTATTTTTTTGTTGTGTTTTAATTTTACAAACGAAGTCATGGGATCAGAATCTGTTAATTGCAATACATTTTACTGAATTATGTGGAATAAATTTGCCAAATCTTGCTGGACTAGTAATGGAACTGGTCAAAGTTTATGACGTCGATTGCAAAGTGAGCTATGTACTTCTTGAGGGCGACATATCAGTTTGTTTATGACATTATCATCTGTGTTCATTTAGTTGTTATTGCAACGGACTATAAAACATGAATAAGATGAAATATCTGTAGTTAGGCCAATTTTCTCTGGCAATATATTAACTGGACTATACATGTTCCACATGTTCATTATTCTCAGGCTGGCCCTTGTCAGTGGATTAAAGTGGGTGGATGAAGTCATAGCCGATGCTCCTTATGCCATTACAGAGAAATTCATGAACAGTCTCTTCAATGAGCATAAGATTGATTATATCATACATGGTGATGATCCTTGCTTGCTTCCTGATGGAACTGATGCCTATGCCTTGGCCAAGAAAGCTGGGCGTTATAAGCAGATTAAGCGTACAGAAGGTGTCTCCAGCACCGATATTGTAGGTACTATAACTTCTCTTGATCAATCTCTGAAATTGTTGGACAATAGTCAAAAAATTGATTGGTTAGAAAAAACTAACATGACATTAACTATATGTTTGGGGCTATCAATGAATATACTGTACTTTTTTTTAGTTGAGTGCATGTCATCAGTACAAGTGTTTGATCCCTTGCCCATACTTTCATCCTTTACACTTATAAAGATAACTTTCTTGTTTTATTTTTGTTTCTAATTACAGCTCCACTTATTAATGTAGGTAGAATACTTTCTTCTTTGAAGGATACAAAAGCTTGTGAAAATCACGATGATTCATCATCTTTGCCTGGCATTGCTCTTAAAGGAAGTCAATCCAACAGTGCCCATATATCTCAATTTCTACCAACTTCCCGGCGAATTGTGCAATTTTCAAATGGCAAGGTATCACATGTTTGCTTTTCATAATTATCTTGTGAAGTCAGTAAAGCATGAGTTTGTGACCACTAACTGGAAATAATTATATATGGCATCTTTGATCCTCCAGTCAAAATATTTTTTTAGCATATATTTCCATACCTGCATTTCTTGTTTGGAACTAAAAGGGAAATTGAGGTGCTAATCAGATATCTTGTGCATGATTTGAGGGAAAAGGGGGCATACAATTAAAAATTTTCCTCCTTTCATCAGTGTATGTGGACCTTATTTGATCGAATGACTCTGTGCATTGCATGTTATCTTAGGGACCAGGACCAAATGCTCGTGTTGTCTACATCGATGGAGCGTTTGATCTCTTCCATGCTGGACATGTGGAGGTATCATTAATCATCAATGATTTACTGTCATCATTCTTTGCAATGATTCTTGCAATTCCATCACAATAAAAAAGCTGTGATTGTATCTCATTGCCATGCCAAAGTTTGTGGCTCCAACATCACTGCATATTTTTGTGGACTGTAGTTCTATTGGGCATCAGCTTAGTGCTTTTCAACATGGCACTGTAGGTATACATGGCTCAATGCCAGCCACTCAAATATCTGCCTTGCATGACACAGTGAAATTTGATGATTGCTCAAATTGACAATTCCAGCACTCTGGACTGGGTTACTATAACTTCTGGTGTTTATGTCTGATAGCAAAAGCAAACATGATTGGATCAGAGTTAATCCTTTTCAAGTCTGCATCCAGTAGAATGGTTTGTCAAACTTGTTCAACAGATTTAATGTCACTGTGGCTATCTGGGGAAGCAGCTTTATCTGATTCATTAATTGTTTTATGGTGTGATTGGTTAGCTTTTGGTTTTCAAGACCCTGAATCCCTTGTTGGTTATCCCAGTAGATGCATGATGCACCCATCCATAGTATATATGCCATACAAAATGCTCTGTTTCCTTTATCGCTAAAAGCCAACCATACATGTAAATTTGTTGAGAAATTTTTTCCCCTCTTATATTTTTCCTTGCCCAGATTCTCAGGAGTGCTAGGCAGCTTGGAGATTTTCTGCTGGTTGGGATCCACACTGACCAGATTGTAAGGTATATATATCAATTTGCTTTTGATGCTTGATTTTACTTGTGTACATTGTACATTAGCACACTTGATATCAGCAATTTTTGCACTTACAGATGTTTGAATGCATCAGATAAGACTTGTATCTGCACTTTCTTGTGTCAGTACAGCAGAATATAATGAAACAAAATGCTGTTTTGCGCAGTGAACATAGAGGGAAAGGTCACCCAATTATGCATCTGCATGAACGTAGTCTTAGTGTGCTGGCCTGCCGCTATGTTGATGAAGTCATCATTGGTGCACCTTGGGAAGTTACAAAAGACATGGTATTTTAATTGTTGCTATAATTCTATGTACTTTGATATGAGAGTTTTAAACAGATAATGGTTTATTGTTAATGCATCACAGATGCTCGTACAGAGATGGGGTTAATGCATGCTGAATGAAGAAATTTGTTGGGATTTTGAAATTACTTGGGCTTTAGCTTTAACAACAAGATTTTTCTGTGTAATTGCTTTATGTGTTGAAGGATTCAGGTTGATCCTTATTTTTACAAATGGTTGTTGAAGTATATGCTTGATCTTAGAAAGTTACAAATGTCATTGGAACCTAAACAATTCCTTTGCCAAGCTTATGAACAACAGAAATAGTTCTTGGAGTCATGTAATCAACATCAATTTAACTGAAGTATATGGTATGATTTCAAAGATGAATTCTGAACTCTGAGTAAAGTGATTCTAACGAAAAGCATAGACTGAATTGGTGTCTTTAGCCAAAATGTTGCTCCCTTCTTCTCTAGAGTAGTTTCAGTTCTTTAAACATACACCTTCCACTGAGGTTTCAAACTGACACCTTCCTGAGTTTCTATTATTAACTGATGTAGTTTTGGATCTGTTTATCAACCTATTAATATTGAGGCATGGTACATTTTTGAATGACCATTGTTGTATGATTTCTTAACCATGAGATATTCCTTTATTTGCATGATCAGGTCACAACTTTTAACATCACCTTGGTTGTGCATGGGACAGTAGCAGAGAACAACTCCTTGTTGGCTGTAAGCTTAATTCTTCGATTTCCCTGATTGAATCCCTTTTTTCTCATGCAACTTCTATGTGCTTAGGCAATTGGAAAATTGAAAAAAAAAAACGGTTTGCTTCATGTAGGGAGAACCTGATCCGTATGCAGTTCCAAAGAGCATGAGAATTTTCCGGATGCTTGACAGCCCTAAAACTATAACAACCACTTCAGTGGCGCAAAGGATAGTTGCCAATCATGAGGCTTACGTGGTAGTTCTAAGCTTCTCACTCTTGCTTTACTTGAATGAGTTCAATGTGATTTGTGTTTTCCTTTTGGATTGACATTCCAATTGTGCATTTCATGTCAACTGTCGTCCATTCTTTGCACCACTACATTTTATGAAATTACCTGGAAAAAACTAACCAGATGGCATTGAGCACTGCTTAATTCACTCATTGAATGGTCCTGACCAGCGGGATTCACTATCCAATTTCTCACATGGTCCCGTGTGGTTGAACTGGTGAATTACAATCTCTGAGTCGAACTGGTGAGCTACAGTCAGTAAATCCAGATTTCTTGAAGGCATTGTCAAGTTTTTTTCAGCTGTGAATGAGTAGCTATTCATTTTCTTCTTTAAGGGCATAAATAGTTACTGTTCAAATTCTGAATTTTTTCATTCTGGTATTCAAGTCTGGGATCCAATGTCCTTATTTGATTACTTGCCTTGAGTATTCTTCCTTTTACGATGTCATTTGATTTCCTGCTCATTATACCTCACAAATAAGTTCATTGTAAACTTTTTTGGATAGTAGCATTGTATTCACAGGGTAGTATATCATGCGATGATGTTTTGCTTCTGACTAACCCTAAACTTCAATGCAGAAACGTAATGCCAAGAAGGCAGAAAATGAGAAAAAGTACTACGCAGAGAAGGTATATGTATCAGGAGATTAAGCAGAGATCCAGTTCCACCACATAGATGGTTTCGTACAGTTATTTATGCCATGCAGGGGCAACCTTAACCATCACAGAGACTTCCAATCAGCAGATACACATGACAGTCCCATAATTTTTGTGCTGGCGGTTGGGGACGACAATTAGATGGATGTTGAAGGCCCTCTCGAGAGGCTGTGGACGCATCATTTTATTTTATTTCTTATTTGTTGTAACTTACTTTCAGAATAGAACTGAACCCTCAATAATGACACTGTTGAAACAGTTAATCACTTGGGCCTTCTCTCTTTACATCCTTTTCCAGGTGGCGTATTATTTCTGCTGTACAATGTGATGCCTAATCTTAGATCAAATGGATACAGTACCAAAAACTAATACAAATCGATGCTCCTAAACTTTCTCAGGGCAGAAAACCAATCAAACTCTCATTCTTTCTCATCTCTGCTGCATATCATGATGCACCGAATGGAGGTTTGAAATTGATGTTCCAAGTTTATTTTAAAGTTTGAGCTTTTCTGGTTCACTAACCAACAAAAAGGGAAGGAGTTGCTTACAGCAATTGGATTTGCTTCAAGAGTGAATGGCTGGATGCACTACGGCTTTTTTAGCTTTTTATCAGTATTGAGCAAACTGAACAAGCTATGATCAACACCAATCCAACTCGAAACATAAACCTAGAAGAACACAAGAAACTCCAGACCATTAACATTTTACTATTTCATCTCAACTTCCTTTCTACAATAAGCTTGTCATCCAGAAAAGAAACCCTCACAACCTCATCATAACTGTCAGTTCCCCAAGAACCAAAACAAAGTGGGACCCAAAAAAGCAAAGAAAACAAGAGGAACACTTTCTAATAGTCTCCTCACGCCCCCATCATATACATTCTTCATTCCCCAATCTAACACTGCTTTCATTGCACTCCAGAGAACAAAACTTAAAAAAAATGGAGGCCAGTGCTAAAACCAACAAGCCCACTTTACGGGAGCCAAGTAACAGGAGTTGGGTTGGGATTTTGAGGAATCTGCGGCACCAAGCAATGCTGTTGCTGCCACTGAGGGAGGCCATCACTCCCTGCTCTTATTCCACCAAATCCAAATGCCTGGTTCCCTTGTGCTTGTCCTAGCCCTACACTTCCACTATAATTTTGATCATTATTGTCTTCTTCAATATCCATTGCTGCTTCTCCCATTTCTTCAGAATCCATCAGCTCAGTTTGTGCCACACTAGCATTACTATACATTATTTCTTGCAAAAAAGCAGGCTGAGTTTGAGAAGGAACCCAAGGCACAACAGCCATGCTATTATCCCTTCTTGCCCCTGCCTCCTCCTCCTCTTCTTCAACAGATCTTACTCCACCAGATTGGCTTGACCATAGAAATTGATCTGCATAAACAGAAATTATCCAGTTTTAGCCACAACCCATCATTTTTAAACCCTCAAATTCCACTCCTAGACAAAAATCACAAAAACCCATCAAAGAAATTAGCTCAATCACTTACTTCTGAAGCCAGAAATGATGTTGGAATCAAGAGAAACAGAGAAATTATTAGGAGAACGATGCAGCAAGTGAAGGTTATTAACAGGCTTGAATAAAACAATAGCCCTCTCTTCGTTATCAGAAGTTGCTGATGATGATTCTGGCATGACCAATTCCTCTATCTGCACTCCCTGGTTCTTCCTCTGCTCATTGCTAATCAAACCACAGTCCCCTTCTTCTTCACCGAACTCACCCGGCATCATTGATCCCTCTTCTTCCTCTATAATCGTCGGCAGCTCAGCATCCTAACACAAAACCGACACAAACCACAAAATTGATGAATATTTTCTCAAGAAATCTCGAGTTTTTTTTTTTAACAAAGAGATAGAAAGGGAGTGGAATAGTACCAGAACGAGACGGCGAGTCTTGCGAGCAGGAGCGGAAAGGGAGAAATCGGAGAAATCATCACTGACTTCATCCACTTCTTTTCTCTTCAATATCCTCAACGAAGAAGAAGATGACGACGACGACAAGTATGGAGCAACTCCATCCATTGTTTGTGAGTCTTTAGATTGATTTTGTGCTTTGTACGCAAAGCGTTTGATGTTTTCTTGCTTTGTTTTTTTTATTATTATTATTATGCTATAAGAGAGGAGAAACAGTGTTTATGGAGATATTTCCTGGGGTCTCTGGAGATGTCCAGAGAGAACTGAGAAGAAAAGAAAGCACCTTTTTTTGTTGTTATTTACGGTTTCGCCCTTCTTAGTCGGCTGTTGTCTTTTATCGTACATGGCTTTAAAACCGATACCCGAAGCAAAGCCCGGTCTTATATATGGAAGATTTAGCTCGGTTAATTTATTTTTTAAAAAAAAATAATAATATTATTAAACAATATTGTTTTATTAAAAAAAAAAAAGTCAATATTGACTTTGAATTTAGAACAGATTTTATAGGATATATCAGGTTTTCGGATCAATATATTTTTCATTTAATTTAAAACCTAATCTGTATGCATTTGAAAGAATAGCAACAACTATCAGCAATATTAAAAATAAATTCAAACCAAGAGGTTTGCTTCTTCTATGTTCTCAAGTTCGAGCCCTATAATTGCTAATATAATGATCACTGAAAACTTACATAATCGTTAATTTCAGGGCCCGTGAAATTAATCGAGATATACACAAACTGACCCGGACACCGACGTTAATCGAAAAAAAAAATCAACCAATAACAAGGAAATTCAAGCATATGGAAGTTGAAATGATCAAACAAATCCAGGCTTGGTTGCCTTCAAAAAGATTCTTGTCAGCTTTGTATAAACATTATCTGCTGTGAACAAATCACAAGCTTGTTGCGATGAAAATTCTTCAAAACTTTCATATGCCAACTTCTAAACCATCTCTAAGCAAACATACAGCTTCTAGGGGAAACATTCATTGCCCCAAACTATATCTGACATACAACTAAACTTCTTTTCATTTCTTTCATGGCTTCTTTGAACTTTCATACAATACAAGTTACATACAAAGTGGCTGGTTCTGGGTTTGGAGAGCTAAGCATTGTCGACGGGCAAGAGTACGAGGATGATAGAAGAATAACTGAGCATAGGATACAGATTGGCCTCCAGGAAGTGAGAATACTGTTTCATTGCTGTGTCCCTTTCAGGTAAGTCACCAGAAAGGAAATCGAATGGTGCAGGCTTGCCAGTGTCTACCAGGGGCTCCCATCTGTATGCTGGCCGTTCTGGGAGTGTGATGGTAACTGACAAATGGCTAGCATTGAAGGCGATGTAGATCTCGCGCTTCACCGAGTCAATCTGGCTCAAACCATAACAAGAAGTGGTAATTAATCAAGAGCAAGGCACCCATAATTGAAGATAAGATGAGGAACATTGACGCATAAACTGGTTGAGGGAGTAAAAAGGCAAGAGAGTGTAATACAAAGAAGGTTGTGATCAAACACAGAAACAGTATTCATAATCCGCTCATTCTGGGGGTAAAAGTCACAGCTGGTACAACCTATGATTTATATGGAAACCTTGGAAGAGTAGGAATCATTTCAGTAATCATTCCTTGTTTCATCTTCCTCCCATGTCATTGGTTGTGTTTATTTTCACAAGCCTCGCCTTTGGGGTCTAATAAGTTCAACTTAAGGCCATCAAGCACCTGTTTGTTGCTATCAGCCACTATTAATATTTTCTTTTTTCTTGCTCAATCACATCTCCAGCATGTCTCACGAGAAATGACATGCTAGTTGCGGTGAGAAAGCATACCAGTGTAAAGGCCACAAAACGGCTTGTTTCTGACCAATCTGGTGTTCCAGGAGCATGACCATGCCATTGCAGCCTCTCTGCTGTTGGGAAGTCATTCAAGCCAAGGGACTCACATTCACTGCAAGTTGACTACTCATATAAGATGGAACTTGGGAGACAAACGGGAGAGCAGAATGGCAAACTGCATAAGAAGAGTTCACATCAAGCATATACTCACTGGCGGAACTTGGTCATGAGGCGGCAAAATCTAAAGAAGTCTGATGAGGATTCTTCCTTCTTATCCCACCAGAAATAGTTGATCTGCATTGTAGCAGACAAATAGTGAACATAATCAATGGTAGGATTCAAAAGAGGATCTGATCAGTGTCTGGGTGTGGAAAGTTACATAGTTGTCATGGCAATATGTATTGTTGTTGCCCCCTTTTGTGTGACCATATTCATCACCCATGTGTATCATTGGAACACCCTGGTCAGATAAAAGAAGTCTCAGTTGTGAAACCACCAAGCTAAAAGATTTGTAGATGCAAGAACAAGAGTAGAATTTGACCCTTACTTGAGAAACCATAAGACACAGAAAGAAATTTCGCATTTGCCGTTTTCGCAATTTCTTCACTGAAATGCTGGCTAATTCACCCTCCTATGAAATCATTTTGAAGAACAAAAATTGAATCCACATAAACCATGACATGCTTCAATAATCTAATGCTACTACTTGGGAAAACAATGATTGCTATCACAAAACCTGAGAACAAGAGTTTAAGTAACACAACCAGTTGTCTTGCAAAATTTAATCATTTTGTCATGTTGCTCACATAATAGTTAATACAGCAAGAAATGAATGCTTAATTCAATGAGAATTAACATGTATGCGAGTTAAACAAATTATAGTGGTCTCTGCATGCCCTAAACCTCATATACTGGTGAATTCCACATAAATTATATGAGACATGGCTCAGACAAAACCCAAGAACAAGCATAAAGGACTCTAGATAAAAAGCATAGTGTACTTTTCTCAGAGTAAATACCTGTCCACAATTCCAGCTATTGTTGTGATTTTCTCCATCATTGTTGTCTTCTCCATTTGCCAAGTTATGCTTCTCGTTATATGTCACTAAATCAGCCAAAGTAAAACCATCGTGCGCACATACAAAGTTAATGCTGTTCCATGGTTTCCTTCCTCCTTCCTGATCCATTGATTCATTTAGAAAGCACAAATTACAGTAGCATGCTTAAATGGATCATAGAGCAGAGCATGCTCCAGGCATTAGAATCTATCTTATGTTGCATCAAATGTCAATGTCAGGCTAGTCCATATTTAGTAGATTTCCCATTGGACATTCCAGCACATATATCATTATATATCAGCCAAGTATGGTGAGTGCATTGAATGGTTCCGGTAACTAGACCAAGAATATATGAGTGCTGGTACACTTCATGAAATTGGTTACATGAAGAAGACATTGGAAATAAGAGGTCAAGAAGTAGTAGTTAATTACATTCAGTCCTTGTCTCTTTTCATGTCATATAATCATATTTGTCTACCCAATTTTATCATATAAATCATTTCTCATTCTATAAATAGTGCTGTACAAGTTTGCCATTCGAGTACAAAAGCAAAAAAGAAATTGCACAAATGAATAAAGGAAAAGGCTCAAAATAGCATACAATATTAAAACTATCCAATAAAATGTTGACAGACATGAGACCAGGGCAAAGAGAGACTAAAGACACACCTGGTATAAACCTGGGCTCCCACAAAGGCATTCAGCAAAAGCCCCAGAAAAACCATCTGTACCCTTAATGAACTGCCGCACAATGTCTCGATACTAGAAAAAAAAAGTAGATTTAAATCAAAACAGGCAGAAACCCCATAGGAATAGAAATGAAAATGCAATAGTTGCTAAACCTTTTCTTCTTTTTTTTCTCTTAATAACAAGGTGAAAAGGACAGAAGGGGTATCATAGACTGCTGGTGCATTTGGGTATTCATGCAGCATCGCATTGAGAACACTGAGTCACCAGTTGGAATGATAGAATTGGCAATGTAAAATTCACACTAACCTTTCCATTCCATTCTGACCAAATATGCCAATGAGGAAACATGCCAACTTGATACAATCCTCCGGCATCCCATGCTTCAGCTATAAGCTACTCAAGACATTATAAGAGAATTTAAACCGATGCAGTGAGCTTCACTGATCAGAGAACACTTCCAGGGGAGCATGGAGAAAGAAATCAAAGAAAAGTACCTTAACATCACGGAGTATGGGATCATTACTCATCATTTCAATCAATGGTGGGCTGCCAAGAGGAGTACCAGTTGTCACCAAGTCGCCTTCTATTGGACTCCCAAAAACATTAACTGCATCCCAGAGACTGGTCAAGAAAAGAAAAGGTTCATCAGCATAAAAACTGAAACATCCGGTCTTCAACACAAATGAACAAGAATATGATCTGGGTGACAAATTGGCTACAACCTACTACTTCGAGTCATGATAGAAGCAAGGTCAAAGCGGAAGCCATCTACATGCATCTCAATCACCCAATATCTGAAAGACAGAAATGAATTAGAGAACTGCTCACGCCACAGTTGAGGAGGAAATGCATTTAAAGAATAACAAATGTGAGAGAAACCCACAGTGCAATCAAATAAAAAATAAAAAGGCAACCAATCAAGAATGACATGATGAATAATGATAAAGCATACATGTCATTAAGAGCTGGCATACAATCCTTTCACCCACAGACACAGGAGGGATGAAAAAAAAGGGCTCTCGATATAAGCCATTTGGTGAAAAGCATTATCAACTGAAAAAAGTAAAAAAAACTTTGGATTTTAGGAAACTCCTTCAATCTAGCCCCTGAGGCTATTTCAATGGTCTCATAGACCTTCAGGCATCTGAATTTATTTAACAGCGAATTGAACCTCGAACACCCTTGAATAAGAGCAAACAGAGAAGTCTAGAATGCCTCGCCACAAAAACCTCACGTGCAATGAAATCCTTATTCTTATCCTAGTGATGGGTGTTTAAAAAGCTGAAGGTGCACTAAAACACAACATTTTCAAGGAGCCTAGGCATAAAGCTGCAATAAACAATAACATGTGATCTAATTAACTCATAGTTTAAGCCAAGGTTTTTTCTTATGTCCGAAACAAAATTCAAGGGATGAGTTGCAATCAAGAAACATAACAATGCCAATAAATATCACTCTTCCTAGTTTGTCCATTTTGCTTTTTCACATCAGCCATAAATTGACATGCAACAGAATGCTTGCAATTGAATGTGTTCTCACAACCTGTATAAATTTGCTTTTTCAGAATAGACAACTCATGTGCATCTACCTTAAGCAGTCCAAAATAAATTGACGCACGACAGGATGGTTGCAATTGAATGTGTTCCCACAACCTGAATAATTATAGAACTCTCCCTGTAATAGCATAAAGTAAAACTTAGCTCACAACAATCACATGAGTATTAGAATATCGCACCATAAATCTGAACAAATTGAAATACAGACAATCTTGGGATATCAGAAGCATGTTTTTCTTCCACAAGAGGAAATTAACATATAGCAGCTACATGTCAGTATCTTATTCTAACATATTTCAAAATTTTATCTAAGACAAGAATTGAATTGCTTTAACATCAAGAACTATACCTTAGGAGCAAGCATGTAATAGACACTATTATCAACTCCTTTGAAAGATAGAATGGGACCTCTCTCATTTCCTTCTGCTGTGTGATTGAAAACAACATCCATGAACACCTGCTCGAGTAAAATCAGAAACTAATGTTCAGAAAAGCTCACCAAAGACATGCTATATCATAGTGCAGCAAGTTGTCACCTCAATTCCTCGTTTATGTGCTTCTCTAACTAGAAGCTTGAATTCATTAATTGCATCATGGCCACAGTTAAGTGTGCCAGCAGATGAGTATCTTGTCATAGGAGAAAAGTAATTGACAGTAGAATACCCCCAAAAATTAACCCTGGAGAGGAACTAATGCATAAGCATCATAAGAAATGTAATGCACCATTACGTTGTTTCTAAAATTCTAAAGTTCATGAAGTTGAAAGCATCATCATATTTCATCATTTACCAAATAGGAATCATCAATATCATCATTTTATTTTTGGATGGGCGAAAGAAACAGTTATGAGAGACACGGAAAAATTACAAAAAGGGAGAATAAGGTAGACATCTGTAATGTCACCATGATTTATCATTTTTAATAAACTAAAAAATCTTTGACCAGTAAGCTTTCAGATGCGACAGGCAAAGAAGAATCTTTTCAGAGATCTTTATGAACTCCAAATATGAAATTTTCCATACCAGGACCATTTAGGAGCTTGTTCAATTCTATAAAAGACAACATAGATCTTCTAGAAAATACTCATGACCAAATAATCTTGGATAATACAGCAATGAAAGTTACTGGCAAGAGGGAAATTATCGTACTTATAATCACCGAAGACAGAATTGTAATCGTAATACTCAAGCTCATTGAATTCATGGCATGGCATTAACTCTATGCAGTTGACACCAAGTTCCTGAAAAATCAGTAAATGGTTAATAAGAGCATGCAGCTAAAGATTATTCATGATCGCACAATCTCCAGTGGCTTCAATAAAACAAAAACAGCTTCAGCAACGCATTAGAAATTTAATATATCTGGAGGATCGTACAAAAGGGATGATTCAAAATGCAATACATGAAGAATTTCCAAGTCCATTACTTTGTTATAATCAAAAACAACCAAAATGAGGATTATATGCAATTATGAATGAAGTTTTTTCTTATAACAAATACCGAGAAATGCTCAAAAGATAATAACAGAAGTGCTCCGAACATACCTTCAAATGACCAAGCTTCTCCACTACACCAAGGTATGTACCAGGGAATTCAGTCCTACTTGATTCATGCTGTGTAAACCCACGAACATGCATTTCATATAGTATTAGATCTCTCTGTGGATACTTCAACAGTGAATCTCCCTCCCAATCAAACTGAAAACATAAAACGGCCAAATACATATACTAAACTCAGAGCAACAGTCAAAACAAGTGGTATGAAACAGATACCAAAATACAAGTGGAAGTCATTTTCAAATTTGGCAGATTTTCTGCCTTCAAGAGAGTCTATAATAATACAATTCCTCGCTAATAAGATAGTCCCCTTTGGATAAATAAGGCATCCAATTATACACATAAAGGAAGAGAATTAAGCCTCAAATACCTTATCATCTGCAGTTGGTATCATGCAGGCCATTTGAGGCCAGCAATTATCATCAGACCCTAAAACACCAAAATCCCCTCTGCTAATGACTGCCTAGACAAATGAATAATTTATCAGAGTTCATAGTTATTTGCTTATAACTAAACTAAAAGCAAAACGTTATGAACAATACCAAATGAATAAAAGGTAAAGGAAGAAACTAACTTTTGCATACGGGTCCAATACAATCTGAGAGGGATCATAGTAATGTCCTTCTTCAGGAGAAAAGCTGCCATCAAACTTGTACCCATAGAGCATATCTTTAAAATCTCCTTTCAAATGCACATGCCAAACATCCCCAGTCTTGTTGGTCAAAGGATCAAGAAAAAACTGCTCAGTCACTCTATTCTGCATCAACAAATGGCAACAATAATCATTCGCGATACCCTCAAAAGGGCACAATATTAAGCATTGAACCATGAAAACAACTACCCAAAAAGACACCACTGCTATAGCCATGTTAAACTAGCCTCTACTATTTATTCACTGCCAAAACTCATTAAGAATGTGAACTTCAAATCAAGAATCAAAAGGGTAGTCTCCAACTCCACAAAACTGTGAACTTTTAAAGCAATTATAAACCTATAATCAAGAATCAAAATTGGTTTCCATCACCATTAAAAATATGAACTTTAGACAAACAACTAAGCAACTATCAACAGCCAAGAAAGGGTTTTGAATATCAACCAACCTCAGGCAAATCAGAGAGAGAAATCAAGCAAAGAGTAGCAGAAACTGCATTGGCAGAAAATATAGCGAAATTGACACCACCATCACGAACTGTGGCACCAAATGGTGAAGGATGGCCTTCAAAAACCTGAAACTTTCTCAATTTAGGCCCCTCCTCCTCCACCACCACAGCTGTATCCACCCCATCTCTTGCTGCTTTAATGGAAATCGATGCCGTTGAATTACTAAAAAGGTTACTGCCAAAGTTTTCTAAATTGGAAGTGACATTTCTTTTCAAAAGACAGAATTTTGGGGTACTTCGGAACTGGGAAATGAATTTGAGGACATGTACTGAGTGTGAAGTAGAGTGAAGTAAGTTCATAATTTGCAGCCAGAGAGAGAGTTGCTGCTGCTACTGCTACTGCTGGTTGATTGTGCTGAGAGACAATCATCCGTACATTTTGGTTTGAAGTGGACAGATAACGTGGTATCTGATCTCAAACAAGTGGCGTTCCTCGTGTTTTCTAGATTTGGTCACTTTTTAAGGAATCTTCAGTTACTTTCTGAAAATTGATTAACTTGATTTTGGTGCCTTAATATTATTACTTAATAGTTTTAAAAAAAATTCAAATTTCAGTATCTAAACCTTGATTTTTGTGTTTAAAAAAAAATCATTTTTTTTATTTTAAATTATTTTGATGTATTTATATCAAAAATAAATTTTAAAAAATAAAAAATTATTATTTTAAAATATTTTAAAATAAAAAATATTTTAAAAAATAGTTTACCAAACAGGCTTTTAAAATGATTAAGTTAGAACGGGATATTTTTTATTTTTAAATATTTTTTTTAAGAGTATATTGTTTAAAAAATAATAATTTACTTTTTTTTAATAATTTTAATATGTTGATGTTGAAAAAAAATATATTTTGATATATTCTCAAATAAAATATATTTTAAAAAAATAGTTAAACACACACTTAGAATATCATATTTAATAAAAAAATATTATATCTTTTATATTCATACGTATTTATAAAATCTGTCTTGTTTAAAATCAAAATTTAGAATTTTTTTTCTTTCTTAAAGTTAATCTGATATAGATATATAACTCGAACTTGAGATTTTAAATCTTCTCTTTATTATTTAATTATTAAACTAATCTCAATCCAACTTTTTGTTAAGTGAGGAAATGTTTTTCATTTTGGTGGTGAACAATTCCAGTTTTGAATGCTGATTTAATAATTTAATATGCCTGTTATTATTATTATTATTATTATATATATATATATAAAACCTTTAATATGCCTGGGAATTGGGATAAATTTGTTGAACAAGTGAATTAAATGAGTATGGGTTGGAATTAATTCTAACTCTTATAGTCTTATGGGCCATATTTTGTTGGGTTGACATTTAAATATTGGCCATTAGGCCGTGTCAATCAAGCCTAATCTATTTTGTTTAAGGCAAAGTTTAGAAAACAAAACTTGTAGTATTTTGTTGGGTTCACATTCACAAAACTGGAAAATTAATTTTTAGTTTT
>Ga0307509_10005137_pt1 | contig 18398 bp, 5 predicted proteins | sample 10_EM_MG_FD_202245 | JGI IMG/M metagenome (GOLD analysis project Ga0307509, IMG submission 202245) | Populus trichocarpa ectomycorrhiza microbial communities from riparian zone in the Pacific Northwest, United States - 10_EM | ecosystem: Host-associated > Plants > Roots > Unclassified | place...
TCGATGTCTTCTGTCCACATCCGATCGTCGATAAAAAATTTGTAATGGTACTTGCCCGCCGGCAACAGGGGAATAACGATTTTCCATACCCCGTCGTTAACAGGTTCCATGGGCAGCACGTTCTGTGCCCAGTGATTAAAACTGCCCGCCAGGCAAATGTGCGAAGCGCAATCGTTGTGCATGTAAAATTCGATGGTCTTATGCCTGCTGTCGATATGGGGAGATGTAGGCGTTTTCATATGACCTCCTTTTTTAAACCTGTTTATGATTAGTTACCCGGTAAAGTCAAATCACGTGGTTGTTGCTGGCATATTTATGCAGCAAACGGAATGCCATGCTATAAGTAGTAGTGTGGGACAAAGCTAGCAATTCTTTTGAATCCGCAAATTAATTATGTGGCACCGTTTATTTGCTTTTTTTCCGGCTGCCGGCACTTGTCCCGGCGAGCGCCGTTTCCAGTTTTTCTATCCGTTTGTTTTGATCGATGATATACAAGGTCAGCTCTTCAATTTTCTTCAGGAGCGTGGCCTGGTTATCGCCGAGGTCAACGCCTGATTTCTCAACTGTGGCGGCGGAGGGGACTTCCGGCAGATGTTTGTGCTGTTGTATAAACCGCTCCACTTCTGCCAGCGTAGGGAGGCGATGGTTTTTATCAAAAACATAGTCGGGCCAGCCGCCAGGGGTCACGGTTATTCTTTGGGCCGCCACATTCCCGTTCACGGCCAGCTTATACCCCATGTCGGTATTATTGGTCCCGATGCCTATATTCCCCGATGAGAACATGTCCATTATATCGGTAGTCCCGGTAAAAAACCGAAAAGGGGCTATACTGCTTCTCGTATCGAGGTAAAGGGTAGCCCGGGCGGTGCCCATTTGGCAATAATTGCTACCGATATTGCCTCCATAGGTATAAATAGAGAAAGCGTCATCGGAACTACCGCCGGTTTTCATCTGGAAATCGGCCCTGTCGAGGCTGCTAAGGGTGATTTTCCCCTGCGAAACGGTTGCGTCGCCAACGACAAGGCGCCCTATAGTTCTGGTGGATCCCATTATATCCAGCTTATAGCCTGCATCGTAGGTAGTGCCAAGCAATAAGTTAGCAGAAGGCGATAATCGCATCATATTCTCGCCGTTGGTGCCGAATATCAATGCGCCATTCTGGTAGTTCTGCAGGTAAAAATCGTTGCTTACCTGCGCCACGGTGCTGCCGCCATTTACCCCTGCCTGCCCGCTGGCATGGAGGTGGAGCCGTGAATTGGTGCCCGAAGACGTGATATCCATCACTCTCCAGCCCAATGGAACGATAATACTCGTCGTTCCAATACCTACGCCTTGCGGCGTTACCCGCATCACTTCCTGGCCGTTGGTGAAATATTTTATACTGCCGAATGTGGCAGCCAGGTTCAGATCGTTATACCCGGTTAACTGGGCATTGGCGCCCTGGTCGGTAAAAGGGAACAAATAGCCGTGTTTTCAACATTCCTGAACGCCATACCGCCGCTGTTGCCGGAAGGGTATTTGATGGTCAGCATTTCGTCGGGGGTAAGGGTCCCTATCCCGACAGGGCCCGTGGTGGGGAAGATATTGGTTTGGGAGATAGCCGGGACGGAAAGCAAAAGGAGGCAGATAAGGGACAAAGAGCGAAATTTCATAACAAAATTTTTGATGTATAAAGTGGCTGGAGTTTATATTCCACATACATCCCTGCGACACAAATGATCCCTGAACATGTTGGACGGCAATGCTTTCGGGTATGGAGCGTCGGGGCGTATTACCAGGCGTATACATTATCTTCAAAAAGATAGGCATTGGTATCTATCCGTTTCAATACGCTTACACTATCCACATCGCCCACGAACGACATAAAAATACCGGCTTCACTCTCAGACCAGTACCCTGATTTCTTTATAGGATCGGCCAATATGACAAAAACACCGTTTTTATTAATAGCTATTGCACGTGGTTGAATGTCAATATAATTCCGCAAAATGTTTTTCAGGATTGTATCCTCGCCCATAGAAAGATATTTTTGCTTCTCTTCTATTGTACACTTATCACATCCAGAATAGCTTGTAACCGACAGGTTTTCTTTCTTAAAGCAAACGGTTATTGACTTATATGGCGATTCTATTTTTATGTTCATCCCCAGGCAACCGGTATTCCTGATATCGGCCGCAGTAAATAAATATTTGTCTTTGAAATTGCTGCATTCCCTTACCAGGCTCCATAACTTATCTTTATTCCTTTCATAAAAACCTTCCATCCTTTTTTTACTGCTGCACCCGTCAAAAAAAAGCACGATTATCAATCCATATATAAAGAAAAATTTCATCCCACCCATTTTATCTTGGAATTTGAATAACCCCATAAGTAAAGAAGTTGAAAGAACCTTCCGAAAACGGTTTTGCGTCTTTCCATGCGCCGTAGTCCCAATAATGCATTAATGTTTGTTCATTCCGCCTTGAAAGACCATCAACTCTAATAAAGTGTGTACCGCTCCAGTTTTTCCACCATTGATTATTACGGAAAGTGGGGCCGTTTATAAATAATACGACATCATCTTTTTCAAGCGCGTTCATAACCATCTGGGTACCAATATCCCCATTCGACAAATCGGATCCGGTAACCTTTACATCATATCCAAAGGAATTCCAAACACTCTTAACTTTTGCCAGATTCCCTCCCGCCCAGCTAGGAGCATTTTCATTTTTCCTATCATAATGCCGGTCCATATTCATATAACCTTTACAAGTATTGGCCAGGCTCATCAAAAGCATCTGATCCACCTTGTTAGTTATCTTTGAGTCATCGGTAAGATTAGTTGAGCCAATTGCATCGCGTACCGCGCCCGAAGGGGTAACGTTGAATGAGCCGGTACCATTTGCATAACTGAAAACTCCCGTATTATACAAAGATATCGTTGCTTTTGCCATACCTAACGGATTTTTTTCGAACACGTAAGAAGACAACGATGCCGCCCAACAGAAATCAGTATTGCCCTGGTTTATTTCCTCCGGCCTTGCCAGCCGATTTAACAATTGGGTTTTAAATTCTTCAGGAGTGATATTTTTGAAAAACGGACTTTTTTTGAATATTTGTTGATTGACAAGTGCAATAGCCTGTTCTTTGGTGGATTTTGGTGCAGCAGAATCACCCAATATATCCACATGAATAATGGGGTTCCCTGATAAAGTTGCGTAATCACTCACGCCTGTCGTCGGGTTGGGATCAAGGTTCCATCTTCTTCCTATTCTACTATCGAATTCCCAATATTCTGCATTATATAAGTTATCATTTATTTCAGTGCTGCGCTCTTGTCCGTTAAATCCATAACGATATGCACTTCCGACGCTCCATTGTCGTCCTGGCATTATCATGCCATACGGATAATAATCCTGCGCAGAAATAACGTTTGCTTCATAGTGATCTATACCCTGTCCATCGGATCTCCCTACCGCCAACTTAAGATCTCCCACCACCGACAATACATTCCCGAGATGATTGGTTAGCTCATAAGTACGTAATCCAAAAACACCCTGGAGAGGCCCAATGCTGCTATTGGATGCGTAATTATCATTACCCAACGGGGCGCCTGATGTAATTCTAACGTTGGGATTTATAGTACCCAAACGGTTAAGACTGTAGATATCCTGTTCGAGCCAGTTGCCTTCTGTTGGCGTAGTAGAACTACCCGTAAATTTATAACTATAGATAGCCATGATGTTACCAGATCCGTCCCGCACATAATGAGTAGTAGTTGTAGCAGTCGGCGAAACATCAAGTTGTGTTACCGTTTTATTAATACGATGGCCCGCGACGTCGTAACTATAAACAATGGAACTTACCCCGGGTTTGCTGATACTCTCTATTTTACCATATGCATTCCACTTTATTTGCATGCCGTTCTCCGACAGATCCCCGGTTTGATTACCGATCTTATCATATATATAATTATCATCAGCCTGGTCGTCTATATCCTGGGTATAAGCGCCGGCTGCAACGGCATCTTTTACATGCCGTAACTTATTATTCACCAAATGGCCTTCTGCATCCAGGTTATAGCCATACGTAAGGATATCCATCGGCAGCCCGCCACCGGCACCATTGGGCAGCGTACCGGAAATACCATTGCGTTCATAAGTAAGAATATTGCCGTTAGCATCATAGGCAACCTGTTCGGCATAATCGGCAATAATGGAGGTATTATTCCAACTGGTACTGCCCGCCGTCAGGTTATGCCGGTCCATTACTTTCATACGGTTCAGCTGGTCGTAGCGATAGCTATAACCTACCGGGTTGCCGCTTTCCAGTTTGGCAATGGAATAGGTAGTATTGCTTATGTTGGCATTGAAAAGGTCCTTTCCGCTGGGTGCAGCCTTATTGATATTAGGCGCCTGATAATGAAGCTCAAACGCATTGGCAGGATTAGAAGAGAGATTTGCTCCAATCGGGGTATAATCGCCCGAATAATATCCCAGGCTATAAGCGATGGCATCGCGTGCGTAATCGCCAAACGGAGTGGCACCCGGCGCCAATCCATCTTTGCTCATATCGGCGGATGCATCCAGAAAATTACCATTGACCCCTTTGAGCCATCCCTGTAGTGTATAGGCATAATCCAAACCCTGCACTTGCGAGCCTAGTTCAGTTCGTGCCAACAAGCCATGCGGGTAATAAGTATAATTAGCCTCCTGCGTCCAGTTGTTGCTGGTGAGCGGATCGCCATTGGCATCCTCGCGCCGTGTAAACGCTTTCAACAGGCGGTTATCGCCGTCATATACATACTGGAAATTAAACTGGTCCCATTTACCCGGCTGGTACATAACTTTATATACTTTCCCACTGATAAGATCATAATCGTACTGAATGGTTTTATAACCAGTTAGACCATCTGTTCCATGCACCAGTTGTTTTTCGTTGTTGATTAGCAACATATTCTCTTGTACCAGTGTACTAACTTTACCAATCAAATCATAACTATAATAGCTGGCCACCTGCCTGTTCTGCGATGGATCGGTGGGCGAAGCCGGATTGCTGACCAGCGACAACAATGCCGTAGCCGCTACCCGCTTGCGCAAATTGGTTTGCAAAATGCCCGTAGGTGCCCAGGAAGGCTTGCTGTCGTATGCCGTTACCGTTACCTGCCTGTTATTCCCCAGGGTCAGCCAACCGCTTAGGGATGCCGGGGTGCGGGCCAAATCTTCACTCATCACAGGGCTACCGGAAGGGATATTGATCTTCTCCCCTACTTCGCCGACACGCCCCAACGGATCGTACAACGTATAACTATACCGATTGACAGGATCGCCGGCCACGGTAGGGCTGTTTTGTTCCGCGTTCTGAGAAATAGTTAACCTTCCCAGGCGGTCATACCAAAACTGCGACGTACCCGCATCCGGCGTTGTCTGCTTTACAATTTGGTTGAGACTATTATACACATAATTAGTCGGCAATCCATGATTCGGCACAATAACCCTGCGTGCATACTCCACATAATCGTATTGCGGCACATTGGCGCCGGTAGCAACAATGCTTTCAACACTTGTATTCAGGGCAACATTTAAGTTGTTGCAGGTAATGTCTTTGATAATAGCGCCCGCACTTCCGTCCATGGGCCAGTAGCCCACCAGTCCCGGCTGGTTATCGGGCGTTATGGCTTTATTATAATTGGTGAGTATCTCAGTGCCTGTACGCGCAGTATTCCAGATACGCACTTCATCAAGGCCACCCTGCATAAAGCCATAGCCGCCGCCGCCGAAATTATAGCTGGGACTGATATAGGTTTTGGTGGAAAGCCTGCCGGTTGTTTTATACACGCCATCGACATACAGCGCGGGTGTTTTATTGGTATACACAACGGCCACATGATGCCATCCCGTCATCGTACCCCGCCAGGCCAGCAGGCAGGGCATATAGCTGCCCGCATGCTCAAATACCGCTATGCCGTCAGTGCCCACGGAAACGCCCATACTGGCCTTGCCCGAATTCTCATCGCCGCCCCAGGTGGGGAAAATGGCATAGTGGTGCCCGCCGTCTACGCCGTCATAGATATTGGTGAGCTGGTTTGCATTATAAGGCTCCGTAGTGGCCGGGTTTACCCAAAACTCTACTGTAAATGTGTTGATGACGCTGCTGATATTGTTGCTGCCCTCGTTGGGATTGGTCGTAATGGTGAGCGACCCCTTGTTGGGCGTAGATACCACCTGCGTCCCACCTGCCACATAATTGCAGAAAGGAGGCGTATTGAAACGGCCCCACAACAACAGTGGCGTACCCGCCAGCTCGGGCAGAATGCCCTGGCAGGAATTGCGGTAATGAGACAGCACCTGCGGATCGCTAAGCGTTTGATTATATACCCGCAGGTGCTTAACCACGGCAACGTCTTCGGCCGGCAGGGGGCTTCCCCCGACTATCGTCCAGAGGAAGGGATACGGCGGAATGGATGCCGCGGGTATATTGGTCAGCTTATAGCCATCCAGGTACAATTGCAGGCTGCCGCCGCCCACGCCGCCCGTCGATTCAACCACCAGGTGCGTCCAGTTCTGCAGCGGTATCGTTGATACCAGGTTGGCAGCGGCATGGTTGGTGAGCGTTATAGTATACGCGCCCGAAGCTGGTGTCAGCGTATACAGCTCCACCCACAGCTTATTGTCGGAGATGGCCGCCTGGTACATATACTTGTTGTCGGGCGTTATCATCCTCAACTGCCGCGTAGTACCGCCCGCATTGCTGAACAGCCACATTTCCGTCGATAGCGCGGTGTTGTTCTGCAAGGTAATGCTAAGCTGGCTGAGAATGGCATTCTTATCGATCAGTACGGTCGCAGGGAAGGCCGGGCACGACTGGTTGTCGTTTTTAAACTGCTCTACCCGGTCTATCTCCTCATCGCTCAGCAGGCGCACACCCTCGGGCGGAATGGTCTTTACGAGGTTGCCCGATTGATCATAATAATATAGGGTAAAATGATACTCCCATTGCTCGCTGGTCATGTTGGCATTGGCTTGCGCGGCAAGACAGTTGGACACATAACTATTGCGGAACTGACGGCGTACTATTTCGATATAACGCCTATATTCGATACCCGCGGTGGTGAATACACTCTTCATGATACCGGCGGAGCACAGGAAATCGTCGGGCTTTGCCTGCGGCGAAGCTGGTTTGTCGTAGAGCAGCGCAGTAGCCGTAACCGGGCATACATTGGTTATAAACGTATTGTACTCATCGTATGCCAGCGAATAGCCGGTAGACAGGTTTACGAAATTGGTAAAGAGCAAATGATATAATTCCGGTTTATCGGCCTGCGTCACCGTAGGATACAGGCTGGCAAAGCTGTTTTGCAATGCCGTTACACGGGTGCAGTTCAGGCTGGGGTGATCGGTATTGGATGAAAGCGCCAGCGCTACCGGCATGATAGCCCCCTCGTTCAGGTAACGATGTGTGCAGCTGGCTGCGCATTTATTTTGTAAATCGGTCAGCTGCAGATCTGTCAGGTTATAATCATCGCCCAGTTCCTGCGCCATCCATTTGGGGAAAGTTTGCGGGGAACCCAGGGAGACCCAACGGTTGTAAAAGTTCGTCAGGTTGCTGCATACCCCCGACGTTATTTCGCTTAACGGCGGATCGGCATCAAAATTCGGTTTGTCGTAGGGGTAAGGTTTGTCCAGCAGGTGATGGCTGAAGCCCAGGTGCATAAGCGTGCTGCCCACCAATGAATTGAATACCGCTTCAAAACTATTGAAGCCGTCGGCCGAGTTTTGCCCCGCAGGCAAGGTGCTTACCGGGCGCATATTATTTTCCGTGGCGGTGGCGATATACGCTTTCGAAACATTGGCCAGTTTGTCGACCAACGTGGCCAGGAAAGCATCGCTTAAAGTCGCCGCATAGGTCGGGAATTCCTGGTCCCTGACGGCCTGCAGCCGGCTGAGCCAACCTGCTTTCATGGCATCCACCTGCGTGTTGGCCGCATCGCGCAGGGCCGGCAGCGAAGCGGCGGAATACCCATTTCCATCGGCCGCATACGGCGTTCCCATCTGGTTAAGACAGGTTTGATCGATGTATTCATTGAAGATGCGATTCTTGCTTATGTAAAAAGGATAGCGTGGATCGGCGATACAGGTAGAAGGAATAACGACCTCCTGGGGACAAGTAATCGAACCGGACACCACCGTGTAATTGATGGTGGTTATTTCCTCTTCCGATACATTGCCATCGCCATTACTATCACTCCAGGAATAATCATACGTACCGATGGAAACACTGTCCTGGCCAGCTTCAATTGTAGTCCAGAAATAATCTTCGTATGTGCCGCTATAGAAATTTTCTATTGTCTGCTTCACCTGGATATTTACCTTTCTGGATACAGGGCCCGAACTATGTACATACCATATATCGTAGTCATGATAAAAGTATGACGGGTAATTAGCGTCCAGGTAATTATTATATTCATAATTAAAATCTCCCGCTGTCGGGCAAGGACCTGCATTGCCGCCGCTGCAATTGATCAGCCCGCTGCCAGTAGACGACGGGCAACTGATGCTTGTAATGGTGAAAGTGGGCGGCACATCGTCGGGCGCTGTAAAAGAAAAATAAGCCCGCATGACCCCTTGTGTGGCGGTAATGGTGCCCGACGTCGTTATCCCGTTCTTGGTGGCCTGGTACTGGATGACATAATTTTCCACGAAAGGAGCCGTTTCGTTCTTATAAGCAACATACACTATCGGCGACCGGCCGTTTGCACCGATAATCACCTGGTAGTCCGATGCCGTGGGCAACAGGCAGGAGTTCTGCACAAGGGCGTCCTTGCCGATAAAGCAATCGGTACAATTGGGGTTGGCGGTCAGTTTGGCCAGGCGCACATATTTGCTCTTCAGCTGCAGGTAAAAATCGCGGTACAGCTGCCATTCCCTGCCTACCGAACGGCAGGCGGCGTTGACGCTGCAGCTCTGCCAGGAACTGGCCCATTGCTGGGCAGTGGAGCCGGCCGGCGGCTCGCAATACAACGCCCAGTCAATATAACTGATGATATCTTTGCCGCTAAGCGCATTGCCCGACGCGTCTTTCATTTTTATATTGAGTGCATCGGTATATGCCTGCAAATCGCTGCTCATTTGCGACCGGTAGCTGGTCCCTCCCCCGCTGCCATTAAAAAAAGGATCGTTGTTTAAAAGGGCAAAAATATTACTGTGGTTATAATATCCTTTGGCCACAGCTATCTCGCCTGTTGTATATAACTGCCGGAGATTCTGGTCGAAAACATAACCGGGTTCAACATTACTAATCTTGCAATACTGGTAGCTGCAATACTCTATATGGAACTGCACAAAATAATCCGCCCATTCCAGGTGGGCCTGGAACGCCCTGATGAAATCTGCTTCCGACAGGTTGCGTGCCAGCGTGCCGTTATCGTCTACCGCATGCACCTGGCTGCCGTCGTCGGCTGTAAAATATTCCGGCATCGACTTGTAGTTGAGCAGCGGCACATTGATGGTCCGGTCAAGAAATACCTGGGCAGCATTGGTCTGCAGGGCCGACTCATCGTACAACCCATACTGGCCGCCCGGCATGACATCGTACTTCATCATCTGCTTTTTCTGCTCGCAGGGCGAACCCTGGGAGCAATTGGCCTGCATGCTTTGGCAATTGGTCACCAGGTTATTGTAGGTATTGGTGATCCAGCTCTGGATGAAAGTGGAGTTGAGATTAAGATAATTTTCCGGCAGGTTGGGGTATTTCTCCGCTTTCTGGTCGGTCAGAAGTTTTTGCATCTTTGCGGCAAAATCAAGCGGGCTGCCCAGCTTTGCGATACAGGTGCTGCATTCATTATAGCAGCCGCTCAAATCCACCTTTAACAGCTCTTCCTCGAAAAAGTGCTGGATGGTGTACAGGGAGCTATTGTTGGTCACATAATAATCGGTCTGGAAGTTGATCTCCTTTTCGCTCAGCTTCAGGATATAGGTAACGGTGTATTCGCCGATTGTTTGGATGGGCACACCCACATCGCCGGTATAAGCCGGCCGGTTGCTATAGCAGTTAATATCGCTGCCCGGGAAAGGCGGCGTGATGGCAAAGGCTGGCAGCACGGGATTACCGCAATTATCGGCCACGCTGATGGAAATATCATAATAGCAATTGCTGCAAAAACTACCGCCGCTCATCGGGCTTGTGGGTACCGCCGTTGCCGGATTCACTGAATAATGCAGTGTGTAGGAGCCCGGATAGGCGGCCATGAAAGTGGAGGAAGAAGATTTGTACAGACCGCCGGCATCGATGGTAAAGTCGGTAGGCTGTATCAGCACCTGGTTGAACGTGGTCTTTGCCTGTGTGGTGGCCGAAGAAGGAAGCGCATCCAGGTTGGGGGGCACCAGCCCCGCCAGCGCCGTGGCGATCGTCTTGCCATTGGCATCGATATAGCTTACGCTGGCCTGTCCGTTGGCATCTATCACCATGTTTTTTTCATAGTGCGACACATCGCCCACCTCCATACCAAACAGCCGCTCCAGGTCTTTAGGCCCATTGGGCTTGCCATAATAATATTTTGTATCATGCCCATTGCCCACCTGGAAGGTGGGGCCTACCCCGCCCTGCCGGCGGATACGGCCGGTATTATCCGGCGTGTATTCGGTGATGAAAAAAGGAAAGCCGCCTGCATCCGGGATGTATTTGGCATAAAAAAAATCGGTGGTATTGGGCAGGAAGGGATTGTTGGGTGAGTAATACTGCGATGCCCCGCTTTGCGTGCTCATGGGCCAGGCCGATATATTACAGCTCTTGTCGCCTTTCGTAGTGAGCAAAACGATATCATCGCGGCTGTACGTGGTGCCGGCCATGTTTTTATTGATAGACAGGTAATATTTCAACTGGATATCCGTGACCGGCGCCGGCAATACATTCATGGTAGCGCGGCCCATCTTATCATAAATGTTTTCTGCCACCACCGCATTGTTCCGGGCGCTCGAATGGTCGGTGGAATTATTGGTGATGGTCACCGCCTGGCGGCTGCGCAGCGATCCGTCGAAATAAGATATCACTTCCTTTCGCTTGCCTTCTTCGGCAAACGAGGCGGTATATTGCCAGTTAAGCGCCGGCTGATGCGCAATGATATGCGCCCCGTAAGTGTAGGTATTATTGCCGGCATCTGTATAAGTATATGTCCAGGGGGTCGTTTGCCGCAAACCGGTGCTTCCATTGTATGAAACGCCCCGTACCCGGCATAATATAAATCCTTCCTGGTAAGGCAGATCGATGTAATAGGTGTACATACCTTTTACACTGACCCGCGTATTATTGTTCCGCATCCAGGCCGTTTCCGTTACATCCGGAATAGAAAGCAATTTGTCCTGGGCCTGGTTGTACCAGGCAGCATTGGTATATATCTGCTGTCCGCGGTTGCTCATCAAATCGATGAACGTCCATTCAATGTCATATTCGTCCAGCCCGGATACTGGTGCCCAGCTGATGGGAAACTGGTTATAGCTGTTGGGAACGGGCATCCCGATAGCAAAAGCGTCCGCGCTCCATACCCAGGTGTTAAACGCTTCATTGGGACCTGCCCTGACAGCCAGCACCGGAATACCGGCATTATTATAGTCAAAGGCCGGGCCACCGGCACTTCCCATAATAAAGCGCGGCGACTCGTCACGGTTAAAGGGGTATTTACGTTCAATTAGTATCTGGTTGCTGATCCTGAAAATGGGCGGCAGATCCTTGCCCCATTCCTGCGAGGTGATGGAATTAACCACCACCGTTACCTTAAATGCGTTCTTTAATTTGGTATAGCTGACGGATAAAGGATAGAACTTGCCGGCGCCTGTATCGTATTTTACGACCAGGTCCACATTCTTTATTTCATCCGGGCTGGCCTGGTCCCGGCTGGTGAAATATTTGATAGTGATATTCAGGGTGCAACTGAAAGGCCGGGCCTGGTAATAAAAGGCCGTATCGCGCCGCAGCTCGAACGTTATAAGATTGTTTACCGACAGGTGACGCACCTGGTTCCATTCCGCCAGCGGCATGTTCAGGAACTTATCGTCATACACCACGCAGGAATCGCCCTTTTTGATTTTGCCCGACAAGGTTTGTATATACGACTCCGTCGATGCCAGCAGGGATGCTGCCGGAACCAGCAGCAGCAGGCAGAATAACACCATGTTGTTTTTATAACGTACCCTCATAAGAAGCGGCTTGATAATCTTCGTTATTTATTATTTGACCATAATCCGGTAATCGCCATAGGCCGGCGCAGGCACCACCGTATGCTTTTCGACCCTGAATATCCGGCTCATCTGTTTATTCACATCGGGGCGCTCTGCATGCACCGGCCCGTATTCAATCCTGCTTATCCAGACCTTGTTCCCGGCGGCAGTATCGGTTTCGGCCCGGTTGCTTTTCCAGAAACGTATCTCCGCGCCCTTCACTGAATAATCGGCCGGCGAATAACGAAGGGTGAAATACTGGATATTGGGATTGAAATCGCTGTAGATAGTGATGGTCCGCTCGTTGTTGTCGCCACTCACTGCGCCGGCCGCCTTAAAAGAAGCCGTATCGCTGAACCACCTGTCTACCATCCCGCCTATAGCGGGCTGAGCGGGATTATCGGGCAATGCCTCCAGCACACCGGCCACCATCAATATTTTGTGAACAGAATCGGCCTGCGCAAAATATTTACCGTTGTACATGATTTCAACGGATGACATCTTTGAATAAAACGACCTACCATCCCTTACCGACAGGAAATCGCTTTTTTCCTTTAACACGTCCGGATGCTCACCGTCGTACAAGATCACCGTTCCCCTGATCGCCATCGCCGAATCCGAGTGCAGGAAATGCTGCAGCAGTTTGGCATATTCTTCCTTTGCCGCGGGAAGCGCTGCATGATTCAACTGCCTGCCTGTATGCCGGATGTATTTATCCGCTACCTGCTTGCCGGCCAGCGCCAATACACTGACGCCTATAATTGACACCACCAGCCCGGCTATTTTCTTTGTATTACCCATATCCGTTAGGTATTAAAGCATTTAATGTTTTATAAACGATTGCCTGTTTTCCTTGAGCGTCATAATGCCCCGCTCTGTTTCTTTTTTAACCCGCACGGGCGTCCCTTCCTCATCATATTCATAGAAAGTGGCAAAATTGTTTTCATCCAGCTGGGCCACCAGCCGAAGCGTTACCGGGTCATACACATAAGTGGCCAGCTGCCCGTCGAAAGGCAGGATACGTATATCGTCAATAAACACATTCGCCCCTCCGGGAACGATATCGAGCTGGAAACCGCTGCTCACCGTAAAGGATGCTTCTATACGCTTCCAGCCTTCTACCACCGCAACGGGCGTAGCCGTAGTGGTGATGGGCGTTCCGTTGACGTTTATCGTAAGATGCTGTACGGTATTGGTGGTGGGCAAATCATTAGCGTCTTCATTCACCCAGAGACTTACCAGGTATTTTTTACCGGCAATGGGCGCAAAGCCAACCCCCATTTCATTGTCCAGGCGCAGGTAACGGCCGGTATTGTCATTTCCCAGCAGCGGCCACGCCGGGCTGGCGGTGCCCAATGGCTTTACAACACTGAGCGTAGAATTCAATTTGACGCTCCAGCTGCCGCTATGGGACTTTTCATTGGAAATAATGCTGCTTCCGGAAGTCCAGACACCGGTGCCGGGATTGAAAAAGCCGAGATCAAGATGCCGCACCGTCCTGCAAGCGCCGGAATCTGTTGTCGCCAGGCTGAAATTATAATCCTCAAACCCGTCGAACGCCACTTCATTCTGTCTTGCATTGGCAGCTACCGCCGTGGCAAGCGACTGTTGATACCCAAACAGGGCAGAACCAAAACGTCCCAACGGGTCCATGTTCTCCACTTCATTGCCTTTCTGATCGGTGTGGATGGTGGTATTGCTCCATACCCAGCGATTATCGACCGACGAATTGTTTTGCAGCGAACCGCCCGGTTGAAGGATTTGCCAGAACGGCGTAAACGAATTATAATATCCTGAATTGCGTATATCGGTCCCCCCGTTCTGCGCGGCTACACCCTGGTTCTGCACACGGCTCACCGTATACACGAAATTGGTCTCGGGATGCCAGTTGCCCAGCATATCGGCATAATAGGGATTCACCACGTTGTTGACGGCAATGGTTTGACGGCAGGTAATGCCGGAAGCGCCCGGGGTCAATGAATAGCCGATCGGGCAGCTTTTATTGTCGATCCGCGCATCCAGCCCCAGCAGATCATTTGAAGAAAAAATAAGGTGCGCCATATTATCACCTCCGGCAGGACGTGGATTCCTGGTAAGGTAGCTGGCATGGGCAATCTCGTAGGCGGTATTATCGTATATCTCGCAACCAAGCGCTGCCGGGCCCCCGGTATTCCTGCCTCCTATGGTGATGGTATGGCTACCGGTTACCATGTTGAGCGGGTATATACGCCACGACTGGTAGCTGTCTTCCGATGTATAGTTAATTATCGTCGTTCCATCGTAGGTAAACCGAATGGTATTGTCGCCCGACAGGCCTATATAATACAATCCATCGTGCGGAACTGTTAGCTGCGCCGAAAAGGTAATATCCGAATTCATCGGAAGCCAGTGACCGTTGGCATCCGTTCCCGAACAAATCCAAATACCCGAGCGGGTCAACGGGCCGCAGCCGAAATCCCTGGGCGCCGCGGCACGCGAACAACCCGGGGGAAGTGATACCGCCGGCGTCGCCACAGCAGCGGAGGCCGACGCAAGCGGAATAATTGTATCTGCTGGCAATGCCGTGGCCATCGACCGCGGGTTTATAAAAGGTCCTGCAGCCCATAAAGGTTCCGACAGGGCCGTTCGGGTGTAGGCACTACAATCTTCCCTCCACAGGTAATTATCTATAGAAGGTACGCCCCAACTGGTGCCGTTCATTGCATATTGAACGGTACCGCTGCCATTTACATTATAACTGGAATAGATAACCGATCCCAGTGAGGTATATGGCTGATTGGCACCTATGCAAACCGTGCTGCACTGGCCGTCGCTGGTGGCCGGCACCTCTATCACGCAGGAGTTTCCATCTGCAGAAAGGCCATAACCCGGAGGACATTTACAATACCTGGGCTGTGCCCATTTTTCCCTGAACACAACAGACTTGGCATCCAGCACCAGCCTCGACACATCGGGGCTCAACTTGCCGTTCACAACAGGATCTTTCATAGTCACCACCGTTCCCACACTGGAAGTCAGCAGGTTTCGCCGACCGGAACGCAGCAGGTAATAAGCACCGGAAGTAGTGATAAAATTACCGGCATTGTCAATAAACCGGAAGCTGCCGTCGGGCGCCAGCATCACCCAGCCTTTTGTATCACCGTTGGCGCTCACCAGTTCATCACCGGGAAAGAAATACAGGCCTGGGTTGGCCCATCCCTGTAGATAACCGTTGGCGTCGGTCACAAAGTTATTGAATACAGCCCCTATGTTTTTGTAGGCGCTGCCCATGCCTTCGTAAGACATCCACGCTGGATAATGGAAGGCATAAGTATAATCGTTGAATTCGTTCTGCGTTTTTGTAAGCAGCACCTCCCCTGTCTCCTTGTCCCAAAGCGTATTCTCGGTAGTAAGGGAAGCTCCGTTCTTCGTGGTCTTCACTTTTGTGACGATTCCATAACGGCTGATCACTTTTACCGTGGCGGTAGAAAAATAGCTCTTGTTGGTATACGTTACAAAAGGCACTACCCCGAAGGTCGGGATGTATATCGGGCCGAAAGGCGGTGGTATCGGTATCATAAAACCGCCGGGATAGATACCCACCGAAGTGCCGATGTTTTCACTTTTACTTTGCCGGGCGTCTGTTACCAGGTCCATATCGGTGGCCAGTGTAGCTGTGCCCACGGACAGATCCGACTGCAATACCGGCATATTGGTGTTGTCCAGATTCTTTTGTTCGGCATTCTGGTCTGTAACTTTATAAAAGTATTCCGTCAACGAAATTTCCCGTCCCGCCTTGTCTACTACGCGTACGGCCTTCGGCTTTCCATGCATATCATTCAGCTCTATTGTAAAGCCCTGCGAAGTGGCCTGCGTATATTCGGCCATCGAAAACAGCAGCAGCGGTAACAGGTATTGCCGGGAAGGATTATCCAGTTGCAGGTTGTCTACCAGGGTTGGAAAATCCTTCGCCGTATAAAACTCGTTGATCACATACCCTGTTTCACGCGCATTGTCGTCGCCGTAAGACGTCGTTTTTACCTTGCTGTATCCCACGCCCGGGGCGGGAAAATAGGATTCGCAATAAGGCTTTTCAATAACATGGTATTTGTCGATACCCCAATGTACTTTTTCTGTGTATTTGATGGGCTGGTGAAAAGGGTTTTCCTCGTTGCCGCCCTGCGGCTCATACGATGCCACCCCGGAAGAAATGCTGTTGCCCCATTTATCGGTAGTAGTGTAGGTATATTCCTGCCCGTAATTAGCGCTTTTGGTATCACCGCCGGCCATCTCGTGCCATTGGTCATTGATTTCTATTTTCCTTACCCGGCTGCCGCCACCGGTTTTAGAAACAATTCTTTTCCCGTCACCGAAATCGACGGTGGCCGTGGGGCTTTTCAGTCGCACAAAGGAATGGGTGAGATCGATGTTGTCTGCGAGGCCCTGGTTGTTGGCAATGACATCGAAATTGTGCCAGAGCTCGCGGAAGTTGACAAAGGTCCAGTAAATGGCTTCCATCACAATGGCAAAATCGCCCCCGCTCAAATCCGAATTGTCATACCCGTTATACGCATACTGCGGCAGATCGGTCTTCACTTTCTGCCAGGCGGTTTTGGCAATGGGGCTGTAGCCGCTTATCTTGTTCAGGAAAAGTTTGATGTTTTGTGTGTTGGTGATCACAGTTTTGGTCGGATCGATCTCGGCATACCCGCTTACATAATCGTTGAACGTCTTATTAACTTTATCTGCATTGCTGAGGTTGCCTTTCAGGTTGGTGTTCACCTTGAAGTAAACCACATTGGTGCCATCGAGGTATTTGCGTGTAAAATCACTAAGCTGGTCGGCCGTGCTGCTGCCCGTCAGCGGCACGGGCAATTCGATATCGAGGTATTGCGACTTTACCAGCCCGGAAGCCTGTTGCCCATCATTTTCCACGCCCTTGATGCGGTACATCTGCATCGCTTCCTTATCCTGCACATAGGCATAATCATCGCTTTCATAGGTCACGCTGATCACACTGCCCGAAGGCGTGGTTATTTTATTCAGCTGCCATTTGGAAACCAGCCGGTCGATAAAATCGATCCAGTCGGTGGCGCTTACACCCGCCGGTGGCCGGTTCTTTTGCAGGCTGTAGGGATATTCCGAATTGTTCAGGTAGCCGTCGACGCTACCGGGCACAGTATTGTTGTACCAGCTTTGCTTGTACGTGCCCCAGCGATCGCCCTGCCGTTCGGCATACCAATCGTTGCGCTCCGCCACATCACTCCCATAAGACGGCACAGGCAGCCCGGCTACCGGCGTGCCCACCGGGTTCACCGGCCGCATATCGTAATCGAATGCATAAGGATTGGTGGTCCCCCTGTTGCTGGCCCCGAAAGTAAAATACACTTTGCGCAAGGTCAGCTTGCCATGCTGGCTGTTGATGTCCTGCGTATTGCCGGACACATAGGGATTGGTCACCACGGCGCCCGAGTTGTTCGGCACATTGGGATACAGGGAATAGTCGTATTCGAAATGGGCCACTTTGATAGGCGTGGCGTTTACGCCGTTCTTTATCCAATCCGCCTTGCTGTACAATTTGATAGCGTCTAGCTTCAACACCCGGGCACTGGTGTTCCTGCCCCCGTCTTCGTCTGTCACACCCAGCCCGTCTTCCCGGCTGCTGGTCTCGAAAATAGCGATCATGGTCTTGCTCTCTACGGCGCGCATGTACCAGAGTTCTTTTTCGCCGTATACGATGTTTCCCTGGTCGTCCTTGCGATCGCTCAGCAGCCCTTCGTTGTAATTGGCCTGCATTCTTCCATAGGGCGCCCGCCAGCGGTAGTTATAGCCCATCTTTTTATAGTTGAACTTATAAGCCGTGCCAAGGTCATCATCGGTGATACCGTTGCCGGTAAGATCAACATAATCGGGTGACAGCACGCCTGTGAGCAGGAAGGAAGCGGCATAGGGCGGCGTTACCTGCTTTTGCACAAAGCCATCGCGGCCATTGGAATTATAGCTTCCAGGGTTCTGCAGATTGATATCGGAACCGCTATAGGTAATAAGACCGGTTCGCTTTGCAGTGGCTTTGTCGGCAATATTGTTTGGATTATAGGCAAAGGAAAACTCCTGGTGCGAAAGATTGTACACCGGTATGCCGTATACCATTCTCTTTCCCTCATTATCGGTCACCTTTATTTCCGACATATGGTGCGCGGCATGCGTGGCGTCCATCCTTGAATATTG
>Ga0307509_10005138_pt1 | contig 18394 bp, 24 predicted proteins | sample 10_EM_MG_FD_202245 | JGI IMG/M metagenome (GOLD analysis project Ga0307509, IMG submission 202245) | Populus trichocarpa ectomycorrhiza microbial communities from riparian zone in the Pacific Northwest, United States - 10_EM | ecosystem: Host-associated > Plants > Roots > Unclassified | place...
CGAAACTACCACTGGGCCAGTGAGTCCACCACCTAGGTATTGATTCCGGTTGTTGTCATAACAGTTAGCCACTGGTATGACTTCGATAGGAAGAGTTTTTCCACCTGCGGTTGTATTGGAGATGCATCGCAGAAACTCATATCCTATTGACGGAGTTAAGTGTACGCGAGTTGGTCCGACACTTCCAGCAGGATAATTCCTGATGGAGGGTAGATCTCGGACAAGCCCTGAGCAGGACAGGGTGCTCGCACATGGTCGGAGTAGTGGTGAATGTCAAAGGCTTAAATCTGATATCTACTTAAGTTTAAGCGTTTGGCATTCTACTTCAATAACCAACTTTTCCTCGAGAGAACTTATTGAGCGAAGCTTTCAGCTTAACGATATTAAGTTTAACCGTTTTTGATTCTTTGTGAATTATTTACTCTATATTTATCTTCTACTTTGAGTTTTGGTGCGGTCGCAACCTTAGAGTCCACCTCTCTATAGGGTGCCCCCGTTACACTAAGTCACGAATCAATGAATACTTCTCGAGTGGTATCGGTAATGCTTCATCAGCCGGGCATAGTTCCATGCATACGCTTGAGAACCTCCTCCAGGCATTGGATCCTCACAGTGCATATCTTCAATGGAATGAAGGACATGTTGATGATGGCAAGCGAACATTGCCATTCTTCTATCGCAACGTTCTAGATCGCCTCATATATCTCCTGCCCCAGATCGCCTACAAAGATGACTTTGTCTACGCGCCCCGCAGGGAATAGGACACCAATGGACAACCGATATACGCAGAAATGCACATGGCGGACTGGTGGTGGGATCTTCAAGTACAGCCTCATAACACCTTTTTAAGTAAACAATCGCTTGCTGAAACCAGGAGACACTTCCGCCAGGTGCGACGCTTGTTCCGATCATAGAGATGTCGGATCAGACGCATCTCACAAACTTCTCCGTCGACAAGAAAGCATGGCCTGTCTATTTCATGCTTGGAAATCTTCCGTCCAGCCGGCGCAACAGCCCCACATCCATGGCAGTTCTGCTTCTTGCATTATTGCCCATTCCCCCAAAACTATCAAAGTCCTCCAAAGCAGATCAACACCAGAGACAAATCAAGGCTGACACCCTACGGGACGTATTCGAACTCATCTTTGCGCCTCTACAAGATCTGGCGCATGACGGCCTACCAATTGACTGCGCCGAAGGGAAGCTTCGGAGGTGCTTCCCAATCTTGGCTGCGTGGATTGCGGACCACATGGACAACGTTGCGCTGCATGGAATAAAATCCAACGTCTGTCCTAGATGCGAGGTGCCTGCGGTCAAATTAGGCACCAACATGAAAGTCACTCCAGTGCGAGATTACGCAATATATCACGATTACGACTATGAAAATTGGATCTGAGAAACCGACCAGCCCGACATGACGCCTGAGAGTCTTGGTATTAGATTAGGTCAAAATGTTTTTTACGGGCTCAACCGGGTTTCGCCGTCAGATTTACACAAACCAGACATGCTCCATACAGTTTATCTTGGGTTATTCAAGCACATGAGGGACTGGATCCAGGGCTTTCTGAAAAAGCACAGACGACTTGAGGCATTTGATCAAGTTTGGAAGACATTACCGCCTTACCCAGGATTCCTTGGACCCAAAAAAGCCTACCGCCAGGTTACGCAGTGGCAAGGGACACAGATGCGGAACCTTGGGAGGTGTGTTCTAGGCGTTCTGGCTCTGGCACTGCGTCAGCCTGGGAGTGCCCAACTGATACCGTTCAAGCGTGCTCCCGGATACGTCAGGGCGCTGGTCGATTGCAATATGATGGCGTAATACCGAAGCCGCACAGCCAAAACAATTACCTATATCGAAGACTATCTGGACACATTTCACAAGATGAACGATATCTTTTTAGAGTTTGTAGTAACTAAACAGATACGCGCGAAGATCGATGAGCAACGAAGGGAGCTGCGACATGATAGGCCTAAGACAAGGGAGCACATCGCACCCTCGCAACGGCGCCGGATGTGCGACGGAGAAAGGGAAGAAGAAACCGAGCTACGTTGGACTTGATCTTTTGTGAATCGCATTTCAACTTCATCAAGATGCATTTGCTCAGTCTCTTTTGTGATCATATACGCCAGTTTGGCAATATTCCGATGTATTCAACCGAGTTCGGCGAGCTAGCGCATAAGACCCACATCAAGGATGGATGGTGGCAATTGAATAAAAATGATGCCTCACGGCAAATTGTGCAGAGCTATAGTCGAAAGCATGGCATCAGAATGAGACTATTGAATCTGGAATCTCTGCGAAGTTGCAGTGCAGATCTCTCACCCGACGTGGTAGAACTGTTGGACACAACTGGCACCACAACAGCGCCTGACATTCGTAGGAGGATGCTGAAGGGACGGCGGGATGATGTTTCCAACCTGGCCGATTTTAGTCGGGTTTTGGGGGTTTCCATTCAGATTATATGTCGTGGATTGAACCGATACAGCCAGCATAATCTGCCGCAAGAGTACCGTCTTCCGGAGAACCCTGAGATACTCGAATCACTTTCAGTGGAGCTACTAACACAACTAGAAATTCCAGTTCTTGCGTTCCAAGAAACGGAAATATACGACATCCACCGTGCGCCATGCACGGGGGCTCTCAACTTTAGGAACCAGGGGGGTCGCAATGATTGGCTTTGGGTGCGGGCCGGAACGGAAGACATGTATGGTGCGCTCCGGGGCTGTCTTCCAGCCAAGCTTGTTGCACTCTTCAAAATCAGAGACTACAGATGCAAGGATCGAGTGCGCCACCTCACTGGCATTCAGTTTGTGAGCGATGTGAACTCAGGGTGGATATCAGACGTACATAGCCTTGTTACCGTCCAAATGAAGAAGGATGCTCGGGAGTCTACTGTAGTTGACATAGGGACAATTGTCGCCCTGGCGCACCTTATCCCAGATGGGGATCAGCGCTGGATTGTCAATAGCCGTATCGATTTGAGAACATTTAACGAGGTAAATTAAGGGATCCGGATATCAAAAGGCATCTGCGATGCTATTTTGCGTCGGGAATTGATTGAGGGAGGAACCTAGTGCTACTATAGTAGTATAAAATCTACCGATGAATAAACAAGCTATAGAGCAGACTCACCAGATCCATAAACTACAAGGGCGGATGATCAGTAGTATATGACCCGCGCACAGAAGACATGATTTAAAAAAAAGAGTTCTACTACTCCCGATGCCAGCCGACGCAACGAAGACGGGATAATAGGCTGCAGCCATTAGCAGATCAAAGTAACTTGAATGGGCAGGCACCTGGAGGTATTCAGGACGCTGCTATGAGGCAACCTCCCATCCTGACATAAAGAAGCTTGCAGCGCCACCCGGGTGGCATGGGATGTGAGCCTGTGTTGCGAGAAAACTCAGGACGCATGGAATTTGAGCGGGCGTTGGCAGGCAACTCAGGACGCACAGGACGGAGGGGAGGCAGAGGACGCAACTCAGGACGCCCTGGACACAGGGGACCCAACTCAGGACGCAGAGGACGCAGGCGACGCAGATTCTACATCACGTGTGTCAGGACACAACGGTGCCGTATCTGACGCAGGGTAATTTTTTGCTGATGTGCGCCCAGCGCGTCCTGAGAATTAGGTGTGTGCCTCGTGCGTCCTGAGATTAGGTGCTTCATCTGGTGGGTCCTGAGATCAGGCGCTGCATCAGGTTGCGTCCAGATTCGCCATTGATGTTTTGGGTGGCAGGTGCATCAGATGCACCTGACACTCAGGATGCAAGCTTTATTTTTGCTCATGTAGTAAAACTATGAAAGAGTGAAAGAAAAACATCCCAAGTCCTAAGGCAGTTATGTTGAACAATTGGAAAGAACGGGAAGATAGCGCTGCTGTGGGTGTACTTGCTAAAGAAATTCTCCCATACTGGGCAGAGCCAGCGGAGGAGTCAGAATCTAGGGATTCATCGTCACCTTCTCTTGGGATGAGGTCAGTGATGACACGTTGGGGTCTCTGCCTGGGAAGCAGAGCATCGCGGGGAGTACAGGGGCTTTCGGCATCTGGAGAGGGGTGTTGGGTGTTGGACGAGTGAGTGACCAAGGGCCACCCTGGTCTTCAGTGAGATTCATGCTATCCTGCGTCTGTCGAACGGGTGTCTCTGATCCATCTGGAGTGGGCTTTGGGGGGGAGGGGCAATCCCTGCTACAGACAGGGTCCCCTCCTGGCAGTTAGGACAACATGCCACTGAGGACGGTAAGCAGCTGAGGATGGGTTTGAGGTTACCGCCCTTAGGGCAGGAAGGGTTAGGGCAGTGATACTCGGCTTTGGTGTGAGCGAGTGAGCACAAGGGGCAGGAGGGAAACGAGTTGGGGTAACGATAGAACGTGTGACCAAACTTTCAGCACTTGGTGCACTGTGAGGTCTTGGAGGAAGAGAACATCTGTTGCACCCTTTGGTTGTGGGAGAAGAGGTTGATGGAGAGGAGGAGAGCGTTAGCGTCGGGTGAGGCGACTGTGATGACAACCGAGGTAGCGGACCTTTGACCAAAGGATTCACGGTTACGGTTGAGGTAGCGAGCCGAGAGAATGGAGAGTGCCCTGGCATTGCGGATGGACTCGTCAAGAGAGGGGAAGAGCTGGTCGTCATCCAAGGGGAGGAAGTCGAGTGGAATGCAGTGGACTGACAAGCGTGTTTTGTTTGGCGCAGGTTTGAAGAGCTCCCATGGGGAATTTGCCACCAGGAAGGCCTTGTTGAGTCTGGTGGTAAGGGGAGTGAAGTAAGTGGCATAAGCAGCGGTGCGGTTATGGAGGTCTGCACTGAGTAAGGATACAGAGCCTCTGTCATTCACCATACAGGAGAAGGAGAGGGGGAGAGAGCAGTTTGCATCTCTTAGAACAAAGGTGGCAATGTCAGGAAAGTGAGCTGCAATTTTGATATCTTTCGGGTAGGGTTTGAGGGTGGTTCTTGAGGGGAGGAACCTGCAGAGGGCTTGGGGAAGGGGAGGGGGGGGTTTTGTAAAAACCTCTTGCAACGCGACTGCAGCGGAGGAAGCCGAGACAGAGAGTTTTGCCTGTTGACCTTTCTTACCCTTGGCGGGCAGTGCAATAGCTGGGGCATAAGTGGGGGCAGCTTTGGGGCCCAAGATGGCAGGGGGATGCAAAGAGGGATCTAAGTGACCGGGGACTCATTTGGAGTTTGAGGGATATTTCCCTCTCTTCAACTCATCGGCTTCCCAAGTATGGGAGTATTTCCTGGCAAATGCTTCTGGGATAAGGTAGGTGGTTGAGGTGAAGGTAGATGTTTCATATCTCGGGAAATTGGGGTCAGCTGTGGGGGAGGACCAGACTGGGTTCGGTGGGGGGGTTGCGGTTGGGGGGGCCCTGGAGGACCTCTTCTTTTTCCTTTGCCATCTTGGGAATGGTTGGTGCCACGAGGAGGGGTTGGGCGGGAAGTGCCAGTATGAGGGGAAGGTGGGGGCGCCATATTGGGGGGTTGGGGGAGGAAAGAGGCCTAAGCAGCTAACAGGCGCTAGGAAGCGATATCGCGTAGGAATGCTTAGAGTGGTGCAAGGTTGGAGGGTTGGGGGGTGAGGTCCAGGTTGGCTACATGCAAAGAGAGGTCGTGGACTTCTTTGGAGAGAGTTTTGAGGACGGCATCGATGTGAATGCCTGTCTTGAGGGAGGTGCAAAGGAGAGGGACCAGGATCTGTTCCCCGAGGGAAAGGGTAGAAATGTTGGCAGCTGTGATGGGAGGGAAACCTTCGGCCAAGAGGCCCAGATTGGCTGCTGTTTCATGAAAGAGCGAGACCCAGTGGTCGAAGTTGCCAGTGGCAGGGAGGGGCGTGAGTAAACCTGGTCTGGTGGTTCTCGGGGGGCCACCCGCCAAGTAATGGTGGGAGGCGATGTTTGAGGATAGAGATGGGGACGCGAAGCCCAAACAGTGGAGGCGAAAGGTGTGGGAGAGAGTATCATGCACAGAGTGACGTGGTGTTGAGAAATGTAGGTGGGGGGAAGAAAGATGAGAGGGGAAGCGTGCTCTAACTACTATGACCTCTTTTTTTTTATTTTGTATGCATTTATTTATTGATTCTATCGGAGCAAATGCACAACTGTAGTCATCCCACGGTGTTAGGTACAACGGACTGTGAACCAAGCATGGGCCATGTTGTCCAAAACCTGAAACTACTGTCCATTCCATAATCCCCAAGCTAAAACCCGCTAACCATGCCCGACAAAGAAAACTCTGCCCAGTACTATGGGTAGAAACTACAAGGAGATGAAAACACAGGCCTGAAAACAACGAACCAACAACCCCCAAGAAAGCCTAGCATAAAAGAAGAAAATCCTCAACCGTCAGTAGACACCACCAACAAAGGAAAACAAACCCACTCCCCCAAGTGAAAATAACCTAAAAGCCAAACCGTAGTAAAACCCCACCGGGCCCAGCTTTCGAAGGAATAAGGACTCCTGTATGACGGGTCACGGGGACACAAGGAGGGGAAATAATTCCCGGAGGCATATTGTAATGGGGTCACCCTGTAGAGAGGTGAACTCTAAGGTTGCGACGGCACCAAAACTCTCAAAGTAGAAGATAAAGATGAGGTAAAATAATTCAGAAGAATCAACGGTAAAACTTAATATAGTTAAGCTTGAAGCTTCACTCAATTTAGATCTCTCGAGGAAAAGTTGGTTGTCGAAGTAGAATGCCAAATGCTTAAACTTAAGTAGATATCAGATTTCAGCCTTTGACATTCACCACTACTTCCGACCTTTGTGCGAGCACCCTGTCCTGCTCAGGGTCTGTCCGATGTCTACCCTCCATCAGGATTTATCCTGCCGGAAGTGTGGGACCAACTCAGGTTCACTTAACTCCGTCAATAGGGTATGAGTTTCTGCAATGCATCTCCAATACAACCGCAGGTGAAAAACTCTTCCTATCGAAGTCATACCAGTGGCTAACTGTTATGACAAGAACCGGAATCAATACATAGGTGGTGGACTCACTGGCCCAGTGGTAGTTTCGTCTATACAAGCGATGCAGTCCATCATTTAATCTACGCGGCTATCCAATGTGATAAATTGACATGCAAGCTCCTCCGGTGAGATGTAGCCGATAGTTGGCTAAGTGGGCGCTACCTATAGCCATCCTCTCGGGACATACTCTACCGCAATAAGACTCATACCTCTAGAGTCCAATAACAACCCATAGTAATGCTACAAATCAAGGGGAGAATGTCCGGGCTGGTTACTGAGCTATTTGTCTCGAAAGCACCCTGGCCTTCGGAGACTACCTGAGTACCACTAGGAAGACTACCCTACAACCCGTAGGCTAGAATAGACTCCTAGATGCCCGAGAGACCATATATAGGGGACCCCCATTTTGGCGGTTACCCATACTCCCCTTATATATCCTGCGAACGACATTCACTGGGACGGACGGCGACCACTTATACGGTGTTACGGCAGCTGCTCCAATGACCTCTTTTAACTAGCAAACGAGCAACTACACAGCCGTCTGCCTATGATGCGCCGTCCCAACGCTGGGGCCAGAGAGGGGTGTTAGCTAAACCCACCCAAGTTCAATAGTATGTTCGGGCCACCCTTACAGAGCTGTGGGGCCTCCCCGCGCAGATGCGTCTGCGCCGAAGAACATCTAAGACCCTATAGAATGTGAGACAATTGACCTCTAAGTTCTAGGATGACTTTGCCAGTGAAGGGAGGGTAACCTGGGTTCCTCAGTAGGGTAACTGGGACCCATGGGCATAATAAGCAAATTCCCAAGGTAGGGTAACTTTGCCCCCTTATGCCTTTAACCGCTCACGAAGTCCTCCAGTCGACCACAGAAGTCATCTCGGAGATCCGTGTAACATTCCCATAATTCTCTTGATCTTATGCGCATGTTTTCCCGAAAGGTTACCCTGTCTAATAGAATACCTCAAGGCTACTCAACTATTCCCTAGGCCTTATCCTAGGTTTACCAGCTATGTATATGCTAAGTATACGAGACCATACTACCTCTGGTTATCACTTGGTATACCATTTGGGCTAAGGTGATAGTCATTGTAGCTACCTATCGTAGGGTCATTCCACATATAGCCCCGCTGGCCGAGGCTCAGGATGAGTAACTGAGAACGAGAAGATGGCACCCAAAGGAGGAAGGCTAGTGGCAGTGGAGACAAGATCCGGTCGGCTATTTCGGGAAACAGGACACAGATAGAATAATGGTTTAAACATGATTCCCTAGTCCTAGGACATCAGATGGAAACAGAGGTCTGAGGGTGGGTGTAGAGCCGTGAGCAGTAGGGTGCCAGCCGATCCAAACATCAGGGAGAAGGAGGGCAGAGGATTAACTGAGATGAGAAGTGCGAGGAAGGGCGATGGAAGTGGGGTCACAATGTTTCGAAAGGTCCGACCGTACCAGCAGAGCACAAAGGACACAATTCAATACCTGAGAGCAGTGCCACCGGGGACAACTACTTTACCAATCGATTGGAACTACAGACCGACGGTTGACGGGTCAGGGGTTACCGACTGTGCAGGGCTGCCTAAGCGAGCCTGGGGAAGAGGGGGTGAAGGTAGGCTCAACGAACCCCTATGAACAAGCTCGCCAGGCCTGACCATCAGAAGGGAAAGGATGAGAGGATGGAAGGAGCTTCACCAGACTGAGGCAATGTTGCGTATCTGGGAGAGGGGGGTGGATTGATGTAACAATGATTTCTCGTGGTCTTAAGATTTCAATTGCTGCAGGTGTAGCAGAGACGGAGGATGGTCTAACTATAATCTTTTTTTTTTCTTTTTTTTTTTAAATCATGTATTCGTGGTTAAAGTACAAGAACTTGCATGCTGTGTGAGCTATGGCGTAAACAAAACTATACTACTAGCACCTGGGAAAAGCCATCATCCCAAATCCCTCAGGTATAGAACCAACCGCACATCTCACTCAAAGAATCCTCCCCCCTCCCTTACGCAGACACAGAAAAGATCAGAAAACAACAGAAAAGCTGGAAACAATAGAAAAAACCCTTGCTATAGACTCCCGAACCATAACAAAATAAATCTAGCCTAAACACTAGAAGGACGGAGTACCTACTCAGAAAGGAAACCAAATAGAGGAAGAAAAAGAACTGTCTGAAGGGGCCAGCCTGAAGTAGTACCGATGAGCACTGGCGACCAAATCAATTATTCCGAGTCCAAGGTATTGACATCGACCAAAAAAGTAGTGCAATACCATGAAGGAGCCTAACTGAGGATGCGACCGTGGCAGCTGTAGGGCCGAGGGGAGCCACCTAGTAGTAAGGTACCAGCTGACGAAGAGAACTGTAGCTTTAACCGAGCAACGGGATGAAAACTGGGGAGGAGAACAGAGGGGTAGACCCAAATGCGAGAAATGTCTGACAAGAGCAACTGCGGCCGATGCTTTTCCCACAGCAAGCTGACAGATAAGGCCTTGAAGTTACTAACCGAAGTGTTCCCCGACAGGACACATATAATTGAGACCTTCCTGTTTACACCTTCTTACCATCTTTCTTCCTATCACACTGCGCTCCCTGCATACTCCGTCCCCTGCCTTCCCACCACCCTACTCCGTTCCTGACCCCCCTCACACCCAGGCTTTTTTGCTCACTACCTCCCAATCACCTCATATATACTTCCTGGTCTGGTGGACATTCCCCTACTCTTTACCCTTTTGCTCTCTACCCTCTGATCCCATTCTTTATCCTCCGGTATCCGGCGGGTGTCCTCCTACTCTTTCCCTCTTCACCCTCCTGCTTCCCTAGGTCTCCACAGCCCATCCCTTGCGCCGGTCATCCTATAGTCTGCTCCTGACTTTGACTATCCGCCTGACGTCCTTCCGCTAGCTCTGGGCTTTTGACCATCCTCCTGATACATTTCCCTACCTTCTAAGCCTACAATTGCCCCTGCCTGAAGACCTCTCCATACTTGTGCGGCTTAGCATCATCTGCCCGACACATTATGATGCTCTATCCACCCATCATACTGCAGACCCCTTTGTACACACCTCTACCCATTACAATTATCACTTCCGGATCCTTTTGCCATGTATACAATCTATTTTATTACATTCTTCTATTTATACACCATCACAGAGTAGTGATAAAACAATTTTCCTCCTCGTCCTCTAGGTCACATCACCTGGCCTGCAAAGGTGTATCCGCCTCTACTACTCCTCCCAGATCTACACCTTAATTCCTTTGCGGCTCCCGCTGCCCATGTTGTCTCCCGAGGTCAGCGCAGCCGCCTGCTGTCCATTCTGATACTTCTGGCTCCAGATCAATTCCCAATTCCCGCCTCAATGCGTCATCATCATTGGAATATCCTGCCTTTCTCTCAACACGCTTTCCCCACTCCTGGGCAATTCTGGCCTCCAGAGAGGTCCTGATAGGTTGGATTATTAGACCCCGGAAGGGCTCACCCGTATTCCCACATGTCGGTATCTGACGTTCCAGCAGGCCTGTCTCCATATTAGCGGACATCTCTATCCCCGGCCCCATGCACTTGCGGTTTTCAACTTTATCAAAATGCCTTGGCCTAAAGGGATCTGGATACTGTTGAAAACCGGAAGTCCGCATTTTTTATCTTACCTCCAGCATTAGAATGTGTATAAGCAACCTTATCCTCAAAGATTCCAGACCGCCAGAATCATAGTGAATGTCATAGGATGGCTGCTGTCAGACAGATAAACTGGCCATCGATTTTACCTAAGAATCCGGCATCCGTCATGCCTTTCCTTTTCGGGCTAGAATCAAATTAGTCAATTATCACGCCCAGAATCTGTAGGGGTAGAAATCTAGGAGCAACAGCCTATCCTCCCAATTACATTCAGTCTTCCTAGAGTCAGAATAGTCCACGGCAATGTTGAACAACTATACCTCATATTTGTCAGCCAGGCAAATGAATCTGTCCTCCTCTAAAAGGTATGCCACCCTTCGTGCACAGCCCGCAGGATCCTCTATGTTTAGCTTATAGAGTCCGGTTATAGTCCTCTTAGCTGTATGCTAATACTGAGATCTGCATGTGCTGTGCTTTGCCTGGACCTACAAAAGCACAGGCCGCTGGCCGGTTTCTTATTAAGGGCAACACACCAGATCACTGGAGGCCAGAGTGGCATCAGCAAAGTTGGGTAATCCCAATTCCCTCTGCGCATCTTTCCAACACATGCCTACCGCCTCGTTCAAGGTAATCACATCCGGAAACTGATTTACGAACATCATCCAGTTCCACATCAGGTCACGGGCTTTGAGCACAATGCTATGCTCAAGCCCTACAGCTATATTTCGCCTGCTACTAGTCTGATGTCCACCTGTGCCGTGCCTTTCTGGTGTTGTTGGATCTGATTGGCTTGGAGTTATGGCCGGCGTTTCAGGCCGGTTCAAGACAGTCGGCGAGCAGGAGAGGATTCTAGGTGTGAAACATTTTTGGCTAATTGATACTGAAACAGGAGCCCCCTGGCTGGGGTATGTCTCCTCGCTGGAACTCTGCGTATGTCCTAGGGTGATTGTAAGTATGAATGGTTGTGATTCAGGATACCCATACCTGATCGGTTTCTGTGCCACCCAGCCTGATAAAAGATTCGCATTCTCCTCATGTTGTTTCAATTTGTCCTTATCGTCCTCATCGTCCATATCTTCATTCTCCTCATCCTCACCCTCCTTGTCCTTATCCTCCTCACTCTGGCTATGGTCATTCACATATTCACCGTCTTGTGAGTCAGTACTGTCATCCGCTACGTGCCACCAGCTGTAGGTAAGGGCAAGCTCTGATACTTTGCGTTGTGACGAACCCGGTACTAAAACAGCACCCCCTCCGCCACTTTCAGTCGCTCCTGATATACCAGATGCAGAAGGGGCTGGAATTATAGTTAACCTCTCTTTAGATTTAGATTTCTTGACGTGTCCGCTCGGCACCTCCTTTGGGATTTCTCAACCCATCTTGGTAGACATGTTTTGTCCTTAGGCCGGTGGTGTTCTGGCATATTGTGCAGGTGAAAAGTGATAGAATAGAATCGTCGTGATTGATGTTGGGGAATAGATAGTGTTAGTAAATGAGTATTGGCTAAATAGCCTCTATGGGGTTTGAACTTAGCAGATATAAAGGGTCTAAACAGCCTGCTTGCAGTGCTAGGATTGTCCACACCTTGTCACTCGCTTTCATGTTTGATGTCATAGGCCAATCAGCACGGTCGAATTGATACCTGCTATAGGAATAGGTATCCGAGGGCAACTTGTACCCACATCTGTTTATTGGCATGTGCGCAATAATCTCATTCGAGTAGGTATGCCAAGCGGACTGTAACAAATAAGGTTAAGGCTAGCACTCGGAGGCCGAGATACCAATCATCGAAGGTGCTGCTGCTCAGGCGCAAAACTCAAAACGGCCGGAAAGACATCAATCTAGTCCACAAAACTTGAGAACTCAAACCCAGAACAAAGAACAGCCGGAGGAGAATTGACAATAGTCCGCAAAACTCGAAGAGCAAACCCTTAAAGCAAGAAAACAAAACACTCCAAAGGAAACAAGAATGCAAAACCAAAGTCTAAAGCAAGAACATGCAAAAAAAAGGACCAGTGTTACCTCCCAACATTGGGTGCAGACAAACCCGGCCAGTAGGCAGCCAGCTAACCCAAAACAGAAATGTGCAGGAGAGAGCACAGGATGAGGATGGCTGGTAAAGCTCCCAAAGCCAAACATCAAATGAACAAGAGGTAAAGAAAATGTCTGTGATTCTGCTCTTCCTACGGGATCTGCAGATCGTAGGTTTAGATTAGCCACATTGGGTTGGGGGGGACCGGCCCATCCGCAGCCGGCTAATCTAAAATGGAAATAGACTGGAAAGAACAGCAACAATCCGCCGAACCCTACAAGTGGAAATGAAAAACACAGAAAAGAAAAGAAAGATCCAAGCTTCTGCATCCACCAACTAGTATTTGTAGACTGTTTGAAACGGAGCTAAATCATGTGCAGAGCCTCACATGAGCTACATTTAGTTGGGGCGGACTAGCTCTGCCAGCAGAGACTAAGCCAGGACGGAAACACACAGGAGAGAACTCAAAAAGGGTGTTTCAACTGGCATATGTGTAAAACCTGCTGCCAACAGAGTAGTAGATGAGAGGCCTGATCGCTGTAACTGCAACTTACCAGGCACAGAGAAGCCATTACTACTCGGACTAGCTAGAAGGGAGGCAGTGGGTCTTGATTCTTATCCGGCCTCGGCTACTGGCATATCCAATACATCGCCGGAGCATGGATCAGCAGGGGAATGGTTGCTGCTGGGCGTACTAACTTGGGTGGCGGATCGGGGGGGAGGCTGCTCAGTGTCCGAGGCCAGCGTCAAAAGATGCTGGGTAATGCTTCTATCAGTATCTGCTCGGCAGCTGCGGCAGCTTCATCTTCACTCGGGTTAGAAGTCAATGGAGGAGGGCTATTGTGTAGACTAGGGCTCTTGGTAGGCAGACTGCAGACAATCTTTCTCAGGGGTTCTGTATTGTCAGCCAGAGAGTTTGGCTCACCAGCATCAGTCATTGCTCCTCAGCCACATTTGCCATTGCTATTGACTGCCGTCCAGGTAGGTAGCCCGGTAACTTTCTTCATATTAGTCTCCTTTCCTGTTTGTTGACCAGACAACAAGATACGGCTGTTCAGGTTAGCAGTAGGGTAAGATGGCTTACCAGGAGGGGGTGGGGTGTTGGAACGCAAGGCTGAAATCTCAGTGCTGGCCGGATTGGCTCCGGCATCGTAAAAAAACATCGGAGTCAGATCCCCGCTCATCAATGTCTACCATAACACTGCACCGCACAGTTCCAGTATATCTCGTCCTGTTCTTGGTGGTTGTCGTCTTCGATAATAGGACTCTCTTTGCACCTGTTGCGAACAACTCTGGGTTCATACCGTCTGAGCGATCATCATCACTACTCTGCGATGCATCAGGAGAAGGACCTCTATTATCACGGCGTGTGAAATAGATGTTTACAGGAGAATCAGTCCACAATTCCGAAGCCGAACCACAATGGCCATAGAACAGCATATCCATTGGTTCACCGAGCGTATTCACAGACCACCAAATACGGACATCCTGGTCACTTTGGATTGGGACCATTTCAGCGAGCGGCTGCAGTTCATCTGCGTCAGAATGGAGAAAACGTGTACCTTCTCATGTGACACCAATGAGCAAACAATATCTGTATCCGTGTTCTAGGACTCTGTCAATCTCGCTAAGTATATTGTCATAGGTGGGTTCATTTATCTCCGGCCAATAAACCTGTTTATTGCCTTGCCACGGGATCTTGTCAAAACCTCGAGGGTTGTGGCCATCTGGATGGGTAAGGGATGGCTCCTCTACCCAAAGGCGGATGCTGCATGGAGCGGCCAAAGCTACAGAGCCCATGTTAGCATATATACTATACGGATCCAATGCGGACACATTGAGACCAGTTATGATTATTCCTGGCCCCAATGGGGGCCACTACAGCGGCCTCTGACTCTCTCGCTAGTCTTTCTAAGGTACTGCGATGTTTGTTTGCTATGTCTTTTAGCAAAAAATCGAGGAATTCGGTAAAACGTCTGCCCCGTCTGCTCTCATTTTGCCAGAGCGCCGCCCTGCCGCCGCCCACACTGGCAATGGGTGCCAGAGTAACAGAATGGGCTTGAATGGTCGCCCATTGGGCGTCCGTACAGTCCCGCCAGTGTGGCATCCTGTCTAGCTCGATTTTACGCTTCATAGGGGTCCTCCAGGAACTATACTCCTGACTGAAAACATTATAATTGGGGAAGCCGCAGACGAACTTACACCAGGCAATATTGCCTTCGTCTTCATGCCCGGGCATCCTTGGCTGAACCAATCAGACTTTTGAGTTGGCCATTGCAATAGATGTCAGGAATGGGGGGGTAGTTGATAGATCCGGACGAGTTTTGGCTTTATTTCTGTTCAATCTGTCTTTCGGCGAATGTAGCAGATGGGCTAGCTGGTGCCATTAGCTTCAAGGGTAATAGTTGTGTAAGATACGAGGATGGAAAAGAAGCGGACCAGCCGGACGATTTGGAGAGTTCTGTGGCCGATAAGGCAAGTTGTGCAGATTCTAAACGAGTTCTGCCGATGATGATGGCTGTGAGGAGAAGGTTAGCTTGTAAATGGAGATAGGTAGTACAGAATTAAGCTGAGGATATACTAATGGTACCACTAACGAGTGAGATGTTGTGTAGATCTTGGGGCTGGTGCGTACTGTTGGGATGGGCGGGCGGATGGACGAGGATGTGGTTGTGGTTGAGTGAAGAAGTGTGGAGAGGAGATGGATGAGGGAGGGAGGGAGAGCCTTTATAGACCGCATCAGGACGCTTTACGTGGGGTTGGTAGGATTGTGTCCTGTACAAACTTGAATATTGATATCTTGAAAAGTCACATGATCTCACCCCCTGAGGAGCAAGCCCCAGATAAGCTTTTAAGCTGCAACGGAGCCGCAACCCCTGAGCCAAGATATTTGGAAACCTGTATTTTACCCAATAACAGCCTTCCCAGCCAAGGGCATGATCTGGTGTTAGTCAGCTCCGGTATCAGTCCGCAGCAGAACGTCAATCTCCAAGTTTGGTTCCAAATGTTAAGTGTAAACGAACGGTGAATCCTAGTTAATAATGCTTTGAACATCTGGACCTGTCCACGATCTTAATCAGCAAATTTGAAGTTATCCACTGTTTCAACTCTTGAAAGAAGTCTGCCTTTGATCTTGAAAGACTAAATCAGCCGCAGCCAGTCTGAGGTCATCGGCTTATGGCTTCTCCGCCCGATCACTTGAAAGAGAAGCACCAGACTTGAACACAATGACCTCAAACTCAACAAAGTGGCCTTATTGAAGGCGATGGGATCAAGAAGCAGCTGCATACGAAAGGCACCTTCAAACAATGCATTGTGATATCGGTTTATCCCTCCAGGCAATTGTGGACCCAACCTCAGTCTCACCGCGGACGACCACTTTTGTACTTGATAGAAGCGTCGGCCAGATCAACTCAGACAACGAATCCGATCTTGGGCTGGAGATTGCAGATTGCCAGGTAGCAGATGAAGGGATGGGTGATATGCTGCACAAATCAGACCCGGAGGACATTTCCCAACCCCCAGCGTGTGGACGCCCATTGAGTCAAGATACTATTCTATATGCAGGAAGACCACTCGGCGATGTCGATGCCTATAGAGAGCTCAACCAGACAATGGATGATGACCCCTGTAACCCTGTCTCATCAGAAGCTGACTTTAGTTTAGCAAGCTAGTTCGTCAGCAATAAGGTAGCCAAGTCGCAGATCAACACGTACTTCGCAGAAGGTTTGGGTTGCACAGATTCCAGATCGTTCCGGCCTCCTTACACTATGCAACAACATCTCGATGTACTGGACCCATTTCGTGATTACCTGGTGAGGACCAAAGCTGAGATTAACGATGGTCGACATATGACATCATTCTATTACCAGAATATTATTGACTGCATCCATTACCTGATCTGCCAGGTCGCGTATAGGTCCACTATAGTCTACGAACCTATTTGGGAATACAAATCAAGTGAGGAGCAATCATACTCAGAGATGCATATGGCAGACTGGTGGTGGGAGACACAGGTATGAAATATGCCCAGACAACCTTCATGGGGTCAGTGTTTCCAGTGCTAACTTCTTGTTCCAATCCCTGGTAGAGCACTCTGGCCGCCGGCTCAACTGTGGTACCAATTATCGGATTATCCGATCAGACTCACCTGACCAAGTTTTCGTGAAATAAGAAAGCCTGGCCAGTATACGTGACAATGAGCAATATCCTTTCCTGGATGAGAAACAGCCCTGTCATGATGCCTTTTCTGCTTCTGGCATTGTTGCCATTGCCACCAAAGCTCACTGGGGAATCAACCCATGTAGACGAAGCCCAGCGGCAAATCAATGTGGATGCTCTGTGGGCTGTCATTGGTCTTGTCTTTGCACCATTGCAACAGGTCGCTTAAGAAGGCACGGTAATGGACTGTGCAGATATCAAAACACGCCTTTGTTTTCCAATCCTATCGGCCTGGATAGCGGATCATGCGGAGCATGCGACATTGCACAGAATAGGTAGCAGGTCGTGGCAAAGGTGTAAGGTTTCATGCTGAGAGGTTGGTGAGAATCCACAGAAGATATATGAGGTGCGCGACTATACAGGTTAAAGAGAGAAAGCCATGCACCATAAGCCAGAAGCGGTGGCCGTTATTGCACAATATTTTCAGCAGGTGGGCGTGAAAATAGGCCGCCATGTATTCACTGGCCTCCACAGAGTGAACCTACCGACCTACATAAGCCGGACCTCTTGCACAACATTTACCCACGAACCATCTCCCCTACAGCTCCGGCGATTGAAATCTCAACACTAGCGAAATCATCGTGGGATCGACAAGCACACCCTCTCCTCCCCCTTGATGGCTTTTGCCTAGGGGAGCTATGCTACAACCCCTCCTCTCCCTCTGGGGTCTAACCCCTCCTCCACGGGGTTCTTGATCCTGTTCATCGTTGACTCCCGCTCATGAAGTTCAGTTCTCCCCCTTACCCCGCACATCCTTTGCACCTCGCTTAGGTTTAGCACGGTCGGCATTCTGTCCTCTTCGCTCAGGGTCGGCGCTGAGCTTTCCAAGCCCTTTGCGAAGTACCTTTCTGTCTCGGTTATGTGGTCCTGTCAGGGAACACTTCGGTTAGTAACTTCAGCACCTCGTCTTCATTTCACATTCGGAAAAGTATCGGCCGCGGTTACTCTAGTCGGTCGTCTCAAGTGTTCAGAAGTCCTTCCTACTCAAATCCCCCTTCCTCTACTTTCTTGGTTTTCGTCCCGTTGCTCGGTTACAGCTGCTCCTATCCCCCCTCTGCGCACCCCCTCAGCTGGCACCTTACTGCTCCCCCACATGGTCGATTTTCAGTCGCTATACGAAAACCCGCCTTCGTTACGCCCGACCTCCTCGCCTTCGCTAATGCCGCTTGAGCACACCCTCCGGCGACCCCTCACCAGAGTCGCCTCCATACACCGTCATATCCTGCCATCGGGCACCGCTTCGGCCCCCGGCACCACTCCGGTGTGCAGGTCCATACTGTCACTTCCTAGCTCAGGCTGATACACGTCACTTATCAGACGTAAATTTCCTTTGTCAGGGGTTCATTCATCTCTTATGTTTGTATATTTTCTGTAGTAGATGTCGCTAAGAGTTCTCCTCTCCTTTCTGCTTGTTTCTTTCCTTTCTACTTCCTTCGGGTGTACGAGTATGTTTGTAGGATTTGGTTGGGCGATAGGCGAGATGTGCGGTTGGTCTCATACCAGAGGGACTTGGGGGTTTGGATGTTTCCTGGGGTGAGGAGGGTACGGTTTTTGTTGGCCATAGCGTTAAAGCTGAATGC
>Ga0307509_10005139_pt1 | contig 18389 bp, 21 predicted proteins | sample 10_EM_MG_FD_202245 | JGI IMG/M metagenome (GOLD analysis project Ga0307509, IMG submission 202245) | Populus trichocarpa ectomycorrhiza microbial communities from riparian zone in the Pacific Northwest, United States - 10_EM | ecosystem: Host-associated > Plants > Roots > Unclassified | place...
TCTGCATTTCAATTCTACATACACCCGGAGACGATCCCACGATGTATGAACAAGCGTCAGAACGATGGAGCCCTGTTCAAAGTGTCGAAAAAGTCATTCTCAGTGTCGTTTCAATGCTTGCAGGTGGGTCTGATTTATCCTATTGACCACTGATTAATTCGTGCCAATTTCTAGAACCCAACCTTGAGAGTGGCGCTAACATCGACTGCTGTAAATTATATCGTGATAACCGACCGGAATACGAGCGCCTCGTGCGAGAATCCATCAGGGAACAATTAGGGTTATAGAGCAGGAAAGGCATTCCCTTGTATTATATCGTCATTGATTTGAATGTGGGACAATGAATACAGAAACGGAGGAAAAGACACAAGTCTAAAAGAGTCGTTCCACCCCAAATATGAAAGTTCAGGGAAGCCACTTGAAAACCCTTGGGTCAACTGGTTTCCCCATTATATGGCGCTGGATGTATTGATTACGAAAGACACCGTCCGGGTCGACCTTGTGTATGACCTGCGTGAAGTCGTCGAAGTGAGGATAAAGTTTCCGGAGTGAATCTGGGTCAAGACGGTGGGCTTTGGCCCAATGGGGACGCCCTTGGTGCCGAGCAACGATATCCTCAAAGTTCTGGAAGAGCTTCCTGTAAGGCACATTGAAGCCATATGGTCTTTATAAATTGCAGAATGTTCTGTCAGGTCAAAAAAAACGGAGGTGAGGTGGAGTGAGCGCACTTATACTGCACAATCCCAATCCAACATGTAAGCTGGCCGTAGCTCGGACTTAACCAGATGTCGTCGGCAGCGGAAAAACGGATTTCCACAGGAAAATGAGGCCGAATCCCTTGTGGATCTTGGAATTCCTTCTCGAAATAATGCCTCAATTCACGAAGACATGCCTGTGTGTTTCTGTAAGGTACAGCCCATTCAGTGGTGTGTTGCGGATACTATAAAACATTGATAAGGGTTTCATTTAGTTGTGCAATATTTCCCAGACTTACCCGACAATCGACATTAAAGATCTTGTGGCTATCGTTTACTCCAACCGAATCTCCATCGACAAGCCAGCAGGCAAAGTTACTTATCCATGTATTCAACGGAAGGAAATAGCGTGCGATGAACAGGAGCATTTGAATAACGTGATGACCAAAGAATGAATGCCACCACCAGCTGCCTGCTGGGTTCTTGGGCTAGACAATGGGGCAAGTTTTTCAGCCCCCAAAAAAACCAAAATGTTAGGGTTGATATCAAGCATACCTCGTTACTGCGGTTAGCAGCGCTATACCGGACGATATCCCGCGTTGGAAACCACCAAAACCGGACATGCTCCGCGGAATGCGCGTACTCATCCAAGTTTTTCACAACATCATCAAATGACAATGAAGTTTGTGTTTCCTTTAACCGGAACGCGGGTTCGACTTCCAGCTGGACAGAGAGGATGATACCAGTGATTCCTAATCCACATATTGAAGCCAAGAAAAGGTCTGAATTTTCATTTCGCGAACAGGCCACGCGCAAACCATCCGCCATTAGCAGCGATAAAGCCATGACGTTGGTAGAAATTACGCCATAACTAACCCCAGAACCATGGGTAGCGGTGGTTATGACGCCAGCCAAGGTTTGTTCGGATATGGACCCGAGGTTGGTCATCGCCAAATTATTCTTTGCTAATTGAAGATGAAGATCATTGAGGGTAATTCCACCCTGGGCGACAACATATCGTTTCTCAGTATTGATCTACACAGTAATGAGTAAAAAGAGGCAGGTCAGCATTTGCAGCGCACCATACAATACAGTAACAAATTTTACCTCCAGGACCCGGTTGAGCTTTGTTGTGCGTAACATGTACCCGTCAGTACATGCTAGGTCACTGGGACTGTGCCCTACGCCCGACAGCCGGAGAGTCTTGCCCTCACGGCGCGCCAGCTCAAGGACTAGTTCGCACTGGAACTCATTCTCGGGTTCGAATATCGCAGACGGCTTGCAGGTGAATGTCTGTCCCCAGTTGGTGAAGCGGGCCTTGTTGGCGGGCACGGTGATTGGCTCTAGGAGATTGCAGAGATTTTTGAGAGGTATATCGCTGGGACGTGCATGGGAGGGCATGGCTGATGGGGCATAGGAGCTTGCATTTTTTGCCGAGGTTTTATATCTGGGTTTGAGCAAGAGGATGACGGTTCCGATCGTTGCCTCTTTCGGCGGCAGCCTGCCGATCATGCGCGGGAATTGCCGGATCACCCAAAACTCGCCATTTACGGAAAAGTGCCAAGTGGGATGCTTTGCAAATAGAGATGAGAGAGCAGATTTGCATGAGAATGGAAATAGAGTACTTACCTCTTATCTACTGATTTTAATAGATATATGTACCTAATCGACCGCGTTGCTCAGATAAAATTGGAAATTAAGTGATATCAGTTCCGTTGATTACACCAAGCATAAGGTTAAGGTACATCGAAAACTAAACATTTTGACAAATGAGATTGTGGGATACATTATCCCAAGAAGTCAAACGTCACTCTAAAATAGAGAGCGAGGAAAATGGTCAGGTCGAACGTAACAGCGGATATAACGCGAGGCAAACCTTCCCCATTCCTGATTGTTGTAGAGAAGAATTCCACGGACTTCGGCACTGTCCAGCTCGAGCCCAAGCTCAAATTCTTTTCAAAGGAGATTAATGACACCGAGAAAAATTAAGCAAACAAGGTGACGTACCGGTATAGAAGCCACCCATGTGTGGCAGAGAAGCATTCTGGCGGAAGGTCGGTAAAGACGAAAGATCCACGGTCCATTTGCAGAGTTCGTTAGTTTCGCCTTCGTCAGTGTACCTCATAATCTTGTCCGAATCACTGGTATACAACGTGGCAACAAATGACGAATCTGCAGAACACGACGTAAGTCCCAGGTCCACGCACGCCGATTAACAAGAGCCCTTGCCTTGCGCGGATTGCGAAAATTTGCTAGAACGAAAGAAAACAATAAGCATCAGGCCCGATGGAGCGAAAGCTGTGCATTACCAAAATTTCGTGGTCAAACGTTGCCTAATTCGCAGGATGTTAGGTGGTGAGAATCAAAATCAAATTTAAAAAAAGATCGGCATACCCTTTGCGAAGAATCGCACCCTTCGAAACAAGGTATTGCAACCTATTGTAACAATCATAAATTCTATCAATCGAGAAACAAAATGAGGGAACACACCTATTTTCACAGATCGCAACACCTGCATCGTTGTTCCTAATATACGCAGGCCGCTTTAGCCAATCTTCCTGTTCAGCGGGAAGTTTGACCTGGGGATGGGAAAATGACAGGTATTGATTCCGACGTCAGATAACGGCACTGTTTTTTTTAAAAGTGCATAAACATGCCTTCATAAGGTATGAACGTGGCGCGATGACACTGGAGACGAGGGGGCGCCGGGCCAAACCGTAAGCAGCAGCACCCCGTAATGTTGCGGTATCAGCATCAGGTGGGCGGGCAATGACTCGAATCCGAGCAGAAAATTGGTCCTATAAAACGCAAAAGCAATGTGAAAAAGTGGTGTGCCATCCCAGATTGATATACGTACAGTTACACGTTGCTTAAGATACTCGCTGCCGGCGAAACCTCCCACGAGGAGGAGAGCATGGACAGGTTGATCAACCCTGGAGAGTTGATCTTCAATGAGCTGCAGCACCTGCAGGGAATATATTTAATGAAATGCGGCCGGTAGTCAGAAGTTAAAAAGGACGGACCTGGTTCACCACAGGATCAAAAACCTCTCGGCGCAATAAATTTCCAGGAATTGACAGCTGCCCATTCATTAATCCAACACTGGGATCATGAGGATCCTCGACATTGAAGCAAGTGAAGTGGAACATATTGTCTATGGAAGGAAATGTGAGGATTTACAATCATCCATAAAGCTCGTTACAAACCATCATCGTGAACTCCTACATAGTTCAGCTTGTCTGTCTCGCTGAACGAGTGCACTATAACTCAAATAAGCAACGTTCATGAACTCATAAAACTCAAAATAACTGACTGAAATAGGCAAGAGAGGGAGGATCAAGATGCGCAGGATGGTCGGTAAGAAGGGCCTAATTAAAACCAGTGGTCGTTATGTTAGCAACTTAGAGGTGGGGGGGTTTCGGAAACCCACCTTGACGAGCTCGCGGAACCGGAGGTCAAGGAAAAGACTACCACAATTAGCACCAGACCGAGCACACATCTCCGCGATTTCGAGATTTGCCATCTGGCCAATGATCTACCCGGAATTAGAGGCCGAGATAGGAATTGCATAAAGGAAAGAAAACCTACCTTGTACACTGCGAGATCGACCGTACCACCTCCAGCGTCGCATACCATGAAGTTCTGAGAAGCTTTAAGATGATGAAGGTCGCTGAGTCGGGCACAGTGCACTGCAGCAGCTTCAGGTTCCGTAATAATTCGCAAACGATCTCTCCAGGTATTATCGCCCGCTCGTGAACTCTGAACAAGACCTGCCGTGATAGCAGCTTCCCTCATGATATCGCAACCTCTGGCATCCCATGCTGCTGGCACGGTTAACCAAACGTCGGCACTGTCTTTGAGGATGGTTAGAAAAGTTTCCAGGAAAATTTACATTAGCCTTACTCAAGTCCGCAACAGCTCCAATATCCTTGGTGATTTGATCTTTTGCGTATTCCCAGAGACAGCTCAGGAAATCGATGATCAAGTCGATAGCCCTTTTTCCATGCTAGAAAAAGTAAGAGGGAATTCTCAAAGAAAATTGTATCGCAAGGCTTACAGGGATGGAAGGAAGACGTGGATCGATGGCGGATTCATCGCGAAGAGCCTGAGGTTCCAAGAATAACTTGAACCACTCGCATCGGGAAGTTCCCGGCATGGGGGTAGAATTCTTCGCTTCTAGGCCCCAGGCCAGCACGCGGCCATGCTCATCGTACAACAAGCAAGTAGGAATCTGGGTTGGTAGGTGAGATGAAGTCGTAATGATACCATGACCACTCTCTCACTCACCTTCCTAAAGGTTTCAAAGGATCCTGGCCAATTCAAAATTTGCTGAACTTTGCCGCCAGCGATACGTGACGAGCCGTACGCCTATGAAGCAGCGTGAAGCAAGGAATCCCGAAATCAACATAGCCACTTACAACACCAGAGAATGTGGTACCTAAGAGCAAAATGTGAATAGGAATGTGCGTAATGACATATATATGTACCAAAATCAATAGATATTGACATCTTCCCTTCGTCTTGGATCTGGCCGCCTGTTTTTCCCATTAGGGATGTAGACGTCAATGCTGGTGTCGAAACCGATATATCAGGCGAGTGAGACGACGTCGGACGCATAAAAGGTTGGCTCATCGACGAAAATCCATTGTTAACGTTGAAAGTTGAACCATTGTACGTCGATCCATTGAAGGTCGGTGTGTTCGAGGGCATGGGTGAATTGGTCAAAGTTCCAAAGTCGTTCGCCAGAGGTGGAGACGGAGACTGGCCCCAAGCTGGTTGTCCGGGTTGCTGAAACCCATTCACAGTAAAGGCATTCGCGTGAACAGCTGGGGGAGGTGAAATGCTGGGCTGTTGGAAAAACGGCTTTTCTAAACCAGGTTGAGAGGTTGGCTGGGTCACGATCGGCCCCGTGGGTTGAGGCCGGGGATTGCTGTTGGCAGGCGCGTTGGTTTTGGGCTCTCCGCAACAGCTCATGGTGGTCAGGGGATGAGTCGGTTCTTCAACTTACCGACAGTCACGGCTCAGCGAACGCATGTGGATATCTGCGTTGACCGTGCCTGGTGGCTGTGTGATGTAAAAAGGTTGAAACGTTGATAAGTACTCATATTCAACGGGGAGAATGACAACTCCATCGCGAGTCAACATAGAGTGCTCAAGAACAATCAACATGGATTTTCAGGGTAAGCATGGTGAGAGACGGAAACAAATTTGCAGCTCGATCATGATTAAATAATAGCTGTTTTGAGAAAAAACGCGCCGAGAGCATACTTTACGGTACCTTACCGCAAAAGATCTAGAGAGGTACTTTTGGGCATCTCAGGGCATAGCCTTTGAAGTTGGGTTGGTACGTTGCTGAGCAAACAAGAAAAAATGCATCAAGCAAAACATGTACACAATCCATGTTGAAAACAAAGATACAAATCCACATGTCAACGAAGCCTAGCAATACCTTTTCTGAGCCTATCGCGTATCTGCAAAGGTAGACAATGCGTAACGCTGAGCCTAGACATTCAAAGACTTGAGATTGTGTGGTTAGCATAGCAGATAAAGCGAATCTTCCCAGGAGCCCCCAGAATGGCCATCATGAAATAAATATACATCTGCAATGGAGAATGGTGAGAGCGTTTTTCTAAATTACTGCAAAATACCCACAATATTTGCTGCATGGTTGCCGCTATCATCATTACCAACGTCCACCATGGTTTGCCTATATCCTGTGCACTCTTCTCGAAGCCTTCAACTAATCGCATAATGCAGGGGGAAGACGCTAGCCGCTGCATTTTTGTGTAGAGCTGCTTTGCAAAAAGGGCGGCCATTGAGCCTACCCCCCTAGGGTAAGTAAGAGCAACTTGAAGTCGAGACGCGCCAAGTACCTTTTCATCACAACCGTGACAAGGCCAAGCAACACCCACCGAACTTGCACTGGCACAGTGGCAATAAAATTGAATATGTATGTAAATATCTACTTCAGTCTTCAGTCTTCCCACCAGAAATCGCACACAGGCGAAATCCCCAAGATTTACGGCGGCAGATCCTATTTACTAATGTTCGGTCTCCAAATTGCATCGCTGACTCCCGAGGGCCCTGTTCCATCGACCTCATCTTTCTCAATCTGGGATGTGATCGCCAAATGACGAAGAACAGGAGCTGGATTTCGAGTCAGTCAAAATTGAAACAGGTTTCTCTGTCCTTACCATTACCTTCACAATGTCAATCTCGCAGTATGTTGACCTCATCAACTACAAACTAATGCTAACCATGATCATCTAGAGCAAACGCCGCATTCAACCATGGCGCCCGGTCAATAAAAAAATTCTTCAAGTTGTATGTAATGTTTTATCTTATCAGTCTAGAAGTTGTTAATCATGTTCTACAGTCTTTCGACATCCTCATCGCCGGAAGCAGAGAATACCCCAGAATTTGTGGTCCGGATGCGAAAATCAGTTCTCGGACTATTCAAGGCCTCACCACGGAAGATCCACGCCTTCGGTATTTTGGGAGTCGTAGAACCACTTTTGAAGCCAAATGGGCGGATGGTGACGGATTTTGCAGCATGGGTGTTTCTCATTTCCAACATGAATGGTTACAGTGATAGGCGCTCAATTTGGCGAACGATTCGCCCAATAGACCACCTTTTTCCGGAACGCTCGGTCACCTTTGGGGATGCAGGATGTGACCGCCTTCAGCTTCCCCTCCCTTTCCCTCTTGAAACTAGTTTCGATGACCCTGGAATCAACGTCGGGGATTTCGGTTCTGAATGCCTAAATTTGCTCTCGAAAACAGCGCGAAAAGTGAAGCGAGGCGAAACACTGCTGCTCCTACTTATAGGGCATGGCAGCAGCAATGATACTAGGTTTCAATTCCTGCTTACTACAAATGACGCCGGCAGACTGCCTGCAGAAGCCTTCCTCACCAAGAATCAATTGGAGAGGGCACTTGGTCCATGTCAGGGCGACATCCTGATTGTCTGTAATTCATGCTATTCGGGTCTCCTGATGAGTGAGCGTTGGACGCTGCTCTGTTCAGCAGGTCCAGACCAGACCACAGACTCCCTGTCGCAATCTGGCTCAGAATATGCAAGGGGGTCAGCCTTCACAGCCTGCCTGGTGGCACAAGCCACACATGAGCATAGAGTCCGAGTGCCTTTACCGGAGGCTGAGCCGAGGAGTGATAATCCCGATTCAAGGATGGTCGCGTTGCCGCCGTCTGCCCCGTCTCACTCCCCCGGAACTCAACCTTCTATCATCAAACCGTCAAACATGTCATTTCAGGAATTTGTGGACCAGATAAAGGATAAAAACCGACTCCTTGACAATTCTTCGAATGCCTTTCAGATAAGAAGACCAAATCCAATGGCCCCTTGGATGACTATCCTTCCATTAAATTTCACGGTAGAGGCTTTGGCTCAAATAGGTGTCAAGACCGAGTCTGCGGAATTTGTAGCGCATCAAAGGGTGATGTCCATTGTTGAGGGCCTCCAAAAACCCTTGCCCCACATAGAGCCCCCAAACCCCGACCCTCAATCCAATGCCCCGCTCATGAGGTTGATTACCGCAATGCCAGATGTTGGACCTGAAGCCTTTCCTATACGTGAACTCATTTACCCAATAATTTGTGCTAACTATCGCCAGCATCTTGCTGACCCTCAGCAATATACCTCTCCATTCGAGAACAGGACTAATCCAGGGAGCCTGTTACAGGCGCTCCAGGCAAACCACGTCCTGGCTGTTGCCATTCAACAGATTCCCAAGGTGTTGGGTTGGTGTGATGTTGGTGATACAGTGATGCCATTCATTCCATGGGAATTGAAGAAATGGAATTTTCGTCCCATGATTGAAAACGGCATGTGTATAGACGAGCTACCGAATTACCTCAGAACCCATCATTTCCCAGGGTACGTCCAATATTTTCCTATTTCTTCATTCAATTTGAATATAGTCATTCATGTGATTATTTTCTTCAGGCTGAAAATTGTGAGGGACCGTAACATCCTGCAATGGCTGTTGGAACGATGGGTGGAGGCTGGGAAACCCGAGATCAAGCGTCCTGAGTGGGAAGAGCTGATGAAGAAAGTGGGCATTATTACAGAGAGGGAGGCCATGCGTTAATAGCGTCGGGATATACCATCATATAGTATGAGAAAATATCATGGATAATCTCCACTGTAAGCCCTGCTACTTGCGATCATGCACTGGTGAACAAGTCCTTGGACACACTGTTGTTGAGAGTTGGAAAGGGCTACTTGCATTCTGTGTTCTGCATGAAGTTGATTTTGGTGATTGCGTTACTGTGTACCCATCGGGTGGGGAGAAAGTGTAGAGTTAGCAGATGTTGTACTTGGGTGGCTGCCGTATTGGCGGCGTTTAGGGTTCTTAGGGGTCTGTGGTGATGTCGAGGATTTGTCTCTGAGGCAAGGAGCAGGTGAGGAGCCCACCAGCATTTCCAATGTGACTGCGTTGTTAGAGTCTCGATGTCAACCGTGGAATTTGGTCTGTCATTGCTAGTTGTTTCGATGCGTACAGCAGCTTGCGGGTACAGAATCGAATAGGAACAGTACGGAAATCATACAGAATTTTGTTTTCTTCATTGAATCTAGTCCAGTTCCCAGTTGAAGCGCCATCTGCTATATGATAAAGAGCAGGCAAACCAGATCTTTCCGGGGACCCGCAGAATAATCATCGTGAAATAAATATACTTCTGCAGAGTAAGGAACGATGAAAGTCTTTTCAAAATTACTGCGAACATACGCACAATATATGTTTCATGGTTGCCGCTACCACAATTACCAAATACCAAAGAAAACCTTCCACCAGGGTCTTCCTATTCCCTTTGCACTCTTCTCGAAGCCTTCAACCAATCGGTCATAATGCAGGGGGGAAGAAGCTGGCCGCAGCATTTTCTGTGACAGCCGATACTAAGACGCCAGTAAGTATACGTTGAAATTAATAGGTTCGCAAGGAAGGACACACCTTTTTTTGCATGTCATTATCGCGCAAGGCACGGGTGGCTTCAACGGCCTGTGGTGTGAGCCTTGGGTGGATTGCCAGAGATTTCAAAAAGGTTTGAAGCTGAATGTTCGGTCTGAATGGATCCTTTGTCCAGCTCTCAGCGATTGCGCCTAGCCTCTGAGAGAGCTGCTTCGCAGAAAGGGTAGCCATTGAGCTTACGATGCGTCAAAGTAAGGACGCGCCAAGTACCCGGTATCTTTTCATTATAACAGGGCCAAGCAACAGCAACACTACCTTTGGAAGATGAACAACTTCTACTTTACACTGGAAACCATGCACAGGCGAAATCCCCAAGATTAATGGCGGCAGATCCTATTGAATCTACTGTCCGGGCCCTGGCAGACGCAAACGAACTGCTTGCTGCTCATGCTGCTTTAATCCTTCGCGTCAGGGCATCCCAGAAGCTTCACAGGCAGCAACTTCATTCACTTGAATCGCCACCCACGGAGATTTTGAGGCTTTCACTTATCTCTTCTCCGCCTTCATCTCCAACTCGTGATGAAACTCCACCGCCTTCTCCAGAACCACAACCAGCGATTAAACCGGATTTACCACCGGCTAAGCGAGCTCGTGTGGCCAGATACCAAAATTATGTTCCAGAGGAAGAAACTATTCGCAATGATTATTCGCAGAGATATGTTGACAGTGGCGAATGGCCCCAGAACTGGGTTCTAGGTGCAGAACCCGAACGCCGGTTTGAAGAGTGCGTGTTTAATCCCAACCCTTGTCCTAATCAACCTAATACTGGGGTTTAGATACCCTAAACAACAGCGACTTTTGACCTTGAAAAAGGCCTCTGTAAATCAATACTCCCTTCCTCCCAGCTACTTGCCTTACTCCTCGCTCACTTCGTTGCATCCCAACAAGTTTGATGTTATCCTCATTGACCCACCATTTAATTCAACGTTTACATGGGATCATCTCCAAGAATTGCCAATACCATCTCTCGCCGGAGATCCAAGTTTTGTATTTCTTTGGGTTGGTAGTGGCGCTGGTGAAGGTCTTGAACGTGGCCGAGAGATTCTTGCGAAATGGGGTTATCGTCGGTGCGAAGATGTTGTATGGGTAAAGACGAACAAAACAACAAACCAAGGCCCTGGTGTGCGTTTTTTGAACCTACCCCTCGTTTAACGGCATCCTCATTTCGCTTCCTGACAGACGGATCCTCCAACCACCTCGCTTTTGACGAGAACAAAACAGCATTGTTTGATGGGTATAAGGGGTACCGTTCGACGGTCAACGGACAGTTGGTTCGTCCACTGTAATGTTGGTAAGGGCGAGAGTCCAATTTGGCCTATGTACCTATTTTGACACATCTTTGCAGATACCGATGTTATCATATGGGAAGGTGATCACGAGGATCCCACTCGCAAACCACCAGAGATGTACACCTTGATAGAGAATTTTTGCCTTGGAACTCGTCGTCTTGAAGTATCGGGAAAACTCTCCTCGCTTCGCAGGGGGTGGGTGACCGTTCTTGCACCGGGACAAGATGAATACCTCCCTGCGTCAGGTGCGGTGCACGTCGAGGGTGAAGAAGGTGGCCTTGCGAATCGTTGGGTTGAGCAGACATGGCAAGAAGGCATCAAGGAGATCTCCAGTGGCAAACCCGTTGTTCCAATGACCTCTGAAATCGACGCATTGAGGCCGAAATCACCACCCCGACCAGGGCATTCGCAGAACAATTCCAATAGCAATCCCAACAACATTTCCGGAGGTCCTAACCCCTCCGTTCCTATGGCTCAACCCATGGCCATGTCAATGGGCGGGCCTAGTCGATTCTCACAGGGAAGAGGTGGATTTGCGCCTACGGGGCAGGTGAAACAACAACAGATGGTTGGCCAAAACCAAATGATGATGAACCCATTGATGGGTATGGGGCCGCATCAGATGGGCATGGGCATGGGAAATATGGACGAGCTCATGGGCGGTTGGAATCCTATGATGAATGGGGTGGGTGGGATGAATATGGTTGGTGGTGGGATGTCGCATGGAACCATGGCAGGCAATCGAGGGATGGTCAACACCGGGATGGGCACTGCTGGTATAGGTGGCATGAATGCCAATGCAGGAATGACCAACGCCATGGCAGCGCAGATGGGGAACAATGCTCTCGGGGTTGCTGGGATCCCAATGCACATGAATATGATGGGAATGGGAAATCAGTTCCCTATGCAAGGTGGAGCAGGTGGCGGAGGTTTTGGTCAGATGGGCGGTATGCCAGGATTCAGCGGAGCGATGAATGCCTGGGGGGATCAAGGGCAGTTCGGGATGGAACCTGGAATGATGGGCGGTGGTATGTCGATGGGAAATATGCCAATGGGCATGGGTCATCAGTGGAATGGCCAGGGCAATTTCTGAAAGTCGTCCTGCATTTTATCTCTGACTCCGTATTATATCTATTCGATACCTTCTGTACGCCTATAACCGTGCCGTCAAAGTTTTTGATCGGCTTATGTAAACACACTGGATTTTGAAGCGGCATTTCTTTCAATTCCAGTTCTCGTCCCAACATGGGAAAGGCATCCAAAGCGACAAAAAAGTTTGTTGCTAGTGGGCAGCTCAAAAAAACGATCCAGGCCCGGCACAAGAAACAACAGATCCAAAAGAAATTCGAAAAACGGAGAGGGAACAAAAATTCCAGAGAGAAGGAACGGACCGTTGTTGAAGATGAGCAAGGTGGGGATGACGATGATGAGGGTGCTCAGGAAGGGTCCGCAATTGTTCCAGGATTTCATGACTTTGGTTCTTTTCTGAATTTGTGTCTTGAGCAGGTCAAAACGAATGACCGTGGATAGTTTCCTTAATGGCGACTTCATGAACGAGAGTGACGATGAAGATCCTGATGCAGGAGCAAGTCCTTATACTTTCACCAGGCATCTCCATATTTATGCATCCCTATAGATCCCAAGTGAGGAGGAAGACGAAGACGAAGGAGATGATGGTTCAGACGACGATGGATCCTTTGCTTCAGTTGATGACTTGGATGGCAAGTTCTTGACCTCTTATCACAAGGGACAGACAAATTAACACATTTTTTTTAGAGGAGGGCGAAAACCATCTCTTGGAATTATCGAAACTTGCCGAAAAAGATCCCGAATTCTACAAGTATCTCCAAGAAAACGACCAAGAGTTATTGAACTTCAATCCAGCTGCTATCTCTGACACAGAATCATTAGACGATGAAGGAGAAGACGAAGATGTGGATATGGAAGAGGAGGAACAAGTTCCTGTGCTGACGAAAGACCATCTAAAACAATGGCAAAAGTCCCTTCTACAGGTTCGGTCCCTATCAGTTGGTGAAATCTATAAACCACCTCACAAAAGTCCCCTCTAGCAACGTTCTTTACGCTCTTTGCGCAAGCTTTTAATTGCTTTTCGATCTGCGGCGCGCATGAATGAAGACGGCAAGGTCCTCGCATGGAGCATTGACAATTCCTCAGGTGAGCTCGTTAAACCATTACAATCGACTGTTGACGAATTGCTTCTCAGTATACAATAAACTCGTTACGACCGCTCTGAGGTATACACCCATCGTCCTGGAACATCATGTACCTTATAAAACTCTACCCAACGGCAAATTGTAGGCCTTTTCTGTTCTCACATGATCCCGCTTTCCAACATTCTTTTTTTCTTCTAGCAAACCCCCAACGCAAACTCAAAAATTCAAAACTCTACAAAAGCTAATCCTTTCGCACTTCCACAACGTTACACATATCCTCTCGCAGCTGACAGATGAAGATACACTGCGACTAGCCCTTACGGAGAGTGCCAAACTTGTTCCGTACATTATCAGCAGCCGCAAATCCGTGAAAGCATACCTGAAGGTCAGTTTGAAGCGGCAAGTCTGGCGTCATGTTCTGAACCTTTCTCTCTCTTTTTATTATGCAGAAATGTTTAGACTTGTGGTCAAGTGGGTCAGATAGTATTCGCATTGCTGCATTCTTGTCTATCAGGAAGTTAGCTTCGTCATCCGACGAATCTATCTTAGATTCCATTCTGAAGGTAGGCCCAAGAATCCAGATACGACTTTTAGTCTTTTTTCAACGTCTGGTATTTTTACAGTCGGCGTACCTCACGCTCATCCGGTCTTCAAAATCCACCAGCGCATACACATTACCATCAATCAACTTGATGAAAAACTCCGCCTCAGAGGTCTTCTGTATCGATCATAGCAGCGCATATCAACAAGCCTTTGGATACATTCGTCAACTTGCTATCCACTTGCGGAATAGCATGAAAATAAAATCCAAGGTCAATATCCGATGTATCTTTGAATTCGTCCTTCAGTGGCTAACGGGCCCCCCCTTTTTTTTAGGAGGCGTACAAAAATGTCTATAACTGGCAGTTTGTCCACTGTGTTGACTTTTGGTGCATTGTACTTGCGCGTGGCTGCGATGTTGAAGCCGAAGCGACTACCGGGAAGGAAAGTGAAATGAGGCCATTAATTTATCCTTTGGTTCAAGTCTGCCTTGGAGCCGTCAAGTATGTCGATAATTTACTCCTTAATAACATTTTCTGATTTAATTTTTACCTTCAGACTTGTGCCCAACAGTCGTTCACATCCATTCCACCTTCAAATTATTCGTTCACTACTTCACCTCACGAAACATACGCAGATATATATCCCTATCTCAACGTACCTCGTTCCCATCCTCGTCGCATGCTTATCACCCTCTTCCCGACCAAAATCCTCCACATTACGACCGCTCGATTTGGACGTCCAGATCCGGATACCACAGCAATACTTGAAGACGCGTGTACTTTCCGAAAGCCTAACGGAGGAGACAGCTTATCTCCTTGCGGAATGGCTAGCGAGCGTCCCGGTTCATGGCAGCATCGCATTCCCAGAGATCGTCATTCCGATCGTTATCGTTCTAAGGAAGTCGCTCAAGAACTCCAAGACGGGGTCTGGTAAGGAGCAAAACCTCATCAAAGTACTCCTGGAACGTGTGGATGAGAGCGCACGCTGGATGGACCAGAGACGCAAGGCCGTTCAATTTTCCCCTTCGAGAATCGGCGACGTTCAGGATTGGGAAAAGAGCATCAAGTCCAAGCTGATTGATGACACACCCCTGGGCAAATATGTCAAGGTACAAAGAAAGACACGGGAAAAGCGCCGCAAGCTCATTGAAAAGGTTAATTCGCACGAGCAATTTTGTTGATGAGTGGATAAGAAATGCTGATTGTTATTATTTTGATAGGCTCGGGAAGGAGAAGACGAGGTTCTAGAGGAGGACTGATTGAAGATAATTATCATTTCTCAGGTTCAGTGCGACCGGGACGCATGACATTGATTCATGACGTGAACCTGTTTCTGCGGGAATGTTATTCGCCGAAGTCTGTTGTCCTTAGGTTCCTGTGGTTGTCCGGCATTTTTCCCAAAAAATAACCCCAGCGGATTTAACCAGCCCTCCGTATAATGAACACTTTGCGTGTGGACGTCGCAAATATGGATTGATGTTTGAATCCCTGTGGTGGGTGCATGTTAGAGAACAAATGAATTTTTCCAGATCTCATTTCATTTGGTGGGATTTCTTGATATCCAAACGCTATTGTCGACTCATACAATAGGTCCATTGCACAACTATCCAATGCCTTTGTTGTGAAAAGGATAACTGCATCGCCCAATACCAAGGTAAATTGTCTTTTCCTAGAGCTGGGCCGCAGCGTATTGGCCTCCAAGCTTAAAAACGACGCCTGCATAACGGTCTCTTGTTGTGCACAACGCTTGTCCTCGAACTCGGACCATAATGGTTGTCCTGGTCCTAACCGTGGACTGTCGACAAACTTGGCGCCTACTTCTGACCGAGTGGAGGCATAATTGTTTCCGTTGTATATGAATATAGGTTCAAATAGACGACCCAAACTCCAGGCTCGCCTACAACACTACATCTTAATCACTAATGGATTCTTTCGTCGCCTTCTTCACCCCCAAGGATATCACATCTGCTTCCTCTGACCAGGAGAAAGGCGGTTCCGGTGGCAATCGCTACTGCGTTGTCACTTGAGCGCCCATCATGTACACATTTCTCAAGAGTTTTGCTTGATTTTAATTCCTGACATCATCTTCTCCGCAGTCTCATTCGACTTCATATACCCATGCACATATACTATTTTAAATGCCGCATTCGTCCACAATTTTGTCCGCTAAACATTTGGAGGAGGAACATCTGTCAAGGCCACGACTTCTACATTGATTAATTGCACTTGTACAGCCCGTGTCGGATTGTGGTGATAGATTTATTCGGAGACAACAAAAACAATTGCCTCTTTGATATTTCGAAAAAAAAAAACACAAGTACCTGCAGTTCCCGCTGGTGCCTTTTCTTTCAACTTTTTGACTCGATAAACACAACGCGGACCACAGATCCGCGCTGGTACATCCCTGTCCTTCAAGTTGAACTTGTATATCTAACCTATATCAGCCTATACTTAGAGTCACGATTGGTTATATAAGTTGATCATCCGTCTTGATTGGTCATGTTAGGATCCAAATGGACCGAGTTCCCTACCAGTACCGCTTGGCTACCACCACGACTTACTCGATGGTCTCCATTTCGATTTCCTGTCTTGAACATATCATTCAGGTCCGAAACTCCTCGATTAACAAACCGACTCGCCATATTTGTCTTGTAAACCATGAAAACCAGCCGATGGACCTGCGGCGATGCTTCATCTGGGCGGTGGGTCGTCCCCTGCCTGTCATTCAGCATTTTATATTCCGGCCTGGATTATGGATTAAAGGACTACTCTGCATTGTCTTACCGACGTCTGGGCACTCTTCTCTTTCCGCTGTTGCTGCTGGAAAATTGGCAGTGGGATCTCTCTTTGAATATGGCAATGTCTTTCGACTTGTTATCTCTATATATCTCCTTGCACTGATGATCCCTGATGATTCCAGGATATCTGGTCAACTTTCCACTTAATGATTCTCTTTTCTCTCCTTTTCACAAGGCACATTGCAACTGCTCCATGTTACATAAAACAGGGCTTTGCAAGTGTCACTTGACAAATTGACAATAGATAGATTTGAACTAGTGGATGTCTATTTTCCTTGCTTCTAAACTTGGTTCTTCCATATTACTTACACTGGCCCCAGGGTTATAACCATCCATTGGATGAGTTGATGTCGGATGATGGAAAATCCCCCCATTGTCACCTCACTCTCTGGATGGTAATGTGTTGAAGGCAGACCAAGTTTATTGGCATTTCCTGTCAAGGTTCATCCAATGCATATGCGGGTGTGGATGTATTCTTCTTATGTTTTGGCAACTAGCTTCAATTCTTTTTTCTATTGGGATTTTTCAGGTGATATTTAGGGAACCTTGGGGTGAAAAAGATACTGCAAATTGGCTGCTGGCATTTCATGGTGGGAGCAGCTTCTATAGGAGCTAGGATTTAGCGGCATCGACTCTCAGGAAGAATCCATAATCTAGGGTTGGATGCCTTTGAAACTTCCTTTTTTCTTCTCCTGATACTGGCCGTTTTCCTTTGCTATGTTGAGTAGTGCGGTTCTATTTTGTTGGTTTCTACTCAGCAAAAAAAAACAGATTGATCTGCGGAATTCAAAAAAGGATGACCCGTGAGAACTTTCTGCCTTTCAACCCCCTGCCTTTCTCCAGAGTGTCTGCCACTTATTTGATGCATTATATGCCTCAGCACAGAAGGAACTGCTTATTTTAGGAGAAAAAAAACAGTGAGTAACACCATAAAATTGTTTGTGGGTGAGATTTTCATGAGTCATAATTTTTTTTTAGCTGACTCTTGTGGCTTTGTCTGTTTTCAACTATGCCACCCATACGCACCAACAACAACACCCCACCTTCTAATGACAGGACTTATCCCACGGCAAACTCTCGTCAAGAACCTAAACGGAGCTGGCCTGGGAAGCCGCATTCGTCTTTCCCGCCGTTCACTGCCACTCTTGTGCCAACGTGCTCGGGCCGTGTATCCACAGGAAACTCCCGCGAAACTTCCCCAACTGTGTTCTCTGAGCCTTTGAATGCAGGTTCATCCTCGGAATTAAAGACCAAGCAGTCACTGACTGGTGTGACTGCAGACCCAATTATTGTCTCTGGCATTACTCTTCGTCCCACTATAGCGTTCGATACTTTCTGGGTAGTTGCCGCTGAGAGAAAGGCAGTTGATGATAGACGGCGTGCTGGGGAACCGGCTCCGTGAGTCCTTCACTTTATTCATATATTTTCGATACTCACAAGGACTATTTTTGTCAGTTGGACGGAGGATAAATTGCTGCAAAAGTATTTCTTTTGCAACACATATCGCGTGCTCGACAAGGGTTGTCAGTATCTCATTAGTGAAGTCATCGAGAAAGGCTCTCAGGACCCCGAAGAAGTTGTGTTCCGCGTCCTCCTGTTCAACACCTTCACCAAGATTGAGACCTGGGAGTTGCTGGACCGCGAACTCGGACCTCTTACTTGGGCATCTTATAAGCGGGAGAGGTATCAGAAGGTTCTTGGGAAGGCCTTCAATCAAGGCATAAGTTTGTACACTGGGGCTTTCATCAAACCAGCACCGCATTTCGGTTGCAAGACCAACCACGATAATCATCTCCTTTTTCTCGAAATGCTGATGGAGAACAAGCTAGCTTCTAGGCTTCTCACAGCGCCTTACCTTGCCAACGTCTACGAATATTTATGTTCCTTTCCCAGCATGGGCCCAT
>Ga0307509_10005140_pt1 | contig 18376 bp, 21 predicted proteins | sample 10_EM_MG_FD_202245 | JGI IMG/M metagenome (GOLD analysis project Ga0307509, IMG submission 202245) | Populus trichocarpa ectomycorrhiza microbial communities from riparian zone in the Pacific Northwest, United States - 10_EM | ecosystem: Host-associated > Plants > Roots > Unclassified | place...
GCGCCACCTGCGTGAAACTCGTGACTCATAATGTGAGTCACGCGCAAAAATCATTACATCATTATGACTCACAATCGTGAGTCCTAAAAACATCAACCAATCATAACATAACGATGACACACAAGTGCGGGTCATGTGAGAACTATAAGTCAACTGACTGTATAGCGTGAAACATAATTATGACTCACAATTGTGAGTCATAGAAACATACCTTATGACACACAAGTGTGCGTCATGTGAAATCTGCCTTGCTTAGTCACGATTTGTGACACAATCAATAAGTTTGCCGCTTCCCTTCTTCATCAGATGAGAGCTGGCAAGAGCTACCTGAAGGCACAGAAGGACTGGAGGAATCCAGAAGCAAGCGTGCTATGTCCTAGATGTGAGAACGAACCCGAAACCTTTGAACACGTTATAGCCAATTGCCAGGCCCTCGCTAGTGCCAGGGTTGGGCAACCTGATGAAATCTTTGATATTTCGCCGGAGTCTTCGATTTGGGCCGAAAATAAAAAGGGATGGGATTTGATGAAATGTTTGATTTCTTTCATTTCGTTGAATAAGTTAAATTTTCCTAGTAATATGGATGTTTTTCCTTTTACGAGAGCCTCACAAATACAGTCCTGATTGAAGGAGGATAATTTTCAAGGAACCCTGATTACAGGGGATGTTCACATTGATTTCATACCGTTAGGTATTTTTGGTTTTGTTTATGATTTTATTTCTTTTGTTATGTTTTGTTTTGGGCTTTTATTTGCCATGGGATTTTTCCCGAATGCAGTGGTTGGACCCTGGAGAGTGCTAGTCATGTACCTAAAATCATACCAAGGATTTAACAAAAAAACAAAATTTCCTCCGTGTCTCAAAGGCCGTTTTTTGTGCCGTTGGGCCGGGTTGAGTCAGCAGTTGGCAAATGCCGCTTCCTGACATCTGACCTCAACCCGAGTAACTCCAGAGCGGCAACACAGCGGCAACCAAACCTTGAATTGCCCTCGTATCACGGCAGGCGGAGATTTCTTAAAACCCTCCGTAGTTTCCAGACAGCCATAAAGCACCATTACAGTCTCTCATGGGGTCGTGACAAATATCAGGAGGTGACGAACAGAGATCAGTAACAGTTATTTTTTTGTTATGATACCCTACTTTGACAAATTCGATTTTTTTGTTGCCAAATACCCCTGTTCGTCACCTCCGGATATTTGTCACGACCCCATGAGAGACTGTAATCCTTTCACAATAGCTTTTGAGATTAGATGCTGTGACTGCTACCGGTAGGTTGATTTGCACTGCCGGCACCCTTACTCGGGGCACCCGTTCTAGAATAGCCTCTTCGGACTTGTGTGGTGCTGCTTTTCTTAAGAAGCCCGATAAACTTAGTAGGTAAACCCAGAACTGGTATGATAGCAAGAATAAATGTGTGGGGTCAAGGTTTTCTAAACCAAGAGCCTGACCGCACCAGCGTTGAACCTGTTATCACTTTCACATCTTCGGAACTAGGAATTATATCTCCAGGTTTCATATGATACATCCAATGTTGTTTTAAAGTGCAAGGTTGTTCTCGTGTGTGACATGACCTCAACTGAGGAAAGTATTTCCCGAAGAGGTTTACCCTCTCTCACTTACTGATCCACACTTTATATATTTGATTGCTCTAGCGGCATTTCCGGGTTAACCAACAAATTATCCGGCATGCCGGTGGTGCCTAAATGTAGTAGGGTACCGGTATGGCTCCAAGCAATTAAGAACCAAAACCTCGGCCAACTCAGAGCATCATAGATACTCGGGGCTCATACTTGTCTAGCTTATACTGCTAGTAGTCTTGTCACAGGGCTCAGTTGGAGCTAGACACCTAAGGTGAAAATTTCCCATACAATGTTTCTGAGTTCAATTTCAAGTTGGCTGTGCAAGCAATCTTCTTAATTAACTGTTCTAACAGCATTGAGTTTTACTCAATCCTGACACTGGAGGATTTAGAATAAAGCAAGGGCTCAAAAGAGCTAATTTCAGCATAGCCACCAGTGACTCTTATCACTTAGGACCATCATCACCCATCCTCCTTGTGCTACCAAGTCCCGGTCCCAGTCCCTATATCGGATCAAAGGAGCTCCCAAGATACCGGTACTTCAAGCCGTTTTTCATTCGTATTTCCCTTTGTTGGGCAGTATCGTGATTGGGAGAACAGAGGCCTAACCGAGGGCCTAGGAGCAGGCTTAGACATCCCCAGCTAATGACGCCATCAGTCACAGGGTGTCACTCGGGACTTTCCGTGATTGCAGGAGCGCAAGCACCATTTCCAACACCATTTCTTTCCTTTTTCTCTGCTCTTTTTTTTTTCCCCTCCTCGTATATCGTAGTGCTCTCAGGATCATTTAAATAATTAAAGCCATCACGATTCACGAAAGCCACAGAGGTAATTACGGTGTCGAGGGACGCAGAGTGCATTGCTGGAGTATGAGCCGGGCGAGGAGGGCTTGCTATAGATTTTGGCACAGGTACTATCTATCTGTGACACCTAACCTGGGGGTAGTTCTTGGTCCTCTTATGGGTAAGGTGACTTTGTCTAGATGTGTGTAACCTCAAGCCCCGAGGTCACACGGTCGCGGTGGAATCCTTCACCAGCCAATCGGCGAGAGCGATGGGGCTTGCTCAGAGTGTTTCTTTTGGCGGGTCAGGGGTGGCTTCGTTTTGACGTCTCGTTATGTTAGATTGTTTGGGGGGTTACTACTATGGTGGGGGGGGGGGTATTGCGGGGCTTGATTCGGGCCATTTTTAATTTGTTGGGAGAGCCAGTGTTCTGGTGGACACTGGGCTTTATCTTACGGTCTGGAACGTTGCAGATAAACTACATAGGCGAGGATCTGGGTTGGCTTGCCCGGGTTAAGGCGTCAGGTCATTTTAAACTCGCCGAACTTGCCATTAGGCAAGTTGCGCAGGCCCCCTTACTGGTATTGGAATGGAGCTTGTAAACAAGACCACTTTTGGATGACACTGAGAATCTGATGTACCGGTAGGCCAAAAAGCTGTATTTTGGTAGCATAAAATAGCATCTTTGCTCACGAACGTCTCTTAATTACGAGTACTCGGGTACTAGTATGATACTGGATTATTGGGTACCCTTGCGATCTGTCACTGTGGTAATTAACGATATCTACCAGTACGGTACGGTAGCTGGAAAGCTGGGGGCGGGAGCCGTGAAAACTGCTCTCGGGCACTACCGGTAGGGATTGTTGGGGGAGTGCCAGAGGTTACTGTACTAGTACTTGGTATCGTACCGCTCGGTGTTCCAGGCGATCTAAATGCGGTGATCTGTTAACGGAATAGGAGGTCCGAAGAATGCGCTTTACCGTAAAACCTCGCCATTTGGTTAACTGGCCGAGACTGCCGGTAGGGCTTTCCAAATATCCGGTGCTAAGAAAATTAAACTTTTAAGAATATTAGAAGAGTCAAGATGTCCAGCATATCATCAATTCCAGAAACTTGGGCACTTGTAAACTGCCCTACCGGTGGTCAAGGCCGGTTCATTAAAAGCGAGATTTTATGGTACTGTGCTCGGCCACCACATCGCCCAACTCTCCCGTTTTATAAAGGAAATCATCAAACATCTCCCACCTGCCCCACTCTTGACCACCCTGCCCCCCAAGTGCCCCCTGTGAATATTAAGAAATATATCGCCCCGAGTATTGGTCGGGGTGGGGCGGGAGAAGAGCAAAGTATGATTATCTTGGTCAAGCCTTCGGGTGATCCTTGATCAAGGCGTCTGGTGTGTTTGAAGTCGGGTGGGTTAAAAGCAAAAAAATATGGGGAAGTGCCCCCCCACTCCCGGTTTCTCTGGTCTAATAGTTTGTTTGTTTGACCTATAGTGGGGGGGCTAATTGGAGATATCAAAGACACTAGGCAGTTGCTAGTACCCAGAGCTCCGGGGGAATACCCAAGTTTTATATTTCTTCTTTGATCTCTCGTACCGATATCATCAATTCTGGGCTGAAGAACGATTTCCGGGATAAAGTAACCCTACCGATAAGTATCATAAAAAGCTCAACACAAAAAACCCCTGTCCTATCTGATAATCCTCGTCTGGGTAATGAATCGACACCTCTATGGTCTCACAGATAAAACCTAAGCTAGTGTTAAGGATACTCGCACGCCTACTTCCGTAAAGCCCTCATACCCCTCCCCCTACCTTGTACCCCAAGAGCTATGCCTAGTAACAGCAGTAGGGCGGCGGGAGTTTTTGGGGATTGTTCCCGGATATGTCCCGAGGAACATTGCAAGCCTTTATACCAATTTTGTTTACTGTATTGTTGAAAGAGAGGGCCAGAGAAAATTTTTCCAGGGCTGGTAGCACTCGGGAGGGCGTGAGAGCATTGAATACACCGCTATATATGTCAAGTGCCTGCCCCGGCACCATAGCTAAATAAGGAGTTGCGATAGTGGCACCGAGAGAGATCATTTTCATAGCCGTAGCTACTAATTGCTACTACTAATTCGATTGTATCTTATAATATCTTGGATTCTACCACCTCTTGGGATAGCTTTGAGTTTAATTTAACCTCAGGCTAACAATAACATATCGGAACTGCGGAATTTCACTAGTCTCTTAGAATTTGAATGGTAGTCCAAGCCATGAGAACTAACTTAGCTTCCCACTGCAAAGGTGCTTGGGAATCAAAGTAGCGCAGATATTATTGTCAAAGTTGGAGTATGTTCTGACTTTTTGTTTCCATGGGCTGGGCCGTTTCTTCACATTAGCGGCCCAATTGTTATTGCAGTCCCTAGTTTTTGAGCCTGGGGTGGCACTGGTATTCCTAGGTCTCCAAAATCTGGTGTTTACAATAGGGCGCCTTCTGGGCACTAGGCCTAGCGCTGTCCCTTCCCCGGGCGAGAGCTACTGTGGCAGGGCCGGGGAAAAATAAATCCAGGAAAAACGACATCAGCAAGAACCCACGGGCAACTAAGCAGCAGGAGCTCAATCGGGAATAAGGGGTTCTGGCAGACACAAACAATTCGCAGAAGGTGTCGAAACGCATTTTCCCACAAATATCAAGATATCCCAGACCACTGGCTTGGAATTGGCCTTACTACGTAAACCTAATCCTCCCCGCTTTTTAGAGAAAGGAAGACTCCAATGCAACTGGCCTGGTTTCCTTTATTGATCAGCACGATCCCTACCTTAACACGAGTTCCCCGTTTTATTTTTCCATCCTGGAGTGTTTGTGTAAGTGGTAGCGTGGATCATATGAAACCTTTGTTCCCTCAACTGGCAACAATTATATGACTTTGTATGATTACAATGGCAGAGTAGAACACTTGTCTTATAGCAAGAGTGCTAGTACTATGTCAAACTTCCAAATTGCGCGGGGGAATTTAAAGTTCAATCCATAGTCTTATCATTGTAGATATGCCAGCCACACTTGGTATTTTGCGATTTTGCACCCAATCAACTCCACTATGGGGCCAGCACTGGTCATACTATCGTCAGTCGTATCCTGAGTTCCGGTGCTTAATCCTAATTTATTCCGGCGGTTCAAATACACGGAGCTCCGGGGTGGTCGTGCGGGTACGCCATACTGTAATGCCCCGGGGGAAGAATGGGGTCCCGTGGGGTTGTGCTGGTGTATCCGTGTGGTGGACTTTCGTGCTCTCGCAAGTGGTAGCTAAGGTCTCGGCCTTGGGACACCCCCGGAGCTACTCATGCTACAAGGGAATGGACATACCGATGTCTCAATACCGGTATGTCCAGACCTTTCGCACTCTAGCTCTAGGAGAGGGCCACAAAGTTCTTGTAATACAAGCACTTCCCCTTAGTTCAACTGCCTAACTTCACGCGCTTTCGCAGATTCGTCATTCCGCAATTTTATACAGTTCTTTTCTGTAGTCTATTTGGCCTAAAGTAGCTCTGGTACTACAGTAGTACTTGTTAGAAGATAACTAATAATGGCGCAACGGTAGAACGCTCGAACTAGACTAGGGCTAAACTCTAATAGATAGCCAGAAACTTCATTCGCTAATCATCCTCTTGAAACTAACTAACCAAACATAACATAATTATAAGCCACCTCAATCATTCCATCGCTTCCCACACCTGCCGATTTCTCCCCATGTATGAACCCCATTTGCCTGCATACTTCCGTAGTATCATAATAATAAAGGAAAGACATGACCATAAACCCTTCCGCCAACCCTTTCAACTCTAGAACAAATGAAATCACTAACGCCATCATCACTCCTCGTCCTTCGACTATCCGCTTTTCTTATCTCTAACAACTACCCTCTTCCATCGTCTTTAATAGCACTATAGTATGGTGTCCCGCCTGTTTCCGGATTCTACACACTTTTTAGTTCTAAAGACGGGGATCTTAGTATGAAATTTAATTATGTATAGGAAATACCAGAGTAGCCTGGCTAGTAATCATTCCGAAGAACTTTTGGAATGGGACTGTACCAGTAACTTGAGTTGAAAGTGGCATACCCTGACCCTGATAGCCATCGATTGCCGGAGAGTGGTTGTGTCACGCCTCTCGGGAATCTCAAGAGCCTCTTCTCCCTCTAGTACTCGTACTCGAGTAACTGGGATTGGTATCCTTATGGAGCCCGGACTTGCACCCCGCCTGCGAGAAGCCGTACCAGGGTTCCAAAGATAATGACGTCTGAGTTAGCGATCCTAGCCTGCAAAGATACAGACAGACGAGCAGTAGAAATAATCTATCTATGATACTCTGTATTTCTAATGGCAGCTTGTGATGGAGGGATCACCTTGGGTGGCTTTTGCTACTAGTACTATGTCCGCCTTTTATGGACATCGGTGAATTTAGACTAATGTTCTAGAAGCCCTTCCGTGCTGTCTGGGAAAACTGGAGGCTAGGTTAGCTCTCACGATATGATATGATGCAATAATAATTACTGCTAGTAGGCCGAAGCCCTCACTTGTTAGCTTAACCTTAGCAGGAGGATATCATAAAAACACTCGAATAGAAGATACTCGAGTAAATGCGCCCGGACGCCCCAGTCACGTCCCATTAAAGCGCTGTGCGCTCGAGTATATTCCTTTTGTTGTGTATTCGAGTACTCGAGCATCGGCTGAGGGCTAAGTTTTCGATATTTTTCTCCTTGGATAGCCGAGAGGTGGAATTCTGACGCCCCGGCACACCTAACTATCATATCTATTGAAGCCTTACGGTACCAGTGTTAGGTAATCGCATAACACCCTGGAGAGCCTGTGGAATAGTTGGAATAGTGATCCCATTCCACCCCCGCCTGCCTGCCACAGGCGTCCATATCCCGTTTCTCGAAGAAAAGATTCTTTGCTCTGTGATTTGGCTGGAGTTCCGTTTTTTCTAGGTGCCAGGTTCGTTGCCTTCTCGGATCGGACAGGATAATTCAGACGCCTGCACTAATACCGGTAGGAGTAGCATCTCCGGCATGCCCGCAAATACCGGTACCCTGCTCTAGAAAATCTTCTCGAAAACTAATCTAAGGCTCTCCCAGAAGGCTGCACGAGAGCCCTATTCTTCTCGGAAGTCCCCGAGGCGCTGGGATGCATTGGGAGCCCCATCAAAGGAGGCTGACGGGAGCATTGACGATAAAGAGCCAAGACCAGAAACCGTGTAAACAGGCGTTTGGAAAGAGGGAAAGCCTGCGAGCCTCTAACTTATTTATTTATTTATTTATTTATTTATTTATTAATATATAACTAGCTACCGATACCCCTAGTATCAGGGACCACACTTGTGATTGAGACCGTCAACTTAGTCAGAGGAGAAGATATGGAGGAAAACAGATCTCACCAGGTTTTTGTGACCGGAGCTGTTGTGGGAGCAATCAGTTTTGTGACAACGGCTCTCAGGGTTTTCATTCGAATGAAGGACAATAAGCCCTTGGGGACTGATGATGGTAATTTCCCAGAGCTGGTATTATATTTCTAATAGAAGTGGGGTGATGGCTGACATTTTCGTTTCGCATAAAATAGTGCTGATCATTATTGCGGAGGTTTGTGCTTGTTCCTTTGACATTTCTGCAGCGGGGAATTGAGAAGGGGCCGTGACTGACACCATTTGGTTTGAACAGTTGTTTGGGCTTGGTTTTCTGTTCTGCATGCTCCTCGGTGAATTCACCTCTAACTTTACCTCCCCTTTCGATTTGGGAATTTCAAACTAACTCCTATCTACCATCGTAGGAGCCTCCAATGGCATGGGGACCCATATAATAACGGTAAAGCGACAAGAACTGGTCATATCTCTGAAGGTACCGGTCCACCGGTCAGTTCCTTGGGGGGGGGCGGGCTAACCTCTCAGCAGTCAAATTGGGGCAGCAGTTTCACTTACAGCCTTCAAACAATGTTTGCTAAGCTCTCCGTCCTCGTTTTCTACAGACGGATTATGGGCCATCATCACTTGCTTAGGTGGGGAGTGGATATCACGATCGGATCCGTTGTTCTTGCTAGGCATCGCAAGTGTACTGGTTCTCTTCGAGGGTTGTCGGCCGCTTAGGTATAGTTGGGACAAAACTGTCCCGAATGGATATTGCTGGAACATGGTGCTTTGGTATTTCATCAACGCAGGCATAAATATTGCCATAGATGTGGTTATCACCGGTTTACCTCTTCCTCTCTTGTCTCGACTGTGAGTGATCTATCATAGTAGGAGGACCTGGAATGTCTCACTATTACTAACGCATTCGCATAGTCAGATGCCTAAAAAACATAAAATTGCTCTTTGTGTAATATATAGCCTTGGAGGCTTGTGAGCTCTCAAATCCCATCCTCTTCTGCGGAGTAGCTAACGTTGTCCTGCAGAGTTTGCGCCATTAGCGTCCTCCGTGTGGCCCAGCTTCCGGCTCTACATAATAGCAAAGACATAACCTGTACGTGTTTCCTCCCAGACTGGTTCTAGTCTAGTGGAAAATCTGACCCAGATGTTTAGGGGATATTACCAGTGCGATGATTTGGTACTTTATCGAAGCAGGCCTTATTGTGATAGCAGCGTCTGGCCCTGCGCTGAAGCCCTTCTTCTTTTACTTGCCTACCCTCATCGGTAGTAGTAGTAGAGATACCCACAAAGGCTCAACCTCACAGGAAAAAGGAGAAAGCTATGATCTGCAGCGATTTCACACATCCACCAGTATAAGCACGGGGCCAAGGGCCAGGTATGGCGAAAGGGACAGTATGGGACATATGATCGATATGGAAGGGGGGATAATAAAAACTACGGACGTGTCTTTGACAGTGGAATATATACCCGAACTACAGGGCGGAGGATGTGGACGCCGGGGGAGCCGAGCGCCGTGATGTCTTTCTGGTATCATTGCTCGGGGTTTTCTCTTTGTGCTCTTCAAAGTTTTTGCTGTCTTATGTAATGTTTGTGTGAAAAAATTCTTGCAGGCATAGTATCATAGCCTAGTCAATTTAACATTCCCCAAAGTTCAGACCCAAGAAGCACTAGGGAAGACCATTGAGGCGGTTAGCCCTCATAATAGGTGATGTACGTGCTGCTCCTTCTGCAAGTGATTCATCGGGAGTGTGTATATGCAGCAACTTGTGTTTCCTATAGCCGAGCACCTCATGCTGTATCCGGTTGAAACTCTTTTGGCGAATAAGATACACGAGTGACTAAGAGTGATTTTGGCTGAGACCGATAAGGGGATACCGCATAAACTGATGAGGACCGGCCAGGCGCTAGCACGTTCAAATAAGATTTTTATCCTAGTTTTTGTCTCGAAATCGCAATAAGAGACATAGGCTAACTATTTATAGCCAGAACTAATCCTTTCAGAACTCTTTTTTGACGCAATCGTAAGTTTCACCTCAGCCGCTTCTTCTTTCAGCCACACACTAGTGCGGGCCGGTCTTCACCAGTTTATGCGGTATATATGATTCATACCACAATTAACCATTTTAACTGTTTCGGTTCTCAGATTCGGTGCGAGTGGAATCTAGTTCAAAGAAAGTTCAGCCACTTGAACGCAGGTTTCTGCATGGAAAGCTATTAACTTAGTGCCCTAACATGAGCGGTCTTCTCTGACTGTCCTTCCACCATCCTTCTATATTAATATTATCATAGCCTGTAACTTAGCCAACTATCGTACCCATACAGTTTCAATGCTAAAGCCCCTTAGACGATCCAGTTAGGTGCCTCGCTATATTTCGGTACGTCTTAGGGTACGAGTATTAGCTGAGGGAGGCTCCTCAGCTACGTGAAGGGCCTAACGGTCGGGTTCGCATTCAAACCCTAACTTTTACTTTGGCCGGTAGGACGGGAAGAATTGAGGGATTGAGGGATATCAATATGGGGGCTCCTCCTTTCGTTATCTCCTCACAGAGGATAAGTCTTCATACCCTAACAATCTTCTGAACATATAACTCTGAATTGTGCCCCCACTTCATCTATACGCGGCATTTTGCGTGTTAATACTTTATGATATTTTTCAGCAGACAAAATTTCCGCCGCTCCCGCAACTTTGCTTCTCTGCCGCATATACATTACCTAGGCCCTAGTATGAGTCGGATTGAAGTCAAGGATTGCGAGGGGAAAGCTAAAGTGAATCAGCCAACCAGACCTCGGGGGGAGTGTAAGCTTGCCATATTATAAGGTAAATTTACAACACCGCAGAGAAAGGAAGAAAAAACATCTAGCAGAACAACAAGCCTACATCAGCGCCAATCCCACCCATAGGATGGCCAAGAGTGAGGCTAGCCTCTAGTCAGAAAATGTGGCCCCGAGTGCGAATTTGTGATCACGGTTAATAGGGGTTGAAGCTGATTGGCCATCAGGTGTTATTACCTCAGCAGCAGGACCCCTCTTTCCCCTCTACCGAAAGAAGAAATCCTGGCGATAAGGCCGGAGAAAATCTAGACATGACCGATGCACAAAAAATGTCGCCATGGGGTTTAAACAACATTCAGCCCATGGTCCTCAACGAATTGGAAGAAATTATATTAGAGTACATACCATACGGGTAATCAGCCAACAGGCGTGTACAAAACATGCGTTGATCGCAGCTTGTATCCGGGAAAAAGGGGTGCACGGGCTAAATTTCAGCTCAACAGTGGAAAATCATGAAAGAAGTACGCGTTTATTATATTGCCAAGTCGGGCTTCCCTTCGGGGGTTAGTGGGAGGGATATCTGGCACTCAGATCTAGACTAAGCTACCCCGTGCGAATTCATAGCCTCATGATACCGCAAGAACTGGAACAATTGAACCTCACTCTAGGAAGTTGGAGTCAGTTGCCTCTCCTACAAGTGCTCGAGTACTCGAGTAGTGAGACCACTAGTATTTCCCTTTCATTTGTCCCAGTGGAAGGCTGAAGCCAGTTTTTTTTCGGGGTGATTCCCCCCGTTTATCCACAGGAGGAATCTTGACGCCTTCGCGTGCGGTTCGATTATTCCAGCGCGGGTAGTGTGGAATAGGGAGAAGAAAAGGGCTGAGGAAAAATGACGTCATAGGAGTTGGGCTTATCGAGGGTCAACTATTGTTACCAATCTAAGCTTGGCGGGCGGGCGTTAATCTGGTCTTGACGGGTGAAGGGTGGGTGGTTAAGTTGTCCTATTAGCTTAATCCATCCCTCCGAGGAGCTTTTCCTCCTTTACCTTCTCGGTCTACCTGCACTCGAGTACCCATACCGGTACTCGGATATGTCCGTTCGCGAGAAGGGGGGTACTGATAGAGTAAAGCTATCATGATTGAGCACAGACTTTAATCGAGGAATGCCGGATCCACCTAATGATAGGTAAAACAGATAGGCAGGCTTTTCATGGCCCAGCGAGATTCTGCAAGTGGGGTGAATGGGGTGGATATCTCATATCAGATAGCGGTGCGGCTTCACGCCCCCGGCATGGAGGAGCAGAAGATGCAGAAGCACGAGAAGCGTTAGGGCCTACCAACAGAAGATCTCCATTGCCAACCAACCAAACAGCGGCCGCATTTTCAGAAAGTATCATATTGGATTTGTGGATGATAGTTCTTGTGCATATCCTCCCTTATATAAAAATCTTGGGTGTTCATACCGAAATCAACTTCTCCGGAAGAGAGCTCCCTCCAACGAAAACGCCCCGTCCTTCTTCTGAGCACCACCGGTGGAGAAACAAAAAGAACCGACAGCCCCTGCCTCCTAGATTGTGATATCTTTGGGTGGCTCTCGCCTTGGTGTTGGGTAGATTGGAAGGTGTGAAGGATAAAGTTTTATGGGTGGGTAGTATCACTAAATTCTGATACCGGCAGTCTACACATAGCCTTTCTAGCAAGCACCACTGTTTGCTACCCTATTTCACATCGCTTGTGCATATGCTATATATTTCTTGCTCTATCCACCATTCGTTCCATTATTCCAACAGGACACCTTCTTGCCCCTCTTTTCCCCTCCATTTTACACTTTTTGTGTCCCTCGCCTGGCACTATCTTTTACTTCTCACCTTCTGACCCTACCCTTCATTCCGGGGCTAAAGATGGTGAAGCATGGCCAATACGAGTACCTTACGCAGGAGGAAAGGAGATTGAAGGAAGACAGGGAACGAAGGAAGTATTGGAAGAAATGGGGCCCCTATCTTAGCGAGTGAGTTTCCTCTATGTTTCCTACACTAACCCAACCCTTCTCACTGGTGAGAAAAGGCCAATGCTAACAATTATTGTGATGATGAAGGCGCCAATGGGGAACTGTTCGTGAGGATTACTCGTGAGTTCTTTCGCCAACCCCGACCTTTAGATCCTGGCAGCTGACTGGTTGGGTTGCTAGTGAGAACGGAGATGCCTGGAGCCGTATGTCGTTGAAATTAGTTTCCTAATATTGAGCGTTTGCTAACTCGCGTGCTAGACTTTCCTCACGATCATGCGAAAGCCCGCACCTATCGCTGGGGTGAGGACGGAATTGCCGGAGTGTCAGACACTCACGGTCTTGAGAATATCTCTTTTGTGTTCTGGAATGAACACGAGTATGCTTTCCATGCCTGCAGTTTACTCCCAATAGCTAAAAGTTTGCAGTGATTTCTTGAAAGAGCGTCTCTTTGGTCTTTCGAATCCCCAGGGAAATCATGGGGAATCTCTCAAGGAAGCACATTTCCATCTTGACAACACACCTACCCACTCCTACATGAAATATCTATACAAATATCCTCAGCGAAAATTCCCCTATAAGCAGTTAGTCGAGGAGAATGCTAAGCGGAGTCGAGACGTGCCGGAATTTACTCTTATGGATACCGGCGTTTTTGAGTATGATACGGACCTTTCTTTTCTGTGTTTGCGTTGGGTTTGTCATTAATTCGGGGTTAGGGATGATCGGTATTGGGATATCTTCATTGAAACTGCTAAGGATACCAACGACGAGGAAGAGCTTCTTTTCCGTGTCACAGCTTGGAATCGTGGGCCCGAGCCTGCACCTTTGCACATTGTCCCGCATATGTGGTTCCGCAATACCTGGGCTTGGGGCCACGAGGATGAATCTAAGAAGCCAAACATCAAGCAGGAAAACCCGTTAATTGCTAAGTCGGAGCATTGGTCACTCGGAAATCGCTATCTACAGCTCTCACCTTCACCAGGCGTCACTCCAGAATCTCCGGACGTGCTGCCAGAACTTATGTTTACGGATAACGATACCAATTACAAGTGCCTTTATAACGGCGAGAATCAGACACCATATGTCAAGGATGCGTTCCATAAGTATATCGTTGATGATGAGAAGGATGCGGTTAACCCCGCGAAAACTGGTACCAAGGCTGCGGCCTGGTACGCATTTGAGGAAGGCGATGGAGTGCCTCCTGGTGGCTGTGCAGTCGTCCGGTTCAAATTTTCTCGAAATGTAGAAACCCGTTCATATATCCCCGGTGAGCCGGAGATCGGGATTGACGAAGAGCTCTTTGACGACATCATCGAACGCCGTCGCTCCGAAGCCGATGAATTCTACTGGCGTATTTCCCCGTTACCGATGGCCGATGATCTCAGGAACATTCAACGGCAGGCGCTTAGTGGGATGCTATGGACGAAGCAGCATTACCACTTTGTGTGGGATCAGTGGGCAAATGGGGACCCATCGCAGCCACCTCCACCTCCTGGGAGAAAGGGCATTCGAAATCAAACTTGGAAACATATGTACCTGGATGATGTGCTTAGTATGCCCGATTGCTGGGAATATCCTTTCTTTGCTGCATGGGATACTGCGTTCCATGCAATTCCGTTGGCGATGGTTGACCCGGATTTTGCGAAAAGACAGCTGGATCTGTTGACCAGAGAATGGTATATGCATCCCAATGGCCAGGTAAGTGAAATTCAAGTCTGTGGTGAAACACTCTAGTTGACAAGTTTCTCCGTCAGATCCCTGCCTACGAGTGGAATTTTGGGGACGTCAATCCCCCGGTCCATGCATGGGCTGTCTTTAGAACTTTTAAGATTGAGCGGAAGATGTATGGCCGCGAGGATCTCGACTTCCTTGAGCGTGTCTTCCAAAAGCTCCTCCTCAATTTCACATGGTAAGCCAACAAAGCTCGCTATTTACGGGTGGCACTGATGGGAGATTTCATAGGTGGGTTAACCGGAAAGATTTTGATGGCAAGAATGTTTTCGAGGGTGGTTTCTTGGGGCTGGATAACATTGGGATCTTTAACCGCTCGGAGCCGTTACCCACCGGGGGTGTCCTTGAGCAAGCTGATTCCACGGGGTGGATGGCGTTTTATTCTCTGAGCATGCTCAATATCTCACTCGAGCTAGCTAAACACCGGAGAATTTATGAGGATATTGCAAGTAAATTCTTCGAACACTTCATTTTCATCAGCGATGCTATGACCTACAAGGATGGTGGGAAAGAAGAGAGCCTGTGGAACGAGGGCGACGGGTTTGTTTCCACTCGGCTCCTGTAAACTGTTCTCGGTGGACTGACGTTCGTACTAGTTTCTACTATGATGCTATCTCATGGGGAGGCCCGTTCTCGCAGCAAATGCCTGTTAAGTCACTTGTTGGACTTATCCCGCTGTATGCTGTCTTAACTTTGGAGCCCGAGTTGATCAACAAGTTCCCGAGTTTCAAGAAACGTATGGACTGGTTTACTGAGATGCGTACCGACGTTGCAGAGAGAAACATCGCCAGTATGAAAAAGAGGGGCCAAGGCGACAGGATTCTGTTGAGTTTAGTCAGCAAGGATAGATTGAAGAGGATTTTGGAGAAGATGCTAGACGAGGATGAGTTCTTTAGTGATCATGGGATTCGATCGTAAGAGTATCATATTCCAGGACGCTAAATAGGGCTAACGGAATTAAACAGATTATCGAAATATCACAAGGAAAACCCTTATTCCATGAACGTTAACGGACAGGAATTCAAGGTCGATTATGTTCCTGGTGATTCAAACAGTTCATTATTTGGTGGTAACAGTAATTGGCGTGGCGTAAGTAGTCGCCTCCGAAGTAGGTATCTAGTATATGACTAACATTTAACACGCAGCCCATCTGGCTTTGTGTCAATTTCCTCCTTATTGAATCTCTCCTGCGCTTTTACATGTTCTACGGAGAGTCCTTCAAAGTAGAATGTCCCACGGGCTCTGGGGATTACATGCATCTTGGTCACGTTGCTGAGGAGCTCCAGCACCGCCTCCAACACATCTTTGCTCGTGGAGACGACGGGCGTCGTGCCTGCAATGCTAGTAACAACAAACTTGACTTCGACCCTAACTGGTGTAACTACCTTTGGTTCCATGAGTTCTTCCATGCCGACTCAGGTGCCGGCTTGGGGGCAAGCCACCAAACCGGGTGGACCGGATTGATTGCCAAGATGATTCACGATTCTGGAATTAATTGCAGACTACCACAGACACCAAGGACACCTAGCACAGCAGCTAATCACTACTTTGATGATATCTTTAACAGAATTTCCAAACCCAAGCCCTACATGGGGCGCAGAGCTAGCACTAGGAGCATTGATGCTCGCAGCGATTGGGCCGAGGAGGATGAGGAAACCGAAGAGGAGAGAAGAAAGCGGGAAAGGGACGATGAAGAGGTCTCCGGATACGTCAGCACTCGGCTGGAGCGGGTTAAAAGCCACGCGAGTGTATTCGATAACGAAGACGACGAGTACGCGGTCTGTCTGTGAACTACGCTTTTTCCATGGGGGTTCGGTCTCCACTTCTCCCTCACCAGCCCTTCTTTTTTTCTTTTTTCCATTGCCGTTCCGTTTCGTTTCGGTGTACCTAGGGGGAATTAGTGGAATTAGGAATATACAACTTTAAAAAGTAGAGATAGAGGATAGCGAGACAGAATGAGATTTTACGCTCCCTTCTCCCTTGAACCCGTGTGCATTAAGTATACTGTGAACAAGGGTCTAGGATACAAATACCGACAAAAGCATCCCATTAATGATGCGTAGCCGATCAATTGTAATTCAAAGCAATTATCCAACCCGTAAAGTCGCTCTCCCGGCTTGATGCTGGACTTCAGGACTTGCACGGCACAACTTATCAATCTCCTCCAGAGCCTCCACAAAATCCTCATACTCAACCTTCCCTCCAGTCAGCCTCTTCACCCACTCCCTCGTCGAATCGCCTCCAATCTTCAGCCCCCGCTTCAAAGCCACATGGAACAAACATGCGGCCGCAACGCTCCTCGCAGGAAAGAAGTTGCAAATCTTATAGCTCGTCATAACCCTCCCAATAACACTCCAAACCTCCCTCCCGAGCCCAGTCTCGCAAATATCTACAATCTTAGTTTCCGCACACTCTTCTTCTCCAGGGGTCGCTACCGGAGGTAAGACCTTCTCAAGAAATCTCGGCAGGAAGTCATAGGGCAACGGAACACGTAAGTCGAATCGCAGGACGCGAAGCAGCAATAGCTCCGCGGCCACAACCGTTGACCTGAGCGAGTCGTACAAGGGCGAAGGGAAAGTCAGCGGTGGTGAAGATGGATGGAGGTGAGCATATGCTGGCACAAGAAGCTCGCGAAGCCTTCTAGGCGATTCGGTGGCTTTTGTAGAGAGGGAGAGGGAGGCGAGGCACAGTGTCTTTGGATTTGGTTAGCTAGGGTCGAAAAAGGAGTAGCTTAAATGAGGTGGGGCAAAAGCAGTACATGATCGTCCAGTGGCGAACAGGATTCCTCCGATGCCCAGCGATTATAGCGGTGAAGGTAGACGTATGCCATTGAGAGTGATTCTGGTGTGAGGCGGAGAGTATCAGCCATGACGGCCAGAAAAGACGCCCAGTCGGTAGGCAAAAACATCAGTGAGGGTTGTGCTTGTTTAGTGGTGGCAGTGGTGGCTGTAGAGTGTTCATGACTGGATCGACGCGGTGAAGGCATTTTACGTGTTTTGGCGTAGCAGGGTCAGGTGTCTGAAGGAGGTGATGGTTATCAGAAGTGCAAGCTTGGGCCGGGGATTCTCCTTCCTCCCTTCCCTGCCAAGAGATGAGGCTCCCCGAAGCTTAAACCATCACCAACGTTCCCCCCCTCCCTGTTTTCAATGGAGTTAATCGCCTTCGGCTTCAACGCCCACGGACAACTCTCCCCGCCAACCAATCCCTCAGAGATTCCCGAAGACATCCGTATCCCGCAGATAATCGCTTCAGCAAACAATTCATTAAGAGTACTTTTCGCCGGATGGAGTGATACTTTACGTATTCAGCCCCCTTCTACCTTCCACCATTCATAATCCCACCTGCCATCCACATTACCCCCACCCAACAAAGAAGAATAATAATAAAAAGCAGTAGAAATAGACGGTAACCTCCACCTCCTCGGTGCCGCCTCCGCTGGCACTCGACTAACCATTCCATCAACCCATCTCTCACCAATAACTTCCGCCTTCGGCGACCACACAGGTCTGAAAGGCGTGACGACAACAGCACAAGCAATTCACCTCCTCCAGCACTATGGTACAAAACAGGTCTGCTTTGGCCAGCGGGTCGAAGGGATAAATGACACTTCACACATCGCAATTGCGGGAAACGGCGCCGTCGCAGTCGTGCAGGGCGACGAAGTACTCGTCTACCGCTCCTTCTCGGCCTTCTTACTAAAGAATGCGCGGCATCGGTGGAAGCTCGCGGGGGGTGGTAGTGTAGTGGAGTTGCACGCTAATGAGGGCGGCTTCGTGACCTTGACTAGGGAATACGGTGGCAGGGTGATTACATGGGGCGATGCACGGCACGAGTACCTGGGCAGGGAGACAACGGCTGAAGCATCTGCGGGGGCTCCCGGGATCGTGGACGCACTGGACGGGATTGCGATCGCCCGAGTGGGTAGCGGAGGGTGGTGCTCCGCCGCGGTTAGTGTTGAGAGGGATCTATATGTTTGGGGAGGGGCCGGCGGGGAAGTTTTGGCTGGTAGGGGGGAGGTGGAGCTTGTTCAGGAGTTCGAAGTAGTTGACGGGGTTAGCGTTGGTGATGGCCATGCTGTTGCTTGGGCCAGCGGGAAGCTATGGGGT
>Ga0307509_10005141_pt1 | contig 18374 bp, 9 predicted proteins | sample 10_EM_MG_FD_202245 | JGI IMG/M metagenome (GOLD analysis project Ga0307509, IMG submission 202245) | Populus trichocarpa ectomycorrhiza microbial communities from riparian zone in the Pacific Northwest, United States - 10_EM | ecosystem: Host-associated > Plants > Roots > Unclassified | place...
ATGAGAATCAGCGAAAATTTGTCCTTGCATTAGAAAACCCGTAGATAACATGAAGAAATTTACAGAATCTTTAAATATCACCAAGTGGTGGAGAAAAGGTCATTTAAGTATCTGGTATCAGTTGCCATGTACTTTTTTGTATCGAGCCGCATACAAAAATCTAAGTCACTTTCACACCAGTTGATGCAATCATGAACCATGAAGGCGGCTTTGATTACTTACACTTCTACTTATAGAGGCTTGAATAGATAGTGATTCCCTAGCTGATAGAAAGATTTCAAGTGTTTTTATATAAGCAGTGTTGAGAATTGTTTGTTTAAAAATGTCCATTTTTGGTGTAAAATGGGCATCGGACGAAAAGTTTTGTCCCCGTACTGTATATAGCGAGTGAAAGCTTGACCCCCCCCCCCAGTCGTCAAAATCACGATAGAACAAAACACTATCTACCCAGCTCTATGGCTACGAGACTTCCAGGAAGGTCATAAAACAGGTTTTTACCGGAGAGGTAGGAGTTCAACACCTGCCGAGGGTGCCTGTGAAGAAGGGGCCAAAGAAAGGAAGAGCCCGGATATGCGCTAGCAAGCCATTCATTTTTCTCCCGCTGACTGCCTTACCTTTTGACCTTCATCAACATCTCTTAAGGCCCTTCTCAATAGACACTTTCAGCAGATTCCTGTTTTCAGTTCAAATTCGAGTTCGACAAATGATGAACACGCTTGGAAGGGTTTCAAACATTCCCAAGTAGTGCTCTACCACAAAATAGATTAGTTCAATGCCAAAATAGACACGATCATCAAGAAATCATAGCATAGATACCCGTACCAAGTACAGTATGACACTTCGAAGCCGACTCAACTTACAGCTAGTGTTGCTTGGACATTTGTCCGGGTATCCTTCCACTTGTGCCTATCATTTTTCGAACTCGAATCCAAACTAAAAACAGAGATCAGACTAATTTTTGAGAAATAAGGGTGGGGTATAGGAAGAGACACGAATAGAAGTGGGGGGAGGTAAGCAATACTTCAAAATCTAGTAGCGAAATAATAGGGCTATTTGGTGTCACACCCTCCCGGCTTTTCCTCTATTAGTAACATCAAGAACGCTCTAAGTTGTATAATTATACAGGCAGAGACATGAGTTAGTGCAGGCACAACCCAGCTAAGGGGGGGGGGGGGGGGGTGGAAGCTTCGGATTGCCCTCGCTACGCGGTGCGGGCTGACACGAGCCTGCTCCAAGAAAAGCCCAGGGGCTGCCCCCCACATGTTCTCAGTGCGGCCCGGATATTCTCTCAAGTCTGATCCCATCTATATTATCACCTCACTTCTGTCTCTGTAATTGGCTCAGCACTGGGAAGCGGCTTCCTCAATTAACCCTTCCAACTTAATAATGTGCAAGGGCCCCATGCAGGGAAAAAAGGCCCGAAAATGATTTTGTCGGCGCGTTCTTGTCTTTTGAGGGATTTACCAGGCTCGGGAAAGGGTGTCAAGAACTTTTCAACAGAGACATCACGTCAAGTTGGCGAGATATTTGCTAATCCTAGTGAGATGTAGTCATATTCCCCTCCAAGCAGAGCAGTCACCTCGAAATATCGGTAAGCTAAATGTGGCCTTTTGTTAAATATAGGGCTGATCAAGTGATATAAAGGGGCAGTCATATTATGTCACTCGGGGGTTTCCCCTGCAACTTGCAGGTTTGGCTTCATTGTCGTGACTACTCACGCAGAGCCGGCTTAGACATTGCTAGTCCTGATCAGAACTTTTTGGGGGCCTTTCCACTAACTTCACGATTAGCAAGCTTACGGCCCTGCCGATGCTCGATCTGACTGTGGCAGTCCTGGACCCTATCCCATCCTGAAGCGCAGATGGGCATAAACAGGGCAACCAATTTCTTGAAAACTAACAAGTAATTGTGTAACCCAAGCGAACGCACCTTAACCGTGCTAGGGCCTGTGGGCACCTGCTGGCAGCGGAGGCCCTCGGAGGTCCCGCTCAAGGGCTCACAGAGGACAGTTGCTCGACGCAAGAACCGCTATCTTTCCTCGGGAGGAGGGGAGGCGTCTACGGGTGGAAATAGCTATCTCAGCCCTAACAGCATCAGAGACACAGGCCCTCACACCATATCAAATTCGGAAGAGTTTTAAATTACCTATCAGCAGAGATAAAGAACGAAGGCGGGGCCTGTGCGGACGTTCTATGCGGCCTCGGTGCATTCTACAATCTTAGATGTGCAGACGGGACCAGTGCCTCAGATACGGGTAGGATAATCAGCTCAAACCCCTTCTGCTCAATATGACAGCTATGCCGCCCAGAGGAAGTCTTTCGGCTCCCGACATTAAAGTCCCGCGTCATAGAAACTCACTCGCACTTCCTAATACGTTAAGAGAAAAATAAGTCTTATCACTCGCTAATAATCCCAGTGGCGAAATGCATCGACAGCCCAGGCTCAGAGCATCCAATAACATGTAAAGCCGCCACGCTCTGCAGGAACGCCCCGCATCGATTGCCGTCCCGTCCTTCCCATTTAAGGCCCCCGATTATCCAACCCGGAAACAGCAAACCACCCGTCACTAATGCAATTCGAGGAACCACAAGGACTGGCAAAAAAGTAAAATAGAGGAGGAAAAAACGAGCTAAATAAAAACCAGAATTTGCGGATAGCACCCGACCGCATCTGCGGCCCTTCTGCAATGATGCTCCAACCGTACCCGCAGCTGCGGACGTCGACGCATTCCCCGGAATTGGAATTGACGATCTTCGGCGGATTAGAGTACCGCTCCAACCACCTAGACACAAATCTCGAATCTGACATGAAGTTCAATTGGGGATCCTGCTTTAGCGCTGATAGCCAGATCGGGACCGTGTTTCATTGCAGAAGTGATGATTCGCGGGTTTTCGACCTTTCACTGGTCGGGGTGCTCCGTGACCGTCCTGGACCAAATTTTCAGTTTCCCAAAGTTCTCTGTCCCAGACCCTGTGGTCACCAGGTCGGTCCATCGGGAGCCGTCCGGGAAGACCTGACCAACCTCCCGCTTAATTCCCCTTTTTTAATGCAAACTTTAGTGACAGGTTATGTTCCTCATTCTATCTTTGCACTTCCGGGAAAGTCCCGCGTCGACCTCCGCCAGCAACTGATCCTCTCCATTACTCCATAGAAACTTTGCCAAGTTGTTCCTTGCCTAAGCAACTGATTGGCCTTATCTCTATTTGCCCATTAACAGACATTGCGATATGACTTCAGAGTTCAAAACAGCACCACATCTCACCCCGAAAGAAATAACCCAGTCCACCAATGAAAACTGAATCTAACCTACAGCTGAATGGAGGTAATGGGAGAGGGGAATACTCTAGGTTCCGAAGGAAAATACTCCCGAAGATCTTGAGAGATAGAACAAGGGAGGGAAAAAAACGATCCATATCCACTCTATTCGAACACGGCACTTTATCTACTGATATTTGCCTACCGCTCTAAGCGTTCGGCAGTGATGTTGGTAGTCGATCAAATAAGGTTTGTAGCCAAAGATGTCTCTTAGCCGCCCGCAACTTAGGTTCGGGAAGCAGCATCGAAGAAAAGCAAATAAAACACATTCAACATATCGGCAAATTCACTAAAGAGCATTACGGAAACCCACAGGTGTGATCGAAATGGAGTCTATATATATGCTGTGACATGTAAGTCGCTGAATCGGAGCGGGCGAGCGCACTACATGTGCAGTGGACCAGGATAAAATATAGTGTACCTTGCTGCCGAAGTCTTCACCGACCACTATCAGAAATCACAATCCTACCGCCGAAAGCTACAGGGAACCCCGAAACATCAGCTATAACCAGACGCCTTTACACAGCCCTTGAAACACTACCGGCTCTTTCAGAGCCAGTCTTGAAATTGTTTGGAATGAAGGGTGAAAAAATATGCACTTGCTCACGCTCAATATGCACTCTACCCGATGATTCCAAGTGTGCCCTACCCCTCTAAGGGGCACGTACATGTACGGTAGGCTGCTAGCCAAGGGCCTGATTCCTCGATTCCGTGCCTGAAGTGGCCCCGAGACGGCCAAGACTAGGCGGAAGCAGTAAAACGATGAGTTCATCACGAAATCGGAGCTCTAGAGCCGAAACCGGAGCTGTAATAATACTCGTTATCCTCCCTGCATATTGTATACTACCATTGTGACCTGTTCTCTAGGAGATGAGAGACCAAGGCTCACCAATTGACAATCTACTGTCATAGGTTCGCGGCAAACTGCGAGTGACGTCTGGTGCTAGAAGATCTGTTTTTTGATTGAGTGTTTTTAGCGCTAAACCTTCCAGGACTTTTATTGTTTCATTTGTTTCATTTGTTTCATTTTTTCCCCTTCCCGCTGAAACCTCGTGTTGTAATAAGAATTAGGAACATCCTTTTTGTTTTGTGATCGTCAATTCTGCTTTGGTCCTCCTACCGTGGGGAAGCAGGTTCCCGGTGGGGCTCGAAGAAGCTCGTAGGATAGAGCCCCTGGTTTAAAGCCTCCTGTGATTTGGTCGGACCAGCATGCCAGCTGCCACACGCCACATTTTTTTTCTTTCTCCCGCTAGGCAGGTGTCCTCGCCGTCGGTACTTGTGCTCGAGTACTCGAGTACTTGTACCCGAGCGCAAGCATTCTTCCTGGCTCAAGCCATTGGTGCCGTGGGGACGGTCGCTGGTCCCATGATCCAATCAATCCATCCACGAACACGCACAGGCGGGGATTGTTGGCCAGTGTGCGGAAATGTAACCTAAGTCCACCTTCGGGCCCAGGCACCAACTTCATGACCCGGTGGCTGTTGCTCTGTGTCTAATATCGCGCTATCCTAATACCAATGCGGTAGCACTCTCCATTTGAGCACAGTCCTCGTAGGACCTGGATTAATGTAGTTCAGCACAAAATACTAGCGAGAACAGCCCAACGCCATTGGTTGAAGGGCTGTTCGAAAGGAACCGTCTTCCAGGCACGGGCCCAATCGCAGGCAAGCAGTTATGACAGCGACTATGAATGTTCTTGGGAATTCTATTGCTATTTTATCTGCAGCCGCCGTAATTCTAGAGAACAGATGTTGTCGCTTTTTTTTTCTAAAAGGGGGTGCTTCTGGCCTTTCCACAGTCAAGATCAGATAATTTTGCTTGGGCACGGCCTTAACGCTAGCTTCGGGAATTATTATTTTTTTAGAAAAAAATAAAAAACGGCCTGTCCAAAAAAACAGCATCTTCCAAAGTTGCGACGACCATAGAAAAAACAAGGAGAGCAAGCAGCTCACTATGCCCTGAGCCCCGCATAAGGTACCTGTTTGATTCCCAGTTTAAAAGGCCATTTTACAATTCCTTTGAGTGTTGCAGTGCAATACCCCTTCCCATTGCCTCCACTGTGTGTCGAGCGTCACTTGTCACTAAAGTGCACGCACCAAGTGCCCAAACACAGGAACTAAACGAAGGTATGGCCAATTGTCTGTGCGCATCAGTGCGCCCGCACAAGATTCGAAGTCGAAGATTGGGGTGCTTGTACTCGTAGCAGGCAAGAGGCACCCGAAAACGGGGGTCGTGGGTCTTGAGTTTGTATGGCTCAGATACGCACGGATTTCGGCCATCCATTTTGCGAATCCCTGTTTTCGGGTACCCATTGCCTGGCCCGAGTACTGTACTAGTACTCAAGCAAGTCGTATAAATGAACTGATAGGCCACAATCTGGATATCTTTTGTGTTAGAACCTCTCTGATATCGAATACTTCTTGCCTGCCACCAGTACCGGCCGGGGTGAGAACGAACTGTCTCAGACAAAATGCCAGGTCAAGCTGCGTTGATTGGTGACCGGACCTCGGCTCCGCTTCAATGTTGTATGGCTTGCCAAGCATAACAATTACTCGTAGAGGTCGCGAATTTGTGTGGGCGCTCGGACACGCACGGGGTTTTTTGCTCTCGGGTACTTCTTGCCTGCTACGAGTAGATATACCACTTGTGGGCTGGCCTCATCTTGAATCTGAACCCTGCCTTGGGAAGCAGGAAGATCGGTGTGACCGGATCTCACAAGACCGACAGGAGCGGGAAGCAATAAGGGGATGACCGGGGAAAACTCTCAAGGAAAAACCCGAAGCTGGCCGGGGTGCCTTCGGTTCGAGCTTTGGGTTAGATGGTGTTGGATCACTTTGCACGAGGTTTGCTGCAGAGCTAGCTGGATAACCTGCTAAGCCGCCTCATGTTATCACCCTGCACCTGGGGAGGGGCATTAGAAACCGGAAGACTATTTCTGCTGATCCCATACAATCCTCTGCGGAGACAAGTGCTACGTTTCCAGTTCTTGGTGCCCCCCCCGAGTACTCCTGGTCCGGAGAATTAATATATGATAAGTGCAAAAGGGCAACCAGAAAAAAAAAGAAGCTCCCCCTCTAGACATTATCGACGCGTGAGAAATCCCGCAAGGTAGCGAGAATATTCCAATGTGGAATAAATGGAATGAAATGTACAATTAGCACCTTACATCCACAGAGTTTTGCTTTTTCGCAGAAGCGAATTTAGGGCTATCTCTATCATATCCAGTCTCAAGATCCAAACAATCTGAATTAAGAGATGACAAGCAAAAAACCCGCTCATAATGTGCTTAACCGGGGCCCAACTTTTGGATGAAGATAGATATACTTTGCGCTCCTGTATTTCCACCCCCAGTTTCCATCTAACCACCTGCCAAACCGGTATGCCACATGAGGGATATGTTGCGGAAGCCGCACGAGTGATTTCCTATGACAATATTGTGAACCTGACCCACACCCCTCGCGAGCTTTCGAGCGAGAACTTTCAAGTGATTTGAGCTATGATATTATTATAATGAAACTACCAACGAAGGTTTTTCCTGACCTAATAGCTATCAGATGCAAATCCTGAATGTCATGTGTTCGGGTTTTCCCGAGGTAAGCGCGATTGTGCGAGTGGGTCCCATGACTAGTGATGCATAATATGGGTCCATCGTGGGCGGAATAGAGTCTAACCCCCTCTCACTGTGATGGCAATTTTTCAATTGATTTTTAATATTTTCTTTTTCTTTCGGAAAGGGTGGGGTTTCTTTGTCAGATCCTTACGGAATCACTCTGAAACTGTTACTTGCTGAATGGTTGTTCTCGGCGGCCGTGAGCTGCGCTGTACTTGTACAGTGCCGCTCGACCGGCTCCCAGAGTGGGAGCCCCGAAACGCCTCTTGCTTGAAGGCTCATCGTGGACGCCTGCCCTGTGAGTGGCCGATCAGAGTAGCCAGAACCCAAACCAAGCTACCTCAACTAATCCCGGTAGGGCCGGTTGCGACTCGACGCTCTAACTCCTAAGCACGAACCCAAGCGATCCACCGAACATACCGGTACTATGAACCGCAGCCGGGCCGAACTATCAGCCGTGGCAGCTTACAAGGAGGTTCCGGTGGCTCGGGCTAAGCACATCCCAGGCCCAACACTCAGCTAAAGTACTCGCACATGCTATTCGCCTCAGAAGCGTCAGCCAGTTGGCCTATCGCTCCTTGGTGAACGCAGCTAAGTTGACGTGCGTTCCTACTCAGTTCGTTAGTTATGGTATCTCGCAGAGGCTAACACTAGTAAGCACAGAATTGGTAAGCCCCATTAGCAGAAGCGAGGGTATCTTTGGCATCTTTGATGAAAAGAAAAGAAAAGAGGGACCCCCGGGAGAGCCCTTAACTGATGACTGACAGGCTGTCATGTGTATGAAGTAGTCGGCTAGCACTTTAGAGAAGGGCTGGATATTGTAATAGTGATGCTCCTCCCCCCGCCGCGAGCATGGGTATTTCTTCGCAGATCTTCGTGCGGACCTCCCATCATAGACCCAGCGAGTCCATGGCCCGCTTCCTTTTTTTTTCCCTCTGACAAAGGCTGGTGCAAGTTTAAATACGACTGCTTGTAGGGCTGGTTCAAATAAATCCAGCTATTTTACCCTAGAGCGCAGCAGGTCATTTATCGTCCAACCGCACCACATACATATCATACAATGATATACTCTTCTGGTTCCGCTCTAACCCAGGAAAAAGGATTGAAGTGATCACCACAAGGAACCTAAGCCCCGTAATAAGGAAATAGGCATATTGGTTTTAATAACTCCTCTCAGCTGGCCACGTCAACGGGGGAAATGCGCGGAGTCGAGCCAAAAGCAATGCCCGAAGCCGGAGGTTATCAAATATGGGGCGGATTAGTCGCAGATGAGAAAATCTTGCTGGGCTGTCAGCCTCCGTACTATATGCTAGATGTTCTAATAAGTGTTGATACTCTAGGGAAGTGCTAATAACGTGAAAACTACGTAATAATGACCACTACACGGTATTATCGTGCTAAACTGTGTCTTTCTGGGTGATCTCCCGGTAGTGTATCCGCTACGCACCCGGTGCCATCGGTCTCTAAGGTTGCTAAATGAGAGGCTATGTCCTGCATACGGGTCCCTACAGCTAGTAGCCACGCACGTAAGCCCTGACCCCCCGGTAAATATATAGGATATTTGGCTCATTGGGTTGAAAAGGTATTTTTTCGTGTAAATCAGTTTGTAAGATTGCTCCCGTGGGTCATACAGACTTATAACACGGATGTCAAGGGGCCAAACCAGAGCTCACCTTACTACTCTGTTTTCCCTGTGCCAAGAGATGACCCTCTAGCTGTTGAATACCACTTGGGGTCCGTAGTGAAACTCTTTAAGCACTCAAGCAGCCATGTCAATAGTTGTCGATATTTAAAGCACCCTACCATATCAACTTAGCGAGCAACGCTTGCTCAAGTTGCGAAACGCTGCACAAAATGCTCTCATTGGGTCAGGCAAAGCCGCTGGTGCTTTAATCTGTTTTTCTGGGTGTACCGATCGTATGGTTCTGCTCCACATATTTCTCAGCAACGTTTTGTGGACTTTCAATTAGATATAGTAGCCTGCACCTTGCTGAAGGATCTGCAAGATGGTTTAGTGTCTTTTAAACCTCTCTTATCTTTAGTATAGAGGAAGGTTTTTTGGATCGCTTGATAAATTGGAGTCTCAGTTGCTGCATAAGTCTCTCATCGAGAGGATAACCGGATCACAAGAGATCACTCACCAGCATGGTTATTGGTGATGTTTTGTACACTATTCACCTGGTGGTTGGCTAGCGATTCATAAAAATATTCGCATAACATCCTTGATGCGGTGGTGTGGAGTATAGATCAGCCTGGAGCGCTCAAAATTTCCCTTTTTCGCCTGGTTTCTGCGATCGACAGAACGGAGATGAAACCAGTGCAGTTGGGGTCCTCATCTTGGGTCCCCTGTCCCCTGGACTAGCATTAGGTGCCCGTTATTTCGTTGTCATTCTCAGCAAGGGTTTCTCAATGAATGGCGCTTCTCGGCTCTCTAGAACTGCCCTGTCGCGGCTAATATTTTCCTGGCCGCCGAAAGGAATTAGCCTACGTTAAAAATATTTCTTATAGATGCTACCTACTTCAAACATGGGCTCTGGCAGGGATTTCCCCAGTTCTTTCGATGGGATGCATAAAAGTTTAATTGTGAAACGCCTAGGTCTATTCCTTTGGGGTGGTGACGGAATCGCCACTGTATTGTTTACGCCCGTATGATATGAGATGTCATTAATTATTATCATGACTATTTATAGAGACCGTTGCACGGGGCACAAGATAGCGATGAGTGCTTGAATGCTCGAGAGTGGTATCGCGAGCTAGGGATATTAAGCGGGCGGATGATTCTGATGGCTCATTGGCTCCAGGGGATTGGGGAGCCAATGCACGCAGTATTATTTGAGTTCGACTACCGTATGCCGATCCAGAAGGCATAGACTAAGCTTGTCTATTGCAGAACAAAGGCCTCAGACTGCCAAGAACCAATGTTCAATGAAGTGAAACGTATGGAAGCATGTCAGAGGAGTCCAACCGCCACCGGCGTCGAAGGCGCGTGCTCTGCGATCCGCCAGGACTTTTTTGTCATTCGTGTTGAATGAAACTTCCCATATGGATGGTACTTGTAGTTGATTGACCATCGCAGATCAATTTAGGGTCCATGCTAGGTCCCAGAGGTTGCGGAGGGACCTGGGGGGATCACTGACCCCCCTGTAGTGAGAGTATCTAGCCGTGACGGGAGCTTATGTCCGGAGAATTTAGCGTGAAGACATAGCAGTCTCTCTCATCAAAAATAACACTTCGTAATAGACACTGGGCCTGGGAACCAATGGGGAAATGGTACCAGGGGTTTGACAATTGCAATCACGCATGGGGGATCGCTCTGATAAAATCCGTAACGAATGGAGGATAATCCTGTTGCATGAATTGTTCTGGCAGATTTTAAATCTCACACACCCAGCTGAACTGATACCTACCATACTCTATTGGTATGGGCCGGATACAAATGTGCCCTAACGGTTAGCTTTTCAAGACAGTATGCTCTGTGGACCGGCTCAAAGTTCTAGACTAGGGTTCAATCATTTGGCAAGCACACGTATCTCTGTGGCAATTCTGAATTCCCGCGGGTGCCGGGGTTTGGAGAAGTAAGCTCTTCACCAACGAAACTCATTGTCAACCTGGAATTGACTCGTGTTGTGCCTAGTGAGCGGTTTGCCTATTGTGGAAGAGGTGGGTGGGTTCGGGGATAGTTGTATGTTTTCAGGAGAGATGTTCACTTTGAGAAATGGCGCAGTAGGGCATTTGGTATCAACTTTGCATTCCCATGCTTGTTGGCCATGTTCAGCATCTCGAGAAAGAGTTCGCCCATTGTCTTCCTCGGTCCACCAAGGGTAGCGTTACTTGGGTAATCCTAGTGGTAAGTTAAAAAGCAAAACTGGAGGCGCAGAGCAGGAGACTTTCCAAGTTCTAAGAATGCGAGGACAGAGTGAGCCCTCTTGGGGAGGAATGGCCGTATGGTCTACGGCGCCTGCACCTGCCCCAGCGGTGCAAATAGTCCGGGACAGATCAGCTTGAGCTATTCGAATATGGTGCCGGTAGAGATGCAAAGTTATACTGGAGTATATGTAACGGTGGGTAGTCTTGGCTGAAGTAGTGCCTCTGGATTAACTTATGAAGCTATCCGATATTCATAGTTGGGTGATGATACCGGCAGGAATTATGTCTGACATTCTCTTTAAGCATGCGCACTATGGAAGGGGCATCCCGAGTCTCGCGAAGCCAATGGTATATATCAAAGTGACCGAAGAACGAAAACATTATTGATAGGCTTGAGGGAGGCTCTAGGCAGATGCTCTTTAGTGCTCCTATCCAGGCTTCTCCGCTCTGCATTGCAGATCTAAGTTAACTCCTCGGTTGGCCTGACGTAGGGGCTGTCTACTCGAGCAGATGCAAATTTATATAGGTATCAGCGGTGCAGCGCGCAGCGGCATCGCAGAGTAGACTGAACGGGGTTCGCTAAAAACGACCGAAAAAAAACCCCAAGAGTGAATCTAATGTCCGCAAGTAGCGAATTATGAGGTTGTCCCTGTATAGGTCCTTGTATGCTCTAGGACATCGGCTGCGGTTCACCCCCAGGGGTATTGATCTGACAGATGTAATAAAACCCAACATAACTTCAGTGGTCCAAAAAGCTCCCCACTTATCGCATGGTTTCCATATAGGAATTGTATAATCATTTCAATGTCCTATTCTTGTAAGTAATAATAACCTCGTATCTGAACCAGTAAGGCAGCTGTTGTATAGTCTGCCAAGTACATTTCACTCTTTACTCAGGATGGTTTTGAAAACCATAAAATAGTTTGTTGCTGCATTTGCACTCTGGTCATCGGGAAGGCGTTTGGTAGAGCACAAAAGAGGGCGCCCAAACAAGCCCTGCCCCCCCAAATCTAATAGCTTGAGCTTGGGAAATGGGACGATGGGCCTTGAACTACCGGCATCTGTGTCCACATTTGTCAACCACCGGGGCTCGCAAGACCACAACTCGGTCAAAGCCCGGGATGTTGCCTTTTGGGAAGATTGGGTGATAACGGCGAAATGGGGGCTCTGACTCTGTAGCTGACCTGAGGCGTGAGTGGCTTTGTCGCTGGGGGGTACTTGCGGCATTACGCATAACAGGAAAGAGGCTGTAGCTCAAGTACCTTAGGCCAATGTAGGGATAATGATAGGGATGCGCTAGGAGCTTCGGAAGTCTTCAATGTTACCTTGACGAGTGTTATAAGAGATCCATGACCACGCTCTTTACAAGCAAAACTCATCCTCATAGTCTGAACATTATCCCCCCATACCCGCAAACACCACTTCAGCCCCCCAGAAGCCTTTAGTATAGCTCTCTTAATGGCGGATCAAGCGCCTAGTTTCTCTACCTCCAGGCATTCTCCAGCCAAAGACCGGGATGACAATGGAGGCAACCAACCTAATTCTCAACTTCTGAATTTTGCCAATGAACTCTTCGAGTGTGTTCCGGGGCATATATCAGCTCCAGGTGTAAGTTCTCCAGGGCTCAAATCTTTAATCCATCTCATTTGAGATTGAATCAATATGGTTTGGACTTAAAAAGTAATTTATTTTTATATTTTTAGGTACCAGGTGTCCTGTGTCCTACTTGCGATGCACAAGGTATTGAGAGTTGGGTGATACGCGGGAAGGTCTGTTCGAGGTGCGGGACGCCTTGTCAATAAGCCAGCAATGTTAGGTCTAGATGGCACCAAGTCAAGGCAGGTACACAGGTAGATTGTTGGCGGGCCATCGATCGTGTGCTGCTTTCGGGACAACTATTTCATATATTTCTGTCTGAAGTTTGTTGGGTGTAACGAGCATGAAAGGATGGCTCGAGGGGTTTCATTATTCGTTATGGGAAATTTCCTTATTTTTTCCTATGTCATAAGAGTTAGCGTGCTTGCGTGTTGCAGAGGTACCTTATATTTTTCCTACGTATTTCGTGAGCCAGCAGACCGGTACTTGCTCGCCAGTTTAACTCAGTAGAAACTCGTTCCAAATTTCCATTCTTAAACTGGCTCGGGCTGGAGAGCGTTAAATAATTCAGTGGATTTTCGTTGCCCAAGTCCATTCTTATGTTGTGGAGGTATCCGCAAATCTTGGTGTTTCCTGAGCACAAGCAAAGCCAAGATCTCCGTATGCTTTCTCAATGCCCAAGCGTAATCGGCACCAATTTCTTTCTTCGAACATATTGATCAGTTGGAGTAAAGTGGACGTAGAGGCCTGTCCAAGTCTTGGCTCTGGATTTTAGTGCCAGGTTCGATCCTTTTTTCGGTGGTGGTACCTGTCATCTTAGTTCGGATACTGATTGTGAAGCTGGAACATGCGCTTTTGTGCTAATTAGTTCATAAAATTGACTCACTATCCTCTAGCGTTGAGGCTTAATCCGGGAGTGAGCTTTCTGGGGATTGTCTTTTTTTCAGTGGTCTGGAAAAAATCGATTGGAGGCATCAACTGGCACAAACAATGTTTTGAGAACTTCTTAATTAAGGGACTTCCACAAGAGTCCTTAAGGAGGTGAGTTATCACACTTGATCAACTCCAACAACTAGAGCCATGAATTGGGTCCAATGAATCCAGCAAGGCCTTAAAGGAGGGAAAGTGGTCTCGCCGGGGGCGCTAGCTTTATATTACCATTAGTCGGAGGTTAGTTTAGGGCTAGCATGATGGCCATCATTACACTTGGTTGGGTTGGAGCGATGTGTTAATGCTGCCTTAGCTACCGGGTCCTAATGGATGAACGATGCCGGTACTGTCATGGCATCTCAATATTTTAAAGATTAATAAGCCAATTTTATTAGTACTTCCAGCACATTCAGGGGATTTGTTGCAGAGCACGAATCATGACAGCATCAGTCGCCGAGCCTGCTATCTGACCGACTCTAGGGAATTTATCACCCTTCATCAACAAAGGCGATAAGAAACGAAAGAACAAGAATTCACCGGATTTTCCAAACATGATTGACTCGCTTGGAACATTGAGAAACAGAAAACCAATATGAGAAGTGATCGTTCGTGGGAGCCAGGAGCTTCTCCCCCTCGAAAGGAAGAAAGGAAGAGCGTACCTCAAATCAGCCTTTTATCCTCCGGATGGCTGATAGTTCTGATATTCTTCTGAGCGAAATGCGTGGCGCTAGGCTATGGATAAGACCATAGCCCACGGCCATTCTACCTCATCATGCCTTGCCCCTCTTCCAGGGCCGATTGCTGTGTTATTAGTGGCTAGTTGTTAGAGACCCCGAAAGAGTGGGGAATTGTACAATATGTTTATCTCAAGACATATGTGGCGCTGAAATGTTTCCTAGCAGTGGTATGGCTGGTTTTAGCTATATATGGCCGGACGCTAGGAGCTAACTACCGAAAATACCAGAACGAGTGATTGGAAACCCTGGCTTAAAAGCAAATTATCTGAGAATGGTATCTTTGGGAATGTGAATACCGAGCTTAGGCCTTAAAATACTAGCCTATAGATATCGTTAGTGTGCGCTTTCTTGTGGGGGTTCTCTATAAATGAGTTTTTTCCTAGTTTGGTATAACCTGGGGTTCTTCGGGTTCGGCTAAGCGCTCCTGGGTAGAGATTAAGGGGGCAGCAGTTTTCGTTTCCATCAGCGTAAATGGGGTTTCTAGGGATCCAGTTCTGTGGAGGCGTAACTTGCCTATTTAGTTAATATTGTTTTAGTAAGAGATCGGAGAAGGGTAGAAGTACCTCAGCATATATTCTATCATTCTAGAATTAAGGGCTCATAACTAAGGACGGTATATTCCCTTAGGAAGGCTTTACGAGCTTATCTCCTTGACGGGAAGCTAATTCCCAGGGTTGGGTGGGCGAATACTTGTTTCTTGTTTCTTTCGGCTCAATTCCTTTGGTATTCTATTTGCCAGGGCCCGTGTGGCCATTCCTAGGGAGTACGGTTGACTGATATTTTCCGGATGGAGGGGGGCGTTTATCAGGATACCCCCTATTAGAATTTCAATGAAGTTGTGTAAAAAATAGAGTTATTGAGGGGGGTTTCCTTTGATCACGCTTCTGTGACGTGACATCTCGAATATGTCTGTTGGTGGATGCCTCGTGGCTCAAGATATAGAGAAATCCGAAGTTTTGATATGGGAAAGCAGCCGTAAGGCGTGTGCGCAAATGATGTGCCTAATGGGAGTAACAGCGCCTAGAATTAGCCATAAGTAGAGTTCCACAACTCGCTAAAACCGGTTCTTGTGCTCAAGAGCAAAGCTTATTATTGGACTTCTTTGAAGGAGCTATTCACGCCCCCATGAGCTCCGGGTCCAGCTTGCTATCTCCAAGAACAAACAAACGGTATGGGTGATGTACTAATTTCTGAAGAGAATTGATGGGAGTCCCGCTATTCCCCCTGCCGCCATGACGTACTATATTCGAGGTTTAGCTTATGAGGAGAGGTTATGTGATGTCTGCCTTACTAAAAGAGTGCTAACGCAACTTCGCAGGAACAAGTGTACTCCATACAATTATACACGCTTTTTCGCTAGCCCGTAAGGTTGAGTGGTGGCCATGGCGGCGTTAGTTTTGGTTAGAGATAGCCATACCGATGTTCGGGCGTGCGCGAACCACAATGCCCTGAAGCTAATATGATAAGGCAACAACGCTGGCAGCAGGAGCCGGCTATCCATTCGGATGCTTTGGTTTATTCGGCGTGCTCCGTCAAGAGTGATTAGCAAAGCGCGGGAGAGAAGGAGGTAATATCGCCAGTAGAATTGCCAGTACACATCCACGAGTACAGTGTTCGAGTAGACTGCAACACCCAGTGAGACTGAGAGAACTGAGGTTAACGAAGGGGCACATCGTATGGCCGTGGATTAGACACAAAGTATGGTATGCAACACCATCCAAATCAGCCGGGTTAAACAAAACTTCTGTCTTCTAGAGAATTGTTCTCCTAAATTCTGGACCTTGGGCTGTATTTGTATGTAAAGTGCCCCGCAATTTTAGCCGGGCAGCGGTAGGGTGGTAGATCTCCCGGGGGGGTGTGTCCCACTTTCTGAGTTCTCACTAGCGTTTTGGCGGCTTGCATATTAATAGTAGAAGGGGCAATGAACAGGAGAGGTAGCGAATGGCGGCACCGCATTTGACATTTGCCCCTACACTCCTGGCGCCCTATCCGCAGTCCCCTCCGTTCGTAATGGTTCGTTGCCCCTCTCTTATGTTAGCTGGCTCTCTATGGTGCTTGGGTTTGGGGATTGTCACAAATTAGCCCGGATCTACATACCTCAAGTGTCCAAACGCCGCTACAAGTAGGCCAGTGTCATGGGAGGAGGATCATCGACTGGTAATTCCAAAGGGTGCACTTAATATACTATAGCGGGGGTGGGTTGGAGGGATTCGGTAAGGCTAACGTGATATAATATTGACCCGACACTGATATCGTAGTCCAGGCATCCAGTTGACACAGTTGCCAGCACTTCAGTAGCACCCAATCCAGCCTGTCTATTAGATATCACTTACTGCTCTAACAGCTGCAATACGCTTGACACTGCGGGCTGCCCTTACTGTACCAGGGACAAAAATACCAGCTATCGAAATCACAATAAGCTTGTCTATGGGGTAGGTGGTCTAGTGTGGTGTTGCTCGCCACGAAGCTCGCACCATGGCTGTGTTTTCAAGGGTGCATTCATGTCTCCAGACTTTGAAACTGGTGCTTAAGGACCAAATCTTTTGGCCCGAGGGCTCGAACACGTTATGCTATACAATTCAGTAGCAACAGTCATCCTCCCTATCCCATTTTCGTACAGGACAGACTCTGTGTACTTCCAGATTTAGGTATGATACTTGTTCACTCTTAATTATGTCTGCGACCGTGGCCCGCTCGCTGGAGTTGGCCATATCCTCCAATTCCTTCCTGAATTTTCTCTTTCGCCCGGTGACTCAGTTGTTATAACATCCCAGCCAAATGGTAGCGGTGACTTAGAATTGCCGTCTAGCACAACACCATAGGAAGAGTCCTGCCTCCACACACCAACAATGCAACATATGCCGGATCTCTCAGCCTTCACGACCATCACAGCGCTTTTGTGCTCCTACTATGTTACCATAAGAACGCGAATGAAAGAAAAATGTGCTAGGAGGTTGGAATCCCCCTTATCGGCTAAGCAAGGGGGAAACATTTCACACTCAGCCCTCAGTTTCGACAAAACAAATGGAAATGTACAGCGCCTTACTAGGAAAGGCAGCCGCAACCTCCTACCGTATTGCCTTCTGTTCAAGTTTTTAGTTGCTACGTTAGAGAGAATGTCCCTAGATTGGAAACACTTTTTTCGAGCTCACATCAAGACAAGGTTGTGGCTCTCGTGTAGCTATCATGTTCTTTTTCAGTATCACCATCAATAATGTCGGCTAGCAGTGGCATCTCCTTGGGTATCTCTTCCCTCGAGTATATGATATGTCAATTATCGATTTGCACCTAGTTATGCACACTTGGTATTACAACAGGGCCTAAGAGGAAACACCAACTAGATTATCAAACAGTCAGTTGGCGTCTCGTATATTGTCTTCTGCATACATTTGGACACCGACCCCTCGCCGAATCTCTGGAATTGGGACACTTGCTGTTCTGCTTCTAACATTCGTTTGCGCAGCCACGGAATATGATTTGATCCCCACTAAGTAGATAGTTTTTTTTTCTTTTCCCTCAGGCAGTCAATTGCTGGAAGACAAGCCTTTTTTTTTTTGAAGGAAAAATAAAAAATGCTGCGCAATACAGTTACCCGCGGGTAGATGGGTTGGATGGCGATCATAGCGGGCGCTAGCATACGTCTAGGTTTGAGGATATCTACCAGTAGTTTACTTCGTACAAACACAGTTGACTAATAGAGACCAAACCATAATCTTGGCTTTATTGTATCACCCCAAGACGTCCAAACACCCGCACGAAAAATCTGCGTTATGCATGTGTGCCAATAATATGACACCTTATGTCCCAAAGGACCTCGGGGCAGGTGGAATGGTCGGGAGAGGAGGAAAAAAATTGGGAAAAACAGATACGCAGTAGGTAGACAGACAAACCCAAGCCCACTGGTGAGGACCGTATTTGGTGTGTAACAGCATTCATATGATATCATAGCAGTTTTACTCTCCAGAAGCCCTATCGGTAAGTTGCAAATGAATTAGCAGGATTCAGGGCGGTGTGCCCTCAAGCGTTACGTTAATCATACGCAATATGATACTGTAATAATACTGTGAGAGAGCCAAATCCGTAATGCTACCCAATATTCACAGCAGCTCTCACGAAAGGCATCTGTATGGTAGGCTCCTATTTACTGCTTTAACATGGCCAAAGATTGTACTCGGGTGAGGGGGGAAATATTAAGACAAGCAGGGGGATAGCAGAATTACTCTAGTTAGTAGTTTTCTTACCTTTTTGGTTCTTTGATTACTCCTTTCAAGGTATATGCTTAGGCCTCTACTACCCCTACTTGTCCCAATACTTCACCC
>Ga0307509_10005142_pt1 | contig 18371 bp, 24 predicted proteins | sample 10_EM_MG_FD_202245 | JGI IMG/M metagenome (GOLD analysis project Ga0307509, IMG submission 202245) | Populus trichocarpa ectomycorrhiza microbial communities from riparian zone in the Pacific Northwest, United States - 10_EM | ecosystem: Host-associated > Plants > Roots > Unclassified | place...
GATGCGAAAATAAAGTCACTCCCTCAATATTGAGGGAGTACTTTGCGCGCGTTGGCGGGTATTCAAATTAGGGAGAAAAAGGCATTGGTGGTGGGAGATATGAGACGAGGTATCGATATTTATTTTTCCGTGTCCGCGGATATCGTCGAGTTCGTCAACAAGGCAGCGAATGCTAGCTAGGAGCAGAGAATCTGATAAAATCCTGGTAAAAGAAAGAAAGAAAAAAAAAAAAAGGCGGGCGGAATGAGTGGGCAATTTCGACAATCTGCATTTTCAGGTATGACACACCACGCACTGAAAGCGCTCGTCACGCACTTCATTCTTCCTCTTCCTCCACCACGTCGTGTAACGGCGCACCATGAATATACCGGAATGGGCTATCCTGACCGTGATAAAAATCCAAGTTCGGCGGCTCCACATAATCTTCTCCGTCCCCCTCCAGTTCGTCTTCTTCAAGCTGCTCCATCCCAGGGAAGTCAAGAGCGGAAAGGGACAACTTGAAGTCGAGTTGCGGAGGTGGTGGGGGTGCCAGCGGCGCGGTTTCTTTCGCCACCACCGCGGGCGGCTGAGGTAGTTGCTCTTGTGAAGAAGTACCAGCAGACTTGCCCGGAGAGCCCTTACTGCTGGCCGCCTGTCGCTCCTTCTTGCGATACATCTCGATCAGCGAGCTCGCCTTCGGCCCGGGCTTTCCTGACAATCTGTCGCGCACCTCCTGCTGTCGTTGCTGGTCACGTTGAGTATATGTCGGTGTCTGTGGGCTCGGCGTTGCGGCCAGCACAGGGGAAGGGGAGAGGGAGCCAACGGCGGGGTTGAGATGAAGCCGTTCAGTATTAAGTCGGGTGAGGGCCTGCTTCGGCGAGTCTGGGCGGCGTCGGCCCGGATGAATAGACGCTCTCGGTCATGTCACTACGTCGTAGGGGTGTCTCAATACCTCCTGCTGCCTCTGCGAATTAGTCTAACATGTCTCCTCCATCCCCGCCCACTTGCATGTGCCGGCGTTCAGGACGCAAGTCGAAATAGCCTATCCGCCGTTGAGGGCGCTGCGGTTCTGGGTCTTGCACCCCTTCCGGTTCTGCCAGGTCGACGCTGCCAGGTATCGTTGGCGCGTATATTTCATCCAGAGCCGTTCCAGTACTGTCCATCCTCGAATGGTGTGAAACATTCATTGGCTCGATGTCGACGCTTTCTCCATCGAACGGGGTTGAAGGGCCACGAATGCCTGCGAGAACCTGAGCGACTTCTTGGCTCGCGACTTCTGGGTCTTGACGACTAGCGTTGCGTGGTCGAGGGCACCCGGGTCGGCGAAGCTCCGCGTCTTGGTTTCCTGCGCGGCGCGAGTGGCTCGCAACTAGTATGTCGACCCAAGCATCATCCTTCGACCGTCTGCGTTCCTCCTTCGACCTCTTCCATGAATTCGCGTTGATGCTATTCAACTTGTCATCACTGTAGCTTGCGAGGCGCATCTCGAACTCGACGTCTTCTGCTTGTGAACGGGTCAGGCCAGACGTGCGTGGGTGCGGACTGCGTGGAAGGCCTGTGGGTAGTCGGAAACGTCGCTTTTTTCCGCTTCCGGTGCCTTGGGTGCTTGCTTGGGTGCCTGTTTGGATGACCGGGGTAGACGGACGAAATATAGTTTCCTCCCGCGGCGCAACGAACAAGGGAGAGGAGAGGTCTGGTCGAGTATGCCCGATGAAGGACCCTGTGAAGAGCCAGGAGGTCCGCACCCGGGATGGGTGATGTCTCGCCTCATGGGCCCATCACGACCGAGTGAAATCACCTTGGTCGAACTGTTGTTGCCACGCAGGGGTCCCTCGAACTCGGTCTCCCGAGAGTTCAGACTCCGGGGGACGTGTCTGACAATGCAGGGGCATCCATTAAGAGTAGAAGCTTGCCTGCTTTGTTTTGTCTCACCAGGAGAGGAAGGAAGCCAACGTTCTCTTGTTTTGTATGCCCGCAGATAGTTGTTGGCGGTATTCGAGCGGCACAAACTCCTCGAAAAGGAAGACGGTGGATGAAGTGCGTGGGTCGCTACCGCCAGAAACAGTCGACCTGGTTAATGGAATTGATTTGAACTCGATGTGTAACGATAAAGGACATTAAGCTGGTGATCACGGAGGGCCTAGACAGTGGCTCTCACCAGAGCCCCCCTCAACATCCTCTCGTTCAAATCTCCATCCATCCACCGCCATACATTAGGTCACAGACTACATCCATGAATGTCTCCTCAATGATCACCTCTGTGCCCATCATAGACCCGGTGTCCCGTCCAAATGGTGGGAGAGACTTCTGTGTCTTTTTAGACTTGCGCGTGATATCGGCTTGAGGGCGAGATTGAATTACGAGGGGTGTGCTAAATTGTGGCGTCATGTTCTGTGGCGCATCGGTGCGAGTCAATCCTGTGAACGAGAAATTCGTCCAAGTGAGCGCCGTTCGTTTCGCCGCTCGCGACTGTAAGACGGTAGGTGAACATTAGTAACACGACAGAGCCGAGATCGAGACATACCGTCCGGGCACTTTCCGTTAGGTCAAACTGTAATTTCTTCTCACCCGAATCCAGGCCCCCGAAGCCTATCGCTTCAAATTTGCCCCACTTAAGTTCTGCCAAACTCCGGAATCGCTCCTCTTCCGTGACAGCAGGTATTCATCAACCGAAGTAGTCTGTGGGGCTACCTCCGAGTGTGGATACTGTATTAGAGGAAGCGATCGACGCATTGGACGATGTGCCGACGCCCGTATGTGAATGTAAATTAGGGGAAGGTCCATGCGCCTCTTGAAACTGTCTGCGTATCGCGGCGCCAGCTTGAGCGTCGGTGGAGCCACTCACTCCCAATCGCGAGATTGTGTGAATACATTTGGGGTGTGAGCCACCCCACTGGGAGGTCGAGCAGCCCGGCTCCCCGGCGGTCTTGGCAAGATCTGGCGCATACATGCGAACGTTCCGCCATACGCTGACAACGCGCACGGTATGGGTCTCACGGTGAGATTGGAGCCTGTTGTGCTTGCTTGATCGAGCGGCCGGTTCCGGGAGCATGGTTGGGTAACCCCGAATCCAATCTTTGAGCCGCGTGGATACGCCAAGAGATGCAGCGCTGCCAGGTCCACCGCCATGCGAACCAGGCGACCCATTACTCGGTGCGTCTTGCCAACGAAGAAAGACGAGTAGGGCGCACTCCATTGCGTTGGTGGCACAAAGTTATTCAAGGTAGGTGTGGTGTAAAGGTAAAGCAGCGGGACCAAGGCTGAAAAGGAGGGGTCCGAAATGAGGTGAAAGGGTTGGAGGGGTATACCCTGAAGTTGACGAGTGGGCTGTAAGACGCGCGAGGAGAGAAAGAACAATGATCAAGATTGAAGGGAGTGGTTTCTGTAAATGTGCGATGAGGGATTCAAAATGGGTTGCTGAATGATCTTGGACGATGAACATGAACAGAATTCAACGTTGCGTGGATAAAGACGTGGCGGAGAAAAGGGCTTACCAATTTCGGCCCCACTCCACTCGACGTACATGGCCCAACAAAGAAGGCATCGCACAACGTTGCCCCAGAAATACGCAAGACTCAGGCAAGACCCTATCGCAGGCACATGGCAAGTTCTGCGGGCACAGCAAACCGGGCCTTCTCGTGCCATGTGCGCTCCGTGTCTGGAGCAGGGAACGATACACAGGTACGGAGGAAAGCCTCTACGAGGCGATGAACTCGGGAAGAGTCGACGTCGAGGGCAAGACTGGAGAAAAGGAAAGGAGTTGTGGGACCACGTTTGCCAAACTCTTCGATGAGGAGAAGGCGGTCGATCTCATCGGGGCCGAGGACGACGTGGTGTAGATAGGAGGTAACCGCATTCTTTCTCCCACTGGCGGTGACCTGTGATGCTCATTATCAGTAAGGGTATCCAAGGTTGGGGGTTTGGGGCGAAAGCACGAGGCCCGACGAGGGCAAGCCAGCGAGACACGACGTTGGCGCCCGGGGCAAAGCATTGACGATCTCCAAGGCTGGGCGAGATCGCGTCCGGAGCTTTGAGAAAGTGGGATGATGATGGTGATGGAGGAAAATGATAATGAAAGAAGAGAGGTGAAGGTACGGACCCCGTTCCGAATCTGACGGACTTGCAGGTTCGCCAGCGAGTGGGTCGAGGCTGAGAGGGAAAAAGCTCCCGTCGGGAACAGCGATCTCTTCTTAGTTGGGGACAGCACCGGGTGCCGTGCCCTTGACACCACTCAGGGTGCGGGTGCGGGTGCGGGTCTGTCCTTCTTGACGAGAATGGTCACTGCATCGCGGGTAGAATTCCGGCTGGAAATGCGGCCGACCTCGTCTGACAGTTCTGTGGAAGTCCTCTATGGCTTGAGAGGAGAGGGTGTTGTGCGGGAACGAGAGAATAGATTGGGCATGAGAGGAACGGGACGACCAAAGAGCGATCGAAAGGGGGGAAAGGGCAAAAACGAGGCAAGTCGAGTCGAGAGAGCGACTAAATACGACTTTGGCTTTGGGCGCCTTGTTTCCCCCTTTGACTAAGCAGCCCATCACGGCAAGTGGAAATCAACTGCTTCCATTTTGTGCTCAAACTTTCCATCGTTCCCCTTACGACTGACCCATTCGAACGCTTTAGCCAGCTCGAGAATGACTACAGTACTGTATTATTTCGTATGTGTCACTACAATTACTCTTGGGCGTACTCACGTCATCGACAGTTCAAACGTTCAAGCATCACCGAAGACATCCGGACCATAAATCTGACTGGACTGGCGATTCTTGCGACATTCTACTTTGGCTTCCGAGATATCGCCAAACAGGTTGTGCGTAAACTGCTGTCTTCTATTCTCGTTCGGCTTTGTCAACAATCAGATAGATTCTCTGACGTTCTCTCATCCGTCTATTCACCCTATGGTGATGGCACCCGCGGGCACCTGATATCTTCTGCCTGCAAAGGGGTCAGTCCAGACGTGCGTGGGTGAAGACTGCGTGGGCAGCCTGTGGGTAATCAGAAAAGTCACATATATCCGTTTCCAATGCCTTAGATGCCGTTTGGAGAACTGGGGGTAGGTGGACGAGGTGTATTTTCCTCCCGCGGCGTAACGAATGAGAAATACGAGATATCTGGTAAGTATACCTTGATGAAGGACTCTGTGGAGAGCCAGTAGGTCCACTCGTGGTGGGTGATGTCTCGCTTCACAGGCCCATCACGACTGAGTGAAATCACCTTCGTCGAAATGTTTTCACGAAGGAGTCCCTCGAACCCGGCCTCGCGAGAGTTCAGACTCCGAGGGACGCGTCCGACAATGTAGGGGCATCCATTAAGAGTGAAAGCTTGCTTCCATTGCGTTTGTCTTGTACGCCCACAGATAATTATTGGCGTACGGCGCGGGGAACGACGTACAAGTACGGAGGAATGCTTAGACATCGCTTACAGTGTAGACTCGGTGGCGAGATAGCATGTGGTTCCTCAAAAATGGCTGGTTCGGCCAAAATGGCTGGGAAACTGCAAATCTGACCTTTGGTCGCGGACACGCCAAGAGACGGAGTACTACCATGTCCGCTGCCGAAGGAACAAAGTGATTCGGACTCGTTGGGGAACAGAGATGGTAGGGCGTGCCACAAGTCATCGATCGGACGAAGGATTCGGTGTAGGTGTGGTGGAAGGGTGGCACAGCAGGCCCGAGGCGGAAAGGGAGATGGTGCAAAAATGGACAGAACGTGGGAGGGTGGGCCCCGAGGACTAGGCGTTGGCTACGAGGCGTGCGCGGAGAGGAAGATTATAATAAAAAGGTGCGAGTGCTGTGAGGGCGCGATCAGTATCCAGAGATACACAAAATGTGGGCGAGAATCCAATTGAAGACGCACGACAAGTTCTATGGGGAGGAAAAGCGGGCCACCTCTTGCCATGGGCGCTCGGTGTCCGGCCTAGGGGACGACACACAAGCACGGTGGAATGCTTGGATGAGGCGAGACGAGCGACGGAAGAGTTGTCGTCGAGGATGAGACTAAGAAAGAGGAAACAAGTGATGAAACTGTGTACCGAGCACCCCACAGACAGGGCGGGTGGGGTGGTCGACCTCGTCGACGCCGAGGGCAACATGTTGATGGGGGAGTAACCATACCCTTGCTCCAGTTGGCCGTGACCTACGGCGCTCGTTGTTGGTAAGGGTATTCAAGACGGGGGACGGGGTGTGACGAAAGGACGAGACTCAGTGGGAGACACACAGGTGACACATGAGGTGTTGACCGGACGCTGCATCAACGATTTCTCACGCAAGAGTGCGAGATTGCGCCTGGAGGGCTTCTGGAAAGAACGAGAGATGGAGAGAGAGAGAGAGAAAAGAGGGGCAGGTGGGCACATGCACCGTTCACGGTCGGAAGGGTGGATGGCACGGTGTTGTAGATAGCGACGCGCCCTGAAAGAAAGTGCGCGGAATCGGCCGGTCATTTTCGACCACGTGACAGCCTCCGCGTTCTGGGAACGTGTTCAACCACCATCGCCTAGACCTCAAAGGCCTCAACCTCCGTCGTCCCTCATTCTTTTTCCTCGTCCTCTGCCCCTCAAGTCACCTCTTGTCTCACCTCGAGCCTGCTGCCGACACAACTGGAACTGCCCACCTTCGCTGGCTGACGCCACAGATGTACGTGCCCCTCGATAATTGTTAACCCACGTCACGCACGACGCGCGCCGCGGCAACACCTCCCAAGTCGGGTCCCTATTCGGAATCACACCCTCGCCGGAGACACATATTACTGTTTATAGGACAATTTCTCCCTTCTTCGTACGCTTCTTTCTTCCTACACCGCTCACTCCCTTTGCCAGCTTTCCACATTTATCTTAGCCTCTGCTGTCGAGCGTGGCACACATGCTCCCCCAAACTACTTGCCCTGTGCGTAACATACTTGTATTTTACCCCCCTGCCTGGCCTCAGCCATGGAGGACACCAGAGGATACCCTATCGATGCAATAGAACCCCACTTGTCTCACTTTCTGTTTGTGTGCCATCACCCTCCATCTCTTGTTACGCCCGTCACGACCTCCCTCCCTCTCTCTTTCCCCTCCCTGGCGCCTTCGCTTTCCCCTCGGGAACGTAGACCCATTGCGGACCTCAGACCCCGGTCGAACTCACACAGCGTGGAGTTACCCCCACGCTACAGGCCTGACAGGCCTCGTTGAGAAGGTGACCAGATGGCCTGCCTTTGGCCGCATCCAGGGTGTGTGTGCAAATCCTTTCTACATACTTTTCATTGTTTACAGGAATGGTACCCGCAGGGTGGGCCATAGTTGAGCTAGATGGATGCAACGGAGCTCTGCAAATTCGGTGGATGGTTTCTCAGTTTCAGTTTCTTGAGTGAAGAGGGAATCGCATGAGGACGAGAGAATCGAGCCACTGGGAAGAGATGAAAGAACGTGTTTGAGGCGTGGCGGCGCGTAGGTACAATCTCTAACCACGGTGGTTGGATTCGATGTCATGTCCTGCGTTTGATCATGGGAAACGCACCTAGCCACATTCGTTCCCAGCATCTACTACCAGCAGGTCTCCCACCATACAACGTTCCTATCCTTTCCTGAAGCCAGAAGACAGCGTGACTGTGACAGATCGTTACGTCACGAAGATCGTCGCTCACCATCTCCATGCATGGCAGCCAAACATCCGCTCAAACCCCGTACCCTCCGCCACAAGGGCACTGCCCGGGATGGCCACTGGATGGCCACGAGGCGTATGTGAGGCTACCACGAGGGCAGACCTGACTGTCTCCCCTCCCTCGCCTTCTTGCCTCCACCCACAACGTCCAACCTCCCTCCCACTGAACCATGTCATCGGCTTCAAATACGTCGTCCCCACTATCCACCTTCGAAACCCTCTTCGAGATAGCTTTGGCCAAGTACATCAAATGCACAGGACAAGATCTCCGCAACCACCCACTGGCTGCCGCAATCAATAGATGCAAGTCTCCGGATGACATTCTCGCTATATTCCAAGCGCAATCCCAGGCCTTTGATGAATTCAGGAATGGCGATCCCAAGTTGATTAAGTGGCTCAAGCCTGTTGTCAATGGGTTGCATGCTATCTCGACCAACACAGTCGCCAGCGCTGGCGCCAGTATCGTAAGTTCAAACCAGTTCCGTATTCCATTGGCATAGTGATTTGACCGTAACCTCTAGGCATGCCCCCCTGCAAATATCATGTTTTCTGGAATTGGTGTCCTTCTCTCTGTGGGTGTGACTCTCGACCTCTCTGTCTAGTCAATAATGATATGTGCGTCTGCCAGACGGCCAAATACGTGAGGGAAAGCTACGATACCCTTGTTGATATCTTCGAATGTATCGAAGACTTCACGAGTCGCCTAAAGATTTATACGGAGATCAAACCTACACCCGCCATGATAGAAACGATGATTAAAATCATGGTCGAATTGTTGGCCGTGCTCGCACTCGCGACAAAACAAATCAACCAGGGAAGGTTGAGTACGTCTTGCAGCATCTTTTCTGATGGCAATCGATGGTTCTGACTCGTCGCAGAGAAATATGCAAGAAAGCTACTGGGAGAGAAAGATATCGAATCGGTTCTTCAGCGTCTCGATCGACTCACCCTCAAGGAGTCCAGGATGACTGCTACCCAGACGCTCGATGTGGTATATGGTCTGGTCAATAACATGCAAGTGGTGATGGAAGGTGCGCATCGTCTGCTTGTATTGATGTCCGTGTGGTAAGATCCATAAATCTGGTAGATGGGAAGGCATCAACAGGCGATATTCAAGAGACCCTCGGTGCGTCTAGCTGACCTATGCGATAAAACCTCACGTTTTTCTTACGTTGTGCGCTAGTCCTCATGCAAGAAATAGCAATGAAACTAAACAAGACTGAGCGTTCGTACCTCACCGACGTTACCACTTGGAATGTATAACCTGGAGCTATCTTGTAGGTGACCGATTGCAAGACAAAATACGATCTTGGTTGTCTCCACCAGACCCGTGGTCAAATTACAATACTGCTCGAAAAGCCCATCACCCTGGCACTGGCAAATGGTTTATCCAAGGCGATACGTTTGGAAAATGGAAATCGACTGGCTCCCTTTTATGGGTGAATGGCCTACGTACACATTTCTCCCTCCCGTCTTTCTACACCGTTGATGGTTTCCGATTCATAGCCGGTTCAGGAAAAACAATCATTTCGTATGTCACTAAAACCATTTTACATTCGATGTACTCACATCACCAACAGCTCAACCATTATCAAAGACATCCAGGACATGTGTCCGACTGGATTGGCCATTCTTGCCATCTTCTATTTTCATTTCGGGGATACCGCCAAACAGGATGCCCGCAATCTACTATCTTCTGTTCTTATTCAGCTGTGTTCCCAATCCGACAAATTCTCTCAAGTTCTCTCATCCATCTATTCATCCCATGGCAATGGCTCCCGAGAGCCCAGCATAGGCACGCTTCTGGAGTGTTTGAAAACCATTCTTGCACTTCAAGGGCAGGCCCCGCTCTACATTGTTGTGGATGCACTCGATGAGTGCCCAGATTCCTCCGGGCTTCAAACACAACGCGAAGAGGTCCTCGAGATTCTGAAGGAGCTTATCGAGTTGAAACTCCTGCATCTACATTTCTGTGTCACCAGCCGGCCCGAGATCGATATCCGAAGGGCTTTTGATCCCTTGAATCCCTATAATATGTCACTTCAGAATCAACACGGACAAATCAAAGACGTAGTGGAATATGTTAAGTCAGTCGTCCACTCAGATGCAAGGATGCAGACTTGGCCGGTGAAGGTGAAGGAATTGGTCATCGGTACTCTTGCTAAAAAGGGCGGCAGAATGTATGTGATTGTGGTCCTAACACCTACTAGTAGTATTATTTCTCATGCGATGACTTCAGGTTTCGGTGGGCATACTGTCAGTTGGAAACACTGCGCCGGTGTCCATTGAGCGATATTTCAAGTACTTTGGATGAATTACCGGAGACGCTGGACGAAACGTACGAACGAATATTACAAGGCATCCCCAAGAAGATGCAGAAATACGCCCATCGCATCTTCCAATGGGTCATGATATCTTCACGGCCGCTGCATGTAGAAGAGGTTGCGGAGGTGTTTGCAATTAATTTCGCTAAGGAAACATCTGGAATTCCCAGGTTTGAGCCAAGCTGGCGGGACGCAAATGCCGAAACGGCAGTACTCTCCGCTTGCTCTTCTTTGGTAGCAATTGTCAACAACAAGTTGGACGAAAAAATAGTACAATTTTCACATTTCTCTGTGAAAGAATATTTGACCTCTGATCGCATCGCAAATGCGGAACATGTTTCCCACTTCCACATTCACCCCAAACCGGCTCACACCCTTCTCGCCAAAGCGTGTCTCAGCGTCCTCTTTCAGCTGGACTACAGCATGGACGAAGCCAAGGTCCGAACCTTCCGCATGGCTATGTATGCGGCGAAGCATTGGGTAGAGCATGCACGATTCGAGGACGTATCATCATATATCGTGGATGGGATGGATCTTCTCTTTGACAAGGACAAGCCACACTTTGCCATCTGGGTCTGGGTATACCACATGGATCGGCGTTTCAGATATTACTCGTCCACCGATGGTCCAGGGAAACCTGACGCAGTCCCACTGTATTATGCTGCGCTATTTGGCTTCCGTGGTCTCGTGGAGCGCCTCCTCATTGCACATCCACAGGATCTCAATGCTGCGGGCGGCGATTGGGGGTCTCCGTTAAATGCGGCCGTAGACAAAGGACATCTGGATATTGCGCTGTTCCTACGGGATCATGGTGCAGATAGGGATATTCGGAGCAAAAATGGTCAAACTATGTTGTACATCGCATCATCCCGTGGATACGCCGACGTCGTGCTGTCGCTAGTCGATCACGGTGCAAGTCTGAACGCAATTTGCAAAGACTATGAAGACCACTTCAATGATGTGAGGTGGACTCCGCTACATGTAGCGATCTATCAAGAACGTCGAGATATTGCGATTCTATTACTGGAGCATGGCGCTGACATGGAGACTCGGAACAGCTGGGACCAGACTGCACTCTACATGGCATCATCTCGTAGATGCGCCGACATCGTGCGGCAGCTAATCAGCCATGGTGCAGATCTGAACGCGGAGTGCAAAGACTGGAATCGGTATGCCAATGACGTGAAGTGGACTCCACTACATGTGGCGATACGCGACGGAACAACCACGATTGCAAGGACGTTATTAGAGCACGGCGCAAATCCCAATGCACCGGATAACTTGGGCGCAACTGCATTGCATCTGGCATCATACCGGAGAGAGATTACGGCTGCCGAGTCACTCCTCGAGTCACTCCTTGAGTATGGCGCGAATGTAGATGTCCGGGACAAGAAAGGATTCACCCCGTTGCACACGGCAGCACATCTTCTAGACCTGGATGTTGTGGTGGTCTTACTAAATCGTGGTGCAGATCCGCATGCCCAGACCAATATGGGCGAGACACCTATCCAGTTGGCCAATGCACCTTACGGGAGGGTATCGAAGGAGAAGTTGGAGAACAAAGCGCCGATCATACGATTGTTATCGTTGTGCACAAGGGAAATAATGTAGGGTTTATGATCATGGGATTAATCCGGAAGGATGTGGGTTTGGAGGAAGCGAGTATAGTTATACTGTTAAATTCTGCGGACGCTGCGCATGGCCTAATAGTACACATAGATGTAACAACTAAATGAGCCTCATCCTTGCACACGGTATCGTAATGCTATCTAGCAACTTCACAATGGCATCGGCCTCTCATTCAAATTCCTTACGCACGCATTTGAGTCTGAAGGTAACAAGTGGCACCATAGCCTTCGGTCGATGTTGGAAAGAGGAATCACGCCTCAGTTTCACAGAAGGGACGATTGTTTAATTCACTGCAGCATCGTGTTATTTCGACTAATAGAATTGAATACCAAGGTGGGGGAGGAAGCACGAGTGTAGAGCATCATCATGTTCGGCGGGGAGTAAATATGTGGTAGCGCCCGACAGAAAAAAAGGGGTGAAAGGAAAGAGAAAACAGCAGCATTGGTCATATGGATGGATAGCTGAACGTCACGAAGAACGAGCGCTCGTAATCGGTAAAACGAGAGGAAAGTAACCGGAGGGACCAGAAGAATAAAAGGTAGAGGCGGAGAGATAGGGAGATGCGGAGGGTAGTAGCTTGGAGAAAAAGAGGTGGGGAAACGAGCGTCTGACGACGGATAGACTACGTCGCGTAACTACATTGTGCAAGTACTTTGCGCACGGCGGGTATTCAAATTAAGAAAAAAAAAAAGGCATTGGTGGTGGGGGATATGAGACGAGGTATCGATAATTATTTTTCCGTCTCCGCGGATATCGTCGAGTTCGTCAACAAGGCGGCGAATACTACTAGCCAGGCGCGGATAATCTGATAAAATATTGGTAAAAGTAAATTTAAAAAAAGGGCGGAAGGAGCGGGGGCGGGGCAATTTCGACAATCTGCATTTTCAGGGATGACACACCACGCACCGAAAGCGCGAGTCACGCACTTTATTCTTCCTCTTCTCCTCCACCACGTTGTGTAACGGCGCACCATGAATATACCGGAATGGGCTGTCCAGACTATGATCAAATTCAATGTTCGGCGGCTCCACATAATCTTCTCCGTCCCCCTCCATCTCGTCTTCTTCAAGTTGCTCCATCCCAGGGAAGTCAAGAGCGGAAAGGGACAAGTCGAGCTGCGGAGGCGGTGGAGGTGGCAGCGCCGCGGTTCCTTTCACCACCACCGCGGGCAGCTGAGGTAGTTGCTCTTGTGAGGAAGTACCAGCAGACTTGCCCGGAGAGCCTTTACTGCTGGCCCCTGTCGCTCTTCTCGCGATACATCTCGATCAGCGAGCTCGCCTTCGGCCCGAGCTTTCCTGACAATCTGTCGCGCACCTCCTGCTGTCGTTGCAGGTCACGTTGAGTATATGTCGGTATCTGTGGGCTCGGCGTTGCGGCCGGCACAGGGGAAGGGCGAGGGAGCCAACGACGGGGTTGGCATGAAGGCGTTCAGTATTAAGCCGGGTGAGGGCCTGCTTCGGCGAGGTTGGCGGCGTCGGCCTGGATGAATAGACGCTCTAGGTCATGTCACTACGTTGCGGGGGTGTCTCAATACCTCCTGGGCGAATTGATCTGACATGTCTCCTCCATCGCCGCGCACTTGCATGTGCCGGCATTTAGGACGCAAGTCGAAATAGCCCATCCGCCGTTGAGGGCGCTGCGGTGCCAGGACTTGCATCTCTTCCGGTTCTGCCAGGTCGATGCTGCCAGGTATCGGTGGCGCATATATTTCATCCAGAGCCGTTCCAGTACTGTCCGTCCTCGACCGGTGTGGGACATTCATTGGCTCGACGTCGACGCATTCTCCATCGAACGGAGGTGAATGGCCAAGAATACATCCAAGGACCTGAGCCACTTCTTGGCTCGCGACTTCTGGGTCTTGAAGACTTGCGTAGCGTGGTCGAAGGCTCCCGGGTCGGCGAAGCTCCGTGTCTTGGTTTCCTGCGCGGCGCGAGTGGCTCGCAACTAGGAAGTCGACACAGCATCATCCTTCGATCGTCTGCGTTCCTCCTTCGTCATCTTCTGCCAGTGTGAATTCGTGTTGATACTATTCAACTCGTCATCACTGTAGCTTGCGAGGCGCGTCTCGAACTCGACGTCTTCTGCTTGGGAAGGGGTTAGGCCAGACGCGCGTGGATGCGGACTGCGTGGAAGGCCTGTGGGTATTCGGAAACGTCGCTTATTTCCGCTTCCGGTGCCTTGGATGCCTGATTGAGTGCCTGTTTGGATGACTGGGGTGGACGGAAGAGGTGTAGTTTCCTCCCGCGGCGCAACGAACAAGGGAGAAGATATGTCTGGTCGAGTATGCCCCGGTGAAGGACCCTATGAAGAGGCAGGGTGTCCGCTCCTGGGGTGGGTAATGTCTCCCCTTACGGGCCCATCACGACCGAGTGAAATCATCTTCGTCGATATCGAGACATACCGTCCGGGCACCTTCTGTGAGATCAAACTGTAATTTCTTCTCAGGCAGATCCAGGCCTCCGAAGCCCATCGCTTGGAATTCTCCCCACTTAAGTTCTGTCAAACTCCGGAATCGCTCCTCTCCCGCGACAGCTGGTTTTCCTAAACCGAAGTAGTCTGTCGGGCTATCTTCCAGTGTGGTACTGTGGTAGAGGAAGCGATCGACGCATTGGACGATGTGACGACGCCCGTATGTGAATGTAAATTAGGGGGAAGGTCTATGCGCTTCTTGAAACTGTCTGCGTATCGCGGCCTCGGCTTGAGCGTTGGTGGAGCCACTCGCTCCCAATCGCGAGATTATGCGAATATATTTGGGGTCAGCCACCCCGCTGGGAGGTCGAGTAGTTCGGCTCCTGGCGGGATCTGGCGCATACATGCGAATGTTCCGCCATACGCTGACAACGCGTACGGTACGGGTCCCACGGCGAGATTGGAGCCTCTTATGCTTGGTTGATCGAGCGGCCGGTTCCGGGAGCATGATTAGGTGACCCTGAAGTGGGTACGCCAAGAGATGCAGCGCTGCCAGGTCCACCGCCATGCGAACCAGGCGACTCATTACTCGGTGCGTCTTGCGAACGAAGAAAGGAGAGTAGGGCGTGCTCCATTTCGTTAGTGGCACAAAGGTATTCAAGGTAGGTGTGGTGGAAGAGTAACCCAGGGGGACCAAGGCCGAAAAGGAGGGGTCCGAAAAGTGGTGAAATGGTTGGAGGGGTATGCCCTGAAGATGACAAGTGAGCTGTAAGACGCGCGAGGAGAGAAAGAACATTGATTATGATTGAAGGGATTGGTTGCTGTAAATGTGCGATGAGGGCTGGCTTGCTGGGTAATCTTGGACTATGGACGGGCGTCAACATTGTGTATGTAAAAACGTGGCGGAGAAAATCGCTTACCAAGTTTAGCCACACTCCCCTCGACGTACAGATCCCAAGAGAGGAGGCCTCGCACGACATGGCCCCAGACACACGCAAGACTCGGGCAAGACCCCATCGAAGGCACATGGCAAGTTCTGCGACCCACTGCGGGTATAGCAAACCGGGCCTCCTCGTGCCATGTGCGTTCAGTGTCTAGCGCATGGAACGACACACAAGTACGGAGGAAAGTCTGTATGAGGCGACGGACTCCGGAAGTGTTGGCGTCGAGGGCAAGGTTGGAGAAAAGGAATGGGATTGTGAGACCACGTGTGCCGAACATTTCGGTGATGGTGTGGACTAGGCGGTCGACCTCATCGACGCCGAGGACGACGTAGTAGTGATAGGAAAGATAACCGTATTCCTGCTCCACTGGCGGTGCCCTGTGATGCTCATCATCAGTAAGGGTATCCAAAGTTGGGGGCTTGGGGCGAAAGTACAAGGCCGATGAGGGCGAGCCAGCAACACGCGACGTGGCGCCTGGTGGAAAGCATTGACGCGATCTCCAAAACTGCGGGAGATCGCGCCCAACGCTTCGAGAAAGAGTGGTGATGGTGATGACGAGAGGTGAAAAATAACGAGAGAATAGAGGTGAAATACGGACCGCACTCTGTATCTGATAGACTTGCAGGGTTCACCGCCGAATGGGTCGAGGTTGAGAGGAAAAAAGCTCCGTAGGGAATAACGATCTCTCCTTCGCTGGGGGCAGCACCGGGTGCCGTGCCCTTGACGCCACTCAAGGTGCGGGTGCATGTTTATCCATCTTGACGGGAACGGTCACCACATCGCGGGTCGAAGGCTGGAAACGCGGTCAACCTCGTGTGACAGTTCTGTGGAAGACTTCTGTGACTTGAGAGGAGAGGTAGTTGTGCGGGGACGAGAGAGGGAAGGGACGACCAAAGAGCGATCGAAAGGGGGAAAAGGGCAAAAACGAGTCGGGGCAAAGCGAGAGTGCGACTAAACGACCAGTTTGGCTTTGGGCGCCTTGTTCCCACTTGACTAAGCAGCCCACCACAGCATATTCCAGGTTCTATTTTGTGCTCAAACTTTCCTTTCCATCCTTCCTCACATCTGACACCCTCGAACGCCTTAGCCGGCTCGCGAAAGACTATTATTTCGTATGTGTCACTACAACTACCCTTCACTAGGCGTGCTCATGTCATCGACAGTTCGAGCATCACCGAAGACATCCAGACCATAAGTCTGACTGAATAAGCGATTCTTGCAATATTCTACTTTGACTTCCGCGATATCGCCAAACGGCATGCGCATGATTTGCTGCCTTTTGTTCTTGTTTAGCTTCGTCGAGAATCAGATAGATTCTCTCAAGTTCTCTCATCCGTCTGTTCAATCTATGATGATGGCTCCCGAGAGCACTCGACATCTTCCGCCTGCGAAGGAGTCAGTCCAGACGTGCGTGAGTGCGGACTGCGTGGACAGCCTGCGGGTTGTCAGAAACGTCGCATATTTCCGTTTCCGATGCCTTGGGTGCTTGTTTGGATAACTGGGATAGACGGACGAGGTGTAGTTTCCTCCCGCGGCGTAACGCACGAGAAATACTACGAGATATCTGGTTGGTACACCCCGATGAAGGCCTCTGTGGAGAGCCAGTAGGTTAATGGCGTTGTTGAAGACGGCGTGCAATGGTCCGAGGGCGATTCGTGGCCAGTCGGAGAGCGGGCCGATAGTGCCGGTTCAGTTGGCAATGTTGAGCGCGAGGATAAAGAGTCGACAAGGGAGCTAGAGCGATGAACAAGTAAAGCTGATAGGCTTTTTGAGTGGACACACAAGATAAAGGAGGGAGGCACAGAAACAACTGGATAATGATTCGAGGCACAATACAAGTCCTTTTATACATGGTTTTCTAGTTTACTAAGAAAAGTGGTGGCAGTGGAATAAGAAAGGGGGTGGAGTCTAATAGGAGTCTCGTAGAAGCGAGTCGAAAGGTGGTTGGCTTGAGGCTAGGGGAGACCGGGGCTATCGGAGGTCGTGGAACGTATGCGTTGTCGAAAAGGGGGCGCGGTGGTGTCGGACATAACGGAAAAGAGTTGCGCGTGGTTGAGGAGCCCCGGTAAAACAAAAAAAAAATGAAAAATGAAAAGCATTGTCTCTTCCGAACATAAAACCCCTGTTCCCACTTTCTCCGAGTGATGGGGATCTTTCGCGTCGATACTTCCTTGTTGTTGTGCATCCTCGGCGGGTCGGGCCGGGCTTGCCAATATGCAGCAGTTAACACGTGATGGGTAATGTCTCGCTTTACAGGCCCATTATGACTGGGTGAAATGACCTTCGTCGAACTGTTATTGTCACGAAGGAATTCCTCGAACTCGGCCTGGTAAGAGTTCAGACTCTGAGGGACGCGTCCGACAATGTAGGGGCGTCCATTAAGAGTAAAAGCTTACTTCCATTTTTGTCTTGTACGCCCGCGGGTAATTGTTGGCATCCGGCGCGGGGAACGACGTACAAGTACGGGGGGATGCCTAGACGACGCGTACAGTGCAGAGTCAGTGGCAGGATAGCATGTGGTTCCTCAACCGATGGCTGGTTCTGAAACAAATGGCTGGGAAACTTCGAATCTGATCTGTGGAGGGCGCGGACACGCCAAGAGGCGGAGCACTACCATGTCCGCTGCTGAACGGACAAAGTGACTCGGACTCGTTGGTGAATAAAGACGGTAGGTCGTGCCACAATTCGTTGATGGCACGAAAGTATTCTGGACTGAGGAAGATCAGAATTAAAAAAGCGCGAGTGTTGTGAGGGCGCGATCGGCATCCAGAGATACACAGAATGTGGGCGAGAACACGCACGTCAAGTTCTGTGCGGGAGCCAAAGCGGGCCACCTCGTGCCATGGGCGCTCGATGTCCGGCCTAGGGGACGACACACAAGTACGGAGGAATGCTTTGACGAGGGGAGACGAGCGCCCGGAAGAGTTGTGGTCGAGAATGAGACTAGGAAAGAGGAAACAAGTGATGAGACTACGTGTACCAAGCACCTCACTGACAGTGTTGGTGAGGTGGTCGAGCTCGTCGACGGCAAAGGCAACATGTTGATAGGAGAGGTAGCCATATCTCCCGTTGGCTGTGACATACGGTGCTCGTTGTTGGTAAGGGTATTCAAGACGGGGGAGGCGGTGTGACGAAAGGACGAGGCTCAGTGGGAGAAACACTTGGAGAAACAGTGCGGCAAGTGATACGCGAGGTGTCCGACCGGACCGGCATCGACGATTTCCCAACACGCAAGAGTGCGAGATTGCGCCTGGAGGGCCTCTGAAAAGAGCGACCAATGGAGAGAGAGAGTAAAAGAGGGGCAGATGGCACATACACCGTTCACGGTCGGACGGGCATGCAGGGTAACTTAGATGGTGTCATAGGGACGCGCCCGCCCCTAGAATCTGCCATTTTCGACCACGTGACAGCCTCTGCGTCCATCAACGTTTTTTTTTTTTTTTTTGAGTTCCA
>Ga0307509_10005143_pt1 | contig 18368 bp, 24 predicted proteins | sample 10_EM_MG_FD_202245 | JGI IMG/M metagenome (GOLD analysis project Ga0307509, IMG submission 202245) | Populus trichocarpa ectomycorrhiza microbial communities from riparian zone in the Pacific Northwest, United States - 10_EM | ecosystem: Host-associated > Plants > Roots > Unclassified | place...
CCCACCACCCCCCCCCCCCCTTCCTCCCACCCACTTCTAGCAAACTGACATACCCAGCAACGACCGCCTCGGCAAAAAAGTGCGCGTAAAATGTGATCCGGAAGACACAATCGGCGATTTCAAAAAGTTGGTAGCGGCGCAGATTGGAACCTCATCTGAGAAGGTGTGTGTTCTCCCCCGACGCGGAAGGAAGTGATGGGGTGCTGACTGATGGTGGGGGGGGGGGGTTGACTACAGATTGTTCTCAAGAAGTGGTATACTACGTTCAAGGATCACATCACCTTAGCCGATTACGAGATTAGTAACGGGGCTTCTTTGGAGATGTAGGTTTTCCCTTAGTTTTTGGGTATTTGAGCATTTGGGTTTGGGGGTTTGCTGATCTGTGTGGGGTTGGGTAGGTATTATAGCTAGGTCTTAGGTGGAGGAGTGGGGGCAAGAGAGGTACGGATGCGCATATGTGTTCAACTTACTGGCTTGTTGGATGGATGGACGGATGGATGGGGGTCGTAGGTGATGGTTTGCTTGAAAGGGTTTCAGGCAATCAATAGCAATTATCACGGGGTTACTTTGCTTGTTCCTTTCTTTATCTTCAATAATAGTGTCGTTTAATGGATACCATGGCTCCCGAACTTCTTCAAGTTTGCACCATATCACCAAATATCCTAGCGTATTTAGAAGAACTTGGGCTCCAGTCAAGGAGTGGACACCCGGGATGAGAAGAGAATACACCCCTGCGACCTAGCAAGTAATCCATCATGGAACAGGGGCGGAAGGGCGAGGGACGGTAAAGAAGGTTGCCCCTCCGAAAGACATGAGAGAAGGCAAAACAAATAACACCAGATCTTACCGGAGGAGGGGGCAGCCCAAACAACATGGCAGCTGGTTCAAGTATCCGAGATTATATTGCTGTAATAGCACCATGAAGCATTTCCCATCCGAAATCGCCAAGACAAATTGCATCAGCTGGTGGCCCCTTCTTGGTCTAACCCATCCCTCTGCTACCGTATTTGAGATACCAGCATACCCGCAAGGACGGCCGGGAAGTGGAAACCGCGCACACCTAACCCCCCCGCGGCCAATCGAAACTCAATGCGAATCGCTTCACAGGGTCAGTGCTGCAGTGGCGAACCAGACTGCCTCTGCCTCTCTGTCGTATGGAGTAGGTAGGTAGTTAGGACCCATCCTATTGTACCAGTCCTATTATACACCGTTGTACCGTAACATGCGATATCACTCATACTATACACCAGCACCAGCAGTTCCCCCCTCCACTCCAAGCTCCTTCCACGAAGTTTCCTCCTTCCTTCTCTCTACCGTGAACACACTCCCCACCACCACCCCAATTCCTCCTTTACCTGAGCTCCCCTCTTTCTCATCCCGCGTCCATCCCAAGATACCAGTTAACAACGGCAATCACCCCGGAGTATGACAGGACCAAATACCCATCATTGAATTATTATTTTTCTCCTCCGCCCAACCTGAACTTTCTTACTATCCACGACGACAAGTCGTACACCATACACCCTCACATCGAGAGAATAAGAAGGAAGAAGGAAAGAAAAGAAGAAGGAAAAAAAAACTCTCCGAGTCCACACCTGTAATCAACCAACGGCGTAAATCCCGGGTAAACTAAAACTAAACTCTACCCAGCCGCTATATAACAGAGATTATACCATCCTTATTGCAACCACTACTATAGCAGCAGCACCACACACCACACACCACCCCCTCCCTGTCCCACGGTAATACCAGGGATACGGTACCCACTGGTACAGTACAGTACTCGAATTAGATCTGCCCCCTCCGACGAAGGAAGATTATGGTATAATAGCATTATGATTGCAATGATGAATCAGTATCATTGTAACCTGACCCACCACAGGCAAACTAATACCACAACAACAATCCAAAATGTCTACCAGAAATTTGTACATAGTGAGAAAAAATACCTGCCTATGTACGGCTACCTTCTTGTCGCCACTGTACTGTGCTCGTCAACGTTGGTTGGTCGTCATGAGGATAGTCCAGGGTGTCGGCACCAACTTGGACCCCTGCTCACGGAGTCCTGGTTCCCCTGGGGCACCTCCACACTTCATGGCCCCCCCATACCTCGAGCTCTAGCTAAATGTGTGCCAGAGCCTCAAAGTATCTATCCTCCATCATTGCCATCACATAGAACAGGGATACAAGCCGTGAACCACAGTTAATCTCGGCCGGGCCATTTGTCCATGGAGCGGATTATACGGTCTATCGAGTGAGCTTTGGTGACGGTGATGAGGTTATAACTGCCTTGCTATTGCCACGATGGTTTTGCTCTACTTATACTAGTGATACCCAGCCCAGCACAGCCCAGTTATCCCACATCTTACCCCCATGCCATTCCAGCACTCGACAGAAAAAAAATAAAAATAAAACTTCTACCCATCCCATACCAAATGTAACCGCAAAATCCCAGCCGTAATATACTATACAATCCGCGCACCTATCCTACCTCCCTACCTCTCCATCTCCTCCAGCTAGCTCCACTACATGTAAAAGTGAGTGAAGAGAATATTATAAGCAGTAGAAAAAATATCAAAAGAGGGAAAACCAAGAAAAAAAACAGGAAACACAATCTACGAATCCATCTTACCCCCAGCCAGCAAGTAATCAGGAAAGCGCAGATGGAAAAAGGGATAACAATTGAAAGAAAGAAGACCAAGAAAGGGGGAGGGTAGGATGGATAAAATGTATCGATCAATCAATGGTGATGGTTCCATCGTCGTCGATGACAACAATATCGCCTGGCTCTGTAGCTGGCATCTTACCAAGTTTCTTGGCAGAAGGGACTCTATCTTCGATGACAACGCCTTTCCTAGGTTTCTTGGTATTACGGCCGTTGGGTTGGTCCTTTAGCTCATCAGAGCCGATGACCTCCTCGATTGAACGTTTGACTGCGCCCCCGTTCGTGCCATTTCCGTTTAGTAGCGATGGCCGTGGAGTCTCGGGCTTGGCTGATGGCTTTTTGGGAATTTCGAAAGGAGTGGGTATGGTAATTGGGATAGAGTCTTCAGGAAGTCGACTAGGGGGCAAGGTCAGTAAATACCACAATCACCGGACAGGATAGATAGACTCGCATGTTGGTAACCAGGACTTGCAGATTAGTTCTTGGCTCATCCTCCTCGTCCATAACAGTGACAAATGTTTCTTCACTGAATCCTAGTTCTTTTAAAGTTCTGTCGAGATTATCATCAAACTCACAATCGTACAACAGTTGTGAAGTCAGGACGGAAGTTTCCTCTCCATATCCTAAGCCGTCTCTCAATACTTTATCCACAAGATCCCTAAGAGTAGCTCGTTCAATGTCTGCATCAATGGTGGTCCTGGCTACACTGCATACTCCACACGCTGGATTAGGGGGGCTGGGTTTTTCCGTGCTGAAAGCTCGGTCTGCCGAACGAGAGAGGAACATAGTTCGCGCCGAGCTAAGGTCATCACGAAGAACTTTGAACGCTTGTAAAACGCAAAGACCAGCAGTGATAGCGTTTGTAGTAGCAATGGCAGGAATAATGTTTCCAGCCATTTCTGCTTCCAATTAGTGATTACTCAACGATACGCAGTGTAGGGGGAAAACTCACGTTTGATATCAAACTTGGACTTTAGATTGATTCCAAAAACCAGGCTTCTTAGGTTTGCGCTTGCCGCGACAAAATCCAATGTATCCTCGTCATCTTTATCAAACGTTATGATTGGAGCAGCTTCCTCTTCAACTCGATCCTTCCTCATGTCCAGCACACGTTCCGCCAGCCGACGCAAACTGTCTTCAAATATAGCATAATTTTCCGCTAGTGACCAAATTTTCTGATCATTCTTAGAAACCTTGGCATCAATACCCTTTGCTCCATCGGAGACCATTTGATGGCCAAGAGGCTCTGGCGGCTTCCGGGACTTCCACATCTCGTCCATCGACCGAAGGCGGTTGATGTCGTTTCTAAAAACTTTATTAAACACAGTAGCAGCGAAGTCGGGAGAGTCCATCTTTTCGCGGATATTCTTCAGCTCTCCTGCTTCCCTTTTTAGGTTTGCGATTTCACGGGCTAGAATCAAAGTCAGCTGATCGCTCTGGGTGAATGGGAAGGGTGAAAAAACACCCACCATTCTCGGAATCCTCGGTTGGGTCTAGGTCAGTCGAACTCTCCTCGGAAGTCCCAAAAATTTCACTATTCCACCAATAGTAAGCCAGCTATACCTAAAACAAACAAACATTCATTTAGTGGTAACGAACGCAAGAAGATAGCTCTTGGCCCAAACAATGCAATGAATGGGTTGACTAGGTGTGCTTCGAATAGTACACACCGGGAAGCTCTTGGGAATTGCTTTGTGCGTGCAGTCGTAGCATTCGGTTTTTCCCTATCGGGTATCAGCATTGCCACAGATACCTGCGGGGGAGACCCCAAGCTGACCTGTTTGATAACCTGAACCTGCCCATCGAACCCAGTAGTGCCGCTCTCGATCAAAGGGACATCTGCTGACAGACACATCTTGTTGACGTGTCGCCGAGCTTCGAGATTGTCCAGAGCATTGAATACCACATTGAAGCCCTCGAACCACTTAACGTTGAATTCGGGATCCTTGATATTAGCATGGTGAGCCTCGAGCTTGACATTGGGATTGAATTTTTCTGCAGTCTCCATCGCGACCTAAAACAATCTCCCATCCCGTAAGCCTCCGCAATCATCCCCACCAAAAAGGAGAAAAACGGCCCGTACCATAGCCTTGGATTTTTTGATATGCTGCATCCCGAACAGGAACTGGCGGTTGAGATTGCTCAGGTCGATGGTGTCCATGTCGACAATGTGAATCTCCCCGAATCCAGTCAATACCAGATTCTTCAAAAGTTCACAGCCGATCCCGCCGGCGCCAACCATAAGAACTCGTGACTGCGAATCCATAAGTCAGTTAAAAGAGAGCAATCCGGTAGCAGGAACGAAATGGTCTGGAGCTCCCATTTCCGCCTCCGTACCTCTTTGATTTTCTTATGGAAAGTTCCGAGTGACTTGCGTGCATTCGTATCGCGCCCCATGGCCTCTAGCATGGTGATGTAAGGCAGATATGTCCACGTCGGGAATACTAGTATATAACAGTAAAGAAGGGAAAAGGAGAGAGCGAGAGCAGAGGAAAATAAAGATAAGGCAGTGGGTAGACGACCGGTAGTGTCAACGACTTGACCAGGATAAGGCGGCTCTGGAGATGGGGCAAGGATGATTCACGAGGCGCGAAGAAAACCCGAATGCCCGAGAAGCAATCACGAAAGACCGAGGAGGATCTTCCGGGATGGTGAGTTAGAACAGTTGCAGTGGCTCCTATCAGGGAAGATTTTAGAAGTAGCGGTGGTGGCAGGAGGGCGTAAAGTTTTTCGTGCGATTGTAATTGTGAAGGGGAGAGTGTTTGTGGTGATGCTGACCTACGAGTACAGTTCAGGTACAGTACACTTACCTGCAGCCTGGTTGTGGTGGGCGGCGGCGGTGGTGGTGGTGGTGGTAACTGTGAGATGAGGAGAATAAGAGTAAGAAGGGTTAGAGCGAGAGGAAGTGTGAGGCGAGAAAAGAAGTTTCCCTCGACCTCGTTAAGCTTCAGTTAGCTGTGTTTAGGATTCTTACATAAAAGATGGTCTGTGCCATCGCGGTGGATTTAGTCTGAGTAACGGGTATCATACTGTACGAATACCGTACTGGTACAGTACGGTACTGCTGCAAGGCCAGGAATGGGTTCTGAAAGCAGTCTTGGCACGAGGAAGAGCAGCGCACCGTTTCTTTTCCTCTTTTTCCTCTTCTTCCTTTTTCTTTTTTTTCCTCCCTTATTCCCTTGTCTCAGAACGAGTCTTAACTTGTGCCCCGATTTCCATACAGGGTGTGCTCTCGCAGTGCAGTGCACACAAAGCTGGACACAACAACACACTTTACCTTCAAGAGGACATCAAAGCAGCTAAGGTAGCTTTCAAAAAAAAAAATCCAACCCTAAAAATTTAAATGTCATAGAAAATCCCTGCTAATCATTGATTCCTCTCTCCCTCCAGGTGCATAAACCCACCCTCATAATAAGTTTCGCAAAGGAATAAGCAGCACCATGGACGACGTGGACCATGATCTCCTCGCATTCATGCGTGAGGCAATGGGCCTCACCAAAGCTGTTAAGAAAGGCCCAAGAGAAACAGGTGTTCTCGAGAGCGCACGATACATCTTTGACAACTCGATTGACGTCGCATTGGACCGAGACTCGGTTGTCCAGGCCGCAAAGTCAATCTATAACTCTATCAAGCTAAAGTCCTATTCTACCCAGACATGGTCAGAGCACGAGCTACATCCGAAGGCGAAGGATGAGAGTACCTTGAATTTCATATTCACAATGGACGTGCTGAACTTCAGTTTCTGGAGCGAGAGGAGTGAGGATACGAGGTTCTCAGTGGTGTATAATGGGAAGAAGTATACAGGGTACTGGAGCTTGGTAGCCCTGATAAATCGAGCTTTGGACGAAGGTTATTATTGTCCCCGTCGTATATTAGTATAAGCTTGAGCTTAACGGAATACCAAACACTATAGGAATCCCAATAACTTGTCCATTCTTCGTCTCGGACCCAGATATCTGTCCCGATTCCCTCTTGGAACACGTCTTCCGCTCCGACTCCGAGGAGCAGATACCCCTATTACACGACCGGATAGCCTGTCTCCGGCAATCAGGGATGATCTTATGTGAAGTAGCCATTCCCTATCCTTCAACCCTTCCTCATTCACTCGCGGCTGGTGCTGACCTGATAGAGGTATGACGGAAGCTTCGCCAACTGCATTAGAGAAGCCGGGCAGTCCGCATCAGAATTGATAATGCGGGTTGCAGACGACTTCCCTTGCTTCAGGGACGAATTCAAGTTCGAAGGGCGGAACGTGAACTTTTACAAGAGGGCACAGATACTTATCGCTGGTAAATAAAGCACTTGTTCCATCTCACCTATCGTCCAACCTCTGATTAGCAACCGGGGGTAAATAGATATATGGGCCTGCTTTAACTCAAGTTCTTACGGCACCTTTCACGACATATCCTCCGTAACCATGTTCGCTGACTACAGGGTCCCCGTAATCCTCAACACCATGGGGTGCATCATGTATGCCCCCAAGCTGGAGGGTCATATTCGTGCGCGCAAACCCATTCCCTCCGGACATTCCTGGGAATTACAACTACGGGGGACGACCATCTGGTGCGTAGAATTGATAAGGAGAGAGATTGAAAAGAACCATCCTGGTTGTGGAATCAATGCTATCTTGATCGACTTTTACTTGTATGATACGGCGAAGAAAATGGAAGAGCGGGGGGAAGACATGATTCCCACCCATCGGACGAGGAGTATTTGGTATTAGATGGTTTAGACGTTGTTATTTAGCTATTTCTCCCACTTTTTTACCCCTCTCCTTTCTTTCTTTCTTTCTTTCTTTCTTTCTTTCTTTCTTTCTTTCTTTCTTTCTTTCTTTCTTTCCCTCTTTCTTTCGGCGGTGTTAGAGATTCCATTTAGACGTGTCGAATTCAATTAGAGTTAAATTTGCCCAATCCTGGGATTGAGGTTTTTTTTCTTTTTTTTCCCTTGAAAACGTGTCTGATTCATGCTTAAATATAAATTTATATACAATTCAAGAACAAGTCAATGTAAAGGACTCTAGAAGTTTTCCTACAAAAGTGAGTCCATTAGGTCAAGCATATGAAGCAAGTAAGAATGTAGCCCAGGAAATCAATCTGGGTTGTCGCAGAATCTCTCCATAAAGCAAGGCCGTGAGATCAAATGCATGAGCGAAGGAAATGAAAATGTCGACAGTCCGAAAATAAAGGTGAAGCAAGACATATATCCCCGTTAGACTATCCCCTAAGCAGTGGAGAAAGGCTTAAGCGCTCTCACCATAAAATTCAGATATTATGAAAAAAAAGACAAATGCCCGAAACTCCACCTTACCCCCAGATCCATGGAATGAAGTATTATAGGAAAAAAAAATATAAAGAGCAACAACTACCGTAGAGCACCAACGCTGTAAAAAGGAAAATTCCCTCACTTTTGATATCCCGGCGCCGATCCTTCCTCCCTCACTTCCATCTTCGAGTCATCATTCCATATAACGCCATCCATAAAATCCATAATCCCCAAAGCAAACCCCCGAAATATCAAAAAAGATATATAAAAGCAACACACACCAGCAGCAGCAGCAAGCAAAGAAGCAAGCAAGACAAAAACCGCATCCAGCAATCACCACACCAACCCTCTCTCTATCCCTCAACCACACACACACCCCTATCCCCAAATATCCAGCAAACACTCCAAATAAGCCCTCCTGCTATCCCTGCCCATATCGGAGCCCACGCCGACCCCATCCCTCAACTCCTCAGCGAGGATAACGGCGAGCACCTCGACGGGCGGGTCCAACCCGAAAGCCTCCGCACGCTTCCACCTTTCCAGGCGAGTGGGGCCGATGCAGGGGCCGTACTTGGCCTGCATGTCAAAGTTCCTGAGTATCTTCTCCTGCATGCAGAGGTACTGCTGGTGAGCGGGCGAGCACCCCATCGGCTCCAGGATTTGGGTGTTGTAATAGATTTGGATTTGCTGGAGGGTTACTGCTACGGCTTTTTGTGTGTGTGTGAAGTGGAGGTGTTAGGGGGAATTTCAAGATTTGGTATGGTACAAAGGAGGAGAGAACAAGAAGAGGGGGGAGGAAGAAGTTGGGGGGGGGGAAGGGGACGGGTACTGGGAAGTTCTTTTTCTGCAAGGGCAGGTTGGGGCTTGAGAGGTGGGGAGGGGGGCTTTGGGGCTGATTGGAAAGAGAGGAGAGTCTGGCCAGGAGGGAGGGTAGGGGCGGGCTTGGTGCTTTCTCCCCCTTTGGGTATGCTCCGGGGGTGAGGCATTGCCGAAAATGTATTTCCCTTGTTTTTTCTAATGGATTGTTATGTTAGCATGGACTTTTCCCCTCTAACGACATCAGAGCTCCAGTCAAGCAAAGCGCACACACACCATTGAAACCAAATCAATCAATGGCAGTACCTAGAAAGAAAGATATCTTCTTCTTCTCCCCGTTCTCAAGTGTCCTTCCCGCTCGAGAAGACGGAAATGTTTCTATGCCCAGTATACAAGTAAATGAGTGAGTAAAATTTCCCTAGCCCAATTCAACGCACTAAAGTTTCCCTCAATGCTGGAAAGATGGACAGGCGAAATGAAAATGAAGCTCGAAGCGGGCGGAACACAAAGCAAAAAAAAAAAAAAAAAAAGAAGAGAAAGAAAGAAAGAAAGAAACAACCGAGACCAAGAGGAAACAAAAAAACACCCCCATCCTGCAAACCATAACGAACGCACACGCATGCGTATCATACCTACCCGTCCCTAACGTTCTCTAACTTAACTTACCCCACATCTTCTTCCCATTCGTGGGGTTCCCGCGTTCTCACCGAGATGCTAACCCTTAAGAGGAAATGTAATTGACCAGACACACACGCACACCACGTGATTTGATACAGCGCGTTGTTCTCGCGTTGGTCGGGTTGACGATGGGTTATGTAAGGTAGCATAATATCATGCACGTGATGTTGATGCTTGCTTGCTGGCCATCAGCCATTGGATTGGATTGGATTGGGTTGGATTGGATTGGATCGGGTTTCACACGACTGCACACTCGAGAAGATGGCTTACGGGGGAAGGGGGGGCTTTGACATTTGAGACAACACACGTTACCTCATGGAACTAACTTTTATGATTTTTCCTTTTTATTTTTACTCGCAAGCTGTCCTTGTAAATTTATGTATGATACCGGTAAGGCTTTACTGTAGTGTCACCATGCGTACAAGTACAGATGCTGTAGTTTAGATTCCGTATGTTGCACCGTCTTGTACGAGTTATCCTACCGTACCCATACCGTCTTTTACTCGTACTGTACGAGTACTCGGTCGGCTACCGTAACCTCATATCAGTTAGGGAATCGGAAAACTATCCACCACCCCAAGGGGCTTTTTTTCTTTTTGTTTTTTCTTCTCTTCGGGATATATGGAACAAAAAGCCGCGCCCCACTGTCCCGGACGGACGGACGGATGGATGGATGGACGGCCCCAAAATCAAAAAAAATACCACCGGTATCGTACTATACATACATGCAGAGGGTGACCCGATTACCGGTATAATACCGGTTATGGTACGGGATTGAAAAAAAAAAAAAAAAAAAAAAATAATTGGAAATACTTCTCGGGCGTTCCTACCGTACCGGATTTTATCGAGATCCAGGGGAAGAAAAAGAGTTGGCGGGGTAAAGTTGCCGGTATGTGTGTGTGTGTGTGTGTGTGTGTGTGACTGTTTATAGGGTTACCGTACCGGTATGATACCGGTATTGTGGTTTCGGTGAGGTGTGGACGGTGGAACTGGGGCTATGTAGGCTGAGCATTTGCGGCAGATACTGTACGGAGGTATGGCTCCTAAGTTTTGTATGTTCCACAGGGCGTAAACCCAGCAAACCTCGCTTGTGGAACCTACAAAACTTAGGCCCTGTACCTCCGTAGGATACCAGGAGGCTTGTCTTCCCGGTCGTGTGAAATTGTCGTTGGGAAAAAAAGGGACGAGAGCTGAGTTATCCACTCCACGGGGAACAAATCATCGCCATTCAACTATGAAACCACCATGTCAGAATAAGGATATGAAGAGAAATGAAATGCAAGGGCTTTTTTTTTGTCTTCAAGCCAGCGCTGTTGGTTATTATTCAATAAAGGTGATAACCAGGTGAAAGTAAACTTGACAGGTATATACTAAAACAGCAGCATACCAGCATTACAGTACAGCCCAGCCTACGCACAGCCGGAGGGCACCACGGGGCCCTTTAAAGGAAGCCCCACACAAGGTATGATATAGCAGCATACAACATTTAGCCCACCGCCCACTCACTAGAGGGCACTGGCATCATACCAAGTAATATACAACGATAAACCCTGCGTAACCCCCGCCCTCCCCCCTTCCCCAACCTACTACTCCATTTCCCCATCCAACCCAAGCATCTAAGCAAGAAATGCTCCAAAAGATAGAGTGTAAAAGTTAAAAATAAAGTAGAGAACCAACAAAAGTCACCAATCCAGACGCCAGATTCATGTAGGAAAAATTAAAAGGGAAAAAAAAAGGGGGGAGAAATACGCCTGGGAAAGAAAGAAGAGGGAATATATGAAGAGACGTGATGCTAAAGCTGTAAATAGCCGCGACGACCAACGAGGATACCGTAATGGAGAAGGTGATAAAGAGAGAAAGGCGAGAAAGAAGCCGAGCAGTGTTCTCCTTTGTGATTATGATAGATAGGTATACGGGAGCGTGTGTGTTAAAATAAACCAGATATCCCAATCCAAGGATCTAGAACTGCCAGGTTAACATAAGATACCCGTATAGCATATTGTGACAACAGCTCAATGCCTTCTCCGGGGAGCCGAGATCCCAGGCGGCGGACCCGCAGGTGGGGCCGGGGCCTGTGCCTGTGCTCGCCCCATCGCCATCATCAGATTTTGCCCTTGTATTCCCATGCCCATCCCCTGCATCTCAGCGCCCATAGGCCTGGCAGCAGCGACAGAATTTCTTCGAGATAACACAGCACGGCGATACGGCTGTGGGGGCGGCTGTGGTGGAGGTGGAGGTATATGTTCGTTCACGACCGGTACACCATGAGCAGCCGGGAGGCCACCAATGAGCGGCTGCTGAGCGGGCTTCGCACCTGGGTACTGGTTTTGGGCAGGATAAGGAGCAAATTGTGGAACAGGGATTGGGTACATATTCTGGGCAACTTGATGAAATAAGGGTAGCGGGTGGTGGCCTGCTATTGCGTGGGCTGGTTGCGCAGGCGGTGCTTGGGGTTGAACGACCTGTTGAATACGATCTCGTACCCTTTGCAATATACGGTTTTGGGGTCTTGCCGCTACGGCTGGTCCTCCATTCTGTGGCGCGGGTGGTGGTGGTGGTGCAGGGGGAGGTGGCCCGGCTGCTCGTCTTCTCACAGCAGGAGGAGCGGCAACCGGCTGTCGAGCCGCCTGCGGTTGGTAGGGGGGGATGCCGCCATTCGCGACTGCTGCGCGAGAGCGTTTGGCTTCTTCCTCCTTTCGCACTCTTTCCGAAAGTTCTATCTTCAGATCCTCATCATCAAGCTCCGGATGCTCTCCTCGAAGCATTTCCATGGCCTTCTTTGCTGCAGTCTCAACCTCGTCATGATGTCGTTCTTCGGTGTTGTCAAAGAGCGGGCAATTGCCGATCTTCCCCCCTCTTGCTGGGTCGTTAAAATGGTCGTAGTTCTTGATCGTTTGAGAGCAGATATAGCTACATGTAATATTAGCCCCGTCTGTATCAAACAAAATTAATCTACTCACCACTGAAGTGTATTACAACGATTGCAGTGAATCTTATTACACCCATATTCCTTAATGTACGGATAGGAACATTTGCTGTATTTTGTTAGAAGTAATTCATCATGCTAGGTTCCCAATACTTACTTGCACTTCCTTACTAGCGCTTCTGTCATGGCTTCTTCAACTCTGTGCCGAACATTAAGTTTATTATCCTTAGCATATTCCTTACACGTCAGAGGGATGTGTGATTTCTGGTTGCAGAGTCGGCAACTTATTTCCATACCTGTGACGTGTCAGCGTGCACCTATGAGAAAGCAGTATAAACGATGTGGCTCTTACAGTCGGGATTTTGACACTTGAATTCCTTATCCACCTCAGCTGGTGCACAGATAGCTCCGTAATCGCAGAACGGGCACTTGACAAGCCCGTCAATCTCGGCAATCCGCAGGGCATCCTGCTGCTCTATCTTCGCCAAAGCCGATAACGTCTTATCATCAAGGAAACGCAACATCTGGCCCCGAGGGAAAAGTGCCTTGCAACCAGACCCATCCATACAAGATAGTTTATGACGACCATTTCCCACTTCTGTTTCCGCATTACGTCTGGCACAGTCAAGACAGAAGAAATGTAGGTCATTACAATGAGTCATGCTGTTGAATGGATATTCACCAAAGCAGCACCCGCACTCCATAAGCATGTTGCTCTCTTGATGCTCCTTCTCGTTTATCTGAGCCGCGAGCCTAGCGTCGGCGTCCATCTGGGCTTGCACTGTTTATCTCGATTAGCCACGGAGGGAAAGAGAAAACCTATCTCAAATAGTACTCACTTTCTTCCCTCCTCACCTCGCCGCGGGCGTATTCCAGCTCGGCACTGATCTCGGTCCAGTCTTTACCCTTCTTAAGTTCGTGGCTTTGGCCTTCCGCCTTTCGCGGGTGCATGAGCTGTTTGAAAGGAGCGTTCGTTTGTGGATTGTAAGATTTATCTGCCTTAACAAGGGCGGAGTAGGATTTAGCTAGATAGTTCCGGTTCTGCGTCATAACCTTCTCGATGTACCGTACCGGCATCAGAGGAAACTCTTGCTTCAAAATAGATCTCCTGGACCCGTAGGGTTAGCGAGGGGAAGTAGATAAGCTAAGCTAGGCATCCAGCATCGGGCTAAGTAAGGTAACACGGTCACGTGAGAGCGCAAGCTGCCCTCCGTGTGGGGCGGGGTAGGAGCATAACATACACAAGTTCGTAACGTTCCCCAACGACCGGAGGTCTATCGTTGGCCTCATAATCCGGGCTCTTTTCTCCCTTTTCGTCTTCCTCCACTCGCTTCCTCTTCATGCCGGCCTTCAGTTCTGACTTTGGGTAATCTGTCTCAGCTAGCTTGTTTGCAATAAATTCGGTGATATCGCTGCCATGTAGTAAATAATATTCACGATAGAGCTTCGCTATATGAGTGAGGCATGCATCGGGAAAGATGCTCAGGACATTCTGAATGACGTCTTCTTGACTAGCAACTGGCTTCTTCTCTTCCTCCACTTGCTTCCCGTTGCCATTCCTCTCCCGTTCGGTCCTAAGGGGGTCATCTCCAGAAATCTCCATGCCGTCGCTACCACCAAACACAAATTCGTTATCGACATCACCAATATCATCATCATCATCGTCGTCGTCACCATCATCACCATCATCCGAGATCCTCAGCGAGCCAAAGGAATTTGCCGATGCGGTTGAGGGCGATAATAGGGGACGGTCGAAATCTTGTCGTATCCTCTGAGATGGTAGAGGGTTCAGCGATTTCTGGTTTAGTTGCTTTCCTTGCTGTAGTGGTTCCTGGTATTGCATTTGCGCCTGCTCCTGCTGTTCCAGGAGAACGATGTCGATGGCCCTCTCCAAATCTCCGTCGGCGTCATTGAGGGCCCTTTCGAGCAAGAGAGTTGGATGTCCAGGAAAGATGCTCCGCAGCCCATCCATGTCAGACGGATGATTGACACCTGTGCGACAAGAGGAGGAGGCGGGGGGAGGGAGGGTAAGGGGAGGGTGTGTGTCTGTCTGTTGAGGAGCTGCAAAGGAGAGCTTTCAACTGTGGGACGACGCGGGGAAGTGGACGGCCCGAACTGGGGGGGGCACGGTTGCTACTGATAAAAGGAAAAAGGTTATCGAGGTAGATAGAGCCTCTTTTACCGGAACCCTTAATTATTCCGGGGGTTTCTTCTGTTTTTTGGGTGGGGAATCTTCCCTCTCTCTCTGTTCTTTTCCTTTTTTTTTCTCTTTTTTTTCTTCTTTCCTTTTTCCTTTTTCCCTCCTTGGTTGCCTTTTTCCCCACTTTAGTTAAGCCTGCGGATATGATACCGTAGTACTCGTGCTCGTAGGGTAGACAACGGCGGGATTTTTGGGGAAGGTATTTCTCGACCAGGCTGGGGGTTGCTGTCGGCGGCACTCAAGCTGTGGGTGACTCGCAGAGTGGATCGTTGTCTTCCCAAACTTCTCGTCACGGGAAATTGATCTCACTGGGCGGAAGGAAGGGTTGCAATCTGACCCAATTTCAGGTGCTCCCTGCTCCAAAGAAAGGTACATAGGGTTATGCGAGGGTAGCGCGAGGATGGGAGTTTTTTCTTCTCGAGCCTCGGTTGCGTGAAGGTTCTGGTTTCCAGGGTAGGGAAACTGGGCCAGGAATAAACACCATACCGGTACTCTAACCCAAAAACCTGGCAAGCAACAAGCGCCTACAGTAAGGATAACAATAGCAAATTTGGCATGCACGCCTCCAGTCCCAGCTGCAGGTGGTAGTATTGTAGGTTGACCAGCTACCGTAGCTACGATACAAGGGTACTTGTACAATACGCAGGATATTTTTCTTCACTTACGGTACTCGAGTCTAGTACAGTACGGTACAGTAGCTGACCTTGGAAGAAAAGTACGAGTACCGTACTGTACGCTTCCGGCAATAGGCTTAATCGGCCCAGACTTTTGTGCTTGCAAGATCAGAGAACACATTGCGCTCCTCATATTTTTTGCTTCTGCGGTGAGGTACCGGTGCCGTTCCGTGCAGCATCATTACTCGCAGCTTCGATACAAGCCTTCCGCCCGAGCCTCCCCCTCGCAGGAAATGGGGCCGGCATGAATCTCGAACGTCAGGCTTTCCTCACTCAATTAGGCCAAACAGGCCTCAAGTACCGGTACCGTACTAATTATCGCTGCTTTCATGTACCACGCCGGTAATGTTGTACCCAATCATTACCTGCCGATTTAGTTCGTAGACGGCCCTACACTTCACAGTGATATTGTAAAGTTAACCCATTAGGTATTAGGGGAGAATATATCTGTATCATACGATGGGCCCGACGTAGCCTGCGTACCTTGCTAATTTTTTTTAAAAAAATCATCTAGTATCGGTAGGCGAGGAACATGTCAATCAAGTGGCACGTATTCAGTATCGACTCTGCCTACCTTATTGGTGCCCTTAAAGCTCGCATGGTCCTTCAAATCCATCCATTCAACGTGAACCCGGTTGGACTACGGACTACGATTCAATGAGGAGAGGTGAGAGAGGGGCGAGAGAGGGGTGAAAGGGATGTGAAATCATGGACATTGACCAAATCAACTACTCCTGGCTCGGAGATACGGGAAAAAAACATTTTCACGGTCTAGGAAGCGTAGGGTAGGGTACGGAGAGAGAGAGAGAGAGAGAGAGAGAAAGAGAGAGGACAGATTAACCTACCCCTATCATACCCAGTAAAAGTTACCAGCCTTCATAGCCCTGTCACCGATGTGGGGATTTTGGAGCATAAATACCGGTATCATACCGTACTGTATCATACAAGTACGAGTAAATAAATACCGTAGGGATAATAATAAAAAGGCTTGGGCAAATGTGACCTAAAATAGGGTTGGCTGGCTGCCGTTGGGCTGCCCATTGCGGTTGGGCAAACCCGTTGGACCGAATTTTTGGGCTCGCATTTCCTGCCTGACATCTGGTAGGGTAAAACGAGTCAATGGAGCAACCAGGAGAAACACACGGGTTCTATTCGACCTTTCCCACTTGTTTTGTATCAGATGAAGGGGGGGACCAGTATCCAGTGTCCCATGCCACATTGACGACAGCTACAGTAGAGTGATGTAAGTTATTAATGTGGACGGATCGGCGTGATGACGATGGAAGGAGCATCGTGAATGGGCACTCGTTTAGCGAACCGGCACCCGGTGTTTACAAGGGAGAGAGGGAAAGCGAGATTGTTGCTGGAGAATCAAGATTTTTGGTTGGACAATTGAAGGCTGAAGTCACCATTGCTCGTGATGGGGCGGTAGTGACAGGGAAGAGAAGCCACTACCGGAGGGGGGACAGCCAGTGAGGATGATCTTAGGGGACCGTTTAAAAATAAGGGCCGAAGCCTGCGCATGGCCTGAACCAATCAAGCTGGACGCTGGCCCCCAACAGAGAAACGAGAAAAAAAGAAAGACGAGAGAGGAGGAGGAGGAGGGGAGGAGAATGGCCAGAGGAGAGAGAACCCGGAGAAGGGAAGGGAAGGGGGGAAGTGTAAAAAAAAGCAATAAAAGACATTGCCTGGTTGTTAGATTTTGGTGAAATCTCGCCAGCAACAGAACGACAAACACATCACACCAACCCAACCAGCACACCAAAAAAGGGCTGCAAAAGCAAGAGCAGAGAAGGAGAAAGAACGGACAGCGCGCAGGAATCAAAATATATCGTAACCCCATCGGGGCCAGCAAGTACTCGCTCGTAGTAGGAGCAGAAGCAGGTAGACCGACAAGGTCAAGCAAACTCTTTTTTTCCCTTCCCTTCCTTCCCCCCCCACCTCCTCCTTTGAGTCCTTTCCCCTCCTCCCTTCTACATACACTCTGCTTTACAGTGCCGGCACATACTCGAATACAATACAATACATATCTCTCTCCCCTTTGCTATTCCAACATCCCCCCAGTCATCCTCCCTTACTTGCCTTGTAATTGATTGAATTTAGTAACCACCCCCCATTTTTTCCCACTCATTCTTCTCCTTCTTCACCCTTCTGTGAGGAAGAAGAAGAAGAAGAAAAAGGAGAAGGAGATGGCGAAGGAGAAGGAGAAGAAAAAAGACAGTCCCTTTTACAGACTCGCCGCCCTCACGAGCAATGCCTTTCACTTCCTCACATCAAAAATCCATTCCTTCCTCCTTTTCCCCCGGTTCCCCCTTCGTTCCTCGAATACCCGCGTACAGTGGTACTCGTACCCTCCTCCGCCTGTGTGACAGGTGGACCGTGAACCTTCTCCTGCTCCCCAAGTTCCAGCATGTCAGGCAGTTATTCGTGTGATACGATATTGTGCGGTACTCTTTGTGCTGTAAACTGATTGTTTCCCCCCTCCTTTTCCCTCCTTCTCTCCCCTTTGCAGAGAAATCTTTTCTCTGCTCAACTCTAACTCACTTACTATTGTAATTTCTGTAATAATCATACTATCAATTATCGTGCGATTCCATTCACAACTGTTCCTGGAAGCGGACGTCAGCGTGAACAATGCAATTTTCTTTTACTTCCCGCTCTTTTCCTTTCTTTTCCTGAATCTCTTCCCTCTTCTCTCTTCAAAATTCCCTGTTCCAGCCGTGCCTCAGCACACCATCATCGTCCAGCCATCCCCTCCCCCCCCACCACCCCCCGGTCTGATATTTGCCAGCCCCCCCCTCCCTCTTCCAAGTCCCACCACCCTTCTCTCGCCGCCCGTTCCTCCATTGCTCCCACTCTCCTTCTTTCCCTCTCGTTTTCCCTGCTGTCCGTCCAATCATCACTCGTTACATCAAGACTCTTATGACTCGTGGTCTCCGCAACAGCGGAAGCAGCAGGACCCATCATCTCTCCCCTCCCCTCGCCTTTTCCATGACTTGCCGTCGCAACCACCCTGCGAGTCCCACCCATCGCTGGCCAACTCTCACTTAGACAGTCCACGTACATACTCGGACTGCTTGCTACTTACCACCACCACCCCCCCCGGGGGGGGGGGGCCGCCCCGGGGGGGGGCGGGGGGGGGGGGGC
>Ga0307509_10005144_pt1 | contig 18365 bp, 29 predicted proteins | sample 10_EM_MG_FD_202245 | JGI IMG/M metagenome (GOLD analysis project Ga0307509, IMG submission 202245) | Populus trichocarpa ectomycorrhiza microbial communities from riparian zone in the Pacific Northwest, United States - 10_EM | ecosystem: Host-associated > Plants > Roots > Unclassified | place...
TTGGGGGTGCACGGACCTCATTCATACACATCCATGCATTACGTTTCTCCCCATCAGTCATCACCCGGTAGTCGCAGCACAATGCAAGGATCATGCCACCTGCGAAAGAATGGCCATTGATCGCGGCCACCGTCGGAACTAATTCGGGAACGGGGAGAGAGTCAGTGCACCCTTACTCCTGATTGTCCAACTTTGGATAAAAGACCATACTCGGGAAAGTGAGCAGTTGTTTCATCATCTTGTTGTACCCGCCTGCGGATCGATCCTGAGCACAGCAGCGCGCCATAGCGACGTAAGATGGCTTACCAATGAAGAACACCACAGGGTCACGGATGGCGTCGGGAAGGTTAAGCCCTGTGTTTTATTCTTCAGCGGGACCCCGAGAGCGTGGATAAGTCAACCTCGCCGTTGCTGAAGAACTTGTTTTGGTCACGCTTTCCGATAATGATGAGGGCCCCCTTGCCTTCGTCAGGCGCGGCGGACTTTCCTTTTGCCATGGCGGCTTTCAAAGTCTTTCTCCACTCCTCTTCAACAACATCCAATGCGGGGCGAATCGCGTCATTTATAAACGTCAATGCCAATACATTGTGTGCCCCATTATGGAGCTCGATCGCCCAGAGCTTTGGCGTTGCTGTGGTGTATTTCGTCAGCCGGGAAATGTTGCGAATAGGGCATTCGTACGCCGCGTCAAAGTCAGCATCGGCTCTTTGGCCCCGACCGGGAAGCGTGTTGGATTGTCAGACATGGCGGTACGTTGGAAAGGTTGGTCCAATGATCCCCGCCCTGGGTGTTGAACACAGCCCGGGAGCGAGGAACAGTATCACATGTCACCCAGGACCCCTGAATATCGATGGGCAAGTCGGTTCTTGCCGCCGCCCTGAGGCTGATCGACGCCGGTGTGAGACAACGTGGGCATCGATCACGGATCAAGCCGCAACGATGATCGGAAGCCGGAATTGCCATCCCTTTCCTTTGTGGTAGTTGAATAACGACGCCTGGTCAGAGATAATCGGAGCGCGCGACCACACTACGAGATACCCAGCCGCCTGGGTGTTGCCGTGTTGGACCGCGCACTTAGGTGAGAGGGGATGGAATCGTTCCTTAACCCTCACTCAAATCCGCCTTCCCCAAACCACAGTGGGGTGCACTCCGAAGAGCCCGGCGACTACCCAGACTGGGGTTGCACTGACTATCTTGGTACGTAGGGACACTTTGGAAACACTCCACCATCTCGGTATGAACGGCCCGGTTCCTGTGATACCCAAACCACCCAGAGGAATAACCAGAAGACATTACATGGGATACTACGTAGGGTTTATCCAAGTACCCGAAAGCAAATACGTACATGTCGCCTCGAGTAGTCTGAGCGCCCGAAAAAAAGCCACCTTCCCCGGTTGTCCAGGCGGCCTCACCACGGACTGCATGTGTTCACCCTCGCCAGTGGTGGTGTGGATTTGTCCGATATTCCGTCTCGAAATCGTCGCTCGACCGGGGATAAGAATGCGGTCCAGCGCGCAACTCTGGGCCTTAACCTGAAAGTTTACGCAGCCCATAGTGAGCACGAGGGACGGGGACTGGTCAGTAAACCGATACGTCAAATCATTTGTGCCAGCCTCACTTGGCACGCTTTACACCGACAAAACTCGGACGTGGGCGAGGGTTCTGGGAACCAATACTCACAATCTACCATGCGCGTAGACGCTTTCCCCAGGGGTCACAATCGTAAAATCAGGTTTTGATTGCTAACTCCTGGCTTTAAATGGATCTCCCCTCTCCATCCACGATCATACGGCGAGAACCAAACCTCAATCTTTCTTCAAGTCGGCCTTCCCCAATCCCAGGAAGGTTCCAAAAACCCCGCCGAGTAACCACACGAGGATGCTTCCGAACGTCTTTGGAACGTAGGAGAACTTTGGAACAAAGTTCCCGCTCCGATAAAAGCAAGTGTACCTCTTCAACAATCCAAACTGGTTCTGAAGGCCGCGTTGAAGATTATCAGCCCACGATGATGACCCGGAAACAAAACTTGATTCCACTCACCGTCTCGACCAGTGTAAACATCTGAATCAAGAAGTCTCGTTCCTCGACGACATCGTGGTCTCCCCTGACCTTGAACTCCGTGTGCTTCCCCTTGGGTGAACGTACGGTGTGCACAACCCCACGTGGGATGACGAAGACTCCATCCTCTTTTCGAACGACGTGTTCCACGCCATTGAGGGTAAAGTGCATTTCCCCCGCCAGAATCGTGAAATACTCAGTAGACTTGGGGTGAAAGTGCTCTTCGACCAGGAATTCTGATTCTTCCCCCGAGATCACACTACGAAAAATGAAAGGAAGTGAGCATAAAAGGTCAGAATAAGTGGGCCAGCGACACCCCCTGATGGCCCAAGCGTGAAGGTGGACGGAACGCACGCAGAGAGATACGTATTCTCAGTTACCCCACCCTCCGGTACCTCCGCAAACCAGAGGGACAGCCCATCGGCCGGTTCGATTTTACGCTTTACCTGGGTGTTGGATTCGAACGGAGAGTGAGCCATGGCGATGGGAGTTCGGTAGAACCCCCTGGCGCAAGGATGGCCTTCTTTATATATGTGCCCCCCCTGTGGGGCCACCAGGAGTTTAGGGGCGAACTAAGGCAGGCTAAGCTCCGGTTCGATCTGTGGTGTGCTTTGCATAGAACCCGAAGGGAGGGGGTAAGTCGGCCCACGGGATTCCAAGATAACCGTCAATCTGGGGGTACTACATGAATGCAACGCTCAAGTTTGCAGGCGTGAGGCACGTCAGCTTCAACCAGAGTAACGAGTGGCGGGCATTGGGGCATCCTCTCGGCGCTTTTGCACTGAATTGCAGAAAACCTGAACTCGCGATCGAACATGAGGGACGAGTGGAAACCTTCAACGTTACTTACATCCTATGGCGTAAATCAGACAACGATCGGCAAGGCAATTCTAGGTTCATCATTGGACATGAGTCGAGCCCGACGTGTCTACTAGTTCGTCAGGGAGGAAACGAGAAAGAAGGAGGGAGAGGATGTGGAGGTCTGGGAGGGTAGGTGACGGGGCAGGATGGAGGGAGGGAAGGAAAATGGGTGAGGGAGTAGAAAAATGAGGCAAAGGCAATAAATTACAACCATCGCTGGTATCGAAGGACGTTGGAGTGGGCTACATCGTTAGGGGGGGTAAAATTCACGAATGGTATGCGTATACGAGAGAGAGAAAAGGAGGATTGACCAAGAGGATGGATGAGAGTTGGAAACTGTCGCTTGAGGTTGATGTGTGATGGTCGATGGATGAATGAGATGGATGAGATAATTATGGGAGGGTTGTCGAAAACAGTGGTCAGGGGAAATCAAAACAATACAGGCTTGGGAGGAGTGATGAAAAATGGTGAGAATATATAACGCACAAAGCCAAGATCGCCACAACAGACTCTGCCCCGGTTTCATGGACGGGTATGCCACGGTCGCTCACGGGACTCCGAGCCTTCTGAACATTTCATCCAATGTCTTGAAAGCGACTGGTTTGACCAAGCTGTGGTTCCGTCGACGTCAGCGGGTGCGGGGTACAAATACGGGGGAGCGACGCACTATCCGTCCACGCCGGCTTCAAAAGCTCTGCGCTTGTCTTCTAAGGTCGACATCCCGGTAAGAGCCAAGATGCGTGTGCTCTCGCTGTTCGGATTTGTCGACTCGATTCTCCGTATCTCCTTTGCGGCGCCAACACCATCGAGCTCCGGCATTGACATATCGAGGAGAACGATACTGATGCTGGATGTCAGCGCGAAGAACAGGGAACGACAGGCTCATCAAGAACGCACTCGAATCGACCTTCAGTCTCGAACATCCGTACGCCATCACGTCCGTTAACGGCTCCAATTGCATCATATCCCTAATATCAAACGGACAGGATCAGTGGTCACGTAAGGTTCGGTCGATAAAACAAGCGCGAACCTTGGTCTTGAGCCATTTCATTCTGAGAAAACGCCGCTCGGTCAGATTGAATCTCTCCTGTTAGGCAGGTGAAACACTTACAACAGATCGCGGAGAATATGGTTATCCTCGACGACAAGAACCCGTGCCCTCAGCGTGGAGGAATCGACGGTAACGATGGAGGATTTCAACAGTATACCCCCTGTTCCTACAGCGACGGTTGGACTGTTGCGCCCATCCGAACCAGGGGAAGGGGTTCTAGGGGAGTCCGCCGGTGGGGTTTGCATCGTCATCATCGGCACGCTCCCCGAAATCGTCTCCAACCGCGACTCATGGGTGATGGATCGAGGGCCCAGGAGTGGCCTCGAGCCACGAGGGCTATCAAGGTCCGAGTTGTGCCTTTTGGGTCCGCTGGTTGTGAGCGGGACTAACCTCCCCATCTGTTTCCGTGACAGGTTCCCGTGCAGAGAAGGAACCCTTGAACGTTGGCCGATCAACAGGGAGCTGATGCAGAGCTTCAACCCCGAATGTAATCGAGAGGGTCCCCCCGGCTTGTACAACACCCGACAGAACCCTCCGACGTTCTCAAAGTCGGTGACGATCGACATGAGGTGAGGATCCCCACGCACTGACGACAGCAAGATCATCGGCCGAGCGATATCCTTGTTGGCAACTGCCTCTGCGATGTAACTTGGATCCTCGTTCACGATGACGATGTCTCCGAGTTCGTCGTTCCCGTCTGGCAGAACCACCAACCCCCACCAAGCCTGCAGGTACCCAACCAGGACGTTCCGTAGTAGTTCAATGCCGCGATGGGCGACGTCGAACCCGACGAGGGAGACCGAAGGAGGCCGCGGAAAATCCTCCGCCCTCCAAAGCTCAGAGAAAACGGGAGAGCCCTCCGTGTCCTCGACAGTCTGGGCCATGAAGCTTATTTTGATGTCCGTTCCGACACTCTCTGAACTCCACACGTCAACCTTGCCTTCAACACTACTGGAGCGGACTATGCTGTTGACGATCGCTAGGCCCAGGCCCGTCCCCGTTTGAAGGGGATTTTCTTGGGAGAATGGGTGAAACAGCTGGTTCTTCAGGAAGTCTTGACTGATGCCTTTTCCGGTATCCGCCACGCTCATCTCGATCTTCACCTTCCCTGGCGGGAACTCAGGCGACGATATCTTCCGGACCAAGACATGCACGTAGCCATTCTGAAAGGAGGAGAAAACCGGTAAGCGAGTTCAGCGCTGCGTTGTGGATGATGTACTCACCGAGGTGAACTTGAGGCTATTTCCAAATAGGTTCATCAGCACCCTCCTGATGCCACCCTTCTCGAAAACTAGAGTCCAATCTTGTAGGTCCGGCCCAATGTCTACCACCGTCTCCACGTGTCGATCCCTCTCCAAAGAAGACCTGCCCGCCTTCTCAGGCGGGGAGTACACACTGCCGATCTCGGAGGTAAACAGCCTTGCCCTGTGCCCAATCCAACATCCCTCTACCGCCTCCTCAATGAGTTGCATGAGGTCGCTGCGTGTCGGGGGGATAACCTGGTCGACACCACCCGACCGGGCGTTCCCGCTCAGCTTGGTGAAATCCAGGACATGGTTCACGGTCTCTACCAGGGATGTTCCACATGCTTGGACTGTTTGAAGGAACGAAGCTTGAGCATGGCTGAGCCGCGTGTCACTGAGCAGTTCCGCTGATGCCAGAATCTAGGTTAATGTTAGACACCGGTGAGAGCTCCGTCGATAATTGTACCTACCCCGTGTAGCGGTGTGCGTAGCTCGTGCGAAATACTGTTCCTTGCGTTAGTGTCCGGCGCAGAAGAAGGAAGTTCCGTGCGTACTTGGAGATGAACAAACTTTTAGCCTTGTCAGCCAACATCATCCTCCGTTTGAGGACCGCAGAAAGGATGATAACACCTAAGCAAGGTCATAAATCTACTTTTTCTTCTCGGATTTTAGGAAGAAACTCGCCGATGGCACGTAGGTACGACAATTCGTGACCTTCCAACTGCAGAAAGTTAGCAATTTTACAACCGAGAACCAAACTCATCCTCACAAACGGCGTTGTATGATCTCCGGCATTGTACGCACACAACAACGCAAAGGGACGTTTATCGATGTTGAAGATCGGCACAGCTGACGAACACCTTCAAAACCCCACTTGTGAAAGAGTGAGGGCCGCACTCACTCAACGCGTATTGGCAATGTGTGGGCAAGAACGGTCGGCAGGGGCCGGGAACAATCCCCTCCGAGATCTTCCCATCCGGATACTTCGTGAAGAATTCAGTCAGTTTGGCAAATTCATCTGTGCTCAATCCTTTGGTGGTAGTTCCGACGTCTGAATCCGCATCATGTAAGACCACCGCGGCTGTGCTCTCAGAGTTCACGCTCTCAAGGATCTGAACGTGGGAGACATCCATGACGACCGAACCCTCAACGTCCAGGGTACGCTTGATCAGCTTGGCGGCCCGCTCGTAGATCTGGTCCATTGACGTTGCCAACGCCAGGCCCTGTCCGCCATTACTGCCACTGTCTTTGTCAATCTCCAAACATTCTCGGGTGAATTGCTCCATCTAAACGATCAAAAAAAGGAGCGGTTAGCACCCAAAGGGCACAAGCGGGAATGGAGGCTGCCTCACGGAGCTCTGAATGCGTTCTCGAATCCGGAGCTGAATCTAGTTCGAGAGGAAACCTATGTCAGCAATCTGTCGTGCCTGGCGTATCGGTGGGAGCCGGTAGGGATAAGGTTCACGGGAGGAGGTAGCCTACAAACCTTGTCTCGCCATAGTTCCATCTCTCGCATCGCAATAGTCTAACAATCTAGGGTCAGCCCCCGAACAACGCTCCTAGATCGGGGTGCGCAATGACTACGACTCACAGCGAACTCCTTGAGGGTGTGCCGCTGCCGTGGACTGAATTCCGAACGCGGGGAGTCATCAATGATAGATAAACTGTCCACAATAACAGGAAAATCATCAGCCACTCGATCCCGTAACGCAGCACACGCGAAGAGGATCGCTTGGGGTCGCGGGGAATCATTGAACGTACGTTCCGACATTGTATCCATCAGAAGTCTTCAAAGGTGCTCCTGCGTAGAACCGGATATTTGGCCCACCGGTGACCAACGGCTGAAAGGAAGAAAACAATCGGGCTCGGTCAACAAACTTCTATGCAAGGACGGCAGAGCCGAAGTGGATTATGATGGTCCGGGGCGGCCTTCAGGCGTACATTTTCAGCAAATCTCCAGTCCTCGAGCGTATCGAGAATGACCAGGGGTTCATCTCCGCTGTGGGAAAGCAAGGCCTAATTAGTTCGGTTCCAAACTGGCCAAAGCCGCGAGACGAAGATGGGCTTCGGTGCCGCGCCACCAACCGTTGTAAGACTGCGTGTGAACAGAGTGCGCAGTTACGGGGGAGAGATCGCTTCTGCAAACCCACTACATAGATCGAGTCATGAGTATCCCGGGATAACGAGAGGTGCGAACAGGTTAGTATTACATTCAGTCTTAAACCACCTTGAATGGCGTATCAGCCATGCCGTTACAAGAGGACCCTAGTGAAAGCTCACTCCTCGTTTTCGTCGATGAGGGAAATGACAACGATCTTGGTGTTGAAAACCAATTTGACGAGGTGTGCAATCCGCTGGAAACTGGGATCCGGACCGGTGTTCCAGATGTTGAACCTGTAAGCAAGTAAGAGCCCGTCCGTTTCTAGATTTGGGTGGACCGCCACGGTGGACGTGCCTGTACAACGCTCTCCGCCGTTCGATTTCATCGGGCGGGTTCGGAGCAACTAAGTAGCCAAGTTCATAGAACATAGATTCCTCCTTCACGGAACGAGGACCAAGGCCAGAACTCCCCGAAGACGACCTGACAGTCCTGTGATGTCGGAAAGTTCGATCCGAAAAGGCTGGGAGAGGTGAAGAGGTTTGTCGCGTCAAGCATATCCTCCTTGTGACAGCAGGGACGGATGAGATCGAATCAATTGAAGGTAGCTCGGGAGAATATGTGGGCAAAGGGTGCACATCCCCAAAGTAATCGCCGGTCTCAGATCCAACAGACGCCATGAGTGGTGCGGATGCGGGTGGGATGACAGACAAAGAGGCGCAAGAACTGTCCTCCGTTGAGGCAGTTTCCACCTCTTCCATCGGGGTAGGCAAGACGCTGGGACTTCCCTCAACAGTGGGCAAAGCCTGCTCAACGGTTCCCTCCCAGAAGCTGGCCAGCCTGGGTCTCCGGCCAGGAGACACGAGCCCCGCCTCCCTCTCAGGAGTTAGAGGTCCTGAAAAACCGTGAGCTGGATGCACCCCGGGAATAGCGGCGTTCACACCACGCATAGGGTCTGTGAGTTCATGCTCCGGGGATGGGAGCGCAAGGGGTGCCACCGATATCCCCGCCCCGGCCAACCTGATCGTTGCAGCACTGGCAAAGACGTCCGGGTTCAGCGGCTGGTGTGAGTGATCGTCCAGATTGAGCGAGGACAACCTCAAGTCGGTGAATGACTTCCGTAACCGGTGCGATACGTTGACGTCCAACGAATGTGCCCGTTCCGGCTTCGAGGTCCGGGGATCGGGTATAGGCTGCTTCGATGGTGTGGGAGTCGAGGAGGGTGGTGGTGTGGTGGAGTTAGGGGGTGCCCGGGTAAGTTTGGGGCGTAGGTCGATCGGAGGCTGAGTGGGAGTATCTCCGTCTACGGGTTGAACGTTTGGGGTACTCGCCGCCCCTTGGACGGTGGGATCGCATTGGGGGCTCTCCCTCGGCTGATGGGTCGGATGTGACAAGGCGGAACGGGGAAACTGGGGTGTCTTTTGGGGATCCCACTTGCCGGCTGCATACGCTTTGATGAACGTTGACCATTCGTATGTCGGCTCTAGGGCAGTCCTGTCCGCCGCAGACAGTACGTCGCTGTGGGCGTCGTCCATTTGAAGGGAGGGTGAGGGAACCGCCAGTAGCCGATCTGCGAAAGCTCGATTCCACTTAGTGGGTGAATAAAGGGCCACCGGAGAGAGCGAACACACCTGTGAGGGAGTAGTTGTGATCGCCAACAACGGTGGCCTCGACGATGGTATTTGGGAGGTGAATTCCGATCTCAGCGTTAGGTCTATCGCCGGTGACTGATTCGGCCAACAGTTGTTCGGGACTCGCGTTGGGCCAACCTGAGTCGTTATCGGTCGCGGGGGTACCGATGGGGCTGTTGTCGGTGAGCGAGCCCGAGCTTGGACTAGTCGGCAAGAGATTCCGTCGTTCGTCGAGGATGGACGCTGTCAACGGTCTTGACAATTTCCGGGACACGCGCTTCGGGGGTAGAGGAACACGAGGCAATGGTGATAGTACTGCAATTTCGTGTTCGGGTGAACGAGAAAACGAGAGGGTGAGATCGGCCAGCTCGAGCGGTGGGTCAGCGTGGATTGGCAGGGTTGCCTGCATTTGTTGTTGATTCTCTCCCGGTCGTGAGTCCCTTTCGTCTTCCTGGTCCTTCATTTGGCGTGGTGGATGGAGGAAGCGATTGGTCACGAACCAGCCGACAGCTACTGGGATTGTGGTAATCAAGATGGCATGGAAAGCAGAGCGTATGTCGTCGAGAGCCAGCGCGTGGGTATGGCGGGGGGATACAGATAGAGAGTAAGGGGAAAAAATACAACGGATGAGAGTAAGGGGAGGGACGGATGGTGATTCAAAATTCCGACTCCGGTTACCCAACTGCAAACGCGCAGCGCATCTCCCTCGCCACCCACCGCCCCTTAGGGACCACTGACGTCATGCCCTGCAACTTTAAATCTCCGACCACCTTACCCAGCTTCACCTCCACCAAGAATATCTACACTACACCCAGCGCAACCATGCTCCAGAGGTAAACGGGCAATGTCAGATTGTCGTTCTGTACGGAAAATGCCTCAAGCAGCGAGGAAAGCGCGACCACACTGGTGTACCTGAAAACCTAAGATCCCCATCAGAAGAGTGGAGCTTGCCTGAGCAAACCGGGCCCACGACGCGGGGGGTCAGGGTGGGAACTGCGAAGGCACTTACCGAAAAGCCCTCTGTCAAGCCTAACGACCTCAGGAAGAGGGCCGACAGCACCACTGAGAGGGTAAATGCAATGCTTCCCTCTCCCGTCTTCTGGATCGATGGAGACCATCGGTTTCGACCCAGTCGTTTACCAACCACAGACGCCTGCCAGGAAGAATTATCAGCAGGGTGGAGTGGATGGTCCGGTTTCCCCACGTGGGCTCAGCGCGGACGGGAACCATACTTACCAGGGCATCGCCGACCCCCAACGCCAAAAGTCCCGTAAAGTGGAGTAACTGTGATGGCCTAGGTAAGAGTACGTCAGCAAAACCGGGAACACTCCCTCCCGACGCGGCACGGGGGCCCTATCTTATTTTAGTGGACTTACCCTTCAAACCACACAGAGTTGGCACACCCAGTAAGCAAATAGAAGTGACTTAGGATCGCCGTCCCGGTGTCCTTATTGTCCAAGAACTCGTTCATGAAGACGTGTACTGATGCTCCAAACGGATACAGCGCAAAGTATCGCACATACTCCGCAAAAATGAACAGCGCGAATGCAGCACTGAATGCCAAATGAGTGAACGCCGGCTTTGCGTTTCGACGTGAGATGAAACCAACCAAATAAAGTCAGCCGTCGGGTCACTCACTAGTGGCCCTCACTTACGTCAAATCCAATCCCCGGGAGGAACATCAGCACGGCGACTCCGTGGAATGACTTGCGCCTTGCGTTCAACGTCAGTGTGGGTACCCTCTTGTCGGCGGCGTCCAAGAGCTCCGTCGCAGCGAGGGACATCTGAACCCCATTCGGCAGGTTCGGGAATGAGATCATGCTGGGGATGGCAGGTGTGGGCGGTGCGCTTGGGTCACTCGATACGGGCGGCCGGGTCTCCGTGGGCGTGGAGGGCGCCACGAGTTGTGGGCTCAATTCTGGATTCCCGATTGCCCTTGGACGATATTTCCTCGAGCGCGCTAGCTGCCGATTCCATGTGGCGACGCTGACACTTCCGATCAATGTCCAGTACACCAGTAAAACTGGTCGACTCCATGTCTTCCTCCCCTCTAACAGGTAGAATATCGCATACACCCATGGGTCCCTTCCTCCCAAGCACCACTTCATCCACGTGCCAATCAGCCCTCCAATGATCAGGGCGGCACCGGCATAGAAACCCAGGGCCAACAGACGTCGGTGAGCTTGTTTCTCCTGAGGGAACCGTAACCGACGGACGGGACGCCTAGCGATGTGTCTTGACAGGAACAAAAGCGGCGAAAGGAGGATGCCAGTCAACAATGACCCTGGAATCAAGGCGATTTGGTACAACAACAAAGGTGTGGGCAGACGATAAGTTCGGATATAGGGTGTCTTAGCCGACCATATCTACAGCGAACAATTAGCGCGCCTTCTGGGACGATGATAGTAAGCCACAAGCTCACCCTTGCCACGGTGATATTGAAACCTTCCATAAACAACACACTAGCTCCAAACGTGACAATGCCTAACTCACCCAGGGTAAATCCCTGGTGGGCCAACCTAATAGCGAGGTACAGGGCGGCCTGATAGAACAATGAACACAGTAAAAGTTCAATGAAGCTCATATCTAACCAAGTGAGACAACCGATTGCGGTTAGCGGCTGGACCCATTAGTTAGGGCGACAGACGGACTTTGCCATATCACCCAACCCATCTCATGGAACCCAGCCTGCATCGTGACGACCCCAAGGCTCACAACGAGGCCGAACACAACATATAACCTGAGTCTCCTCATCTCGCTCCTAGGTACAGACGCCCTCTCAGTCTCGGGCAGCCCATCTTTCCGAACTCGGGCCTCCTTCCACCACGAAGCGCACACGTGTACGAGGAGTATGGTCGAGCATATAGTCGCCAGATCGACCAGAGCCCGCCTAGAAACGACTAGGGCTTCTGCTTGAGTAAGCTTAGGGTCCGACAGCGGAAATATGGTCGAGTCCACGCGCCATTCGGAAGGCAATAGCGGCCTACCCGTTAAGACGTTCTTCAAGGTACTGGACAGTTCGGCTGATGCGACCAGAGGTCCGATCAGGAGCCCGGATAAGATTCCGTCATCAGATGAATTCCTTGAGAAGAGTGAGATAATAAGAACGGGTCCAGTTTAGCACGACGACGATAGGCCGTCGGATTTTCTCGGGTACGCCGTGATGATCCACACACCTATAGTTCTTGGGTACAGTCATCCAGACGAAACCATCATTTTTGGTCGGTGGCAACGGTTGGCGTCGCTGATCGAATAACCTGGGGGAGCTGGGTCTATTAGGTGGTTGAGTCGGTGTTGCTGGGACGGATTGGTTTGTTTGTTTGCTGATGAGGCTGGTTGAGAAATGGGACCAAATGATATAGAATAATGAGAGGGTAGTGATGGTATAGATTTCTGCTCATCGTCGTTCAGGTAGAAACACCGATGGTTGAAAAACGAGAGTCGATGGACGGAGAATGAGTATGTGGTGCTCCCTTGAGATAAGTAAACCAACAGAGGCAACCCACCTATTGATGTCCATATTTCGGAATTGTGCTCGGATAAGCATTTCGCAGCGAACACCATGGATCCGAGGAGGAGAGTGGCCTCACAAGCCTTACTTGAATCGATGTGAAACCTGCGGATCTTTTCTGAAAACGGGGTTCGGAAACTGAAGTGGAACGCCGGCGGGAGGATATGCCGGTAGTTTATCCCTTGTTTGATACGGGGCGGTATTGGAGAGGCTGTTCGAAATGGAGGCGGGGCGTCGTTTCCGTTTACAGCTTGCGGTGGAGGTAGTGGTGACCTCGAGCGGGTAAACGAGATCCTCGTGGGTCCCAGACGATGACAGCCAGAGCTTCCAGAGGTAGATGAAACGCTGTTACGGCGTATTTTCGCGGCATCAATGGTCAGAGGCTTCGCCGGATTGGTCTGCCGGCCGGGCCTGGGGTTCGAAACCGGCCGACCGCGCAAGGTCGTACGATCATCGTCAGTGTCGGAGGTGGTGTCCCCATTGTCTGTATTCGTCGAGGAAGCGGCGCTGGAGTGCAGAGGGGAATGAAATGAGTGGGATGACGGAGACAGATATGCTGACTGACCCCGATGATCCAGCTTGGTAACTCGTGCTCCAGTCGTAAGAAGGATTGGCCGCTATGCTCGGTCGCCGGTTTCGCAGGATTGGTACCGTTCGCCTACCATCTCGTTGGCTGCCTGACCCCTGAGACGGAGGGGGAGAAGGAGAGGACCGTGACCGAGGCAGCTTGGCAGAAATATCCGTCCAATTGTCAGTTGAAGATTTCGGAACGGCAACCGCGAGCCAAAAAGATCGAGACGGTATCCCAAAGGCAAAAAAACAGCTTTCCTCTGAGAGTTTCCGAGCTGATTCCAAGCCAAGCGGATGCAGCCCAGGGCAACGCAAACAGAAGAATGGATCAGGGATGTCGACGGGGGTGCGCGCTAAGTTAACTCAACGTCACCCCCGTCACGTGGTCACGCTTCCATGGCACGCCAGTAATAATGTGCGTGGGCCGCGAACGCGCCGGGAGTTCTCCGTCGCATCTTCCTTCCGCCCCACGCGTCTTCATGCCTGAACCTGACTCTGAGCAAGAGGTCTATTATGAAGACTTGATTAGTCTTCCCACCAAGACTGAACTCCCTACGACGGGGGCCAAGGTCGAAGAAACGGAGGCAAAAGACGCCTCGGCGAGCACCCCCGTTCCCGACAGGGTCCCCGCTCAAGAGAATGCCGTCCCAAACCCGCTGAAGAGGCAACGGACTCTCATGGATATGTTCGGTGGCTCATCTGCGAAAAAGATTAAAGTCGGCGGGTCGACCGCCGCCTCCGTTGTCTCAAAGACCCAAACCTTGAACTCCATTCCGTTCAATTTGAATGACTTTATCAACTCTTTGACGGAAGAGCAGCGCGACCTCCTCGGTCTCGAAATTGAAACCATGGGGAAAAGCTGGTTAGTTTCCATATCACCACCCCCCTCTCCGGAACGCCGTTTCAATACCACATTGGACTCTTCCCTCCAATCAATCATCCACTATTAGACCCTGACCCTCCTTACGCTGCCCAGGCTCAAGCTCCTACATGGCGAGATTAAGCAACCCTACTTCATTAACCTGAAGAAACTCCTCCGCGAGGAGGGTGTCAGGGGTGCCAACGACACACCGCAGTCCTGCAGAGTGTACCCACCCCGTTCGTCACATCTCTATTTCGCTTTCGCTTGCCCAATCTTGGTTAATAGCTGATCGCCAACTTGATTGACTCCCGCAGCTAAGGACATCTATTCGTGGTCCAACTATACCCCACTCGGGAGGGTCAAGGTGGTAATTATCGGGCAAGACCCGTACCACGGGCCTAAGCAAGCTCACGGTACGTTCCGTTTAATCTTACAGAACCCTTTCATTTTCCTCCCCTTCCTTCCCCCATTTCTCCCGCGCGAGGGTGGCGGATTAGGGTTTATTCTCTCGGCGGTAGAGTTCTCTCCTACAGCATCTGATTGGAGTCTTGTCCAGGCCTCTGCTTCTCTGTTCCCAAAGGGATTCCCGTCCCACCGTCATTGGTCAATGTAAGCACTGCCTCATTCATTCAATCACATCTGTGGCTGAGCCAACATCCGACCCCCCTCACGGCCGTTGGCCCCCTTCACTGGTCGCCCTCCAAAACGATTGCGTTTGGCCATGCGGCAACATTCCTGTGTTGTTGTTTCTACAGATATACGCCGAGATCAGATCAGAGTATCCGGAATTCGTGATCCCCAAACACGGGTGCGTTGAGGAACCCTACTCGCGGTGGGCCACGCGTTCGTAGCACCGTTGCTGACGCAGCGCCAATGCCAGAAACCTGATCGGGTGGGCGAAAAATGGTGTCCTCATGCTTAATACCTGCTTGACTGTCAAGGCCGGGAGCCCAGCGTCCCACACGGACAGAGGTTGGGAGAAGTTCACGGAAAAGGTCCTCGCGGTTGTCGATAAGTGGGGAGGGGCTAATTTGCCAACGGCCGGCACGACCTCTGCGGCCAAGCCCGGAGTTGGCCGAGGAGTTGTATTTATGGCCTGGGGCTCATTTGCGCAGAAACGGGTACATGGGATTAATCGGGTAAGTTAAGCCCCCACTGCTTAACGGACCTTTCTGGGGTTGCAATACCTGCGACCCTCCACCTCGTTCGCGTTTACGAATGCCTTAGTTTTCCGACTCTGATTCTTCCCCCTCATCCTTAGCACAAACACCTGGTTCTGACAAGCGCTGTAAGTGATCTTTTGTATCACTGTCACTCGCGCCGCGTCGTGGTGGCCACAGGGATTGATGGCTGACCAAGGGATATATTTTCCTATGTTTTCATTTGGCACTTATACAGCATCCTTCTCCGCGTGTGACCAGAGGTTTTTTGGGGAATGGTCACTTCAAAAGCGCTAACGACTGGCTCGAGGAGAAGTACGGACCTGACGGGAAGGTTGATTGGTGCAAGCTGGATGTAGACGCCGAAACCGCCTAGTCGGACACCGTCGTCGGACACCGTGGGGGTCAGACGCCGCTTGCCGTTGGAGAAAGATCCGTCGCGGTCCCGTACGCCGGCTAAGTTTCCTGACGAACACTATCATAGAAGCACTGGAAGGCGTTTGCACCCTCTTCCTCCCCGTCAAAGTATTTGATCATATGGATCGGCGGCGATCCTACATTCCCGCTTCCCCCCCCTACCAATCCCCACGACGCCAACCCCGACGGAGCTCCTCGCTTGCGGTCGATTTGGCACCGAAAATACAACCTAAGGACCTCATGTCTTCCCTTCCTCCTCATTCAACCACCTTTCCATTCCCGTAACGCACGCCTTACACTGCACTACGACCACGTTGCCATATCTCCTTCCGGTATCTATTGTTTATCCTACCCACCTTCCCAAGTAAATCGCCCTCTGGGGGTCTGATCATATAGCAACCGATGACAATACACCTTGGATCCGACTCGCAGACCCGCATCTCCGGGCTACGGTGTGATGGTGAGTTGGGTAAAGTATAAATCCCCCTCCCCACCTTGCACTGATAACTGGATGAAGTGCCTGCCTGCGTTGGGAACGTCCGGTGTTTGCATCGCGGCGGGTGTCAACTCTGAATCTTCCACGCCATCGGATCGGGGCGTTAGTCTGTGACAGGGGGCGATGACATGTGATCCTCACAGCGGTGAGGCATGAACGCAGTTGGTCGTGCCGACGCCATGCCCCGAGATACGCCAGGACTTCACGCGGGCCTTAGAACCTTCCTAAACGGGGTCGTGAAGTTTGAGGTTTGCGTCTGGTCTACTGGGTCTCTCACGTTCCTGTCTCAAGTCAGACCCTGGCCGGGCCGTGGAATGTGAGCGAGCGGTTACTTCGTGCACGACTCACGCACGCGCCCCGCTAGAGGAAAAAACCTCTGTATCGTATCCGATGTATCCGAGGACGGTGTCCATGGCCATCGGTTGAGCTTGGAGGTCCGAGTTTGGAAAGCAGCCCTGGATCTGAGCCGACCGATCCTGTCGATCATAGAGCATCAGATCACCAAAAAGAAAGTCTGAGTCGGAAAGTTGGCGTCCATACATATTTCCATGACACGAGACAAGACGGTGTCCTCCTGTCGGCTGTCCCTTCTCCGCCCGCCGACCAAAATCGTCACACGTGAACGGCACCAGCCCGCCACGAAACACCCGCAGGGGCCGCAAGAATGGACTTATGTAAACTCGGAATTCCAGTAACACATGCCTCAGACGACGCTGCTCGCCGCGCGATTGGGCACTGCAGCCCTTTCTTTTCACGTTCTACGGGTCCACCCAGTTTCCGCACATGCCAGGAAGCGGAAGGACTCTGCACCCGGACCACGGAAACACGCGCTTCACCCCCAACCACCGCATGGATATACTTAGTTCGGGTTCTGAATGGTGTGCGAAACGTCACCAGGCAAAAACCGGCAAGGTGCGTGAGACTATTCAGAAAACCGTGATGAGCGCCCTGGGGGCGATTTTTTTATAGAAAATTAACGGCATATCCGCGTTCCACAGAATTCGTGCAATTCTTGATCGACGATTCACCGTCCTGATAGAGTCGCAACCCTTCCCCCGACTGAATTGGATGCACTCATCCTTTGGCCAACGGCGCAAGAAGCTAGCACCCCATTCAACGTCGAAATCTTTATCTATCAGGACCCATAAACGGCTGGGCAACCCTCGCCCGCCCCTACGTCGGCGCCCTCTTTCGGGATTGTTGACGAGCACGACAGCGGTGTAAATACGACTCCGCCCACCTAAAATCACTTGTTTTATCGGATCCCTCCAAGCGCCATGATCTCTTGAGCGCCTGGGGTTCATGTCAGTCTGGGATTAACCGAAAAAAGTCATCCTGTCGACGACCGGATGAGGGTTGCCTTCACGACAAGCATCTATCATGGTATTTCGACAAGCAGAAAATCCTCGAAAGTCCAGCCCCCCCACCGCCGCTTTAGATCTCCAGGAATTCGGGGTCGATCAGAGGCGTCTCCTGAAACACTGAGGAAGCAACAACGTCCGCCCCGTCCTTTTCCACTACTCAGCCTGTTGTTCATTTGTGAGCCGCCCTGTCTGTCATTGATGACGCTGCCTTGGACCCCCACGACATTCGCTTGGTTAATCCCCTGGTCCGGACGGGGTTCCGAATGAGGTCGTAATTCAATGGTGATGATACAAGACACAATAGGTCGTTCATATGAGGAGAAGGGTCGGGTCAAGGGTGCGGGAGAATGCAATCCTACTTCGAGTACTCAAGAACTTCACGGTGGCCGTCGGGGTTGAAAATTATCTGTATTATGGTTACCACCTGCTTTACAACTCTATAATCTGTGCTCTGTAACGTAGTTTAATAGATAGAATGGCCAGAAACAGGAAACAAACAGGGTGGTTCAACCAGTGCCAAAGAGGGGGAGAACGGAAAGAAGTGGGGAGAAAAGGTAACCAGACACAATGGAGAGAAGACTCAAAGTCAGCGTCCGAAAACAGTGGGAACGGTCGAGAAGTAGCGGATTAAACAGCCACCGACGCGTACATCATACATAGCGATACATGATAGATTTGGGAGGGGAATAGGATACGATTCGGAGCGTGTGTGGGTGTGTTGTGCGTGCGAAGGGACGGATTCTAGGGGGGGGGAATGTCCACAACATTCCGGAAAGACGGGAAGAGAGAAGGCCAAGGTGGGAACGGATGGGGTGCGGATATGATCGGCAGAAAAAAAAACAAAGCAAAAACGACGAGATAGGTTTACGTTCAACGTTCAACACGGGTTTGAAGCTAGAACTCTGATAGGAGCTCCAAGGAGAACGAGGGGCGGACCGATCAGATCATTCGACGAGACTCGTGTCCGCCGTATCCCGAACGGGTACCGTTCGGATCTGCCACTTTTTGAGGAGGGGGTAGGCGTGGGGGGTAATCAGGTTGT
>Ga0307509_10005145_pt1 | contig 18364 bp, 21 predicted proteins | sample 10_EM_MG_FD_202245 | JGI IMG/M metagenome (GOLD analysis project Ga0307509, IMG submission 202245) | Populus trichocarpa ectomycorrhiza microbial communities from riparian zone in the Pacific Northwest, United States - 10_EM | ecosystem: Host-associated > Plants > Roots > Unclassified | place...
AGACCAACCGCACATCTCGCCTATCGCCCAACCAAATCCTACGAACATACTCGTACACCCGAAGGAAGTAGAAAGGAAAGAAGCAAGCAGGAAGGAGAGGAGAACCCTTAGCGACATCTACAAAAAACCAAAAGGGCAAACAAAAGAAATGTATGAACCCCTAACAAAGGAAAATTACGTCTGATAAGTGACGTATATCAGCCTGAGCTGGGAAATGAAAGTATGGACCTGCACGCCGGAGCGGTGCCGGGGAACAAAGCGGTGCCCGATGGCAGGAAGGGATAAGAACGGCGGAGACTCTGATAAAGGGTCCCCGGTGGGTGTGCCAAAACGGCATTAGCGACGGCCAGAAGGACGGGCGTAACCGAGGCGGGTTTTTGTATAGCGACCGATAGATCGACCGCAGGCGGGGAGCAGTAAGGTGCCAGCTTAGGAGGTGGAAGGAGGGGGGGTGGATGTAGCTGTAACCGAGCAACGGGACGAAGACCAAGAGGGTGGAGAGAGGAGGTTGTGTGGAGGAAGGTAGTCCAAACACTTGAGACGACCGACTAGAGTAACAGCGGCCGATGCTTTTCCGAATGCGAAACGGGAATGAGGTGCTGAAGTTACTAACCGAAGTGTTCCCCGACAGGACCACATAACCGAGACGGAAAGGTACTTCGCAAAGGGCTTGGAAAGCTCAGCGCCGACCGTGAGCGAAGGGGATGAAATGCCGACCGTGCAAAACCTAAGCGAGGTGCAAAGGAAGTGCGGGGTAAGGGGGAGAACTGAACTTCATGAGCGGGAGTCAACGATGAACAAGAACAAGAACCCCGTGGAGAAGGGGGTAGACCCCAGAGGGAGAGGAGGGGAAGTAGCGTCACTCCCCTAGGCAGAAGCCATCAAGGGGGAGGAGAGGGGGGGTGGTGGATCCCACGATGATTTCCCTGGTGTTGAGATTTCAATCGCCGGAGGTGTAGGGGAGATGGTTCGTGGTCTAACTACTGTGACCGAGTCTCCTACTTATAGACTCTTCACGCCAACAACCCTAACCCTGGTGACTCATAACTCGAGTCACACGGTCTTATGACTCATAATGAGTCATGCCCCAAATCCATCAGCTGACTCCTATGAGTCACTACGCAACATGCTATAAACCAATCGCAAATCATAAAACATGTCCGGTGCGCAAAGCGCATCACCTGCGTGGAACTCGTGACTCATAATGTGAGTCACACGCGAAAGTCATTACATTATTATGACTCACAATCGTGAGTCATAGAAACATCAACCAATCATAACATAACGATGACACACAAGTGCGAGTCATGTGAGATCTATGAGTCAACTGACTGCATAGCGCGAAACATAAGCATACCTCATGACTAATAACTATTAGTCATGTGAAACCTTCCTTGCTTAGTCACGATTTGTGACAGGGCGGCAGTTTCTTGACTTGCCATGAATTCAAATAAGTTAAACACATTTCCGCAATTGTAGAGTAAGCCAGAGCAAATAAGTCTGAATAAGCAGAGGGATATCCCCAGAGGATATAATCAATCAATCGTACAGTAGGCTTCCTTGTCCACCGTGATCAGGCCTTGGCAGCAGCCTAGCAACGTATCTAGCAGAGGAGAATTATCTGTATCGAAATCCTGTGATCCTATCTCCGCTGCCCAAGGTGTGACAGAGCTCATCCACCTGTAACGGACATTCCGAATGGCAGCTCGATATGAGGGTGGCTAATGCAAGCTTCATCCTTTCCCTATCTTGAGCGCTTATCCGCCCCAGTGTTGCGTCATATGCCCTCCATAACTTTACTCCGCTACTCATAGACCGTCAGGGTTCCGAATAGTCCGACCGGTCAAGTCTTGGAGGCAGGACCAGACCTCTCGGTCCAGGTTGATGTCAATGACTGGACCTGACTAACTCGGGTGGTCTGGTTCGGTCTGGACCGGTCCCTGACCAGTCTTTAAAAAAGATTGCGAAATCATGAAATATCACTCACTTTACCTTCTGAAAAAATTTTGATACTTGTGAATCGAGTTTTGCTGCCCCAAATCTAAGTGATACACTATTATCACTCTAACTCACGTGAGATTCCACTGTATAATCATTGGAAAGAATGAGTTTATTTAAGAAACATTTTATTTCAATGTAATATATTGTGATAAAAGTACCAAAATGCAAGAAGAGATGCTAATTCTGTCTAAGGGCCATGCATATCCTATTGCTTGGCGGGCCTGGTCAGACCAGTCCTGGCCAACTCCGGTCTGCTAATCCGGACCATCCCGTCGGTCTAATTTCCACCATTAGACCACACTTGACTTCTAACAAGAGTAGCTGGTCCAGTCCAGTCTTGCTCGGACCATATGGAACCCTGTAGACCGCAGCCTGATCGCCCTTTGAGTAATCGTTGTTTCTCGCAAGATTCTGTTGAAATGGAGGGAAACAAGTAAGAATCTATATTCTAGTCAGAATGCTCCTACAAGTACCTCTTTCATTATCCATAGATAAATTTCAAAACTCGTTTCAGGAATGATCTTTGTGGTATCTGCTTCCAATGTGCTGTTCATTACATCCGGCATTGTTTCTTTCCTCAGCCTCTTGTGGAAATATTTAAGCACATCATCTTCCGTGGGCCCTATCGATGTAAAGATTGCGGCTGTCCCAAGTTTCCATTCAATCTCACACTAGACATGGGGTCTTCCCGTCATCAACACACGCGTATTCGGACCCCAGCAGCATCTGTGCTAGAGCATCAACAACAACTTCCTGATGTTCAGGTATATATATATTAAAGTATCAACACATATGAATGTGCGCATTGTAGTTGTGATAGTCGGGAACATCTTCAAACTTTCCGAAATCTGCAATCCTCGGCCCCCAATAAGTCTTTTTTGATTCTGAAACTCGTGCAGTATTACGTCCAAGATCCGTTCAAATCTGCTAGCTAGGCGTCTCAGCCCCGAGCCCACCATATTGATAGGCGACTAGTCCTTCCGCGCAGCATAGTTGAAATAAAAACAGGTAACAGCGCTATCTAGCTGAATGGCCTCGTGACATAACCTGTGTATCACTAGTGAACTAAGATCACAACTTGTCAGCAATGCTCTTCTCTGCTTTTATTACGCACACCAGAATAGCTCACCTATATTAGTACAAGATATAGAGCTTCATCAAAGATGACTGTATATCGGAATGCTACAAAAAGCTCGCCAGAAGTAGGATAAACCCGGAGGCATCCGTGGTAGCTACTCAGGCAACCGGAAGAGTTCACGTTCCTTGAAGTAATTCACTGATTGGAACAATAACATGTTTGAACTCTCTCACATATCCGGGCCAGCTGCATATATATGCATGCTGCTTGGAAACATGGCCATCCGAATAGAGCACTCGGTATTCTATGAGAACTAGTGGTATGTTTGCGTACGGGCTGCATATATTAAACCATAGTCTATTAGGACGAAGAGATCGAAGCCTATCTACTGGTGGAGTGGAAACACCCCGAGATAAATTAGTCGTCAGGAGACTCTCTGAGTTTGACCAGCGCAATTACTTTCAGGGTCAAACAGTGTTCGCACTTTCCTGAACAAAATTAAAAAGACAGAAAGATACTTAAGTTCTTAAGAAAGAAAAGTTGTGCAAACTTTTGTATAAATAGCAGGGCTCTCCCCTGGTGGTTGAGAAGGAATCAAGCAACAGAGAAGAGAACTTAATAATATAACAAGTATAAAGAAATTTTCTAAGTTCGAGAACTTTAAACTTTCCGATTACTTTACCAAGCCTTGCTGACATATCTCCATACCCTCAAACCACGGCCTAGTTAGCTCAATATCTTTTCGAGTTAGATACCCTGTAACAGCTTGCCCCTCAAAGACACACTGCCTTACGTTATGTAGCTCTTTCCTACCTCCAGATCGCTGCCACGGAATAAGGTTGTATTCAGTGTTCCCAATGGGCTAGGTAGGCCAGGCCCCAGTAAAGCCGGGCCTGGCCAATAGAAATTCTCTAGGGCCTGGCCTGCCCTGAACCTGCAGGCTTGGTAATGCCTGAGCCTGGCCGGGCCGGGCCCGCCTATAAGCCATATAGGCTAAGTACCGGTTCCCAGATCGGGCTAGGCTAGTCCGCTCTTGGCGAGCGGGTATGTAGTTTCTACAGCAAACATTCAAACTAAATGTTCTCCTTTACTTGATCACTTTGGAAATGCAAGAACCATTTCGCTTCACTAGCAAGATATACTAGAGACAGTAGGCAAATTAATTAAATTCATTGTAGGAAAAAAACAGCTGTTGTGGTTGGTCAACTGTGCAGTGCTCTTTCGTGCAATGTAACAACAGAATATTGTGAGTATACGATACCACGGCGATGAGCTATAGATTTTTTCCAATCATATAATAACATCCAAAGTACAAGAAATATTTCCCTCAATTAGCTTAGTAATTTAATTTAATTATTGGTAAAGAAGCAGAATCGGAGTGAACAATAGCAAGATTTAACTGTGGTGATGACTCTAGAGCTGGATTGTCAAGACATTCTTGAGATATTTGCTTATCACTCGTTGGGTGATTCCGTAATAGTCGAAGGTACAGACGAAAATAATAAAAGATAAACTTAGAACCAGTGGGGGAATCAGGATACCCTTAAAGCGATCTGTTTTCAATCCTAATTCCCTAGCCTATAGGCGCTTATCAGGCCTGATAGGCCTTCTCAGGCCGGCGGAATTCGGCCTATATCGGCCTAGGCCGCTTCTACAGCAGCCTGCCTTGGCCCGGCCTACAGCCTATAGGCTGGCCTACCAACGGCCTGGTCCGTTGGGAACACTGGTTGTATTATTAGGTTCATTCCCACCGCCACTGTGCTAGCTTCTGACTTCTGTAGTTTCTATCACCTAGGCCCCCACAGTATCTATCTGTTAAGAACTCATGTCTTGATGTAGTATCAGGAGGCCTAAGGGAGATAGCCATGCGTGTATTATACACTCATTGTCGGAAATATTGTTGATGGCAGTAGTAGACTGGTTGAAAGAGTGACTGTTATTGGCCGGAAGAGGAGACATTTTCCGTATTCCGCTCTCCGGAATTGGTGGAGATGCGGGAGAAAAAAGTGCTGATGGACTTGTGGTGATTGTGGAAGCTCCAGTGATTGAAAATGGTGTGGTTGGGAAGAGCAGTTAGTTACACAACTATGCGGTTCGGCTTGGCTCTGTCCAATGACTGAACAGAGGGTGTCCGTCAGTTCTAAAAAAGAGCTTGGGGATGGAAAGGATTAAGTAATGGTTTGTGGATGTAGGATATAGCGATTATACAACCAAGCCGTGTCACCATAACAAACCTTACCAGGTGAGTGGCACAGGAGACTGCCATCTCGGGTGTCAAGTAGGGTATAAGTTAGTGGTCGCTTGAATAATAAGAGTTCGGAAAAAACATAGATAACATTTCGTACTGATTGGATGTTTTTGCTTGAGATTTTGCACCATCCCTTAAACAGGTATTCTGTGGTCACTGACGAAGCAAATCCGAGGACTTTGGGTATGGACTTGCTCATGGTGTTCTTGAGGGCCTTGAAATCTGGGAAGAGGAAGTATTTGAATGTTATTATTATACGTCCCATGTTAGAAATTGAAAAGACAGCGTTGGTTTTTGAGTGAGAGAAGAGGCGGCATTGGAATGCATTAAGGCGAAGGAGCGAAGAGCATGGGGGAAGAATATGGTGGAGGAAAATTGGGATGGCGCGGGCAGGATAGATGGTGGAAAGTGTTGAATATTCACGAAGGTTTCAAACATAGAGCATTGATGAAACCGAGATGGCGGAAGGATGAGAAGGATTGCTTTTGATAGGAGTTGCACGATGGGAAATGAATGTAAGAGGAAGACAATAGTATGTTTGACTTAGGGGTTAGACAAGCGAGATATGTTTGGGAGGTTTTAGGAAACGACACTAGGGATGGCCGGAGGTTTAGGATCAAGGTTTACTAGGAAATGAAACAGATAGGTGTCGCACTATGAGGGTTAGGAAACGGAAGACAGTGTCAGCACAGTAACAGATCATGGATGATGAGGGAAACTGTGTAAGGGAAAGGGAACGAGACAGTGAAATCAGTAGTTGGGAAAATGAGTTTCGGGAATGTTGGATGGGAGATTGGAAAGAAGTAATGATGAGAGATGAGAGATGATATTGTTGATGAAGAGCTTTTTCTATAGAAGTTGAGCTTGTGTATATATTGGACACCTCCGGCGATATAGAAACAATAAGGACCAATACACTTTCTACAAATCATAACCTATTTTTGAGAGCAAGTACTGAATCAGATTGAGCGAGGCGGGGCAGAAAGGAGAAAAAGTATGAGGGCACTTCAACGATAAATGGGAAACTAAGTTATAGGATTGGAAATGTAATAAAGAGGACACGTGTCCACCCTTTGTAAATAGTGAACATAAGGGAGAGACCAATAAAATTGATTAACTGTATTTCACAAACATGCTGCTCCAGAGATTGTCGACAGGAAAAGAAACAACAGAATCTAACAAATGCCGGGAGAAAAAAAATTAAGTAACCCCCAGAACTGGTTGCGACAGAATAAGTGGCCCACCCAAAGGTACTTGGCTAGTTGCTTCTATCTCAGAAATTGGTGAACATCTTGAAGTGGGGGAAGACCTAGCTGGGTGGCGTCTTGTTCAGATAGCCTTTGTACTTAGCTGTTAGTATAATATAAGAGGGAATTGAGCTTGGAACCTGTAGTTAGCAGTAATACACATGAGGGATGCCCTTGTTAGTGGGAGTACGGGGTAGACTAATCGAATGTTTGGCGGGTACACAAGTTGTTCCTGATCGCGGGCACCTGGATTGTAAAATTTTATGAGAAGTAATGTATTGTGCATTAACAAAAATAACCGTACATCAACGGACGGAAAAACTCGCCCATTGCAACCCCACTACCCCATCAACCCCACCATCATGCAAACTAAAAGAAAATTAAAAAAATGTAAATACATAGTAGAAATTAATATTTAGTATACCATCCATCAGCCTTAATAATTGCTTCCACCCTATCTGCCATTAACCCTGCTAAAGTATCAAAAACCTTTAGGTCAAGAAGTTCCCAACAATCAGTAATCGCCTCCTCTATTGCTTTTTTGACCACATCAACAGGACCCTTCATGAGATAGAGCTCAGGATAGTTCTTGTGAAGCTTATCTTTGACCAGAGATCAAACATTTTCAATGGGATTGAGATCTGGTGAATAGGCAGGAATTTCCAGAAGAGCAATCCCCTAACCTCTGAGCCATCTCCTAAAGGGCAAGTGAGTCTTAGCATTGTCAATAATAAAAAATACCTCTTCATCTTCAACGTTTTCCCTGATATCCTCCCAAATCCTTAGAAAGTCATAATGATCATAAACATCAATAATTGACTTTCCAGTAACTCCACCCCTAGCAGAAGAAGGATCAGGAAAAATAGGTAAAAAAAGACCATGAGTTTAACCATAAAAAAAACTACTCATCATCTGGCTAATCCCCCTCTCCCCTCTCCTAGCAGCAGGTACAACACAATCCTTATTCCACTTCTCATTTGGGTATCTAAATACCTATTTTCTCCTCTTTCCTCCTCCTCTCTTCACTGCTACCTCATCTCTCCGCATTGCCTTCCTTCTCCACATCTCCCTTGTCTAATGCCTATGAGCTAATGCCCATTCCAATCTCTCTTGAGCTAGATCTTCATCCAAATGAGCCCTTTCCTGTGCCAACCACTTTCTCAGATGTTTCTCTGTTGAAGTCTTCTCCTCACTGTCATAGCAGAGAGATTGGGAGAAACTTTTTTAGCAATCTCAGAATAGCTAGTATTGCGATTGCTGAGAGCTTCCTCCACCATGGAATCATCCTGCAACTTGGTAGTTTTAGGATATCTTCCTCTACCCTGTCTCTCCTGACTCTCTTGATATCCTTTCTGGATAGTGTCTGTAACAGTGTTGAGGGGGATGTAAAGGTTGAGGGCAATTTGGCGATAGCTCATTTGAGACTCGTGTAACCTGAGAATTCTTCCCCTGGTAAACTCAGAGAGGTGCTTGGAGGGGATAGGCTTTTTGGCTAGACTGCGAAGAATAGGAGGCATACTTTTCTAAAACAAAAGAATTAGTAAAATTGGTTGTGTTTTGGTTGATGTAGAGGAATTTCTTTATGGGGTGTTCAATGTGAGGGGTGATGAGGAGGGTTGTGTTGCCGCTGATCGTTGATGTATGGTTATTTTTGTTAACGTACAATACAACTAAATTATTTGGGAATTAGATTAGAAGTTATGCGAATAAAAATACAAGATAAGAACAAGCTTTACTTACTGAGACCGAATACAACGGATGTCGAGTTTGACTTGGTTGATATCGCACTGGACCTCATTGTTGTTAACCTCGCGCTGTTGGGCATCCCGCTGGATTTCGTTGATGTGACTGCAAAGATTCCACTGGGAGGCTTGGGCAACAAACATTTCCCCCACCGCTCACCACACAGCCAAGTATAGTCACTTAGAGACGAAATTGTGCCAGAAAGAAAAGTGTAGGCATGGAACCTAGAGAGTAGTTTATTCTTTGTTGGTTCTCCTGTCGCGGTTGGTTGAGTTGCAAGGAGGGAGGTGCTTCTCAAAAACTTTAGCTCATGCTTGTTGTTGTTCTTGTTGTTATTCATGTATTCGTTGTTAAAGTACAAGAACTTGGATAGAGTGCTAGCTATGGTGTAAACAAAACTATACTTCTGGTGCCAGGGAAAAAGCTATCATCCCAAGTGACTCTCATATGGAACCTGTAACATGTATACATGTTCCGGTAACTGTATACAGGAGCGGAGTGCAGGATTTCCTATGTTTAGTTTGATTACTTGCTTACTTTGATTAGTTTGATTGTTTTACAGCCCCGGGGCTATATTAAGGCCCGGTAGCTTGTGTTAAGTTTAGTTTTGCATGTTTGTTGTTTTATTAAGGAACACAAGTGAAGGAACGGTCATGTAAGCTGACGATAGCATTGAGGCAGTGTTATGACTCTTAGGTTTCATGTGGGATCACAGGACATGCAGGGCAAGGTGCACTGCCCGGTAATGATCGTGGTTGCAGGATATCTGATTACTATCGCTCTGAGAGAGCTCTTGTATTTAAACTCATCTCCTGGCTAGCAGGAGAACGGCAGACTTCAGCAGACACTTGATTTATGAATATACTTGGTTGAACGGCGATCTCAGAGTGCCACTTCCCCTTTAACTATTATCTCTCTTTATTTTCGAGCACTTGAAGCCTCCCTTAGACCTAGCGCTTGCCAGTCAACCGCTAGCCCTCTATTGTACCCTTTTCGTTAGACAGGAGTAAACCTGTTACAGAACCAAACGCACATCTGGCCCGAAAGAATCCACCTTGCTCCTTCACGCAGACACAGAGAAAATCAGAAACAAACAGGAAAGCAGGAAAGAACAGGCAAACCTTTGCCATAGACTCCTGAGCCGTAACACAATAAAACTTGCCACTAGCGAGAAGGAAAGCAATACCACAAGAAAGATAACCAAACAGAGGAAGAAAAACAACACTCGGAAGGGGCCAGCCTAAAGTAGCACAGATGATAGCTGGCAACTGGAGCAATTACTTCGAGCCTAAAGCATTGACATCAACGAAGGACGTAGTGGAATAGCATGCAGGAGTGTAACCGACGATGCAACAGTGGCAGCCACGTGGGTGAGAGGAGCCACCTAGTTGTAAGGTGCCAGCGGTGGGAGCAGAAACAGGCTGTAACAGAGGTACATGATGAGAAAGGAGAAGGCCAATTGAGGGGTAAACCCAAAGGCTAGGAACAACGAACTAGAGTAATTGTAGCCGAGGCTTTTCTGATAGTGAGACGAACGATGAGGCCATAACCTTACTAACCGAACTGTTTCGCGACAGGCCACACATAAACAAATAGTAAAGTAGTGCCCAAGGGGCTTGGAAGACATCAGTGCCCACCCTAAATCAAGCGAGAGGGTTTGCTGACCGTGCAAAACCTAAGCAAGATGCTGTGGTGATATGGGGAAAGGGGGAGAAACGAACACCATGACCGGGGGTCAACGATGAACGAAGGCAAGAACTCCAGGGAGGGAGGACCAAAGGCTCAAGATGAGAGGAGGCGGGGTGGCATTACTCCCCTAGCCAGAAGCCATCAAGGGGGAGGAGGGGGGTGGTGGATGGATGAACATAATTTCAATGGTGTTGAGATTTCAAGCACTGGAGGTATAGGGGAGATGGTTCGTGACTTTAGCTCATGCTTTTTATATCTCCTTTTAGAGTCATTGTGTAACTCAGTTCTAATGAATCAAACCTAACCCTGACGACCACTCCTGCTCCAGCTTCTTACAGCGTGAATTGCTTAAACCTACACTTCAAATAGCCCTGAAATGAGAGTGGAGAGCAGACCCAAAACACACAATCTTAAGAAACCGAAACCGTAAAGAGGTAGAGAATTAAGAGGGCTTGGTCCCCATGGTTTGATTTCGCGAAATAGGTGCCAACAGGGAAAGATTATTGAAGGTTAAGTTCCTGATTTCTTGTGAGAGTGAAACAAGTTCCGAGATATTCACAGCAGAGGGTACTAGATCAAAGTGGTGTACTTAGTTGGCAGGTAGGGTTGCCACTGTATGGGCTCTCGGACTATTAAGTAAGCAGCATGAATTTGGTGTGTTACCCTGGTTCAGGTTTTAAGTGATTTGCGCCGTATGATACCAGTGCTGTAATTCAGCAATGGAAATTCCCTCCCTGTCCTTTGACCTCTGCTGCTAGAAAAGATCCAACTTTTACCTACATTTCTTCTTCACACCAGTTTAATAGCCTTACAGCCCTTTCGCTTTCCGAGCATACATGCCTATTTCGCTCCCCTCGTTGACACAATATATGGTCCATAAACCCTCGGTTTAAAGATTGTCCCCCTTTTCGGGAAACACACACATGGGCAATAACCTCGCACTTCAATGGATAGCAGTCCAGAGCACATTGAAAGGCTCTGGTAAGGTGGAGTATTCTAATTTCTTTCCTACTTATCCTCCCCTAGCTCTCTAGCTGACGCTTTATTAGAATACTATTAAAAATATGGCGGTATTCAAGGACCAATTCAATATCGGGAATCCCTCGCTTGCGCAGATATTCATAGCTCAAGGAGGGCTCCCAGAGCTTCGGATGTTAGCATTAACGGCCAGTAGGAATACACTTGCCTACTCTCTAACATCATTTCCCAGGCTTCTAGAACTCGACAAAGAGTGCTTTGTCAATTCCCAACTCGACCACGGGTGCCTACTTCCCACAACTCTTGGATTTTGCTACACAGACGAAACTCACGCTGATGTTCGGCAGTTGGTAATTTAGGTTGTGGATTTAATTGTCACACATCCTCTCGTACATATTCTTCGTGGCGCTAGGTAGATACTCGTTTCGATTGTTTCTCACCCACATACCTCTCAGGGGAGTCCTATAAAGGCCTATTCTGGTTTCGGGCGCTAAAGCCAACTATTTCCATACACCCGCAATTTTTGCAGATACTGGTTAGCCGGCTGTCGTCTGCAGACCATTTTCTATGCGGGAATCCATAACACCTCATAAACTCATCCATCAGAGATATTATCACTAATGATATAGATAGTGAGTCGCCAAGGTTTATTAAGAGATCGCGAGATTTGGGTGTTATCAAGACTGTAACTGTACTGTATACATTTTTAATGACAGAAGACTGTATTCCGATATCAATTGGCTGACAATCTGGGATATAGATTCTTATACAAACTCGGCTTTGCCGCAGCTAGCGCATTCATTGTTGGAGTTCCATGCTTTGACTAAAGACCGCTTACGCAGGTGGGGGATATGGATGTATATTTAGAGGCCAAGGAGCATCGGATAGCGCTGAAGGGACTGCACCTATAAAGTGAACTAGAGAGATGAGATCCTGGGGCGGACCAGATACCAATCTCGCCTTCAAAGAAAAATCATAATCCAGAAAAACTGAGGTTCTTGGGATTTGAAACTGAGCTTCTAGCCTGGAAGTTTAGGAGATTTGGGCTACTAAGCATAATGGATTTAACCGACTTTGTCAAGGAATATGAGGCCGGGTTTAGTAAAGTTCCCAGGAACACACAGCGAAAGCAATAGAATATTGATACCTGGTTGACCGGACAAGCATCACCGTCACTTTGATCCTCTGTTATCAATTATGGGTAGACAAATAAGAGATCATGATATGAACACCTATCAATTTCTTGAATCACTAACAAACTATGAGAGTGTTTCGTCCATAACTGCTTCACTGGTCTAGACTCTATCCCTCTGGTTTACTTGCATTCGTACCCCTCTTGAGAGAGACTGAAGCTGGCCCAGAGGATTAAGAAAAGGTTACGGAGTTATTGAAGGTACTGAATTACAATGTGATTAGACAAGCTACACAAAGGAATCTCTGAAGTGAAAGAAGGGCGCGTGTCTTTTGAATACTCAGGCTTGCGTCTGCGAGACCTCCAAATAGGATCCTCGAGAGGACCTATGAGAGTCCATGGAGAAATCATCTGAAGCTAGCATCACTCTTAGCTTTCGTTACCGGGCCTCCGGGGCCCCGACAAACGTGGGCCCCCGGCCCCATTCACCGCCCCACCCCGCCAAAGGCCCAGGGCGAGGCGTGTTTCTTTAGGATTTCGTGCTCCTGCCACCCGCCCCCCCATTCCTCAGACGGTCCCCCGTTAAAATGGATGGGGAGAAACGGGGCCCCGTCCAGGGAATGAATAGCGACACGCCCCGGACAGGGGATGGGCGGGGAATACCCCAAAAAGATCCCCCCCGGCCCCGTTTAATGACGGGCCTCGCTAGTGAAAACCCCCCCGCCCCGCCCCACAACGAACTCTAATCCCTCTTCAGTTTGAGTCATAGCCGAAGGGTTCAGCCTGAAGATAAAAATGGATAATGAAGAGTCTGCAGAGATGGAGATATGTCCGAATTTCCTACAATAAGAGTACCTCCATTATTTCCACTACGAGAATGAGACGGTACCCAATCCGGAGATAGAGGAGCGCTCTAAAAGGAGTGAGCTATCACACCATCCGTAATCGGATAGGGAAGCCTATCCTTGATGTATTCTGTTTACCTAGTCACAAAGGGGTGGTTTTAGGCATCTAGCATGATGTTGCTGGTATAGGTGTCAGGTACTGTATGTCGGATATAGATGGCAGTTGGTTTTGTGGTGTAGTTGGATATCACACCAGTTTATTATTCTTGTGGTCCCCGGTTCGAGCCCGAGCGAAATCCCTAATGTCTTTTTTCGCTTGTCACAATACTCTTTTTTCCCCTTCCTTGATTCACAACGCTATTGATCTCATTAATTCCAATCAGTGGCTCCTTGATTGATACGGTTTGGGTGCCCCCTAGTCCCAGAACTCAGGACCTATACTATACTTAAGTTGAAACAAGATCTCAATTCGTTAGGTATTCAAAGAAGTCAGATGAGGTGGCAAAGCCTTACCCTAGTATAGGGGTTGCCACCAGCGTAGAGACGATTTCAGGAAGAACCTGCTCAAAAGCTTCATAAATCGATCGTGAGCAGTTCTCAAGGGCGGGAAATAAGTTGAGAAACCCATCAAACCTTTCGTGATATCCCCACATACTACCTGGTGATGTGGCCCCTGTTTTCAGACCCGCGGGAAGAGGACAGAAGAATTCCATTCTGACTACAAATAGGGGAACCTCCCCTCTCCGTTCAAAAGTTCTTAGCTTCTCTTTTTGACTCACCTTCTTCGAGCCAATTTCACCTCTCCCCCAATCATTCTTGTTGTTATGAGATCTGGAAAGAAGAGTAAAAGGCTGGACGGATGGGGAGGGACAAAGAAGTATTCTGCCAATTCGTGTCTGTCTTTCTTGTGTTTTCAATCTAGAGCCGGACAGAGGGTTTATATTCAAAATGCAAAGACCATTTTTTCCCTTCTCATGACTTGAGAACCCAACCTGAGATGCAACCGGAACAGGTGACTTCCGATTCCCTTTGCGCTTAGCATCCCGATTCTTCGTCCGCCTTGCCTTCCGATCCATACCGGCCATTCACCTGAATCCCCAAGTTAGTATACTAACAAGGTATACTTGTTCTCGTTCCTCCTCCGCGATTGATAATGACTGACAAAGGAACTAATAACTAACAACTAAGAAGTGGAATAGGAAAGGCGAGAGGCGAGGTGCCTCTATGGACTGATTGCCGATCATTTTTAACAATTCTCACCCCTTGTTTTTTTTTACCTATATAGCAGTCCAGCTCCACCCAGCATCTTTTGTGGTCCCCCCCACGCACTCCACTCCATCCTATCCTGCTTTTGGAGCTAGGTGCTGGTGATATCACAGACGATCATTAATGTCACGCTCCGCCACCCCCACACTATCACGTTTGCCTAGTACCCGTATCGGTTGGCTCATCTGCTACCCGCTCCGTCACCTTGGAACATTTTTTTGATAACTCCAGCCGCGAGAAGCAAGGAACAGAAGATGCTACTAGCTCTTTTGGGATCACTAGCCACCTGATACGCAATCTGTGTCACCAGTGCTGGTTAAATTAATGGTTGCTTCCTAGTGTTCCAGAGCCTGTATTTCCCTATTTCCCCCGGTAGGGCCTGCTCCGAAGTCACCCGGCAGATTGCACCCTCAAAGACACCTGCAGTCCCCGCCCCTCCATCCCCGGAACCTTTCATATATGTTACCATCGTCCGTCCCGTCCGGACTGGACTCTTGGGAATGCCGCTGCTACCGTGGTGGGACCAAATATTGGAGTTTGATAAAAGCGTGCTTGCCGTCGGCAATGTTTGTTTCCCATGTCCTGTTGGTCCTGTTTGTAGCCAGCTTAGTCTACTCATGGGAATGCAATACCCGTTAAATCGAGTTTCAAAAATATATTAGAGATCAGGAAACTGCCTTCATGAAAACAATCAAAGATCAGGAAATTTTATACGCCAAAAGAATTAGGGATCAAGACGGGCGGGTCGAGACTGGGTTTGTTAAGCTTGGGGGCAAAATTTCCCAGGCTATTTGCAGTCCCCCCGCCGGGCCCTGCCGGGGCGCTGGATGGGAAATGGCTTTGGTGGTAAGTTATCCCTGGCATCAAGTTTTGACTGTTGCTGACACAATACCTTATAGTGTATTGGATATACGGTTAACCGAATCGTGGAGGCAAGCATCCCGGAAATTGTTGTTTCTCTCGGCTCCGTGCACATGGTAAGCTCTACCGAGAAACTTCTCAATAGCATGCCTCTAGTAATAACTCACTAGCCAGCGCAGGATCCCTAATTGCTCTTGTTTTGTACTTGCATTGTGTTTTTTGCATTTGGCATTTTTTTGTTTTCTTGTGCTCCCCTTGCCCCGCTGGTCTCCCCGCTGGTCTCCCCTCCACCGCCCCTTCACCTGCTTGCTGTTTTGCTTTTTAAGCTTCCGCTACCACTCCCCGACTCCTTTTAACTTTTGCACCCTACTTATGGTTCGTGTTTATCGGGCATCCAGATAGAAAATAAAAATACGGTTTGTATTTAATATATTTTATCGTCTATATCCTGTCTTTATGGAACCTGGGTGGCCAAATTGAGTGGATAATATGTTTTTAGAACTGAGGTCAACTACCGTATAATCTAGTGAAGGTCTGACTGACACTAGTCAGGATTTTGGTAAACTTGCACAATCACCACTGTTTTGTGTGTTTAAATTGTCGGGAATGATTAAAGCTGTGGTGAATCGGTGTTCTTTGTGCCCTCCTGTTGGCTCCGCTCCCTTAATTTCAATTTATTTTACTTTAGCTCCAATCTGAATTTCAGCAGATCATGAGGCGGCAGTCATGGCAAGTAGGCAGCCAAGTTGTGTTCTCAGTTCGTTATTAGACTTGTTAGGGCTAACGCTATTCTGGGGCAGTAATAACTTCACTGGGCGTTCCCGCCCAAATACGGCAGCAGAGGCAAGCGGTGTACCGCCGACTTCATGTGAAAGCTTGTGGTCGACATCTTCACGCCCCAGTAGCAGCCCGACCATCTCCTCCGTTCCAAACCCGACAGCACTCTAGAGTCCTGTTGCACCCCAACTATTTAGCCGATCTGGGATAATATCTTGTCACTCTAGCAGATGCTTCACTACTTTATCATGCCCACCCGTAGGAGCATACACAAATGAGGTTATATCTTTTGAATCATGGCAATTGATCACAATTTGTTCCATCAGGGGCAGCTTCGCCACGCCTTCGTGTCCGTTAACAGTAGCCAGCAACAGTGGAGTTATGCCGCTCGTGTCGCTGCTGTCAGTGTGAATATTTTCCTTCCCCAAGTGGAGTCTGACTACTTGATGTGCATTCCTCGCCACACATCAGATTGGCGTCGCACCTGTGCGATCTCGCTGCTTGATCACACAAACTCCGCCGCTCATCCACGCATTTGCTAGTGCAACAATCCCATAGAAAGATGCACAGGAGACCTGAGAAGCGTGAGGAACTAGGAAAATCATAGCTACCCGGAAACTGCGTCAAAGGTGACATATCGGATATGTGATTTTCTGTGCCGACCCAAGAGTTCCAGCGCGAGCGACATCACAGGATTCGAAAATTCCCTTTTCGCATGAGTTCCCCAATATCCCGAAGAATATTTGAGACAGTGAATGCTTTCGGCATCCGGGAGGAGGTAGGGCAGGAGTCTCTTGACTGGCCTTAAATTCAAATAAGTTAAGCAGGTTTCCGCAACTGTAGAGTGGGCCATGGCAAATAAGATTGAATCAGCAGAAAGATATTCCCGGAGGTTATAGGGAATCAGTCGCGCACATGAGGCTTCCTTGTCTAGCGTAATCATTGTTGAAAATCACCAGAGATCATACCGCACAGAAGTATCTTTCGTTTGTACCCACTCCTATTGTGTTAGTAATTTGTACTAGTTTCCTTTGTCAGTATTATCAATAAAAAAGAGGAGGAACATGGATATATAGCTCGTATTCGGAAAACGAGAATTCGGAAGTTTGACCGAACATGATCGGCAGGTAAAGCGGAGTGTGGATCGGAACACTCTCCGTGGGGGAGACAGGAATTCCTTAGATGTCGGTACATCTCTGGAAAGACCTCGGAAAAGGAAGAAGGAAGAAGTACTGGAGAGACTTCGAGAATTGTCTATATAAACCCTATGTTCTGCCTCACTAGATAGAAGGATAAGGCACGCCTCCGATCAATATACATAAGTTTCCTCCTTCATTTCTTTGTCCTTCTTCATTTGAGCCCGACCGCCCTTCTCCTATATAGACCTCATAACAACAATCATGTCTTAGCAGCGGCCTAGGTGTGTATCTAGCAGAGCAGTATTATCAGGATCGAAATTCTGTGATCCTATCTCCACTGCCACTGCGTGACAGAGCTCATCCACCTGTAATGGACCTTCCGAATGGCAGATCCATATGAGGGTGGCTAACGCAGGCTTCACAGTTTCCCCATCTTGAGCCCTTATCCGCTCCAGTGTTGCGTCATATGCGCTCCCTAACCCTACTCCGTTATGCATAGACCTCAGCCTGATTGCCCTTCGAGCGATGGTTGTTTCTCGCAAGATTCCGTCGATATGGAGGGAAACAAGTAAGAATCTATATCCCAGTAAGTCAGAATTCTCCTTCAGGTAGCTCTTTCATTATCCCTACATACATTTCAGCACTCGTTTCGGGAATGATCTTCATAATATTCGGTTCCAATGGGCTGTTCATTACCCCCTGCATTGTGTCTTTCCTCAGCCTCGCACATGGATATTGAAGTACATCATCTTCCGTGGGCCCTATCGATGTAAATATTGGGGCTCTACCATGTCCCGCATCAATGTCACACTGGACGTGGGGTCTGCCAGTCATGAAATACACACGTATTCGGTGATCCCGGTAGAATCTAGACTTGTGAATCAACAACAACTACCGGATAATCAGGCGCACACTCGTTAAGTTCATCAAACCATATCAACGTGCGCATTCTGGTTGCAATGGTCTGAAATATCTTCAAAACTCCTGAAATCTAGAATCCTGTGCCCCCGATGAGTCGTTCTTGATTCTGAAACTCAAATATTATTACTTCTGGAATCCGTTCAAATCTGTTAGCTCGCTGTATGAGAAGAGAGCCCAGTATATTGATTAGCGACTAGTGCTTCCGCGCAGCATAGCCAAAGTAAAAACAGGTAACTGGACTATATAGCTGAAAGCCATCGTCACATAACCTGCCTATTGTTGTTGTTATGAGGTCTGTATAGGAGAAGGGCAGTCGGGCTCAAATGAAGAAGGACAAAGAAGTCAAGGAGGAAACTTATGTATATTGATCGGAGGCGTGCCTTATCCTTCTATCTAGTGAGGCAGAACATAGGGTTTATATAGACAATTCTCGAAGTCT